>Ga0214921_10001427_pt1 | contig 40887 bp, 44 predicted proteins | sample LL1505_MetaG_FD_177992 | JGI IMG/M metagenome (GOLD analysis project Ga0214921, IMG submission 177992) | Freshwater microbial communities from Lake Lanier, Atlanta, Georgia, United States - LL-1505 | ecosystem: Environmental > Aquatic > Freshwater > Lake | place: USA: Georgia | collected...
GATACGAGTGTTCACACAAGCCATCTGCATGGCCTAGCCTCTACACCTTGTTGCCAGCGCCGTTGCGTCAGCGGCCACAAAAGAGTGCTGTTCAAGGGGTGCAAGCGGTCGGTCGACTAGACCAAGACACCACAGGCATGTTGGTACTGACAGACGACGGCCCTTTGATTCACCGGATGAGTTCGCCGCGTCACCATGTTCCAAAGGTGTACGAGGTAACCACGGCTGAACCGATTAGCGACAAACAAGTGCTTAGATTACTGGAAGGTGTGTTGCTGGATGATTCCCCCAAACCTGTCAAAGCCGCAGCCTGCATAGCAGTTTCTCAAAACCACATGCGTTTGACTTTGACGGAGGGCAAGTACCACCAAGTCAAGCGTATGTTGATAGCGGTTGGAAATGCAGTGGCGGGTCTGCATCGTTCACAAATTGGCGCTATGGAGCTGCCGCAAGATTTGGCGCCTGGGCAATGGCGCTGGATAACGGCTGACGAACTTCAGGCCTTGTCCGCTAAAAACGCTGCGACATAGGCCAGTGTTTCGTCTGGTTGGTCGCGTTGGGGCGAGTGCCCGCAGTTTTCAATCACCTGGCGTTCGATAGCGCCTGTTGGTGCGATGTCTTCAATTTGTTGGAGTGTGCCGTAAGCGTCTTGCCTGCCTTGCATGGCGAGAACTGGGCAGGTAATTTGTTGACACGCTTCGCGAATATCAAAACTCCTAAAAGCCGGAGATAGCCACACATCGTTCCATTGCCAAAACGCGCAATCAACGTCTTGGTGAAACTTGGATAAACGGCTTTTGAGGCTCCCGCTTTCGAAGGCAAGCTTCGCCGCTTCAATAGAAGAAATGGAAATATCTTCTACCAATACATGCGGAGCCATGGCAATACAGGCGATAGTAGGAAAACGAGTAGCAAAGAGCAAAGCGATAGTGGCTCCATCGGAATGGCCTAGTAAAACGGGATTCTCTATTTGCAAAATGGAGAGCAATTCCGGCAGAACCTTAAAAGCTTCTTGGTGCATGTAGTCAGACATCAAGCGATTTGCCCCACGCACCTCGGCAATAGAGCTGGATTGCCCATACCCGCGCCGAGAATAGACCACGCCATTGCGACCGGTCGCTTGGCAGACTAGTTCAGGCCAATAGCGACCACGACTTCGCCACATTGCTACAGATCCAAGGCCTTCATGCAAAAAAACGATGGGGGCAAGCGAGCTTTTGATATCGATCAAGTCGACTTCAATCTCTGCATTTCCTAATGAGACCAGGGGCATATCGCAATACTAGCTCGTTACACTTAGGGTAAGAATTTTTAGGAAATATTTTGTTGCAATCACTTTTCAGACTAACTCTTGCTTTTGTTATCGTTTCTTGGGGGTGGCAAGCTTATGCAGCCAACCCTATTTTTGTTCTTAATTCCCAAGACGCTAACGTTAGCGTCATCGACCCGCTAACTTGGGCTGTTACGCAAAATATTCCAACGGGTAAAGAGCCTCACCATTTATATTTGACGCCTGATGAAAAGTCAGTGATTGTGGCTAATGCGGGCAGTGATTCGTTGACTTTTATCGATCCTCGAACAGCAAAAGTGCAGCGTGTTGTGCGTAAAACGATTGATCCTTATCAGTTGCGGTTTTCGCCAGATATGAAATGGTTCGTGACAGTTGCCAACCGCTTGAACCATATTGATATTTATCGTTGGGATGGCAGCGAGTTGTCTTTGGCTAAGCGCATCCCTTCAGGCAAAACACCCAGCCATATTTGGATAGACACCAAAAGCACCATTGCCTATGCCACCATGCAAGACAGCAACGAATTGGTGGCGGTTGACTTAGCTACCCAAACCATCAAGTGGCGTTTCAAAACAGGAGAGATGCCAGCGGACGTATTTGGCACCGCAGATGACAAATACTTGCTGGTTGGTCTCACAGGCTCGGACGGCGTAGAAGTGTTTGATGTATCTGGCCCACTGCCAAAATTGGTTAAAAAAATTCCTACAGGTGATGGTGCCCATGCATTTCGGGCTTTGGGCGATGGGCGCCACGTTTTAGTGAGTAACCGCGTGGCCAACACGATTCACAAAATTGACCTGACCACTTTACAGTCGGTTGCTGAGTTCAAAGCGCCTGGTGGGCCAGACTGTATGGAGGTCACTGCTGACGGCAAGTTGTTGCTAGTCTCCTCGCGCTGGATCAAGAAGATGAGTGTGATTGACTTGGCTTCAGGCAAGTTGGTTCGCCAAGTCAAGGTGGGTAAATCGCCCCACGGCATTTGGACCTTAGACCATGCCAAGCGTTTTTAAACGCGCACTATTAATTTTTGCCCTGACGGGCTTGTGTCTAGACGCTTTTGCGCTTTGCACTAAGCCTGTGTATTTGACATTTGACACAGGGCATATGGGCGTCGCGCGTTTGATTGCGGATGTACTGAAACGCCAGCAAGTCAAAGTCACTTTCTTCGCCGCCAATGAGCCGACCCAAGAAGGCGATGGCACCTTAGGTGAACACTGGGCCCCTTGGTGGCGCGCCCGCGCCGAGGAAGGACATGCCTTTGCCTCGCATACTTTTGACCATGTCTATTGGCAATCCGACCATGCAACAGGGAGTTGGAAGATGAAGCCGAGCGCTGGCCCTAATAAAGGCGTCTCTTCCATTTGGACTTCCAAGCAATATTGCGCTGAAATTCAACGCTCCAATTCCCGTTTGCAAGAGATCACTGGTAAAAAACCTTTGTCTTTGTTTCGTGCGCCAGGAGGAAAGACTTCACCTTCTTTGTTAGCAGCTGCCAAGCAATGCGGCTTTGGCCATGTGGGCTGGGCTGATGCGGGTTTTTTGGGTGATGAGCTTCCCAGCGATAAATTTCCCAACGCGCAATTGCTGCAAAACGCGATTCGCAAAATTCAATCGGGTGACATATTGATGGCGCATCTAGGCATTTGGTCGCGCAAAGATCCCTGGGCCCCTGCGGTGCTAGAGCCCTTAATCGAAGGACTGAAATCTAAAGGGCTTTGCTTCGCTACTTTGCAAGAACATCCACAATTCGCGGCATGGACGCACTGATCGATCTTTTTGCTACCGCCCAAGAAGCCTTGTTTGAAACTGTCTTTCAACCCTTGGCTTTTGCTTGGGGCTTGGCCAGTCGTTTAGAAGATGTGTATGCCGCTACAGGATGGTTGTTGATCGGTGTGTTGCAAATTGCAGTGATGTTGGCCGTCATTGGACCACTGCAGCGCTGGCGACCCGCTCAAGTCATCACGGACACAACGGCTGTCCGTACAGATGTGCTCTACACACTCATTCACCGCCTCGGACTTTTTCGATTAGCCTTGTTCTTTAGCATCGATCCGTTGATGGACGAACTCATAGGCCATTTGCGAACTGCGGGCGTTGGGTCCTTCCATCTGGATGACTTATGGCCTGGCGTGACGGATGGCCCCATCATGAGTTTTGTGTTGTATTTGGTGCTATTTGATTTCGTAAATTACTGGATGCACCGCGCTCAGCATCAGTGGAACTGGTGGTGGGCCCTCCATGCAGTCCACCATTCGCAACGCCAAATGACGCAGTGGAGCGACAACCGTAATCACCTGCTCGACGACTTGTTACGAGCCGTGGTTTGGGTGGTGGTGGCTCAGTTGGTGGGTATTGCACCCAGCCAATTTGTTGCTGTAGTGGCCTTGACGCAGTTGAGTGAGAACTTCCAACACGCCAACTTGCGTTTGAGTTTTGGGCGTATCGGAGAGCGTCTGTGGGTCAGTCCACGTTTTCACCGTTTGCACCATGCGATTGGCTTAGGCCACGAAAGCCTGAATTCCGAAGGCCAGACGGTCCTGGGTGGGCATAACTTTGGCGTACTTTTGCCTTGCTGGGATATGCTGTTCGCAACCGCCAACTTCGATACGACATTTGAGGCTACGGGTATCCGAGATCAGGTGACCGAAGGCCGTGATTACGGCAAAGGTTTTATAAAACAACAAATACTGGGTATAAAAAGGCTCTTATCTGCCTTGGGATTGACTAGCCACACCTGACGGGGTGGGTTATGCTTTTCCACATGCGATTGTTTTTCGATTCCCTTTGGCGCGCGCTGGCATATTGCTTTATGCCACGCATCATGGCTTTAGCCTTGTTGCCGCAGGTTATGTTGCTTGTCCTAACCCTGAGTTGGGGATATTTTTATTGGCAACCGACCCAAGAATGGGTCAGCGAATTCCTAGCCTCTTGGCAAGTCATGCAAAGCATGATGGATTGGATGCAATCCCATGGTGCTGGTGACCTGCAGGGAGTTCTCGTTCCGCTGGTGGTGATTTTTTCCATCACACCTATTTTGGTGATGCTGTCTTTACTGGCGGTTTCTTTGATGATGGGTCCCGCTTTGGTGAGCCTGGTAGTGCAACGCCGTTTTGCCCATTTGGCGATGAAGCATGGGGGCTCAGTTGTCAACAGCATCGTTTGGACGCTCGTCTCTACTTTCTCAGCCATGTTGGCCATGGTTATTTCCTTGCCTCTATGGGTCGTGCCGCCTTTGATGTTCATCGTGCCACCCATCATTTGGGGATGGTTGAGTTACCGCGTGATGGTGTTCGATGCTTTGGTGTCGCACGCAAGCCGTGACGAACGCATTGCGATTGGAAGCAAGCACCGTTTGCCCCTTCTTTTAATAGGTGTCCTTACTGGCTTTTTAGGCGCCTTACCCAGCATGGTGTGGGCCTCTGGCGCTTTATTTGCTGCCGCTTTTGTGGTCTTGGTGCCTGTAGCGATTTGGATTTATTCTTTGGTGTTTGCTTTCACGGCTCTGTGGTTCACCCACTACAGCTTGGGTGCTTTGGAGATCATTCGTGCAGAGGCAAACCCAGTCGTGGTCGGCGCTTCTGTGCCATTACCTGCGATAGCATTGGCGGATGAACCAAGCAACCCACCCCCAACGCCCTGAAATTGGCTTGATCATCGTTGGCGATGAAATTCTCTCCGGTAAACGTGCTGACAAGCACCTTCCCAAAACCATCGAACTACTAGCAGCACGGGGCTTGAGCCTCGATTGGGCTGACTACGTTGGCGACTCTCCTGAGCGAATTACCCGCACCTTAAAGCGCGCCTTCGCTAGCAACAGCATTGTGATTTCTTGCGGCGGTATTGGGGCCACGCCCGATGACCACACTAGACAATGCGCGGGCCGTGCTTTGGGTCTTGAGTTGAGTCTGCATTCCGAAGCTGAAGTCTTTATCCGCGAGCGCATGAAAGACATAGCTAAGGAGCAAGGCGTTCCCTATGAGCCCGATCACCCCAACAATGTGCACCGCCTAAACATGGGTGTATTTCCAGTGGGGGCCGAGATAATTCCCAATCCCTACAACAAGATTCCTGGTTTCACCTGTCGCGGACCGGGTGGTGGTGCGGTGCATTTCGTTCCAGGCTTTCCGGTGATGGCTTGGCCCATGATCGAGTGGGTGCTAGACACCCATTACCGCGCCCTGTTTTTAGAGGCGGCTTGGGTAGAAAAGTCGATCATCATTTTTGGATCGATGGAGGCCATGCTGACGCCCTTGATGGAGCAGATGGAAAAAGAGTTTGAGGGCATCAAAGTATTTAGCCTGCCGAGCGTGGACCATCCTGAATACGGCCGTCACATCGAACTTGGTGTCAAGGGCGGCCCCCCCTTGGTTGATCGAGCATATCCAGAACTTTTAAAAGGTTTGAAAGCCTTTGACCTCAAATTTGGCCCCGAATTGGTGCGACCTTAAATAATCACTAAATTGGTGCGTTTATATGATTTATGCACCATAATAAAGCATTTGATTAAAGTACAGTTTTGGTCGGAAGTTGAGGCTAGTCGCCCAAACGCGGTCAAAGTCAAGGCAAAATAAGCCCCAAGAAGTCATCGCTGGCGGGTCGTTTTTTTAGCGACCACTGGCACAAATAATGCTTCGAGTAACTACCTACTTTTAGACAACCAACCTACCCTTGAAGGAGAGCCTAATGGCCAAGACCGTCGCAGACGTGATGAAGATGGTGAAAGACAACGAAGTCAAGTTTGTTGACTTCCGTTTCACCGATACCCGAGGCAAAGAGCAGCACGTGAGCGTGCCTGTGTCTGCATTCAACGAAGAAAAATTTACAGAAGGTCACGCGTTCGACGGTTCTTCTATCGCTGGTTGGAAGGGCATTGAAGCCTCTGACATGTTGTTGATGCCTGATGCGATGTCAGCCTTTATCGACCCATTCTTTCAAGAATCCACTTTGGTGTTGAGCTGCGACGTGCTCGAGCCAGGTGACGGCAAGTCTTATGACCGCGACCCACGTTCTATCGCCAAGCGCGCTGAGGCTTACTTGAAGGCCTCTGGTTTGGGCGATACCGCTTACTTTGGACCTGAGCCAGAATTCTTCATCTTCGACGACGTGCGTTGGGCAAACGACATGTCTGGCGCTTTCTTCAAGATCGACGAATACGAAGCACCTTGGAACTCCGACAAAGTCATGGAAGGCGGCAACAAAGGCCACCGTCCGACCGTCAAGGGCGGCTACTTCCCAGTACCTCCAGTCGACAGCATGCAAGACATGCGCGCCGAGATGTCTTTGATATTGGAAGAAATGGGCATCCCCGTTGAAGTGTTCCACCATGAAGTGGCTGGCGCTGGTCAAAACGAAATCGGTACCAAGTTCTCTACATTGGTTGAGCGTGCTGACTGGACCCAAAAACTGAAATATGTAGTCTGGAATGTAGCCCACTCTTTCGGCAAAACAGCTACTTTCATGCCTAAGCCATTGGTGGGCGACAACGGTTCTGGCATGCACGTGCACCAGTCCATTTGGAAAGACGGCAAAAACCTGTTTGCAGGCAAAGGCTACGCTGGTTTGAGCGATACCGCTTTGTATTACATCGGCGGCATCATCAAGCACGCACGTGCTTTGAATGCGATTACTAATCCCACGACCAACAGCTACAAGCGTTTGGTGCCTGGCTTTGAGGCTCCTGTGAAGTTGGCATATTCGAGCCGTAACCGTTCTGCGTCAATTCGTATTCCTCACGTGGCGTCTGACAAAGGCCGTCGCATTGAGGCGCGCTTCCCAGATCCAATGGCCAATCCTTACCTCTGCTTCTCAGCTTTGCTGATGGCTGGTCTCGACGGTATCGAAAACAAAATTCACCCCGGTGAAGCTGCTACCAAAGACCTCTACCACTTGCCACCCGAGGAAGACGCATTGGTACCTACCGTGTGCCACAGCTTGGACCAAGCCTTGGAGTATTTGGATAAAGACCGTGCGTTCTTGACCAAAGGTGGCGTGTTCACCGACAGCATGATCGATGCTTACATCGAACTCAAAATGCAAGAAGTTACACGTTTCCGTCAAGCCGTGCACCCCGTTGAATACGACATGTATTACTCTCTGTAATCGGTCGCAACGCTGTTGCATAGAAGGGACGGCGCAAGCCGTCCTTTTTTTATAGCTCAACTATTGACATCTCTTACGTCCCGACAATGACCGCACCTTCTTATACACAGGCTTTTGATTTACTAGCCACGTTGGTGGCGGTGGTTCGTTCAGACGGCATTGTGGTGTTTGCTAACGCAGCATTAGAGGACGTGCTTGGCGTATCAAAGCGCAATATCGAAGGAAATAAACTCTCTCAAAATTTTGTGCAACCCCAGGCGTTTGAGAGCGTTTTAAAGGGTGCGCAGCGCAATGCGTTCGTCGTCATGCGCTATGACGCCCACCTGCACCGTCCACTGTTAGATCCTTTGCCTGTTCACGTGATCGTGGCGCCCACCGATAACCCCCAAGAAGTGTTGGTTGAGTTGCTTCCGTTAGAGCAGCAAGCGCGAATTGAGCGTGAAGACCGATTAATTGACCAAGCCCAAGCCAATAAAGAACTCATCCGTAACTTGGCGCATGAAATCAAAAATCCCCTAGGAGGTATTCGCGGCGCCGCCCAATTGCTACAAATGGAAGTAGCGGGACGCGACTTGGTGGAATACACCCAAGTGATCGTGCATGAGGCTGACCGATTACAACTGCTCGTCGACCGTTTGTTAGCCCCGCACCGTCGCCCGCACGTGGTGGGGGATGTGAATATCCACGAAGTATGCGAGCGTGTGCGCTCTTTGGTGCTGGCTGAGTTTCCGCGCGGTCTGAAAGTGGTGCGCGACTACGACATCTCTATCCCAGATATTCGGGGGGATCGTGAGCAGTTGATCCAAGCGGTACTCAATATCGTGCATAACGCAGCCCACGCCTTGTCTGAACGTATCGCGGAAGGAGATGCGCAAATTGTCCTCAAAACCCGCATCAACCGACAAGTAACTTTTGGCAAAAACCGCTATAGGTTGGCACTGGAATTGCATGTCATAGACAACGGGCCGGGTGTCCCAGAAGAAATCAAGGATCGCTTGTTTTTTCCTCTGGTATCAGGCCGAGACGGTGGATCGGGGTTGGGGCTCAATTTAGCCCAAACCTTTGTCCAGCAACACCATGGGCTGATTGAGTGTGACAGCGAGCCAGGACGGACAGATTTCAGAATCGTGATCCCCTTGACTTGATAAAAAAGAAAGTAGCGCTGAGATGAAACCGATTTGGATAGTTGATGACGACCAGTCAATCCGCTTTGTGCTGGAGAAGGCCTTGTTGCGCGAAAACTTGCCGACTCGCAGTTTCACATCACCGCGTGAAGTGCTGCAAGCTTTAGACAGTGCGAACGAAGACGATCAACCACAAATTTTGGTCAGCGATATCCGGATGCCGGGCGGTTCAGGCTTGGAGTTGTTAACTAAAGTCAAAGAACGCATGCCCATGTTGCCCGTCATCATCATGACGGCGTATTCTGATTTAGATAGCGCTGTATCCGCTTTCCAAGGGGGTGCGTTTGAATACCTGCCCAAACCTTTTGATTTACCCAAAGCAGTAGAGTTGATTCGCCGTGCTGTGGATGAAAGCCAACGCGAACAAGCCCAAAGCGATTTACAAGATGAAACACCAGAAATGCTTGGTCAAGCACCCGCGATGCAAGATGTGTTTCGCGCGATTGGACGTTTGAGCCAAAGCCATGTCACCGTGATGATCACTGGCGAGAGTGGTTCTGGCAAAGAACTCGTAGCGCGTGCTTTGCACAAACACTCTCCACGCGGTGACACCGGAACCAAAGGGCCTTTTGTCGCCATCAATACAGCGGCTATTCCCAAAGATTTGCTAGAGAGTGAATTGTTTGGGCACGAACGTGGTGCATTCACAGGCGCGCAAGCCACCAGAAGAGGGCGTTTTGAACAAGCCGAGGGAGGGACACTATTTCTAGACGAAATTGGTGACATGCCGTTCGACTTGCAAACCCGTTTATTGCGAGTGCTCAGCGACGGCAATTTCTACCGTGTTGGCGGCCATAGTGCAATCAAAGCCAATGTGCGTGTGATTGCTGCGACCCACCAAGACCTTGAAAAACGCGTCAAAGAAGGTGCCTTTCGCGAAGACTTGTTCCACCGCTTAAACGTGATTCGTTTGCGCTTGCCTGCGCTTCGCGAACGAAGAGAAGACATTCCTACATTGACCCGCCATTTCTTGCAGCAAAGCGCCCAGCAATTAGGTGTAGAGCCGAAGCGTATTTCGGATGCTGCGCAATCGCGCATGAACCAATTTAATTTTCCTGGCAACGTTCGACAGTTAGAAAATATTTGCCATTGGCTCACTGTGATGGCACCGGCCCAAGTGATTGAGCCCAAAGATTTGCCGCCTGAGGTTCTTGGCCTGGCCAATGAATCAGGCCCCATGGCGCAGCATGTCATGGATGACGATACAAGCTATGCCAATGCGCAAGACGATGGCGTGCAACTAGCAACTTCCAAAATTACAACGTCTCCCGTAGTGCTTAATTTGCCAGGTGCTGATTGGGAACAAGGATTCGAAGCTGAAGCTATGAGCCTATTGGTGGCAGGACGTACCGATGTATGGGACGCTATGGTCAACCGCGTTGAAGCGCGATTGATTCAAACGGCTTTAGCCAATACCCGAGGAAGACGCATCGAAGCAGCGCAAAAACTCGGTATAGGCCGCAACACGATCACCCGCAAAATTCAAGAACTAGGGATTCAAGAGTAAGCGCTTAACTGAGCGTCACCACGACTGGCGTGTGATCACTAGGACGCTCATTTTTTCTGGGTAATTTATCAATCACGCATGATGTGACTTGTTCTTTTAATGCTTGGGAGACCAAGATATGGTCGATCCGCAGACCGCGATTGCGGCGAAATGCAAATTCGCGGTAGTCCCACCAAGAGTAGCTTTTTTCGGCTTGCTCAAATAACCTAAACGCATCGACCATCCCTAAATCTAGCAATGCTTTGAAATGGGCGCGCTCTTCCTTGGTGCAGTGGATGGTGTCAGCTAAAGCGATTGGGTCCCATACATCCGCATCGTCCCAAGTGATGTTGAAGTCGCCCATCAAAACTAATTTGGGGTGCGTGCGCATTTCGGTTTGAAGCCAATGGGTTAAAGCGGTGAGCCACTGCATTTTGTAAACAAACTTGTCGCTATCAGGGGCTTGACCATTGGGGAAATAAGCGCCAGCTACGCGAACTCCCTTGACGGTGGCACTGATCACGCGCGCCATTTCATCTTCAAAATTAGGAATGTTGTGGATGACCGCTTCAATCGGATGCTTTGCAATCAATGCCACACCGTTATAAGTTTTTTGCCCAAAAAAAGCGACGTGGTAGCCGGCGGATTCAATGGCTTCTCGCGGAAATTTATCGTCGGTAGTTTTGGTTTCTTGTAGTGCCAACACATCGATACCACCCTCTGATTTTTGCGTCTCTAACCAATCGAGTACCTGCGGTAGTCGCACGGTTAAAGAGTTCACATTCCAGGTGGCAAGTTTCATAGTCAGCGTGTATTTCTTTTCTGTAAGGTCACCAAGTGATACGCCTGGCCTTGTGCAGACACATGGGAAGTTCTTTGCGTTTCAGTCCAATCACTCGGTAGAAGAGATGGCGCATAAGCATCTCCTTCATAGTCTGCATCGATTTCGGTGACAACAATTTGCGATGCTATCGATAAGCCTTGGGCATAGAGTTGCGCACCTCCGATCAACCAAATGACTTCGGTTGGCGGAAACAGCGCCATGGCTGCTTCTAGAGATGCGACCACTTGCGCGCCAGGCGCTGAGAAAGATGGTTGCCTAGATACCACTATGTTGCTGCGACCTGGCAGCGGGCGAAATTTCTCAGGCAAAGATTCCCAAGTCACACGCCCCATGACCACAGGTTGGCCGAGCGTGCTGCGTTTGAAATGCGCCAAGTCTTCAGGCAAATGCCAAGGCAGTTGGCCTTGTTTACCAATCACACCATTGCGCGCACGCGCATAAATCATGTGCAGCGGCATTACACCGCAACTGGTGCTTTGATAGCACCGTGGCATTGGTAATCACGTACTTCAAAGTCTTCAAATTCGTAATCAAAAATCGAAGCCGGTTGACGTGCGATGTGCAGAGTGGGGTAGGCGTAAGGGGTGCGACTGAGTTGCAACTCCACTTGTTCGTGGTGGTTGCTATAGATGTGGCAATCTCCGCCAGTCCAAATGAAGTCACCTACCTCCAAGTTGCATTGCTGGGCCAACATATGCGTGAGCAAAGCGTAACTCGCAATATTGAAAGGCACGCCGAGAAAGATATCGGCGCTGCGTTGGTACAACTGACAACTCAAGCGGCCTTTCTCGCCTGCATTTTGCGCGGGAGCCACATAAAACTGAAAAAACGCATGGCAAGGCATGAGCGCCATCTTGCTTAGTTCAGCGACGTTCCATGCGCTCACGATCATTCGTCGCGAGTCTGGGTTAGTTTTGAGGGTTTGTATCAACTCCGATATTTGGTCAATGTGTTTGCCATCAGGTGTAGGCCAACTGCGCCATTGCACACCATACACCGGGCCTAGGTCGCCGTCTTCGCGCGCCCATTCGTCCCAAATGCTGACGCCGCGTTCTTTCAACCAATTGTTATTGCTAGAACCCGTTAAGAACCATAGTAACTCTTGGATGATGGAGCGCAGATGCACTTTTTTGGTGGTGACTAAAGGAAAGCCTTCCTTCAAATCGAAGCGCATTTGGTGTCCAAACACGCTTCGAGTTCCAGTACCCGTGCGGTCGGTTTTGGCAACGCCATGGGTATAAACATGACGCATGAAATCTTCATATTGGCTTCTGATGGGGCGCATAAAAATTCAGTTATTTCAATAAGAGGTGAAGTTTAAACACTTTGTCTTGAGCAGCCGAAGCAGCCAAACTAACGCACTACACGCCCTGGATTCAAAATTCCCAGAGGGTCAAGCGCTTGTTTGACTTGCCGCATCAATGCCAAAGCGGTGGGGTCTTTGTACTCTGGCAGGGTGTCCACTTTCAAGCTACCAATTCCGTGCTCTGCAGAAATGGATCCACCAAAACTTTTCACGGAGTCATAGACCAAATGGTTGACGCGTTCTTCGTAGTCTTTGAGAAATTCCGCATTGTCATAACCATCAGGCACTTGGACGTTGTAGTGCAAATTACCATCGCCCAAATGCCCGAAGTTCACCAAGCGCACCCCAGGAATTTCTTGCGCGAGTTGCACGTCGGTTTTTTCAACAAACGCCGCGATGGAAGAAACCGATAAAGAGATATCGTGTTTGATATTCAAGCCTTCTTGAGCCTGCGCCATGGTGATACTTTCGCGAATATGCCAAAAATTGCGTGCTTGCGAAAGGTTTTCTGCGACTACCGCATCTGTCACGCAGCCTTCTTCCATAGCAACTTCTAGTAAATGTTCAAAGCGCTCGCGTGCATGCTCTTGCGACTCGGTATCGGAGTTTTCTAATAAAACGCAGTAGGGCGTGTCGTTCCACAAAGGAATGCGCATTTGAGGAAAGTGCTTGTTCACCAAACCCAGTGAAAACTGGTTCATCATCTCGAACCCTGTCAGACTGGCGCCTAAATGTTGGTGGGCAAGTCCAAGCAACTTCACTGCATCAGTCACAGTTGGCACAGCTGCCCAAGCGGTGAGGGAGGCGGCAGGTTGAGGGAACAACTTCATCGTAGCGGCGGTGATGATGCCGAGCGTGCCTTCGCTGCCAATCATCAAATTACGCAAGTCGTAACCGGTGTTGTCTTTACGCAGGCCACTTAAGCCATGCATCACTTCGCCGGATGCCGTGACCACTTCGAGCCCTAAACACAATTCACGCGCATTGCCATAGCGCACAACTTGTGTGCCACCAGCGTTGGTTCCTAAGTTGCCTCCTATCGTGCAACTACCTTCAGAGCCTAAGCTCAGTGGAAATAGATAGCCTGCTTTTTCAGCGGCGTCTTGCACGCTTTGTAAGGTGCAACCTGCCTCGACGGTGATGGTGAGGTTGTCTGCATCTACGTTCCGTACCCGTTGCATGCGTTGCATGCTCAGCACCACTTGGGTTCCGCTCTCATTAGGAATAGAGCCTACTACCAAGCCCGTATTGCCACCTTGCGGCACGATGCTCACTCTTGCATTTGCGCAGGCTTTGACAGTAGCAGCTACTTCTTCCGTGTTAGCTGGCCGAACCACTGCCAGCGCTTTACCGCGTGAACGTTTACGCCAGTCTTGTTCGTAACTAGACAAGTCGCCGTCAGTCAGGACATGCGATGCGCCAAGCAGTTGGCGTAATGTGTCTAACAGCTTAGAAGAAGTGTGATCAGTCATTTTGTATCGATTGAAAACGTAAGCGAACATGAAGCGCGCAAGCAATGAATAAAACTACGCATAGCACTACTTCTGCAAATGCAAAGTAGCAACTAGGTGCAGTATCCCCCCACGCACGGACCACACCTTCCGTGAAATATAGCCAAATGAACAGGCTGACCCAGCGGTAGGTGTACATGCGGTTTTTCAGAAGGCCAGCAAGCGGGATACAAAGTGGCAGCACCTTTAAAGCTAGCAAAGTGCCGCCTGGGCGAAGAGGGGCTAGCCAGAGTTCCCACACCAATCCCAGAACTATCAAGCCTGTCAAGCTAAGGACTGCGAGAAGTCGGGTGCGTGATACGTGGCTGGGAAGAGTTGTCATAGATGCTGGCATGATGTAGTCCATGATTGTCTCGCATCTTCAAAAATTCATGGCGCATCTTGCGCAATTTCCTTGGGCCAACACGGCGCGCGTGGTAGCGCTGCGTTTTCGTGAAGACCGCTTGGGTCAAACAGCTGGTAGTTTGACCTTCACCACCTTGATCGCATTAGTCCCCTTCGTGACTGTGGCATTGGCTGTTTTTACAGTCTTTCCAATGTTCAGTGATTTTCAAGCCGTGGTGCAGAAACGATTGGTGGAGAGCTTGGTCCCAGACAATATTTCACGCCAAGTTCTTGGCTATCTCACTTTGTTTGCTAATAAAGCAAGTCGCTTAGGTGCAGCGGGTGTGACGGCATTGATTCTTTCTGCGCTCGCACTGGTTTTTACTATCGACCGCACATTGAACGCGATTTGGCGCGTGAAGAAAAGACGCCCGTTTGCACAAAGGTTGTTGTTGTATTGGACAGCCCTCACCTTAGGTCCGCTTTTGATGGGTGTTGGGATTGTGATGACAACACAATTTGTGAGTTTCTCGCAAGATTTCACTTCCGCCGCTTTTGGAAACGTAGGTTGGCTTTTGAGCTCCTTGGAATATGGCTTGTTTGTGTGGGGTGTTGCGGCGCTCTATCGTTACGTTCCTTACACCCAAGTACCTTGGAGCCACGCTTTAGTGGGGGGCGTTTGGGTGGTAGCGGCCATCACCGTTGCACGTAATGTGTTGGCTTATTTCTTTGGAAAGATGTCCACCTACTCAATGGTCTATGGGGCTTTTGCAACTCTCCCTATCTTGTTCGTATGGATTTACTTGGCCTGGACTATTGTGTTGATGGGTGCGGTATTTGTTGCTAATTTGTCGACTCTATTAAGTGGCGTAGCCCGGGATTTGAGAACCGCTGGTTGGCGTTTTGAATTAGCTTTAGAAGTTTTGCAGCATCTCAATCAAGCCAGGCACAGCGAAGCACGTGGAGCAAGTCTTTTACAGCTCTGTAGCGATCTGCGATTAGACCCACTCCAAGTTGACGAGGTGCTAGCGACTTTGGTGGATATGGATTGGATTGGACGTTTGAGTGAATCTGCGGATTCGGCACACCTTGCAGTGAGTGAGTCGCGTTACATCTTGTTGGTAGATACGTCGCAAGCCTATTTAGCTCCCTTGATGGCCCGCTTGCTTCTCAAACCAAGTACGCATAACCAGCGCCTATGGGCGCAATGGCAAACCTTGCGGTTAGCAGACGTTATTTAGTTAAGGTTTTTTGATGCCCAGGTGGTCAAGCACCACGGGAGGGCGACCAGGAAATTGCGCTACCAATTGCAGTTTTCCTCCCAAACTTTCGATGTAGAGGCGTAATGTGGAAAGAAGCATGTCGCTGCGCTTTTCTAAACGTGAAATAGCGTCTTGGCCAACACCAAGTGCTAGCGCCATGTCTGTCTGTGTTTGTTGGGCAGCGGTGCGAAGTTCTTTGAGCGTGGCCAACTCTTGGGTGCGACGCTCAATGCGTGCTTGACGTTGTGTAGGTAATTTGACCAATAGGTCTTTTAGTTTTTTAGTCATATCGCTACTCCTTTAAGTTTGTTTGGTTTAAATCTTGTAAATGTTCTTGGTACCGATGCTCTGCAACTTGAATCAATCGCTTGTAAAAACGACTTTGGTTGACGCCACACTTATTACCTCCAACAAGTAAGATGGCCTGCCTTCTTGGGTCAAAGGCAAATGCCACTCGCCACACCTCTTGCTGCCAACTAAAACGCATCTCCTTCATGTTGAAGTAAGTCGAGCCTCTCAAGGTGTCAACCGTCGGTCGCCCCAGATGAGGCCCGTAGTTGGCTAGCAATTTTGCGTGTGCGAAGAGCTCGTCTTGGAAACTCTCGTTTAGCTGCTCAAGTTCTTCGACAAATGCATCGTGCAAAAGCACTTCCCAGTTCGATGGCATAAATTATGTTTTTAAATACATGTCTTGTCAAGACTTTTTGTTAAATATTTTTAGAAAATTCTAAAAATATCAACCTAAGGTCAGGGCCTTTAAAAGCCCAAAAGACAACAACGATGTAGGAGTTTTAGAAAGACTAGAAGTTAAGGTGTCTTCTAAAAATTAGGGTTAACTTTTGCTCAAAAAATGAAAAGTTACAACCAAAAAATAACCGGTTACCCCAAGAACTCTTTTAATGCCTGTAATGTTTCCTCAGGCGTCTCACCCATTTGGTGGTGCCCCATGGGTAACTCCACCACTTGATACTTTTTGTTGTGGGTACGCGCCATATCGATCAAACTTTTTGCACCTTTGGGATGTGTCATTTGGTCTTGTTTGCCCAGCAAAAACAAGATAGGGCAGGTCACAGCCTGCATAGCTTCTAAGCCATGGGTGTAGGAATCACAAGCTTTGAAGCCTCGGTGAAAGACATTGACCTTGGTATTGCTTGCCAAAACACGGCGACCGAGTGCCATCGAGGTTCCGTAGACCCAAGTGCCTGGTCCTAATACAGAGGGAGGTGCATTCAAGGTCGCACGTGAAAACACGTTCACCATTTGAAGTGCCTTCATGGGTTCATTCAGCGAGGACTCCAAGAGCGCAGGCGAGACGGGCATTGGGAACGCAATTCCCACCAAGCCTAAGTGCGTGATGCGATCGCCCAGGCGTCCTGCTGTTTCTAGGGCTATCAAGGAGCCCCAGCTGTGCCCAACCACGGCAGCTTTTTCAATACCAGCTGCGTCTAATAGTTGTTCAATAAAAGCGGACGCGGCCTCAACGCTATCTGGTGCATCACCGCCGCTGCGGCAATGGCCGGGGAGATCAACCGCCAATACATTGAAGCCGTGGTGCGCAAGATAGCGGGTTTGCAAAATCCAGACACTGTGGTCGTGCAATACGCCATGAATAAAGACTACGGTGGGTTTATTCGCATCGAATGCCTTGCCTCCGGTATAGGCATAGGCTTCAAATGAGGCCCCATTTGCTGCAGGAATAGAAAATTTCATAGCCGTATCCCTTTTAAGCAGCAGCCGGTTTCACTGGTGAGCCACCAGTTTTTTCAGCGGCCTTCAATGCACGCTTTAAATCGTCGATCAAATCTGCTGGATCCTCAAGACCAATAGACAAACGAATGGTGCCGGGGCCAATGCCAGCGTTCACCAAAGCTTCATCACTCATCCTGAAGTGCGTAGTACTAGCGGGGTGGATCACCAAACTACGGCAGTCCCCCACATTGGCCAAATGGCTAAAGAGTTTCAGTGCCTCAATGAATGCGCGTCCTTGTTCACGTGAGCCTTTGATATCAAAGCTAAATACTGAGCCAGCGCCACGCGGTCCAAAACGCAATAGTTTTTGCGCTAGTGCATGGCTAGAGTGGCTTTCCATCAAGGGATGACCCACACGGCTCACTATTGGGTGGCTGGCTAAAAACTCCACCACTTTCTCGGTGTTCGACATATGGCGTTCCATACGCAAGGGCAAGGTTTCAATGCCTTGCAAAATCAACCAAGCACTGTGCGGACTCATGCAAGCGCCAAAGTCGCGCAAACCTTCGCGGCGTGCGCGCAATAGAAATGCGCCTACTGTGCTTTCTTCGGTGAACACCATGTTGTGAAAGCCTTCGTAGCTTTGCGACAACTCTGGAAACTTGCCACTGCGCTCCCAATCGAAACTACCAGCGTCCACCACAACGCCACCAATCACCGTGCCATGGCCACTCAAAAACTTGGTCGCTGAGTGGTAGAGCAAATCAGCACCCAAATCAAATGGTTTGAGCAAATAGGGAGATGTCAACGTGCTGTCGACCAATAAAGGCACGCCCGACTCATGCGCTATCTGCGAAACCGTTGGAATATCCAATACATCCAGCCCTGGGTTGCCCACTGTTTCGCCGAAAAACAATTTGGTGTTGGGTCGAACCGCTTTTTTCCAGCCATCGATATCGTGTGGATGGACAAAGGTGGTTTCAATGCCAAAACGGCTCATGGTGTAGTGCAATAAATTATGCGAACCACCATACAAAGCACTGCTCGAAACAATATGTGAGCCTGCCCCCATCAAGGTGGCCACACTCAAATGCAAAGCGGCTTGTCCACTTGCCGTGGTAATCGCGCCAATGCCGCCTTCCAAAGCGGCAACGCGTTGTTCCAACACTGCGTTGGTGGGATTGCTGATGCGGCTATAAACGTGCCCCGCGCGTTCCAAATTAAACAGCGAGGCAGCATGGTCGCTGGATTCAAATACAAACGATGTGGTGAGATGAATGGGTGTGGCGCGCGCACCTGTTGTAGGGTCAGGGCTTGCACCAGCATGCAAAGCAAGGGTGTCAAAACTTGGGTCGTTATAGCCAGGCATGGTTTCCTCGGGTGTATGAAGTGGGTTTTAAAGCGCATTGTGGGCTATATTTGGGCACCCATGCGAGGAGGTTCACTATGAAAGTCAGCGATATTTTGCGCGTTAAGGGCGATAGCCCTTTGTTCACTATCGACCCGTCTGAGTCTCTGTCACATGCTGTCAACACCATGGCAACCAAAGATATGGGTTCTCTATTGGTGATGGAACATGGCAACCTCGTGGGTCTGTTGACTTTCCGTGAAGTTATATTGGCTTTGCATCGCCATGGCGGCGCTTTGGGTGATGCCAAGGTCAGCAGTGCGATGGATGACCATCCGTTAACTTGTACGCCTGATCACGAAATCGACCAAGTGCGCCACATGATGGTGGAGAGCCACTCACGCTACATACCCGTTGTTGAAAATGGCAAACTCAAAGGCGTCATCAGCTTTTACGATGTTGCCAAAGCTGTGCTCGATAGCCATAACTTCGAAAACAAAATGCTAAAGGCCTACATTCGCGATTGGCCTAGTGAGGAAGCAGGAGCGCATGCGCTGCCTGCAAAGGGATAGTTTTGCGCACGGGCGCGGATGGGATAATCGCGCCTTATGAGTGGAAATACCTTCGGAACCCTTTTTTGCGTCACCAATTTTGGTGAATCTCACGGCCCCGCTATTGGGTGCGTGATTGATGGCTGCCCGCCGGGCATGGCGTTGTTAGAGTCTGATATCCAGCACGACTTAGATAGACGCCGTCCAGGAACCAGTCGCCATGTCACCCAACGCAACGAACCCGACCAAGTACAAATTCTTTCGGGAGTCTATGAAGGCAAAACTACTGGCACCCCCATCGCCTTGTTGATTCAAAACACTGATCAACGCAGCAAAGACTACGGCAATTTATTGCAGACATTTCGCCCAGGCCATGCGGACTACACCTATTTCCAAAAATTCGGTATCCGTGATCCACGTGGCGGTGGTCGTTCATCTGCACGTTTGACAGCACCTACCGTTGCTGCTGGTGCCGTTGCCAAAAAATGGTTGCAAGAAAAATATGGCACCCAATTCAAAGGTTGCATGACCCAACTTGGTGATTTACCAATTCCATTTGAGAGTTGGGAGTATGTGGGCCACAACCCTTTCTATGCGCCCTGTGCAGATGTACAAGCTTTTGAAGACTATATGGACAGCTTGCGCAAAGCGGGTGACTCCTGTGGTGCGCGTATCCGAATAGTGGCGAGTGGCATGCCTGTAGGCTTGGGTCAACCCCTTTATGACAAATTAGATGCAGACATTGCGTACGCCATGATGGGGTTGAATGCTGTCAAAGGTGTAGAGATTGGTTCTGGTTTTGCCAGCGTCGCGCACCGCGGCACCATGCATGGCGATACGCTAACGCCGCAAGGCTTTGCAACTAACCACGCCGGTGGTGTGTTGGGCGGCATCAGTACTGGGCAAGATCTTGAAGTGAGCATTGCCATCAAGCCCACCAGTTCTATCGTGAGTCCGCGTGATTCGATTGATCAAAACAGCCAAGCTGTAGAGGTGGTGACCAAAGGTCGTCATGACCCATGTGTGGGTATTCGTGCCACACCCATCGCAGAGGCGCTTTTGGCTTTGGTAGTGATGGACCATGCGTTACGCCACCGCGCGCAGTGTGGTGACGTGCATGTAGAAATGCCCGCTATTGCGGGGCGCATCGCTTAAAAGTGCCATCTGTGGAAGACTCAGCGCCGTCTAGGCGTAATACGCTGTTTCCGTTTGCAGCGCTCTCTGCCAGCTATTTTGCGCACATTGGCTTCTTCAATCCCTATTTACCTTTGTGGCTCAAGTCGCTGGGCCTTTCCATCACCACGATTGGATTGCTCACAGCTGTTCAATCGTTGACGCGTATCTTGGCGCCCTACGGCTGGGGCTGGTTGAGTGACCACAGTACAGACCGTATCAACTTACTGCGTTATTGCGCTGGGGCGGCACTGGTATGCGCCACGGGCTTGTTTTTTCAAATGGGTTTGGTGTGGTTGGCGGTGGTGTTGCTCTGCATGTTTATCCATACCAGCGCCATGATGCCTATGAGCGAAGCTGCGTTGGCGCAATGGGTGAGCAGTGAGGGTACGTTCAATACCAAACGCTATGGCCGTATTCGCTTGTGGGGCTCCATTGGATTTTTAGTGACTGTGTTTGTCGCTGGCGCTTGGTTTGACCACCAAGGCATGGAAAGCTTTCCTGCTTGGGCCGTAGGTTCTTTGGTTGCGTTGAATATCAGCGTGTGGTGGCTACCCAAGCACCGAGAAGTTATACGCCATGATGAAGTCTCACCACCTGTTTTGGGTGTTTTGAAGCTTGCCAAAGTGCGCTGGTTTTTTGCTGCAGTGTTTTGTCATGTGTTTGCACATATTGGCATTTACGTATTTTTGTCTTTGTACCTAGATGCATTGGGCTATAGCAAAACCATGATCGGTATTTTGTGGGCCATTTCAGTGGCTACAGAAATCGTCTGGTTCTTCACACAAAGCCGATGGCTGCCTTTATTCAGTTTGTCTGCGTGGTTAGTGATTTGCGCATGTGTGATGGTGCTGCGTATGTGTCTTACGGCCTGGTGGGCGGACGCGCTATTGGCCTTATGGATTGCGCAGATGCTGCATGCTGTGACGTTTGCGACCCACCACACGGTATGCATTTCCATTTTGACCAAGCACTTTCCTGGGCGTCTGCGCGGCAGAGGGCAAGCTTTGTATGCATCGATTGGCTATGGCATACCAGGAGTTATGGGCGCCTTACTCGGTGGATTGTTGAGTGAGCGTTTTGGATTAGCTTCTATCTATGCAGCATCTGTCATCATGGCTGTGCTTGCCTGTTTTTGCGCTTGGCGCACACATTATTTAAGTCGCAGAGATAGTTTTTTAAATTGATGGGTCAGCCAGTGGTGTATTGGCAGTTCAGCTTTTTCATATAAAAAAAGACCAAGCCCCATGCTGCAGAGCCAAGCAAAAATGCAAATACCTAGGGCTGTAGTCGCACCGCTGAATTGGCTAACCTTCCACATATAGCTAAACACCACAATCACGCCGAAGTGCGATAAAAATTGTGCATATGCACTGTTAGAAAGTCTGTGTAAAACCCTTTTCATGGGCGTCCAGTGGTCTGTCCCTTTGGGCCGAATAGCCAACCAAGTTGCCGTTGTCAATGCCAAAGCCAAACGTGAACGCACGTCTATCCACAAAGCACATAGGGCAATTGCCACCACACACCAAAAGACAAAAGCATCAAACCGAGCGCGTTTCGACCATGCGGCTAGCACACCTAAACCATATGCGCCAAAGAAATAGATGGCCCAGTTGTCATAAGATTCAAAGCGGTTAAACCACAGCATCGAAGTGGCACAAACCATCGCCACCCCGAGGGATAAAACACGGGGACCACCCAAACGCATCCAGTTTTTAGGGGTTTGCAAGGTATATGCCAGTGTGATGAGCACCACGTAGAGCTGAAAATCAATCGCCACATACCAAACACCACTTGATAGTGCTGGAATATTCAATAGGGCATGCAACAGAAAGAAGTGTGCGCCTAATTCACCCCAGGTCACAGGCTCAGGTAGCCATTCGGATTGAATATAGGGCCGTGTCAATGCAACGGCCAATGAAATCAGCAGAATGGCTAAGAAATAGATAGGTGTGAGGCGCAAATACCTTTTAAAAATTGGCTGCGCAAATTGGGTGACGGGGCGGTTATTCACAGATTGGGCTGCCAAAAACCCGGCCACCACCAAAAATATTTGTACCGCTAAACGCCCGTCATAGTAAAGGTGCTCGACGAGATTTGGCCATTGCAGTTGAATTAACTCTGTCATAGGGCCATATGCTGCCAAGTGATGCCAAACAATCAACTGGGCTGCCAACACTTTCAAAATATCTACTGTGAACGAACGCTGAAACACTACTTAATCTTTAGGACGGAAACTGATCACCAATGGGGAATGGATACGGCCATCAATATCGCGCGGCAAAATCTCAGTTTTGTCGATGGCTTTCAAAACTGCATTGTCCCATGCGGGATTGCCACTAGATTTGATGAGTTTTTTGCCTACGATGGTTCCGTCGGGGGCGCAACGCACTTCTACCTCGGCGGGAGCGTTAGACGCAATATCTTCGGTAAATGTGATGTTGGGTTTGATGCGTCCTCGAATACGCCCGCCGTAACTATCCGACGGCCCGGCGGAGCGCTGAGCAGTACCGGTGGCGTTCTCGTCGCCTGTGGCGCCAGCCATACCAGCAATGCGCTTCATATTTTCTTGGCGCATGGCTTCTAGCTTTTTGACATCAGCAGGCGATGGTTTAGCGTCTTTTTGCTCTTGGAGTTTTTTGGCTTCTTTGTCCTTCAGTTCTTTTTCTTTGCGATCTTTCTCTTTCTTTTCTTTTTCCTTCAACTCTTTTTCTTTCAGCGCCTTATCCTTAATTTCTTTTTGCTCCTTCTCTTTGAGCTTGGCTTTTTTCTCTTCTTCTTTTTTTAGTAGTTCTTGCTTTAAGCGCTCAGCTTCCAGTGTTTCTTGTTTCTTTTTGTCTTCTTCTAATTGCTTTTTGCGTTTTGACAAAGCGATATCTGCATCTACGTTAGAGCTAGGTGCGGGGGGCGGTTTCACTATTTCTTTGGGCGCAGGGGGTGGCGGCGGAGGTGGTGGCGGTGGTTCTACTTCAACAAGTTTCGGTGCGACAGCCATGGGAATAGCGGCCCACAACTCAGCCTCGACGGAGAGGCTGTTGTCTTGCTTCCATTGAATGCCAGCGGTTAAAGCAACCATCAACAAAAAGTGGACAAGTAATGCGAGACCCAGCGAGCGACCCGTACCCGGAGGAGGTGGGGGCGCAAATTCAAGATACGCGGGCGTTGCAGTCATCAATCTGTAAGTTGAACGGACAAACCTACGCGGGCAATGCCTGCGCGTTGTAAGGTGTCCATGGCTTTGACAACGGTTTCGTATTTGATGGAGCGGTCAGCCGATATCACCACAGGTGCATCGGTGGAGTTGGCCGTCAACTCGCGCACATCACGTACTAAGTTGCCAAGAGAACTAGGTAGCGATTTGGTGACAGTGCCCGTGCTCTTGATAGTAATTTTTTCATCCTTGCTGATTTCAATTTGCACAACCTGCGTAGGTACATTGGAGGCCTTGCCAACAGTCGGTAAGTCAATCACACTAGGAGAAATCAAAGGCGCTGTGACCATAAAAATAATCAACAAGACCAGCATCACGTCGATGAACGGCACCATATTGATATCGTTCATGGCGCGACGACCTTTGCGTCCTGAGCGCGGAGAAATAGAAGCCATCCGTTAGCTCCTTGGTTAGTGGCCCGAAGGGCTTGCGCTCACATTGCGCTGCAAGATATTGGAGAACTCTTCGATAAAAGTTTCTAACTTGTTAGAGATGCGATCGATGTCGCGTGCGAATCGGTTGTAGGCCAACACAGCGGGAATCGCAGCAAACAAACCAATTGCAGTTGCGACCAAGGCCTCAGCGATACCAGGCGCTACTTTGGCGAGCGTGACTTGCTGCATGCTGGCCAAACCCGTAAACGCATGCATGATGCCCCAGACCGTGCCAAATAAACCCACATAGGGGGAAACCGAGCCGACAGATGCCAAGAAGGAGAGGTTGGATTCAATCGCGTCCATTTCGCGTTGGTAGCTCGCCCGCATCGCGCGGCGTGCGCCATCCATCAGCATGCTGGTGTCGTTGATACGGCGCTCGCGCAGTTTTTGGTATTCACGCATGCCGCTGGCAAAAATGCGTTCCATAGGTCCCGAGAGCTTGGCGTTTTGGGCGGCAGCAGCAAACAACTCGTTCAAACTGGCGCCAGACCAGAAGTCGCGCTCAAAAGTCTCGTTCAAGTCTTTGATGCGACCAATCGCAATGATCTTGCGAAAAATAGCCGTCCAACTGGCGATCGACACCATTAGCAAGATGGCGACAACGGCTTGCACCACCCAACTCGCGTTGAGCAATAAATGGATGATGGAGAAATCTTGGTTCATAGCAGTCGTTCTTGTACGGAAGAGGGAATTCTCGCAGGCATTTATGCCGCAGGGGTGGGCGCCGCTACTTCATTGCGACGGTCAGATTGCACCTCGGTGCTGCGCAACTTCGGCGCCAAACTGTTGAGCACCGCATTGACGTACTTGTGACCGTCTGTACCGCCAAAAGATTTGGCGAGTTCTATATATTCGTTGAGCACAACGCGCCAAGGCACGTCTATGCAATGCTGAAACTCGTAGACCCCCATCCACATGACAGCGTGTTCGATAGGTGATATTTCGTCGAGTTTGCGGTCTAGCAAAGGCAAGATGAGTGCATCGAGCGCAGTGCGGTGCTTTATGCAACCGTAAAGCAGTGCGTCGTAGTGCACAGAATCCGATTTATGAAAACCGCTTAAGTCGCGGGTAAAGACATCGATATCTGCGGCTTCATTGCGTCCCACCAAATATTGGTAAAGGCCTTGCAGCGCAAACTCACGAGCGCGACTGCGTCCAGACTTGGAAGCGCTTTTGCGCACAGGCTTGGTGTCGGTACTCATGCCAGTTGCTCCAGCAACAAGGCCATTTCAACCGCTACGCGCGCGGCGTCCCGGCCTTTGTCAGTTTGGCGGGCCACCGCTTGGGGCATGTCTTCGGTCGTCAAAATAGCGTTGGCAACAGGGACATGAAAATCCATGCTGACCCGTGAAACACCAGCGCCAGACTCGTTGGCCACCAGTTCAAAGTGGTAGGTTTCGCCACGAACGATGCAACCCAAAGCGATCAATGCGTTGTAAGGCTCTGGGTCTTCAATATGGGCCAAGGCTTGCAGTGCCAAAGGTATTTCTAGCGCGCCAGGTACATACACATGGGTGATGCGGTCTTGTTTGACACCCATCACCGCTAACTCGGCTAAACAGGCTTTGGCAAGTGCATTGGTTATTTCTGGATTGAAGCGGGCTTGCACGATGCCCACTTTGAGGGAACTACCGTCTAATTGGCTAGGAGATTGTGAGTTAGGTATGAACATATTCTTTTATTCTTTACTGACGTAACCGGTGATTTCGAGCCCATAACCTGCCATGCTGGGCATACGACGTGGGTTACCCAGCAAGCGCATTTTTTGTACGCCGCAGTCACGCAAAATTTGTGCGCCTACGCCGTAGCTGCGTAAATCCATACGTCCACCACGTTCAGGGGCATGTGCTGAGCGAGCAGTACCGTCAAACTGGGCGAGAAGTTGAGCGCCGCTTTCGCCGCAGTTCAGCAAAACGATGACGCCAGCGCCTTCTTTGGCGATACGGCGCATGGCGGCGTCTAGCCCCCATGAATGCATGATGCGGTCGGGTTCTAGCGCATCCAACACCGACAGAGGTTCATGGACACGGGCGAGCACGGCATGGTCTTTGTCCCATTGGCCTTTGACCAGCGCCAAATGAACTGCTCCGCTGGTACTGTCTTCGTAGGCCACAGCTTTGAATTCGCCATGTGCGGTGTGCATCGCGCGCGAACTAATGGCGTTGACCAAAGATTCTGTGCGGCTTCGGTGTTCGATTAAGCCGGCGATCGTTCCGATCTTCAGCCCATGCTCAGTCGCAAATTTTTGCAAATCAGGCAAACGCGCCATCGTGCCGTCGTCATTCATGATTTCGCAAATAACGGCAGAAGGTGAACAGCCCGCCATGGCGGCTAAGTCGCAACCGGCTTCGGTGTGGCCCGCACGCATCAAGACGCCACCAGCCACCGCCTGCAACGGAAACACATGACCAGGCTGAACCAAATCATTTGCTTTCGTATTTTTGGCGACAGCTACCTGGATGGTGCGGGCACGGTCTGCGGCAGAAATACCGGTAGTCACGCCCTCAGCAGCTTCGATCGACACGGTAAAGGCAGTGCTGTAGACAGTACCGTTGTGAACCGCCATGGGTGGAAGCTTGAGGAACTCGCACCGCTCGCGCGTCAATGTGAGGCAAATGAGACCGCGGCCAAAACGCGCCATGAAGTTGACGGCTTCAGGAGTGACGTGGTCACTTGCTAGAACCAAGTCACCTTCGTTCTCGCGGTCCTCTTCGTCTACCAAAATCACCATGCGACCTGCTTTGAGTTCAGCGACGATTTCTTCTACTGGAGAAATAACAGCGGGCGTTTTAGGGACAAGTTGTAGTGGGTTGGACATAAGAGACTTTCAAACAGCTTGGTTTGGTTCGAGCAATTTTTCAACATGCAGCATGCGTTCTACGTAGCGCGCCACGGTGTCAATTTCTAAATTCACGGCGCTACCTGACTTCAAAGCACCCAAAGCGGTGTTTTCTACAGTATGGGGAATCAGGTTGATACTGATCTCAGAGTTTTGCAGATCGCCACTGTCTAAATGGTCTTGCACTTGGTTGACCGTCAAACTCACGCCATTGACGGTGATCGATCCTTTGTAAGCCAAATATTTGGCCAGCGCCACGGGAGCTGAAATACGCAGTTCCCAACTCTCACCGACTTGTGCGAAGTGGCTCACATGGCCAATGCCGTCAACATGGCCGGAGACGATATGTCCTCCGAGCCGGTCATTGGCGCGCAGGGCTTTTTCTAAGTTGACGCTACCAAGCTCGGTCAGGCCGCTCGTGCGAGCCAATGATTCAGCGGAAATGTCGATGGTGAATTGCTGGGTCTGGACATCAAAACTGGTGACTGTCATGCAAGCCCCGTTCAATGCGATGCTGTCTCCTAGGCCCACGTCAGACAGGTACCCAGCAGGTGCCTGTATCGTCAGGCGCTTGCCGTGGTTAAAAGAGCTTCCCAGGTCGTGAACAGCGGTGATGCGCCCCACGCCGGTAATGATTCCGGTGAACATCTGTGTATTTTCGCAGGTTTCTTGTGTTGGTTGTATTTTTTTGAGGGCTATCGACCTTTGACGTGTGCAATCAATCGAACATCGTCTCCGATGGAGGTGACATTTTGGATATCAAGCTTCAATGCTTGGAAAAGCGTTTCAAAGGGCCCGAGATTTGCCATGCCCAACCCTTGGCCGATCAAAAGTGGCGCTAGGTAGACAAGTAATTCGTCGACCACATTGGCTGCTAATAGAGAACCATTGAGTTTGTAGCCCGCCTCGATGTGCACTTCGTTGATAGCCCTTTGGCCTAAGTCCTTTTGCATGGCGCTCAAATCGACTTTGCCCTGAGCATTTGGCAAACACGTGACATGCGCGCCTTTGGACTCTAATGCGGCTCTGCGATCAGAGTCTGCTTTGGCGCAATAGATCCAGACCTCGCGCTGTGTTTGCCACAGCTTGGCCTTGAGTGGTGTTTCTAGTTTGCTGTCTACGATGACCAAGATGGGTTGGCGAGGGGTATCGACATCACGCACATTGAGTTGGGGATCGTCTTCGAGTAGGGTGCCGATACCGGTGAGCACAGCGCATGCACGGGCGCGCCATGCATGTCCGTCTTGTCTAGCTGCTGCCGAGGTAATCCACTGGCTTACGCCGTTACTTAGTGCGGTTTGTCCGTCGAGAGAGGCCGCCACCTTAAGGCGCATCCAAGGGACGCCTTGGGTCATCCGCTTAAAAAAACCTAAATTTAATGACCGTGCTTTGTCTTCCAAAACGCCGATATCGACTTGTATGCCTGCCTGACGCAAACGGGCAATGCCGTTGCCGCCGACTTGTGGATTTGGATCTTGGACAGCCACCACCACCCGCGCCAATCCGGCTTGAATGAGTGCGTCGCAGCAAGGTCCTGTGCGTCCTTGGTGGCTACAGGGTTCTAGGGTGACGTAAGCGGTAGCGCCTGCCACAGCATGACCTTGTTGCTTAGTATCTTGTAATGCCATGATTTCCGCATGCGATTGCCCAGCGATTTGCGTATGACCTGCGCCCAGCAAAACACCTTGGGCATTGACGATGACGCACCCCACCCGAGGATTAGGGGCGGTGATGTACATCGCTTTTTCAGCCCAAGTCAGGGCAAGCGACATCCAGTGAATATCTGTTTCGGTTGGGGACATGCCGAGATTATCCAATGGGGGTGTCATGCCAATGATTTCCAACTATGCCATTGGCCACTTTGGGCTGTTTCGGTTTGGCGTGACCAAATGGCTTGCATGACAAGGGTATTGGGCCGGGGCTTGGATAGTTCGGATGTCGGGTTATATGATGTCTCTTGCACCAGCACCGTGATGCGATAGATAAATGGGGATGGAGCGGATGGAACAGCAGGCGTCGTTTGAAGCAATGTTGAACTAACTATCTCTGGCACATTTGCATTTAGCCAGACCTCAACCCAGTAAAAAGCAGAGACGTTGTTGCTAGGTAAATCAGCCGCGCTTACTGGCTGCGACTGATCCAGCAAGTTATGCCATTGCTCTGCGTTCAAATTGACTAGGGTTTTGGGGGCGCAAATGCCGGCTTGGCACATGGCGGTGCCTAATCGCAATTGCAGTTTTTCGCGTTCTAAGGCGTTGGTGGGGAAGAAAGCACGGGTTTGTGCATCTGTGAACGCTAAAGACAATACCCCTTCGGCAATCTGTTGGTTGCGAATTAGGTGGGACTGCACATTCAATAGTTGTTGGTTAACCCACTGCATGCGCCAAGCAGTTGCGCAGGACAAGCTGGTCAACGCCAAAATGCCCAGCACGGCAGGCAAGGCAAATCCGGATCGTTTACTTTTATCCATAAGCACCCAAACGATTGCGCAGAGCCATGACATGACGAAAAACGCGTCGTAACTTTCCGTCTGCAGAAATGGTCTCGCCGTTACAACCTGTTGTGGGGGCCAAGAATCCTTTCACAGAGACTCCTATTCGGTTAGAGGTCGCTAAGCGCAAACACACCTCAATCGCCACGATTTGGACTGGTCCAAAAAGTTCGGATGCATTGACCCATTGCAAGGTGTTCAGTACTGGGTTGATTTGTGCAAACCGTGTTTGTAAATCCTCCACGCCCTCTGCCAAAGCTTGGTAGCTGCTGCCTGAGGCATTGATATCTTTACAGGTCAATTCTTTGTTACTGCTTCGCTTAAAACTATTGCTGATCAATACGCTTGGGCTAGTGCTGGAGTTGCCCTGGCAATCAAAAGGGTCTGCGCCTGACCAATGCGATAAAACCAAGCCTTCGTTTGGGATGCTAACGCTAGGGTAGGGAGTCGAAAGCATCACATGGTTGTCCGATGCGGCCAATAGATAAGCTGCGCCATCTAATTCGGCTTGCCGGCGAATAGCCCGAAATGCAACCTGCGCATTTTGATAGAGCGCATCGTTGGCGCTGATGGTTTGCCAGGACTGGCGACTAAGTTGGTAGACGCTCAAAGCAATGGCAACCACCAAACTGCTCAGACCCAGCCCAAAGAGTAGCTCGACCAAGGAATAGCCTTTGTGTTTAGACAAGTCCAGGCCGTTAGTAAAAAGCATCTTGACGGTAAGCGTCATCTCTGAGGCCTTATCCATATATTCCAGCATTGCAATCGCCCGGGGCAAGTCGTGCTGGCAACAGGCATCTTGTTTGCTGACCAACCCACACTGATACCCCACCATCCCGCCAGTCCTGACAAGGGGTAGACCGATGCGTCACCTTTCGGCAACTGAGCACGCAATGCCAGTTGCCATTGGGCAATATCCCATTGCGCCAGTTGCGTCCAACTGCATGCACTGGCAAAGCAGTCTTGAGTGGTTTGGCGCGACTCTCCCCACCCCAATGCATAGAGCGCACTTTGCGAAGCGTTAATTCGCATGCGCTCGGCTAAGTCGTCAGCCAAACCCATGGCGATGAATTGATAAATTTGTTGCTGCTGGCGCACAGTAGCTTGTTGTTGCCACCACAAAACGCCTACCGCGCCAGCTGTAAGCACCAGCAAAGCCGCAATGGCTTCGAGTAGGGCTAATCCAACACAGGTTTGCCGCGAAAGCCTGCGAACGCTTAACCGCATGATGCTGCCTCCACCCAACGAATACGCCCCGCACTATTGATACACAACGAGCGACTTAAATTGACACCCGCAACCCGCGAGAGCACGGTCCATCGGTCACCGATAGTTCCTAAATCGCCTTGGGCGGATATGAAAAAGTCAGTGTTTTTGGCGAAAGTGACCTGCACCGACGCGTCTAAAGACGCTGTGCTGATGACTTGTGAGAAGCCCGAACTACCCGATGCCGTGCTGACTTGCCAACCGCAACTCCAGTCGGTTGCACTGGCGCTTGCGTGGGACATTGAGCAGCCCGTAAGTCTGCTCATTTGCAAACGCTGCCCCCATTGCAACGCACGCACTCTGGCAAGTTGCAAGTCGTTGAATAGTTGCTGGCGCACACTGTCTATGCGAGCCCGTTCTTGCCAGCGCCACACACTGGGCAGTGCAAAACCTACCAAAATGGCGGACACACTTAGGCACGCCATGAGTTCGACCAAAGTAAAACCATGGGAATTGGACTTAGGCAGATCAGAAGAGAACCGAGCCAAAAAGTAAAAACCTAGCAAGTACATAAGCACATGCTAGGTTGCCGTCGTTAAAAGTGTGTAAGCAACACTTACAAATTATTTACTTACCTCGTCCACCAAGCTCTTGAACTCGTCAATATCCTCAAAACTACGGTAGACGCTGGCAAATCGGATGTAAGCCACCTTGTCGAGCTTCTTCAATTCCCGCATCACTAACTCGCCCAAGCGGGTCGATGGCACTTCGCGTGCGCCCAAACTCATCAACTTTTCTTCAATCCGCTCCACTGCATTGTCTAACTGCTCTGTGCTGACAGGGCGTTTGCGCAAAGCCAGAGCCATTGAGCTCACCAACTTGCTGTGTTGAAACTCGGTGCGTCTTCCGTCTTTTTTCACCACATTGGGATAGCTGACGTCCGGACGCTCGTAAGTGGTGTAGCGCTTTTCGCAGGCACCGCATTGGCGACGGCGGCGAATCGAATCGCCGTCTTCGGACATGCGGGTCTCGACCACTTGGGTCTCAAGGTGACCGCAAAAAGGGCACTTCATCGCTTACTTGTAAACGGGGAATTGAGCCGTCAACGCATGCACCTTGGCACGCACCGCGGCAATGTTGGCTTCGTCATGGGGGTTCTCCAAGACGTCTGCGATCAAGTTGGCGGTTAAGCGCGCTTCTTCGTCCTTGAAACCACGTGTCGTCATGGCGGGTGTACCGATGCGCACACCGCTGGTCACAAATGGTTTTTCTGGATCGTTCGGGATGGCGTTTTTGTTGATCGTCATGTGCGCGGCGCCAAGCGCTGCTTCGGCTTCTTTGCCGGTGATTTTTTTAGAACGCAAATCGACCAACATGACGTGGCTTTGGGTGCCGCCGCTGACGATACGCAAACCGCGCTGGGTCAAAGTCTCTGCAATGATTTGGGCGTTTTTTACAACCTGCTGTTGGTAGCCTTTGAAATCAGGTCCCATAGCTTCCTTGAAGGCAACTGCTTTAGCTGCAATCACATGCATCAACGGACCGCCTTGCAAACCAGGGAAGATGGCGCTGTTGATCGCCTTCTCATGCTCAGCTTTCATCAAAATAATGCCACCGCGGGGCCCGCGCAAACTCTTGTGGGTGGTGGATGTCACCACGTCAGCGTGGGGAACGGGATTGGGGTAGACACCGGCTGCGATCAGGCCTGCATAGTGGGCCATGTCTACCAAGAAAATCGCGCCGACGTCTTTGGCGACTTTGGCAAATCGCGCGAAGTCGATATGCAAACTGTAGGCAGAGGCCCCGGCAATGATCAGCTTAGGCTTGTGCTCATGCGCCTTTTTTTCCATGGCGTCGTAGTCGATCTCTTCTTTGGCGTTCAAACCGTAAGAGACCACGTTGAACCATTTGCCACTGATATTGAGCGGCATGCCGTGGGTCAGGTGACCACCTTCGGCCAAGCTCATGCCCATGATGGTGTCGCCCGGTTTTAAAAACGCCAAGAAAACCGCTTCGTTGGCAGACGCACCGCAATGCGGCTGCACATTGGCGGCGTCCGCGCCGAAGATTTTCTTGATGCGGTCAATCGCGAGTTGCTCTGCAACATCCACGTTTTCGCAACCACCGTAATAACGCTTGCCGGGGTAGCCCTCTGCATATTTATTAGTCAATTGCGAGCCTTGGGCTTGCATGACAGCAGGGGAGGCGTAGTTTTCGCTGGCGATGAGTTCGATATGGTGTTCTTGACGGGCGTTTTCAGCCTGAATAGCAGCCCAAATTTCTGGGTCGGTTTGCTCGATCAAGACATTGCGGTGGTACATGAGAAATAGTCCTTGGGAAAAATAATCGTGAATTCAAAAAATTATTTGGGTTCTTCGTCGTCTTTGTCTTTGCCAAAAGGCGTCAAGCGCTGGGCTTTTTCCCACAGGCTTTCAAGACGGGCAGTGGCCGCTTCAGCCGCTGTGGAAGGAGGTGCTGAGGTAGGCACTTTGACGCCCTTGGCTACCAATTGGAGGCGGGCGTATTCGCTCAACACTTTGCTTGCGTAGCCGCTGTCATCCTTTAAATTACCAGCGCCCACATACAGTTTGAGTCCAGCCTCGGTCGAGCCAGCGCGGTTAATGCAATCTTTGAGCACGCTCACCCCCACGCGCAAGTTGGCGACTGGGTCAAAAGCTGCCAAAGCACCGCCAAATCCCACATACTTTTCTTCGTGGACCTTGGTCATCACTTGCATCAAACCCTGCGCACCCACATTGCTTTGGGCGAAGGGGTTAAAGCCAGATTCCACCGCCATCACCGCCAAAATTAGCGATGGTTCGATTTGGTTGCGGGGGCCTAAGTCGTAAGCCTCGCTCACCAATGCGCTCAAAGGTTCGGGGGCTACGCGGTATTTCTTGCTCAACCAATAGGCCAAATTTGCCTGTTGGCGCGGTAAATCGCGGGGATCGACAGCGGTAGCGCGATCCACGGCTTCGGTATCTGACTCCATGCCGGTCGAGTCGTATTGACGTTCTTGCAGCCAGTTGATCAACTTGGCCTCGGTCACAAGGCGCAGGTCTGGGCGCACAGCCAAGGCTACGATGAAAAAGAAAATAGAAAGCCCCAACACCGCCAACCCGTTATGGGTGATGGCGAAAAACCCCTGCACTACGTCTGTCGCAAACATCCGTAGCCCGAGGTTTAAGCGGGCGAGAAACTGTTTCAAAGGGAATCGTTCAAAAAGCGGTCGAAGCGAAAATTTTAAAGCCTCAGCGACAATGTAGGGATATTTAGATATTGAGCCGTCACCGTGACCCACCCAGAAAATAAAACTCCAGACCTCGCCGCCCTCGATGCATTGACCGCTGGCGCCTTCACCGCAGCCACATCGGGCGAGCGCATTTCACTGTTGCAAGCCTGGTTGCTCACCGAGCCCAGCCTAGTAGCTTTGCAAGACGTCTTCAAGGAAATGAGCCACCGCGACAAAGGCGCAGCCAAAGTTTTGCGCGACAGCATGGACGAAAAACGCCGCAATATCGAACAAGAGGCCTTGTCACACAGTTGGGCTGAAAAAGGCGTCGCCTTACGCGACGCCCCACGCATCAACATTGCCGACGCCATGGCTTGGCAACGAGACGCCGCCAAAGCGGGCGCACCTTTGTCGCGCGAACCATTGGCGGGCCTTAAAACCGCTTTAGCCGACCGCGTCAAAGCCATCGAAGATCTGCAACACCAGTCACAAGTGCAGCGTGAAGCCGCTGTTTTATTAGCACAACGTGTTGAAGTTCTCTCCACCAAGCCTTGGCAAGATGCCCAAGCCCAGCGCGAAGCCTTGCAAGCCGACTTAGACCGTTGGCACGCCCAAGCCAAGAGCCTGACCGACGATGCGCAGTGGTCTAGCGTGGACGCCAAATTCCCGCCCGCTTTGCAAACCAGTGCACAACAGTTGCAAGCAGTTTGGCTGGCTTTTGGCGATGCTTTGCAACTGACCGAAGCTGCTGCGGCAGATCCCCAAGCCCCATTACCTGCAGTGCCGGCTTGGGCGGAACAAATTCGTCAGGTACGCAACCCTTCGCAAACCCAAGCCCCAGTTCAAACTGTTGAGTCTTCGCTAAACGCACCAACTGCACCCGCAACTGGCGTAGCCAGCGAAGCCACCCGCAAAGTCAAACCCATGGGCGACAAGGTCTTGATAGACCAGCAACGACTCGAACTCGCCATGCAGGCTGAGGCGCTGTTCAAGCCTGCCTCGACTAAAACAAAAGAAAAAGCGCCGCCCAAAGACGAAGAAGCGCATAGTTTGACAACTGAGGACTTGTCTGTTGAAGCGGCAGAAGAAATCGAGCTTATTCCCTCCATGGGCGGCCGCAAGATGCAAGAGACCTTGCGCAATTTGCGTGAGGAATGGAAAAAAGTCGACAAACAAGCTGCGCCTAACCCTGCTTTGTGGAAACGTTTTGATGCGGCTTGTAACAAGGCCCATGTGGTGGTCGATACCTGGCTCAAAGAGGCCCGTGCCCAAACCGCGGCTAACAAAGCCCAGCGCTTGGCCTTGATCGAAGAACTCAAAACTTGGTCGGCAGAACACGCCCAAGGGCCCGATTGGAAAGGCGTCTCTCGGCAGTTGTACCAATTCGCCCAACGCTGGCGCGAGAGCGGCCACTTAAGCGAAAAAATGTTCGCTGAATTGCAACCTCAGTGGAAAGCCGCCATCCATGCAGCGCACGAACCCTTAGAGATCGTGCAAAAAGCTAGCTTGGAACGCCGCAATGCTTTGATCGCTGAGGCGCAAGATTTAGGTGCTGCCCCCACATTGCGTATTGATGCCGTCAAAGCCTTACAACAACGTTGGCAAGAAGAAGCCCATGCCGTTGTTTTGGATCGTCGTCTAGAACAAAAACTCTGGGACGCTTTTAGGAAACCCATAGACGAAGCCTTTGCGCGCAAATCTACTGTTCGTGAACAAGCGCAAGCCGCTCTCACCCCCGTCGATAAAGCGGTGATTGAAGCGTCTAAAGCGGTAGAGTCTGCTGTGGCCAAAGGCGATGCCTCCGCTATTCGTGCTGCCATGCAAAACTTAGAGCGCGTCAGCCTTGGAGAGTTGCCAGTTGAAGTGCCAAGTCCTGTGGTTGTGGCTGCAGCTGCGTCCGCACCTTTACCTGCACCCGAGGAACCCATTGTCGCAACAGCAACGGAAGTGGTGGCCGAACCAGTTGAATCTGTAGCTCCCACCCCAACTCCCAAAGCAGTCCCTCGTCCCGTTGTCGCTGTCCGCGGCGACGACCGTCCTGGCCAAAAACGTACCGAGTTACCGTCGCAAAGTGGCCGCGGTCGAGACGGCAAACCTGGCGCTAAAGGCGCAATGGGTGGCAAAGCAGGTGGCAAGTTTGGCGACAAACCAGGTGGCTGGCGCGATCGCGAAGACTCCGCGCCTCGTGGCCCGCGTTTGGGCGAAGCCGCTTTCCGTGCCCAAAGATTTGCCATAGACAACGCACAAGACGCATTACGTCGCTTGGCCGCGCAAGCCCATGGCGAAGTGTTGACCCAACTCTTGCATGCTTGGGAAAAACGTGACCCTGAACAAATGCCTGCCGCACAAGCGATTGGCAACAAAGTCAATGCCGCCCAGCGCACGCAATGGACCCAAGCTGTTGGTAAAACGCCTTCTGGTGATGCGACCCAAGCTCTTTTGCGCATGGAAATGGCGGCTGATCTACCTACTCCTGCCGCCCACATGGACGCACGTCGTGCTTTGCAATTGCAGTTGTTGACTCGCAGAAACGATCCATCACCGCAAATGACATGGGCTGCAGATGCTGCTCAGGTTTTGTCTAGTGGGTATGACGAATCAAATGGCAGACGTTTGCAGTCTGCTTTGAAAGTTTTGCTGAAGCGATAACCTTTGCTCTGCCCATAGCCCTAGACAAGCTAAATTCAAGGCGAGGGCATCAGGTGTTCAAAGAAACACGGGCAAATCGTTTTGTATCTTGCGTCCAACGCAACACTTCCAACCTGGGTGGTGTTGCAAGGGCCTCCCAATCACTCAACACCATGCGGCTTAGGCCATTGCCCAAGTCGTGTGTGTCAGGTAGATGGGTATGTCCATGTATCAGCAGTTTGCAATCGTTTTCGCGTAACCATTCGCGGGCGCTTTTTGCATCTATATCCACGTAGTCGGTTTGCGTTTGTTGTCGCGCCTTGCTTTGCGCGCGCAAGTCTTTAGCAATTTGCTGGCGCTCTGACAAAGGTTTAGCTAAAAACGCTTCTTGCCAAGCGCTAGAACGCACTTGCTGGCGAAAAGCCATGTAGTCGGTATCGTCAATGCACAAAGCATCGCCGTGGCTTAACAAGACTTTTTGCTCGGCGAGTTCCAAAACGCAAGGATCTTGCAAGCCTTGCACACCGGTTGATTGCAACCATTGCTTGGCCACCAAAAAATCGCGATTGCCGCACATAAAAAACACTGGCATGCGTTTAACAGTGGTACGCAACACTTCCATGTATTGCAAATGGAAGGGGTCTTGTGTGTCGTCCCCAATCCATACTTCAAACAAATCGCCTAATATGAACAGGGCGTCTGCAGGTGTGGTGTTTAAGTGGTGGGCCCAAGCATTGAACGTTGCGGCTTCGCTTGCGTCCAAATGCACGTCGGACAAAAAGTCCACCATGCGCCAATTCGATGGCGCAATCATTTAGAGGGCGACAGCTTTTTCAATGATGACGTCTTCTTTAGGCACGTCGTCATGAAAACCTTTGCGTCCAGTTTTGACTTTGGCGATCTTGTCGACCACGTCAATGCCTTCAACCACTTTGCCAAATACAGCGTAGCCCCAGCCTTGGCGTGAAGGCGCTGTATGGTTCAAGAAGTCGTTGTCCGCTGCATTGATAAAAAACTGTGACGACGCAGAGTGCGGCTCAGATGTGCGCGCCATGGCCACGGTGTAGTGGTTGTTTTTTAAACCGTTGTTGGCTTCGTTTTCAATAGGTTCATCAGAAGCCTTCTCAGTCATGCCGACTTCAAAGCCACCACCTTGCACCATAAAGCCTGGTATCACGCGGTGAAAAATGGTTTTGTCGTAGTGGCCTTTGTTCACATAATTCAAAAAGTTTTGTGTGCTGTTGGGTGCTTTGTCGGCATCTAGTTCAAGCGTGATCACGCCATGGTCCAAGATGTGCAGTTCTACGCGGGGGTTACTCATGAGGGGTCCTTGTGAAACGAATTAAGGCAACACGGTTGCCGATTTGATGACAACTTGTGTACGAGGCACATCTGTCGGAAAAGGTCCACCAAAGCTGGTGGGAGTTGCGCGAATGCGATTTATCACATCCATGCCCGAAACTACTTTGCCAAACACGGTGTAGCCAGGTTGTTGCGGGTTAGGGTCGAGGAAGCCGTTGTCCACCACATTGATAAAAAACTGTGCAGTTGCAGAGTTGGGCGCGTTGGTGCGCGCCATCGCTAACGTGCCCACGGTGTTTCGGGGGCCACCCTTACTTAGAGCCTCAAGACCCTCGTGCATCACGGGCGCACGGGTTGGGCGCTCGATATAGCGCGCGTCATAGCCGCCACCTTGGATCATGAAGTTGGCAATCACGCGGTGAAAAATCGTGCCTTCGTAGTGCTTGTCACGGACGTATTGCAAAAAGTTTTCTACTGTTTTAGGAGCTTTGTCTGGGTAGACCTCGGCCACAAACTCACCCATGTTGGTGACAAATTTCACCTGGGGGGCGCCAGCGGTTTTGGGGGTGTCTTGGGCTTGTATGGCTTGCATGCTGAACAGGCCCAAACATAGTGCCAATAAACACAGGAGTCGACGTGTTGGGTTCGTATTTAATTTCATGGAGTTACAACTTTAAAAATTGACGTAGCCTAGTGGGACATAAGTGCCATAAGCATCTCTGGTGGGGGCTTCTTTGCCTGGGCTTTTTACCCCACTGCTGATGGCTTCTAGCGAGGGTTGAATAAGATCGATTTTGCGAGCAATACCGCGTTGCGTTGGGTTGATTTGCATGGATCGGATATAGGAATATTTAGCCAACTGTGCCAATATATCTCCCATATTTTCATGCGCATCCGCGTAATTTGGGTTCGCACGCAAAGCAGCATCTAACGCTTCTTTCGCAACGCTAAATTGTCCTTTGGCGGCATATAGCACTGCCAAGTTGTTAAAAGGCTCTGCAATTTCTGGGTAGTCTTGCGTCAGGCTCAGGTACATATCAAGCGCCACTTGTTTGTCACCCGTGCGGTCAGTGATCCACGCTTTCCAAAAGCGCATTTGGGGGTCACGTGGGTTGACGGCCATGAATTTATCAACCAAAACTTCAGCACGTTCAAATTTTTCTTGGCGCAACAATTTTTTGACTTGGTCGTGCGGATCGCTTTGCACGGTGGGCAAAATATTTTGACCAGGCGTCCAGTCATCTGCCACATTATTTTGCGCATTTGACGCAGTTGTTAGAAAAAAGGCTACTAAGCCAAATGCTAAAGATGAAAGCCGCATAGTGAGTGTTCGCTTCCAATGCATTGGGTGAAAAAGGGAGTCAGGGTTTGTCATGTGCTTTGTATACTGTGGGCATTGTAAAACAGGGGTTATGTGTAACCCCTTCTTCATTTATCCATTAGCGCCAAGACTGACCGACTGCTGCAGTCCCTAAATTTCACCCATGACGCTCCGCATTCACAACACGCTCACGCGTGCGCTGGAACCCTTTTCTCCGCTAGAACCTGGTCATGTGCGCATGTATGTCTGCGGCATGACGGTCTATGACTTGTGCCATTTAGGCCATGCGCGTTCGATGGTGGCCTTTGATGTGGTCCAGCGTTGGCTCAAAGCCAGTGGTTTGCGCGTGACTTATGTGCGCAATGTGACGGACATTGATGACAAGATCATCAAACGCGCTCTAGAAAACGGTGAAACCATCCGCGCACTGACCGACCGTATGGTCGACGCCTTACACCAAGATGCCGATGCTTTAGGGATCGAACGCCCCACGCTGGAGCCACGTGCCATGGACTACGTGCCGCAAATGCTCTCGATGATTAGCAACTTGCAAAATAAAGGTTTGGCCTACCAATCCAACAATGGCGATGTGAACTTTGCGGTACGCAAGTTTCAAGGCTATGGCCAACTCTCTGGTAAATCGTTAGACCAATTGCAAGCAGGCGAGCGCGTAGCAGTGGACGACGGTAAACAAGACCCGCTCGACTTTGTGTTGTGGAAGTCTGCCAAACCTACTGAGCCCGATGATGCCAAGTGGCCAAGTAGCTACGGTGTTGGCCGACCTGGTTGGCATATCGAATGCTCAGCCATGGCTTGCGAATTACTCAGCGAGAGTTTTGACATACATGGTGGCGGTGCCGATTTGCAGTTTCCCCATCATGAAAATGAAATCGCCCAAAGCCAAGGTGCTTCTGGCAAACCGATGTCACAGGTTTGGATGCACAACGGCTTCATCAATATTGACAACGAAAAAATGTCCAAGAGTTTGGGCAACTTTTTCACCATCCGCGATGTACTCAAAGTTTTTGAAGCTGAAACTATTCGCTTCTTTGTGGTGCGCAGCCACTATCGCAGCCCCTTGAATTACAGCGATGTGCATTTGAACGACGCGCGTGGTGCGTTAAAACGTCTCTACACCGCCTTGAGTTTGGTCAAGCCTGACGATGTGGCTATCGATTGGAGCAATCCCTTCGCCCAGCGTTTCCAAACTGTGATGAACGAAGATTTTGGTACCCCTGAAGCTGTCGCTGTGTTGTTTGACTTAGCAGGTGAAGTCAACCGCTGCATGTCCACTCAATTAGCCGGCCTCCTCAAAGCCTTGGGCGGCGTATTGGGTTTGTTACAAGACGATCCGCAGCGTTTCTTACAAGCGGGCAGTAGCGATCTTGATGAATCTGCGATCCAAACGCAAATCGCAGCGCGTGCAACTGCTAAGGCAACAAAAAACTTTGCCGAAGCAGACCGTATACGCCAAGAACTCACCGCGATGGGTATTGTTCTGAAAGACTCGCCTACAGGCACCACCTGGGAGCGCGCTTAATGTCGCCCGCTAAACCCATCAGTGTGACGCCTGACTATTGGGACGAGGCATGCAAGCACCTCGTCAAAAAAGACCGTGTGATGAAGCGTTTGATTCCGCAGTTCGGCGATGCTTGTTTGCAATCGCGCGGTGATCCATTTATTACCTTGGCCCGTAGCATTGTGGGCCAGCAAATTTCTGTCAAAGCAGCGCAATCGGTGTGGGACCGGTTTGCTGTTTTGCCTCGCAAGCTAACACCTGCCAACGTCTTAAAACTCAAAGTAGACGATATGCGTGCAGCAGGTTTATCTGCGCGTAAAGTCGAATACTTGGTCGATTTATCTTTAAATTTTGACAGCGGTAACCTGCAAATCAAAAAATGGTCCGAGATGGACGACGAAACCATCATTGCCGAATTAATCGCTATTCGCGGCATTGGCCGTTGGACCGCTGAAATGTTTTTGATCTTCCACTTGTTGCGTCCCAATGTGTTGCCATTGGACGATGTGGGCTTGATCAACGGTATCAGCAAAAACTATTTCTCTGGGGAAGCGGTTAGCCGCAGTGAGGCGCGCGAAGTGTCTGCGCCTTGGGCGCCATATCGCAGCGTAGCGACTTGGTATATTTGGCGAT
>Ga0214921_10001428_pt1 | contig 40886 bp, 39 predicted proteins | sample LL1505_MetaG_FD_177992 | JGI IMG/M metagenome (GOLD analysis project Ga0214921, IMG submission 177992) | Freshwater microbial communities from Lake Lanier, Atlanta, Georgia, United States - LL-1505 | ecosystem: Environmental > Aquatic > Freshwater > Lake | place: USA: Georgia | collected...
TAGGCGTTGCTGTGAAAGGAAACCTTACGGTGTACGCCATGAACGGAAGTAAAATGTTCGAGCAGCAGCTTTTCGATATTTCAAAAACCTCGATCCCAGTAGGTGCATGGAATTCCGGGATTTACGTCATGCATTACAGCTTAAGTAACGGTGCAACAGGCGTAGTGCGTTTCGTTAAGGAATAAGTATCCGTAATGCTTTATATCATTATGTGTTCAAACGGACAGAACGACTTCATTGGGATATAAATTGGTATTATTAAAGGGTATATTGACCATGAAAGAAATTTCTTTTAATGATCAATAAAGTGAAATTCAGCAATACCTTGAGCTTTAAAGGATGGATTTTTACAACTTAACGATTTGTTTTTGAAGCCTGAAATCCAAACTTGTAATTTGGACAGCATACAATCCAGGGTTCAAATCACTAAAATCAATGCTATTTAATCCTTTCTCTAATTTGGTTTCAAAAACCTTGGAACCTAATACATTGAATACCGTTAATTCCGCATTTTCCTGGTAACTCCATTGAATCGATAACCTGTCAACAACTGGATTTGGATATACTTTTATAGGAGAATCCAAAAAACTAACTGGGAATTGGAACCCTAATGGACATTCCGAGACTAAGGCATATTCCTTTATGATAAAAGTATAATAATCAGGAACACTCAATTTAATCCATCCCAAATAGTTCACTTGATTAATTCGCTTACGAAAACCAATATAATGTTCCCCAGAAATCCAAGAATCCAAGGAATTATAAAGGATAAGACTCGGAAAATTACCGTAATTATAATAAACAATTTGTGTCGGTGCTTGTTGGATGCAATTTTCTATAGAAATTGTGTCATCCAACTCAAATTTTTTGACCATTGAATAAATGGCAGGAGTATATACTATCTGGCCGGATGGAGAAATTGAACCAATGGAATCTATAACATTGGTGTCTTTCACAAAGTAACAGCTGTCTGATGCAGCCAGTGCAATGCTACGAGATCCACCCATTCCACCCGCGTAACAGGTAGTGCCAAATGTTAAGTCTGTGACACTGTTATTATCGATATCCATTTTATAGCTTTTGGAGCCACAGCCACTAAAAGAATAAGAAGAAATAAGGGTGTCTTCTATATCATAGACATTCATATAAACCATAGATGGATTTATTACGATATTTTCAATTTGAGAGATATGTAAAAAGGATATGCCAATAAAGATCAAGACTAACGTGGTTTTTTTCATCAGATAAGGACCAAAATTATTTTTTGAACATGTAATAATTAACCAAATATAGTCGATTTATGCAATGGTTTTCTAATAATCACCTCTATTTCCCTAATTGGGACTCAATCCAAGCATAAAGTCCACCTTGTTGCACAAGGCTCGGACTTTTTTGTTTAATCCCTCACTCAAGCAAGCTTGGTTCGGTCCTAAATAATTTAAAATTTGGGGATTACGAGCAAGCTCGTGTTCCGGTAATGGGGCTCATTCCAAGCATAAAGTCCACCTTGTTGCACAAGGCTCGGTCTTTTCTATTTTTTCCTCATTGAAGCGAGCTTCATTCGTAAAAAACAAAAAAGCCCGCTTCGTTCCGAAGTGGACTTCTTTTGTGATTCCGCTGGGATTACTGCATGAACCCAAATTGGGGCTCATTCCAAGCATAAAGTCCACCTTGTTGCACAAGGCTCGGTCTTTTCTATTTTTTCCTCATTGAAGCGAGCTTCATTCGTAAAAAACAAAAAAGCCCGCTTCGTTCCGAAGTGGACTTCTTTTGTGATTCCGCTGGGATTACTGCATGAACCCAAATTGGGGCTCATTCCAAGCATAAAGTCCACCTTGTTGCACAAGGCTCGGTCTTTTCTATTTTTTCCTCATTGAAGCGAGCTTCATTCGTAAAAAACAAAAAAGCCCGCTTCGTTCCGAAGTGGACTTCTTTTGTGATTCCGCTGGGATTCGAACCCAGGGCCCATACATTAAAAGTGTATTGCTCTACCAGCTGAGCTACGGAATCAGTATTTTGAGGGTGCAAATATAGTTATTTTTTTTCGAAACATGGTTTCAATGTTTATTTTTGACGTAGATGATACATCCGATTACCTTGGTGGGTTTAATGGGGAGTGGTAAAACAACCTTAGCTGCCGCATTAGGGGAATATTTTGGTTGGCCTGTTTATGATACAGATTCTTGGGTTGAAGCACGAGAAAAAAAACCCATTTGGGAAATCGTACAAGTTCACGGTTGGGATTATTTTAGATTTCAAGAAGCTGAATTTTGTCAATCATTTGCTGAAATAGGTCCTAGCATCATTGCCACCGGAGGAGGATTTATTCTGACGGAATCCAGCCTTCATTGGCTTCTGCATAAAACGGTTTCGGTATATTTACACGTTGATCCCGAGGTAGCACTTTCACGAATAACCCGGTCATCCCAAGGCGCCAGTTTAAGTCGTCCCTTGCTTGATGGACATTCTCGTAAGGAACAAGAGGCGATTTTATACGAACTTTATACCCAAAGGGACCCTTTATATCGATCGGTTCAATATACGATTGATGGAAATGCTCCGTTGGATCAGGTACTTCACGAATTAATAGAGATCGCGTCGATATCCGAGGTTGAATAGGAAATTGAGTCGAGAATACGTTGGACTGCTACTTCCTACGGTATTATTGGCAATATTCAAAATAGAATAGGTTCCTGTTATATCGAAGTATAATGTGCCTTTAATTGGAATCGTATACTTCATTCCTCCTTGTAATCCAATCGCTAAATAATAAATATTTCCTTGGGTTTCTGCTCCGTTCGAGGGTAAATATTTCCCTTCCCATGCATAGGTATTGGTATAATCATAAGTATTATATTTCAAAACCGTGCGGTTTATACCAACCCCAAAGACACTTCCACCATATATCCCAAATCCGTTATCGTAATCATTTAACATATAGGATCTTGTACCTCCTTCAAAATAAAAGGTTGAGGATTTACTACGGTAAGCTACCGATAACGTGTAGGGAGTTATCGTGGTATTAATCGCAGTCATGTTCGCGTAATTGGTATCCGTACCTAATGATGGAAAAAAAGCTGAAGCGCGCACATAAAAGGTAAGATCACTCGAACGGGGTAGTTCTAATCCAAGGTGAAGTCCTAGCGGCTTGTATCCTGTTCCTAAACCGTTCAATATCCCTGTTCCTCCAGAAATACTCACTTGGCCAAGAGCAATAACATTTGCAAAAACAAGGGTAAAGGCAAAGAATAATCGAATCATGAAAAAAAGATATTTGTAAAGGTAAAGTACCTGTTTAACATTACAATCAAAAGTAAATCATAAATTTCACTAATTTTACATCGGATGCGAATAAATCATGCTTTGTCCGTGGTTTTGGCCACGTTGTCTTTTATCGCCACAGAAACCTTTGAGTCCGTTGGATTAGAGCGATTTTATGTACATAAGGCGCGATCCTTTAAAAAAGAAAAGGGGTATTATGACATAAAACATCCCAATCAAATTGCACTAACTAATTTTCCCAATTCCATCAACCGATTCGCACAAATGGACAGTGTCCACTGGATTTTGCATCCACAATGCTGTACGCGAGGACTCGTTATGCATAGCTCCGATGGCAATTCGGTTTCCGATATTCTTCCACTTCCAAAATCAGCGAGCCTCTTGGATTTTGTGGCGGTTGATTCCACCTTATATCTCGTGGATTCCGAAATGGATATCTATCAAAGTTCTTTTCCTTTCGATTCAACCACAACCTTACGCGTATCGTTGAATTCGCCAAACTGGAAGAGTTCATCGTGCTGTTATGATCGTGAAACGAACCGTTTGATTTTTTGTTCCTCCGAGGAAAACCCTACCTCAAGATTACGTTCGTTGCACTTCTACAGTATTTCCCAACACCGCTATGGAAAAGAACCCTTGTTCACGTTTGATGCAGATGCTGTGGTTGAGAAATTACAATCCCAGAATATTTTATCGAATCAAGCCGCTACGATCAATACGCTCCTAAAAAAAGCCAATCCTGAAATTCGCCCCAACGCTTTGGCGATACATCCCAAAACCAACGATTTCTATTTGCTGTGTTCCTCGGACAGAATCCTTCTTGTTTTTTCACAATTCGGGGATATTTTAGCTGTGAGTTACTTGGATGAATGCGATTATTCCAATCCAACAGACCTTCGGTTCAATGAACGAGGCGATTTAATCTTGATTAATCAAGGAAAAAAGAACCCTTCCCTTCTCTGTTTACCTTGGAATAAACTTTGGCAATATCAGGCCAGCAACCAAAGGTTGAACGTTTTCAATTGAGTATAATCCTTCTTCCTATCGGTCCTTCACAACACAATAAATCCAGGGCGGATGGGTTGAAAATCGGCGTTCCTTGTTGCTGGAATACTTGATAATACGCTTCATGGTATACCGCTTTATCCAGCCAATTGGTTAAACGATGGTCCTGTTGGAAATAGGGTAAAAAAGCGTCGGATGCTTTCCAAGTGGTAGGTAAATCCCATAAATTCTTGAACGTGCGGAGGATGCCGAAATTGATTTCAACAAGTAGGTCGGTTTCCGCGAAAATGCATGCTTCGATTTCTAAGGCATAATGTTCGAAATATGGGGAGCGTCCATAAGCGGTAACCAACGACTTCCAATGCGTTTTTCGCCAGTTTTTGGAATCGTCAACCCGCAGGTCATTCATGGCTTGTTTTCCTTTTTCATGGCAAATAGGTACGGTTAATGGTTGAATTCCTGAGGCGCCGAGGATCTCACAACGGTTTCGAATTGTTTGTTTTATCCAATGCTCATGCACCTCGATTTCCACAGGTTCTTGGGAATGGCATAACGCTTTCAAATAATGAATGGACGGAAAATAAGCTGTTGGAAACAGCATTATGCCAGATACTTAAAGATCAGAATGAGCAGGGCTACACCTAAAAGAAATCCAATCCATTCGATTACCGTAAAGGAACCCTCTTGGCTTACGTTTTTGAGAATACGTTCAGCTCGAATTCCCTTGTACGGACTGTTCGATAACCATACCAACGAAGCACGTCCCACAATATGGTCCTCCGGCACAAAACCCCAAACTCTCGAGTCTGCAGAATTGTATCGATTATCACCCATCATCCAATAGTAATCTAAAGCGAAGGTATAGGTATCCGTTTTCTTTCCATCAAGGTAAATCCCATCCTTACGTTCCTCTAACCGATGTCCTTCATAGGCTGTAATTATTCTCCGATACCATGGGATATTCTGAGCGGTTAATTTTACAGAAGTACCCTTTTTGGGGACGGTAAATTTTTGAAAGTCGGTCATGGTGTTATTCACGTAAAAATCCTTTGGAAAGCAATCCAAATTCTCAATCAACTCCTCGGGAGAAGGATTTCTATGTTCTCTGCTGTATGACCTTCGGTCAACGTGCACCTTGAATTCCGCAGTTGGATATGCCTCTTGAATTAGTTTCTTTTCTTCGGATGTGATGTTTAACACATAGGGAGACGTGGAGTCCCCTTCTTCGAAATCCATGCGGGATCCATCCGGAGCGTTTTCCAATCCGAAATTATCCACCATTTGTTGTTCGGTAAGCGTGGTTGAAGCCTTACTAACATCCCATTTAAAGGCCATGTTCGGGAAAATACGTGCCGGTTTACCATTGCGGTAAACGGTGGCATGGATGATTTCAATTTCATCGCCAGGGGTTCCTATGCAGCGTTTAATGTAGTTTTCGCGCTTATCTACCGGCCGATAAATTAAACCACCATGCGTAAGGCCTTCGCTGAATTCTTGAGAATAAATCGGGAAAAGTCCATTTTTTAAATTGGTTCTTGCCAAGGTTCTCCAGGCATCTACGTTTTTAATAAAACTGAGGAATTTTAAGGAATCGGTTCGATTCACACCTTTACCAAGCAAATTGTTTTTTACCCGAAATTGCCAAATCGATTCTTGATTAACGATTCCATGATAATCATGCCCCATCAATCCGTTCGGAATACGCGGATCATACACCGCCGTGTCCCCTGATGGATAATTGAATACGACAATATCATAAGGTTTAACCTTGCCAAATCCCGGCAAGCGAAAATACGATCCTTTTTCAATCATAAGGTAAGAAGGAATATTCACCCATGGCACATTATTATGCACCAGCGGATACGAAAGGGGCGTTACAGGAACCTTCGGTCCGTAGGCCAATTTATTCACAAATAAAAAGTCGCCTACAAGCATCGTCTTTTCCATGGAACCTGTTGGTATTTGAAAAGGTTCAAAAACGTAGGAGCGAATAACCGTTGCCGCCACGAGGGCAAAAATCAAGGAGTCTCCCCATTCTTTCGCTCCGGTTTTGCTTCCCGGTTTTTTACGGCTTATCAACGAGAACAGAAATTGCAAAGCGTGGCCTAAGAGGGGCAAGCAAAGGAAGAGTACCAAATGATCTCCCCATTTTCTTGCTTCGGTTTCCTTGGCGTTGTTCCAGTTGGTGTCTTGTACAGGAAGGGATTTTTCATCCTTGGCGATCTGATAGAACAAGAAATATGGAAAAAATAACCCTTGTAAGGTGTCGGTGAAACTGAATTTTCCAAATCGACGAACTAAACTTAAGTTCGCGACCATCATCATCACGAGATGCACCCCTGGGAAAAGCAATAAAACCGTCCAAAAAGGCTTTTTATTGGTGAATTTATAGACGAGATAATAGTTTAAGCCCGGAATAAAAGCATAGTTCGGTTTTATTCCTGAATTTTTACCCACTTCCGACGCTGCGATTTTAGTAAAAAGTTTATGCCATTGACCCAATATGGGATTCACTAAAATCAATAAGTAAAAATAGATAAAGCTCATGACGACAAGATTAGGGGGTAAAGTTAAGGACATCGTCCATAGTAAACAACCCTTGTTTACCGAGTAAAAATTCGGCAGCCACGATGGCGCCTAAGGCGAATCCATCCCGATTATGGGCTTCATGGGATATCGTAATCGAATCCACCACGGATTTGGCGTGCAAGGAATGGGTTCCGGGAACATTTGGAATTCGGTGCGCCTTAATTGGGAGAACCCCCGGTTGGTTGGAAGACGTTTCTTCCCAAGAATTAAGCGCTGAATGTTGGGCAATTACCCGTTCTGCTAAGGTTATGGCAGTGCCACTGGGGCTATCCAGTTTTTGAGTATGATGGATTTCTTCAATGCGCAAAGCGTATTGGTCGTAGCATGATACCATTCGAGCGAGTTGCTCAGCCAATTGATTGAACATATGCACTCCTAAACTAAAATTGGATGCGTACAGCAGACTTCCTCGGTGTGCATCAACCCACGTTCGTACATCGTTTATATGCGGGTTCCACCCTGTTGTACCTACTATCAAGGGTAATCCAAGAGCAAGTGCATGTTGGATGTGCTTGAGAACGAGCTCGGGACGTGAAAATTCAATGGCAACATCGGCGTTTTTGATGGTAGATGTTTCAAACGGGTTTTCCGAAGAGTAAATAACTGAGATTTCATGCCCCCGTTCTTGGGCCATTTTTTCCAGAGTTTTACCCATTTTACCGTAGCCTATAAGCGCAATTTTCATCGGCAAATGTTGGAATTAAGGTGCAGCGTTGCGGAACAACCAAATGCTCGGGGAATCACATAAGGTTGAAGGTTCATGGATAAATTGGGCGTTACGCTAAAATGTAAAAAATGAGCTTCTACCGCAGCATCCAAGAGCTGAAACAGATAAACAGCACCCATTCCAAGAATACATAAATCCCTTCTTCGAGCATATTGGTCGTACAAGGATACTAAGGCTAAATCATCGTAGTTCATCCATGTTGGATCGACGGGTGTAGCGATTTGACGGAGCGAATATTCCGTTTTAATGCTCTGAACGGTTTGTTGGTTTTGAAAAATTAACCAAGCCGTTGCTCCAAGACCTGCATATATCAAAGGCACTTTCCAATAGGCATTTTTTCGTTGACTATGATGCATGGAATTGAAAATTTGCCCAGAACCGGGAACCACGGCAGAAAACAAAACGGCTTTTTTGAAGGGATAAATACTATCCAAAGCACGGTCTTTCTGCTTGGCTTGTGCCAAGACAAAGGAGTAATTAATCAAGGCAACCAGCATTACCAGGACTTTCATCCCTGACTCAGTTTTGCAATTAAGGCGTCTCTTTGAATCCGAGAATCAAAGGATACGATAAGTTTTCCTTTGCCTTTAGCGCTTTCGGTGATTTTTACGGAAGTGCCTAAGGCCTTTACCAGTTGTTTTTCTAAGGGACTTAAGTGGTTAGAAGATGGACTCGATTTTGGAGTCGTTGTTTTGGAATTCCATTGTTCAATTTCACGCACAGAGAGCCCTTTTTCAAGGATGGAATCAAGCGCTAAAAGTTGTTGATGCTCATCTGAAATACTCAGAAGTGCTCGAGCATGGCCCATGGAAATTTTCCCATCGCGAACGCAAGCCTGAATTTTCGCAGGAAGTTTTAGTAAGCGTAGGTGGTTGGTAATGTCGGATCGCGATTTTGCAATTTTTTGACTTAAGTCTGTTTGAGTCATTTTACATTCTTCCAATAATCGATGGTAGGATAAACCAATTTCAATGGCGTTTAAATTTTCACGTTGTATATTTTCAACCAGTGCCATTTCTAACATGCTTTGGTCGTTTGCCACTCGAATATAGGCCGGAACTTCTTTTAATCCCGCGATTTGAGAGGCACGAAAACGACGTTCACCGGAGATGATTTGGTATTTGTCGGTATTTAATTTTCTCAGTGTCAAGGGTTGAATGATGCCCAGTTCTTGGATGGATTCTGCCAGTTCTTTTAGGGCATTTTCATCGAAATCGGTACGTGGATTAAAAGGATTCGGTTCAATTTTTTCAATGGCTATTAAGTTGGAGCCACCGGCCGTTGCGGTTGTGTCACTTAATAGAGCACTGAGTCCCCGACCGAGGGATGGATTTTTTTTATTATTCGAAGTCATGGTCAATGTTTATGTTTTTGTCGTCATCACTGAGTTTAGTGAGGCTGTTTTTCTGAAGGATTTCACGCGCAAGGTTCAAATAATTGATGGCTCCTTTGGAGGAGGCATCGTGCATGATAGCAGGAACTCCGTGGCTTGAAGACTCAGAAAGCGTGGTATTTCGGTGGATTAAGGTGTCGAAGACCATTTCTTGAAAGTGCGTTTTTACTTCATCCACGACTTGATTTGCCAAGCGAAGCCGGGTGTCGTACATCGTTAAAAGCATCCCTTCGATGGAAAGTTCCGGATTCAACCGAGTTTGAACTATTTTAATGGTATTCAATAACTTACTGAGACCTTCCAAGGCAAAATACTCGCATTGAACCGGCACAAGCACTGAATCGGCTGCAGCGAGTGCATTCACGGTTATAAGCCCCAAAGAAGGCGAACAATCGATTAGAATAACGTCGTATTGGTCTTTGATTTTTGCAACCGCTTTCTTTAAGAGAAATTCGCGTTCCGTCATTTCAATCATTTCCAATTCTGCACCGACCAAGTCTATGTGCGAGGGAAGAAGGAACAGGTTCGGAGAACGGGTTTCAATAATCAAGTCTTTTGGATCGGCTTGATTGACCAAACATTCGTAGATGTTGTCCATGTTGGTGGGATCGAAACCAAGTCCGGATGTCGAATTTGCTTGAGGGTCGGCATCAATGATTAATGTTTTGTATTCCAACGCTCCTAAACTTCCACCTAGGTTAATGGTAGTTGTGGTTTTTCCCACGCCTCCTTTTTGATTCGCAATTGCGATGGTTTTAGCCATAGACGCAAAGTTAGCAATTCCCTCGGGTCATGCAATAAGAGATTCTCGGGGTTAATCACAATTTTACCTATTTTTGTTAACAAAATACGTGCATGTCACAAAGGGTTCACATACGGGTCGGAAGCAATGCATCCAACCAGGTGGTTATCAATCACCCGGCGATTGCTGAAGTTCATTTGGAGCTATTTGCAGATAATGAAGGTCATGTATTTATCACGGATTTAGGCAGCCCACAAGGCACTTCCGTCAATGGGGTTCGTTTGAAAGGGTATACCTTATTGAAGGATGGCGATGAAGTAATATTAGGAGGGAAGATTCGCTTGAATTGGGAGAAGTATCGGGTGAAACCCCGAATCAACGTGGAGCCAACGCCCAAAAAAGTACCTCCAGTGCCGCAACCTCCGCAGGAGCCGAAAAAAAATACGCGCCAAAACCCGCAAGAAGTACCAAAAAAAGAAAATGAAAGAGAGGCAAAGATGCAGGTTTCCAACATATCACTGATCCTTATTTTTGGTGGAATTTTCTTCTTGTTGCTGCTCATGTACTTAATAAATTAGTGTTTATCCTTTAGGATTGAAAAAAAAGTTGTAATATTGCACCCCTGAAAGGGATTCTAAACAAGTGAATTATGGACGTCATTAGTCAACTACAAAAAGAGTTAGTTACCATCAACGAATTTCCCACCTTTGGTGCGGGAGATACCATTTCCGTGAGTTATAAAATCAAAGAGGGAAATAAGGAACGTACCCAGCAATTTCAAGGAGTAGTGATTCAGCGTCGTGGCTCAGGTACTTCAGAAACATTCACGATTCGCAAAATGTCCGGTAATATCGGTGTGGAGCGTATTTTTCCCGTAAACACCCCGTTCATCGAATCTATTTCGGTGGTGAAACGTGGTGCTGTTCGTAGAGCACGTATTTTCTATTTCAGAGAACGTACGGGTAAATCAGCGCGCATCAGAGAGCGTAAAAACTTCAAAAAGGAAGCCTAATTACTGGCTCACAAATAAGAATTCGGTTCGACGGTTCTTCGCACGATTTTCATTGGTGGTATTCGGGAATTTAGGTTTACTCTCCCCAAATCCTTGGTAGGTTAGCCGCTCTTTTGAAACGCCTTGTTGTACAAGATATTCAACGACCGCTTTAGCTCTGTTTTCCGACAATTTTAGGTTTTTCGCATCATCTCCGACATCATCCGTATGCCCGTGGATAGCAATTTTGAAGGTAGGATTTTCCTTTAAATAATCCGAGAAACGTGCCATAATCAGGCTAGAATTTTTCTGAAGTTCGTAGGAATCGGTTTCAAATAATAAGTCCTCGATATTATAACTTTGTCCGGCCTTTAGCGTTTGGGCGGTCATGTCCACTTTCAAACTATTCGTATTGAGCGCTTCCGGGGTGATGACTTTGGAGGAAAAGGCGCTTCCCTCTTTTTTGAGGGTAACAGTTACCGCTTCGTCTTTCGTTACCTCAACCACGGCCGCATAATTTCCGTCGTCTTTGCTTACATCTAAGGTCATTTTCTTTCCGGAATTCCCATAGACAATTTCAATTTTACCCTCTTTTACAGCTTCGTTCTTTTCGTTTTTCAGCTGCCCTTTAAGGATCATAACCTCCTTGGGCCGCGCTTGGTCGTATAATTCAAAGGAATAAATGTTCCAATTTCCGTTTTGATAACTAGAATAATACGCTGCTTTCCCTTGCGTAGAAACAAATAAGCCCAGTTCTTCACCTTCTGTATTGATAGGGTAGCCAATGTTTTCCGGTTTGGTCCACCCCGTCGGTGTTTTACGAATGTAAAAAATGTCGAGGCCACCTAGTCCTGGGCGTGTTTCACTGCATTGCGAAACAAAATAAAGGGTTTGACCATCTTGGTGAAAAAACGGGCTTTTGTCTTTTCCTGCGGTATTGATTTCATCAAAAGGTTTTCCTGGAGCCCATGTTCCGTCATCACGCTTCGTGGTGTAGTAGATATCGTTGTCACGGGATCCTTTTCGATTGGATGTATAGAAGAGGGTTTTACCGTCGGCCGATAACGAAGGTTGTGCCTCCCATCCGTCGGAAGTATTGATTTCGGGCCCCATATTTACTAAGGGAGACCATTGATAATCGTTTCCTCCTTTACCTGTTCTTTTGTAGGTTGTTGTGTAGAGATCACAGTTGAGGTAATTTTGGCCATAGACAGTTTCTTTTTTACAAGCACAGACGACCATTTCTCGGTTGTCCGCTGAGAGGGATGCACTGCCATAATTGGTAAAAGTTCCGTTATTAAACGGCTGTGGAAGGGGATTTCCGTAGGAAAAAGCGCTTGAATTTATTGCTGTACGTTCTGCAACGGTAAATTCTTCCACGATGTTGTCCATCATGTCGCCTAAGTTTTTACGGTTGACCTTACGGGTAAAAAACATCAAATCGTTATCCGGGGATAGCATGGGAAAATACTCGTCCAATTCGGAGCTTACGCTCTGTACCATACTTGGCTCAAAGGGGACGGGATTTTCCATGAATTTCATGGTTTTATCGTACTTATCAACAAAGGCTGTTGCCGAGGACTTTTTGTCGTTGTGATCGGACGAAATCCGGAGTAGATCGTCTTCAGAGAAAAGCAGAAATTCACGTAAGTAGGGAATAGCTTTTTCCGTTTCGCCGCGTCCAATTAAAATAGTGGCTATGAAATATACATTATCGGCATGGAACGTTGGACATTTTTTATAAGATGAGCTATACATCAAGTAGGCTTGGGTGAGGTATTTTTCCGCGTCGCTTGCTTTTCGTGGATCGGCTTTTATCTTCTGGTAATTTTTATAGCATGTATTCCCCATAATGAAAGGGATTTCGGCATTGTCTGGATATTCATGATAAAGCACTTGATAAAGAGCGATAGCTTTGTTGATATCTCCCTCATCCTTTAGCGGTTGAATTGCTTTAAGGGCTTTTTTGTCCGAAGTTGTACAAGGATCTTTTTGCGCGAATAGCAAAGTGGTACTTAGTAAAAATGCGAACAGTAAATTCTTGATCATAGGCATATTAATGAATCCTTTTTTTAAGGGTAAATCGTTAAAAGGTTACATTTTTTAGAACCGAAATGGCTTGTTCTAATCCGGAGTCGTCAATGTTTAAATGGGTTACAAAGCGCAACATCCCTGGCCCGAAAGCTATGCAGGCAATTCCATGCTTCAATAATTCATTTTGAATCGCGTCACGTTGTGATGCATCTTGAAGCACAACCACGACGATGTTCGTTTCAACGGGCAGCACCTCGCGTACCCAAGGCAGCTTCTCCAGAAGATTCGCCAATTGGTTGGCCCGTAAATGATCTAAGGGAATGCGTTCAACATGATTTTCCAAAGCATACAATCCAGCGGCCGCTAAGATTCCCGCTTGACGCATTCCGCCACCTAAAACTTTCCGAATTCGACGTGCTTTATTTATGAATTCCCGGGTTCCGAGTAACACTGAACCCACAGGTGCCCCCAATCCTTTTGATAAACAGATAGAAATCGAGTCAAATAATTCGCCGTAAACATGGGGTTGCATGCCATTCACCACCAAAGCATTAAAAATTCGGGCGCCATCCAAATGCAACGGGAGATGGTTCTTTTGGCAAAAAGAATGAATTGCGTAAAGGTCTTCCAGGGTATAAACAGATCCCCCTCCTCGGTTTGCAGTATCTTCTACTGAAACCAACTGGGTTAAAGGAAGATGTAGGTCTTTGGGATTATTCAAGCAAGGACCAAGGAGGGATGGGGCAATTCTCCCGCGATTCCCTTGGATGAGCTTCATCGAACATTGACTGTTTCGGGCAATGCCTCCACCTTCGTATTTGTAGATGTGGCTTTCCTCGTGGCAAATGACCTCGCCTCCGGGTGTGGTATGCACCATAATGGCGATTTGATTCGTTTGTGTCCCCGACGCACAAAACAGGGCAGCTTCTTTACCAAACTGCTTCGCGACAGTTGATTCTAATAAATTCACGGTGGGGTCTTCTTGAAAGACGTCGTCTCCAAGGGGCGCTTGAACTATGGATTGCAGCATTGCTGGAGTAGGTAGCGTTACCGTATCACTTCGAAAGTCGACGATTCTCATTAGTTTTGTTTTAATTGTAAAAGTAATGGATTGGTTCATTCCCTTGACCGCTTTTTTAGCTTCCATAGGTACCTTTTTTTCAGGATTCGGATTAGGAACCCTCTTAATGGCAGCTTTGCTGTTGTATTTTCCACCGGAGCTTGCTATTGTTTTTACAGCATTGGTGCATTTTGCGAACAGTTCATGGAACGTTTTACTTAACCGAAACGTTGATTGGCGCACGGTATGGATTTAGCCATGATGATCGGATTACTCTGATTACTCTTTATCCTTGGCACGCCGTTCTTTTTTTCGTTTTTTGTCGCGTTGCTTCTGTTCTTTTTTTCCAATGTTTTCCGGGTTATCATCTTCATTTTGAATTCCCGTTTCGGTTTTTGTATTGTTGATATCGTAAATTACTTTTTTATCGCCGTATTCATCGATTTTCATTTCGTACTGACGGATTCCTTTTTTGTCGTAAAGGGTTTGGTGAATTAATTTACCCTTCTCATTGTTTTCAATATGTTCACCGATGGGAACATCTTTTTTAAACGTTCCTTTCAAAAGAATTATCCCTTCGTCATTTTGTGTAATGAAATCCCCGTTTTTTTGCCCCATCAACCAGTTCTGAATTCCTATTTCTTTTCCGTTGTCCGCGTAGTATACCCATTTTCCGTTGTTTTTCCCCTCTTTGTAGGCAAGGCTAGACGTAAGTTTTCCGTTTTGTCCAAAATTCAGGTGTAAGCCTTCCAACAGTCCTTTTTTATAGCGGGTTACTTTAGCTATTTTTCCATCGGGATAGTATTCTCGTTGTTCTCCATCGGGAATATCGTTGCTGTAATTGAGGTAGACAAGAGTATCTCCATAGCGGGAGAATTCGCAGACCCTTCCGTTCAATTTTCCGTTCAGAAAGTTTTCTTCGCGTCGCAGCTGACCGGTGGTATCAAAAAACACTTTTTGGGGTCCGTTCTTGATACCGATAATATAACTTTGGGTAGATTGTATACAACCCGAAGAGAAATATGAATTATCGACCCCGTCGCGTTTTCCTTTTTTGCAGGTCAATTCATCAATAACGAAACCACTACGGTTGTAGGATTGGCAAGTACCGTCGAAAAGGGTGAAGCCATCTTTTGCTAATACATAGGTATTGATTTCTTCGTCGTACATTATTTGATCGAAACAATTCAGGAAAGCTTTTGGCTCAGCTTTTTTATGGACATTTCCACACGGACTTTTTTCTTGCGAGAATAACGTCAAAGAAGTTACCAAAAACAGGACACTTACAGGATTTTTTATTCGATTCATATTGGATGGATTAAGCTGTTGTTATGATTTTAGAGAAGCGTTTACGCTTTTTCGTTTAATGGTTTTAACATAGGATTTACTATAACCCACATAAGGCATATCATCAGACACGCTCAGATGGTAGGCTGAGGAAAAACGCTTCGAACCAACCTTTGTTACAGAAAGGGTAGGGGTGGATAAATAACTCCGTGACGTAAGAGCTAAACAACAAGTTCTTCTGAGCGTATAACCCTTACACTGAATTTTCAATTCTGGCGGTTCAATTTCGGTCCAGTTGTTCATATAGAGAATTGTTACTTACAAACTCTGGAACCATTTTTTTCATTATCGCTACTTTTTCAACCAACCTTGATTTGGGATCAAGCAAGTGTTCCAAAAGATCCTGGAAGGAGGGTTCATTCGCTCGCGTTTTGGCAATAAGGATTTTTGTATGATGCGTCGGTAAGGTAGTTTCTTCATCGGCCAAAAGCTCCTCGTACAGTTTTTCTCCCGGTCTAAGCCCTGTAATTTCAATGCGGATATCCTGATTAGGAATCATTCCATTCAACCGAATCATTTTTTCTGCTAAGTCCATAATTTTTACCGATTTACCCATATCGAACACGAAAATTTCCCCTCCTTTTCCCATAACAAAAGCTTCCAATACCAATTGACACGCTTCGGGTATCGTCATGAAAAATCGGGTTACTTCGGGATCGGTAACCCTAACAGGGCCTCCGGCATCAATCTGTTTTTGGAAGAGCGGGATGACCGAACCGTTGGATCCTAAAACATTCCCAAAGCGCGTGGTTATGAATGCGGTAGCACTTTCAAGACCTTTTGCTTCTACATACATTTCTGCAATGCGCTTGCTCGCCCCCATAATGTTCGTAGGATTTACCGCTTTGTCTGTGGAAATAAAAACGAATTTAACCACCGCATGCAATACCGCCAAATCCACCAGATGTTTTGTCCCTTGAATATTCGTCGTAATTGCTTGTTGCGGATTTTCCTCCATTAAGGGTACATGCTTATAGGCCGCCGCATGAAATATTACCTGCGGTTGATGTTCAATAAACAGATTGTTTAAAAACCCGAAGTCTCGAACATCTCCAATAATACAATGAATTTGATCGCCTTTCCCAAGGGAATTTAAGTGTTGTTGTAGGTCATATAGGGGCGATTCCGCTTGATCCAACAAAATCAGTTTTCCCGTAAAATGTTTAATGATTTCCATGGTAATGCCACTTCCAATGGATCCAGCAGCCCCGGTAATTAACACGGTTTTTCCATGAAGCGATTCATGCAACGCACTTTGATTCAATTGAATTTCTTCGCGCCCGAGTAATTCGTCAATGTTGATTTTACGAATTTTTTTTAAGGTAAGTTCGCCATTCACCCACGTTTCCGGGTCTTGAACCCGCTGAATTTTGATTTCCTTGGACAGACAAATATCCACCAGTTTATTTAACGCGTCAACCGAAGGGTTCCGTATGGCTACAATTACCACTTCAAGGGCGTATTGTTGGGATAGCCGTTCCATTTGGTCCGTAGCATAAACCATCACTCCATCAATTCTGTTGCCCCATAATTTTGGGTTATCGTCCAAAAAACCGAGCACTTTTTGTGGATTTCGTTGATCATTTTCAATGGTTCGCTTGGCAATTAGCCCCATGGATCCCGCGCCAAAAATGAGAATCTGTTGGGCTGGTTCAGGATTTTTAATCGATTCCAGATACCATAATTTCAACGTAAATCGACTTCCTGTAAGGAACAGTAGGCTAAAAATGAACTCCATAACCAAAATCGAACTAGGAAAAAGGTAGGTAGTATGAAAGACCGTAGATCGAAGGATACTGATAATAATAAACATGCCGGTGCAGGTTAAGGAGGCGAATAACAACCGTTTTGAATCCTCCATCGAGGTAAATCGAACTAAACCGCGGTGAATTTTGAACGCATAAAAGATGCTCAACTTAATGATTACATACGCGGCGAATTCTCTCCAATTGTAGAGCCATTCATTCCGCATCGCCACCATGTTGGTGTTCATATCGAACCGAATAAAGTAGGCCAATCCCAAGGCTGTGATGCTCATGAGCAAATCGAGGGATGCAATAATCCAACGCGGCGTGGCCGATTTGAGCTTTAACATGACCAAAATTAAGGAAATTGTTACGCTGTAAAGAACCTTTTTCGTAAAGGGTCAAAAAAAAACGCCATCCTTCAGGACAGCGTTCTATGATTTTTTATTCCAACAATTAATTCAACCGAACGATATTCAATTTCAAATCGCTCAATACTTCTTTGATATATCCATCTTTCATCGAATGAAAAACGCAAAGCGCCGGGTTTAACGTAGTAATACAGCTCCCTGTTTTTGTCTCATTCGCTTCAAGTTTGAACGTGAAAGTATATTCATCGTTCTCGCAGGTGTAACATTTGCCATCGTAATACGAATCCATGCGCACTTTTAAGGTGGCAGGAGCCGCGGTGTTGTTGGTTAGGGTTAACAATTTGTAGGTAGTAGTTTCGCCACGATCCGTGTTGTTGCAGGTTGTCATTTGAGAGGTTAGTGATACACCGTTTTCGTTATAAAGAACTTCAGGAGAACCTACCGGAGTAGCAATCATGTTTTGGGCAAAAGCACTAAGAGTTAAGAACATGAACAAAGAAACAGAAATGAACGCTTTCATATTTTTGGTTTAAGTTTACGTGGCCTTAGACGTCACAAGTACATCTTTTGTTGCTTACAACGCATAAAGTTATTTAATATTTTTAACATACGGAAAGATGAAAGAAATTGAGCGAAAATTTTTGGTGCCGAACCTCGATTTTTTAGCAAAAAACACCTATCGATCCTTCGAAATTCACCAAGGCTATCTGATGGAGTTGCCGGATCGATCGTTGCGCATCCGCATTAAAAACAGCCAGGCTCTCTTAACCTTAAAAATCGGCAAGGATGCCCTGATTCGCTCCGAATTCGAGTATGAGATTCCCTGGGAAGAAGGAAAAGACTTGTTGAAATTCTGTCCAAAGGTTCTTCGAAAAATCCGATTCGCCGTGCCTCATAAAGGGCATATTTGGGAGGTGGACATTTTCAAGGACGGATTAGAAGGTATTGTGGTGGCAGAAGTCGAACTGGAGACACCTGACCAATCGGTTGAATTGCCTCCCTGGGTAGGTGAAGAGGTTACGCACGACCCCCAATTCCTCAACGTAAACCTTATTAAACGACTATAAAGCAGCCAAATCGGGTTTACGGATTAAGTCCACCAAGGTGCTGCCGAATTCCACATGAAAGTAATTCATGAATGCTGCTTGCGTCGTGGGTACCATACCGACCGCGTCTTCTGTGGATAGGTGTTGCTCGTATTCAAATTGAGCAATTTTCGCAAAGTACTTTTCCAAAAAAGCTTGTTCATCCCAGCATTCCTCCTCCATTAAGTAGATAGTTGGTTCATGAAAAGAAACGAATGCTTCGTCCTCGATTAGGGGTTTTAACGCTTCCCAAAAAGCCGGTTTTGGAACTACACGAACATAGGAACGGTTGACCATTTTTAGTGTGGACATTCTTGAAGTATTTTGAAATTAAGGACCTTAAACCAGCGACAAACATGATTCGATTTTTGTTGGACTATATAGCGTGTGCTATCTTTTGGATAATTGAACCGTTGATAATTTAACCAAGAACGCACCGAAACATTGTTGCTACTGGTTACCTCAATGATCGAACGCGTATTGATCAGGATTAATTGAAATTCGCTGCTTAGAATGGTCGGTTTAAGCCATGTTATGGTCCGATTGTTTTTACCAAAATGATCAAGCCAGTTGAATAAGGCGTTTTTTCGTTGGATGCTGTCGCTAAATTGCCATCGACTCATCCTAAAGCTTCCTTGAAGACTCGAAAGTTGAAGATGGGTGTGCTTTGCATGTTCGGCGAAGCGGTCAAGAAAATGCAGGGTATCATAGCGCGTTCCCTCGGTAACTTCCAAACCTACGCTGTCGCGGTTAAAAGGGTCGAGATTTAGTTGAGAACTCGCGGTGGTAGAGTCGATAGACGTTTCGTGCTTATGCATTTTGGGTTTTATTGTTTCGTAATTCACCACCTTTGGTTTTTGGTTGGCCTGACAACTCATTAAACCGAGCATCAACGAAAAAAAAGTGATCCGAATCATAGTGCAAAGGTGTTTCTTTTCTTGAACTTGGAGAAATTTAAGGGATAATTGCTACATTTGAATTAATAATGTTCATATCATGAAATACGTTTATCTGTTTTTACCCCTTTACGTTTTAGTAACCGCTTGTGCTACCCAAGTTCCTTACACCAACCAAATTCGCGATGAATTTAATTTAGATACCGAAGAAAAATTAAGTAAGGTTCAATTTTTTATTTCCCATACGATCGTCATGGACGAAGAAGTAAAAAACGAGAATTCCGCCACTACCAGCAACGGAACGTTAATTAACAGTTCGAATACCAAGAAAGAATCCATCATTATTCAAGCCGGTACCCCTTGTGTTTTTGATTCCTATGGAACAAAAGGAGAAATGTTTGTGCGCTTTGAAACAGGGGAAGGCAGAAAATTGAGTTTTTACGCAAAAAATGACGCAGCAAGACGCTATTATTTTAATGTAGATTGGAACCAAGCAGGAGGACCCAAAATTAAATACGGTAATGCCACTTACAAAATAGACGTGCTTCGTGGGAGTCCGCGTTCTGCCTACCTACGCGTCGCTCGAAGAAAATTAGAGAAAGTAAAACGCAAAGATCGTTTTGTGCGCGGTATGAAGGTATAGCCGCAAAACATTGAAAACCGTAAGCCGACAGGCATTAACTCCTTTACGATTTATGAAATATATTTATTGGGCATTTTTGTATATGCCTTTCGTTGTGTGTGCGCAAAAGAAAGGGGATGGCAAAACCTCGGCAAAATTGCCCTTCGAGGAAAGCACCGTAGCTGCTTTGAGTTTTCGCATGGTAGGTCCTGCGCTCACTTCGGGTAGGGTAGCGGACATCGCCATTCATCCGAGTAATAACGACCAATGGTTTGTCGCCGCCGCAAGTGGCGGGGTTTGGTTAACCAACAATCACGGTATTACGTTTACCCCGATATTCGAAAATTACGGAAGTTATTCAATCGCTTGTGTGACCATTGCGCCTTCGAATCCCAGCGTGGTTTGGGTGGGATCCGGAGAGAATAATAACCAGCGTTCTGTGAGCTATGGGGACGGTGTCTACAAATCGATCGATGGGGGTAAATCCTTCACCAACATGGGGCTTAAAACATCCGAGCATATTGGAAATATCGCGATTCACCCAACCAATGAAAACATTCTTTGGGTGGCCGCTTACGGTCCTTTGTGGAGCAAGGGAGGAGAAAGAGGCGTGTATAAGTCCATCGATGGTGGAAAAACATGGAAAAGAACCTTGTTCGTTTCGGATGAAACTGGAATCGCTGAGGTACATTTAGACCCCAAGAACCCGGAGGTCCTCTATGCTTCCGCGCACCAACGTCGCCGTCACGAGTGGACCTACGTGGGAGGTGGTCCGGAGTCCACGGTGTATAAATCAACGGATGGCGGAGAAACGTGGCGCGAAGTGGTTTCTGGTCTGCCCAAAGGAGATATGGGGCGGATTGGTCTAGCCGTAGCACCCTCAGACCCGAGCTGGGTGTATGCGATCGTGGAAGCCCGTTACGACAAAGGCGGCGTATACCTCAGTACCAATTACGGGGAGACCTGGAGTAAACAAGGAAGTTTTTCGACCAGTGGAAATTATTATCAGGAAATTTTTTGCGACCCCTTGAATAAACGCAAAGTGTTCGCGATGGACACTTACATGCACCATTCGGAAGATGCAGGTGTTACCTTTAAACCTACCGGGGAATCTCACAAGCACGTGGACAACCATGCGATTTGGATTGATCCCTCCAATACCAACCATTGGATTGTAGGATGCGATGGAGGCATCTATGAAACCTATACCCATGCGAAGGAATGGCGCTTTTATGATAATCTTCCGATTACGCAATTTTATAAGGTAACCACCGACAACGATTTTCCTTTTTATCATATTTATGGAGGTACCCAGGATAACAACTCTATGGGAGGTCCTTCCGGAACGACTTCTGTGACTGGTATTTTAAATACAGATTGGTTTATTACTAACGGAGGCGATGGATTTGAGTCGGCAACAGATTGGAGCAATCCGAACATTACCTATGCGCAAGCACAGTACGGGTGGTTGGTGCGCTACGATAAACAAAGCGGCGAGAAAGTACCTATCCAGCCAATGCCCGGGAAAGATCAGCCAGGGTATCGATGGAATTGGGACGCCCCGCTCCTTGTTTCAAAACACGATGCGAGCACCCTCTATTTTGCGGCCAATAAAGTTTTTAAATCCAGCAATCGCGGGGACGACTGGACCGAGATATCTCCGGATTTAACCCGTCAAATCGACCGAAACAAGTTGCCCGTGATGGGGCAAGTGTGGAGCATTGATGCGGTGATGAAAAATGCTTCTACCACGGTGTACGGCAACATAGTAGCCCTGGACGAATCGCCGGTTAAAAAAGGATTATTGTTCGCGGGAACCGATGACGGGCTCATCCAAGTTTCATCCGACGATGGGGCAAATTGGAAGAAAATTGAATCCGTTCCAGGGGTTCCGAACCAAACACGTGTGAACATGGTAACCGCTTCAAGGTATGATGAAAAGGTGGTGTTTGCGGCGTTCAATAACCAACGCAACGGGGATTTTAAACCCTATCTTTTCAAATCGTCGGACTATGGAACTACCTGGGTGTCCATTTCGAATAACTTGCCGGAACGTGGCACGGTGTATTGCATTAAACAGGATTTCATCGATCCTAAATTGCTTTTTGTGGGTACTGAATTTGGTGTCTATTTTTCAAACGATGAGGGTCAACATTGGACCAAGCTCAGCGGATTACCTACGATTGCGGTGTACGATTTAGACATCCAAGAACGCGAAAGCGATTTGGTCGCAGCAACGTTTGGACGGGGATTTTATGTGCTGGATGATTTCAGTCCGCTTCGTGCACTTTCGAAGGAGCATTTGGAGAAAAAAGCCTACATGTTTCCTACGGAAGCCGCGTTGTTGTATGTTCCATCGGATCCCTTAGGGTTAGAAGGCACGGGATTTCAGGGACATAATTTATGGGCAGCCAAGAACCCTGAATTTGGCGCCACATTTACGCTTTACCTGAAGGATGGATTTCAAAAGAAATTGGATGCCCGCCGCGAAAAGGAAAAATCTTTAGAAAAGGAAAATAAACCGGTAAATTATCCTACGCTGGAGGCGTTGCACCAGGAACAGCAAGAGAACGAACCCAAGCTGCTTTGGTCAATTCGGGACGCCTCAGGAAAAGAAGTCAAACGGTTCAGTAACGCACCCTCCAAAGGGATTGTCTGCGTGAATTGGAACTTGCGATCGAACCCGGTGAACAATATCGAAGGTGGAGAAAATGGTTTTCTGGTGCCTCCGGGAACTTACCAACTTCGTGTGATCAAAGTGGGCGATGATGGAATCGATACCTTAGTGAACGGACATGTCTTTGAGATTAAAGCCTTGAACAATCAAACCTTGGTAGCAAAGGACCCCATGGCCTTGGATGCTTTTCGAACACGCATTGCCAGCATGAACCGTAAAATGCATGGCGTCGGGGAAATCCTAAGTGAACTTCAAACCCAAGTGGATGTGTTACAAACCTTGCTCTTGAATTACCCCAACACTTCCTTGGCGTGGATGAAGTCTTTACGAACCATGAAAAAGGAAATCGACTCCATCAAAACGGTGCTTTACGGCGACCCTTTATTGGCAAAGTACGAATTTGAATCTGCACCGAGCCTCTCAGGAAGACTTGGCATGGTGGAATACATGTTGTACGATAATACGGCCGGAGCGACCAAAACCCAGGAAGGCAATTTGGCCATCGTGGAGGGTGTTTACCCATCCATCGAAGCATCCGTGAAAGGTATGCTGGAGGAACTCGAGCGGATCGAAGATGCCTTAGCGAACAGCGGAATTCCCTATACCCGGCACCGCGGCCTGAAGTGGAAATTGGATTGATTTATTTTTAGTTTGGGTGTTAGGAATGAATTGAACATGCGTTGAATTCACCCTAAATCCAAAAAATGAGTACTAAATCCATGTTTATCTCCCTGAATCGGGAGCTGCTTTCTGGTGGAATGAATCTTCAACGTAAGCTCACTGGGGAAGAGGCCCGCATCATGAATTATCGAAATGGCATTCGTGCGGCGATGCTTCTTGAATCCAAGACGAATGAAAGAGCCTTCTTTGAAGCGCTGAATGAATTTTACGCCTCGCCAAAGGTTCCATTGTTAACTCCCAATGCCAGTGTTTCTTTGTATATTAAATTTAGCCGTAATAAGGCGGTGATGGAGTGTATGCTGTATTTGGCAAAATCGTTAAAAGGCATGGCGTGTATCGAGGAGGTGGGTTTTTGGGAAAAATGCATCAGCAATCTGGTGCTTACTACCAATGCCACTTTCAAGCAACAAAAGCAGAAATTAAATTTATTCGCTGTCATAGGCAAAAGACTGTTTAAACAATTTGATTTTGCGAAGTGTGAACTCGTTTTTCGGTTTGTGTTGAATCACACGGAAGAGGCAATTCGTTTTTCACTGATGCGCTCCGGGATCCCCGAAGCGGCGGCGGGTTATAAATTTCCTAAAAAGGTAGAAACAAAGCCGTTGTGGGATTTTTTTGATTTGATCGATCGGCATGAAGCAAAAATTGACGTGTATGAGCATGCGGTACTTAGTCTGCTTTCCCAACGAAAAGAATCCTTTGTGCTATTAAATGACTTTAAGGATTTTTGTGTTTGGTTATTGACTTTTGTTCCCGTAGATAATTTGGTGTACTTCGATCTCAATGATTATCGAAAGTTGTTTTTCATTTATGAATTGAATCCGAAAATTATCGAAAAGGTTGACTATGCATCCTTCCATGCAGCGCTTGACGCCACAGGAATGAACGGATCAAATCCGAGGGTAGGGCAAGGTGTCTATGCGCGTGGCCTGATACGGGAGATGTTTATGGAATATAAAATCTCCTTTTACTTTTGCAGCCATTTTTGCTATAATACTTTGAGCAAAAAAGAATTAGATTGGTTAAAGGAATTGATATCTGGAAAGAATTTAGTCCAATGTGCGGAGCTCCCGTTCCGAATGACTAAGGCACAGGCGCATATGTTTAATTTTTTACCCTACCCTGATATGGTGGAAAGACTGACCGACTCGGTGTCGGAGGGGATGGTAAAGGAGACCTTGTCGCAAGTGATTAAGGAACGGCGGTTGGTGAATTTACTGGTGCGTCAAATGCGCAATTTAAACCGCAGTGACTTTTGGATAAACACTTCGATTGCTTTGGTGAGAAACGGTTTGAAAAGTACGGACAGAGATTTGTTGGAGATTTTTGACTATATTGATTATCAAGTTTTTGGATTGAACCGATCTATCGATTTCAAGAAAAAGAAATTGGAAAATCTTCGGCGTGAGGTGGACCTATGGCATCGTGAAATACGGGCGATCAATAGAACAGGTTATAGTATGACGCAACGTTTGCCGGATGCGCGTATTAAACAATTTAGCATGGTTCATAACGAGGAGCATTATGTGATTCGACAGCTGCACACCAATGCTGAACTGGTTGAGGAGGGTAAATCGCTAAAACACTGTGTGGGTACCTACGCGCGAAACTGCATGCAATTTGGGTCCTTCATTTTTTCCTTGCGAAAGGTTTCAAAAGATCCCGAAACCGAAGAGACCCTTGAGCAGCGGCTGATTACCATTGAGGTGAATCGCGGGAGGATTATCCAACAAAAAGGAAGCTACAACCGCCATTGTCAGGCATGGGAATCCAAGGTAATTCAACAGTGGCGGGATGAAAACGGCTTGGTGGCTTAAATGCTGGTTCACGATATTCTCCCCACCATCCAAAACACCCCAAAGCCGCCAACCACCGAAACAAGGAGGTTTAACACGAGCAGTCCCCACATGCCTTGGGTGTACAATTGCACATTTTCTGCGGAAAAGGTACTGAAGGTGCTGAATCCACCGCAGAATCCAATACCCATTAAAGGCATGAGCCAAGCTGGCCGTTCGCCCGTTTTGAGGTAAACTACCAATGCCGCCAGAAAGGCCGTGGCCAAGAGGTTGCTCACCAAGGTGGCCCAAGGAAAGTGCTTCGATTGCACCAAGTGTTGTGAAATTAAATAGCGGAACATACTGCCCATGCCGCCGCCAATAAAGATCAGGATCCAATTCATGGGTTCATGAATTTTTTGGCAAACCATTGTGCGGTCCAGCCCACCATGCCGCCAAAAAGAATCCCCGCCAGGATGTCGCTTGGATAATGCACCCCCAAGTATATGCGGCTATAACAGATAAGAATCCCCAAGCAACCCAAGGAAATCATCCATTTTTTTTCTGTATCCCATAGTAAGGCTAACACAAAGAAGAAAAAGCCCGAATAGTTGGCTGCATGCGAGGAAAAGAACCCGTATTGACCTCCCTTGTAATACACCCCCGGGCTTTCTTCGTACAAATGAAGTTGTGGACCAAGCACCAAATGATGGGAGGGACGGTACCGTTTTACCCCTTCCTTAAATATTTGTGTAGAAATGATGTCGGTCAATGCTAAATTCACCAAGATGATTCCAAGAAAAAGCAAGGCGCGTTTTGGACGATACTGTTTAATGAGTAAGATGAAAGTCAACGCATAAAAGCCAAGCGGAAACCAACTTTTACTCACATACCAAAAAAAGGTATCCAGCCATGGAAGATGACCACGATTGATGGTCAAGAGTACTTCCTGATCGAGGTATTCAAGCCAATTCATTCATTTAATATTTTCCAAATGAGGTCCTTTAGTTCGTGGATTCCGGTTTGAGCGACCGAAGAAATGAAACAACTTGGCAGGTCTTTCGGGAGTTCTTTTTTCATTTGCTTGATCATGATTTCGTCCAACATGTCGCTTTTCGTGACGGCCAGCATGCGCTTCTTGTGCAATAATTCCGGGTTGTATTTTTTTAATTCTTTCAAAAGAATTTTATATTCTTTTTTCACATCGGCACTGTCCGCTGGTATCATAAACAGCAGGGCGGAGTTCCGTTCGATGTGCCGTAAAAAGCGCAGCCCAAGGCCTTTTCCTTCATGGGCTCCTTCAATGATTCCCGGAATATCCGCCATCACAAAAGAACGGTGGTCGCGGTAGGATACGATCCCTAAATTCGGGCGAAGTGTGGTAAAAGGATAATCGCCAATTTCGGGCTTGGCTGCAGACACCACCGACAACAAGGTGCTTTTTCCAGCATTCGGGAAACCCACCAAACCTACATCCGCAAGAATTTTTAGCTCGAGAATTTTCCAGCCTTCCATTCCAGGTTCTCCGGGTTGCGCGTAGCGGGGCGTTTGGTTGGTGGCCGATTTGAAGTGGTTGTTGCCCATGCCTCCTCGTCCGCCCCGTTCAATGATCTGTTCTTCGCCGTCCTCTGTGATTTCGAAGAGCAATTCGCCTGTTTCTGCATCTTTGGCCAAGGTTCCTAGCGGTACTTCAATGTAGGTATCTTTTCCTTGGGCACCCGTTTTTAAGGCACCTGACCCGTGTACGCCATGGTCTGCCTTAATGTGTTTATGGTATTTAAGATGCAACAAGGTCCAAAGCTGTTTGTTTCCTTTCACAATAACGTGGCCCCCACGTCCACCGTCTCCGCCGTCGGGACCTCCTTTGGGAATGTATTTTTCTCTTCGGAAATGGGTAGAACCTCCTCCGCCGTTCCCGGATTTGGTGTGGATTTTTACGTAATCAACGAAGTTGTCAGAAGCCATTATGTTCGGGAGTCAATCGCGGCAAAAAGCCGTGCTGTGATGGCATCGATGGAGCCAATTCCATCAATAGCCACATATTTATTTTGTGATGCATAGTAATCTTTCACTGGGGCAGTTTCGCGGTGGTAGACTGCAATGCGGTTCGCTATGATTTCCGGATCGGCGTCGTCGCTGCGTCCGCTGTTTAGCGCCCTTTGTTTCAATCGCGTTTTTAGTTCCTCTTCTTCTACTTCCAACCCGAGCATCAAGGTGATTTGGGTGTGAAGTTCGGTGAGTAATTCATCCAAAGCGCTTGCTTGAGGATTCGTGCGCGGAAAACCATCGAAAATAAATCCTTTGGGTTCATCCTGTTCCAAAACGGCTGCTTTCAGCATGTTGATGGTCACCTCGTCGGGAACCAGGTGTCCTTGGTCCATGTAGGTTTTGGCCAATATACCAAGTTCGGTTTCATGCTTTAAATGATACCGAAACAAATCTCCCGTAGACAAATGCACAAGCCCATACTTTTCAATAAGCCTTTCTGATTGGGTGCCCTTTCCCGCGCCGGGAGGGCCAAATAATACAATGTTTAGCATCTTATTTCTCAGTTTTTAATTGGTAAATGGCCGGTAGGTTTCTTCCGTGTTGGAGGTAGTCCAATCCATAACCGACCACAAATTTATCGGGAATTTCATATCCGTAGTATTTGGGGGCATGCTTTCCTTGAAAAGCGATTTTTTTGAATAATATCGAACACACCTCTAGGCTTGCTGTCTGTTGTTTCCTTAACAGGGTTAGAATTTTATCCATGGTAATGCCGGTATCTACAATATCCTCCACGACGAGGACATGTTTATCACGCAAGGAATCGGTCAGTCCTATCAATTCGTCCACCCTTCCAGAAGTTTGTGTTCCAACATAGCTGCTCACTTTTATGAAGGAAATCTCGCAGGGTAGGGTAATGTGTTTCATCAAATCCGAAGTAAACATGAACGACCCATTCAAGATAGACAAAAAAACAACTTCTTGACCGGCATAATCGAAATTTATTCGCGCTGCGAGGCTTTTTACGGTTGCTTGTATTTCGGCTTCCGTCAAATAAGGTACAAAGGTTTTATCCAGCAGTTGAATTTGATCCATTTCTTGAGATAAAAACAAAGATACGAAAAATCGGCCAGCATGAATGCGTATCTTTACGGCCTGAAAATCAGATTGCATGCGTAAAATTGGAATGATTGGAGGAGGTCAATTAGGGCGAATGTTCGCCCAAGAAGCCATGAATTTGGAGGTCGAAGTGCATTGCCTCGATGGGGATGCTTTCGCCCCCTGCGCCAACGTCGCCCATGGATTTACGCAAGGTTCTATACAAGATTACGAAAGTGTGTTGCAATTTGGACGGAATTTCGATACGATTACGGTGGAGATGGAACATGTTTCCATAGAAGCCTTAAGCCAATTGGAACGAGAAGGCAAAAAAGTCTATCCGCAACCCAAGGTGTTGTCGCTGATCAAGGACAAAGGTCTACAAAAACAATTCTACCAAAGGCATGGTATTCCTACGGCGAATTTTTGTCTCCTGGATACCACCGAGAACACCTTGCCTATGGACTTACCCTTGGTTCAAAAATTATGTGTTGGGGGGTACGATGGAAAAGGCATCAAGGTAATTCGTTCGATGGAAGCATGGGAAGATCGATTCAAGGAGGCATCGATATTGGAGGAAATGGTCGCGTTCAACAAGGAATTATCTGTGATTATTGCGAGAAATGCGCGGGGCGAAGTGCGTTCTTTTGGCGCCGTGGAATGCGAATTCAATACCGAGGCGAACCTGGTGGAATTTCAGTTTTCACCGGCCGATATACTACCGGAAATTGAACAAGAAGCCCAAGCCATTGCCCGAAAAATAATCGAGACCTTAGATATGGTTGGAATACTTGCGGTGGAGTTTTTTCTTACAAAGGACGGGCGGTTGTTGGTGAATGAAATAGCGCCTCGACCGCATAACTCAGGCCATCACACCCTTGAATGTTGCATCACTTCACAATTCGCGCAGCATCTCAGGGCTATCTCGAATTTACCCTTGGGGGATACGATGCTCCGTTCTCCGGGGGCTATGGTAAACATCTTGGGAGAAAAAGGGCATGAAGGGGTCGCGAAATTCGAGGGGTTGGAAAACGTGCTGAAAATCCCGGGTGCGTATGTGCATTTGTACGGAAAGCAGACCACCAAACCATTCCGAAAGATGGGGCATGTGACGTTGTTGGGTAAGGATTTGGAGGAGATTAAGACAAAAGTTAATCTTGTTAAACGCCATTTCCGGTGCATAGCAACGCAAGAATAATCTGATTCCGGGAATCTAAAAACAACCTTAAGGACTCCATTGGAGTCCGAAACCCTACCCAAGGACCGCAGAAACGAAAAACGACTCCATGGGAGTCGCATCGATGGTGGTTAATGTGAGGCAAGTTTATAAAAAATCCTCCTTTCTCAAGCCCAACCATTCCAAGGCAGCGTTTCCAAATATATCCTCGATCTCCGCTTTAGGTAAATCACTTGCTTCGATGAACTTCCCAATTTCCAAGTCCCCAAGCGGAAACGGGTAGTCGGTTCCAAGGCATACACGCTTCGAACCCTGCAAGTTAAGAATGTATTTCAACGCGTCGATATCGTGGGTGATGCTGTCTACCCAAAATTTGCCCAGGTAGTGTCTGGGATTGATGGCGTTGTCCACCGCTACCAGGTCCGGTCTGCAGTTGAATCCGTGTTCTATCCTTCCAAGTGTCGGTAAAAAAGATCCTCCGGCATGGGAAAAGCACACACGTAATTCGGGAAGGCGCTCCAAAATACCCCCGAAAATCATGGAGCATGCGGCCCGGGATGTTTCTGCTGGCATACCTACCAACCATGGTAACCAATACTTTTGCATGGAGTCAAATCCCATCATTTGCCACGGGTGAACCATTACGGCTAACCCTAAGCGGCTGCAAGCTTCGAAAATCGGGAAAAATTCGGCTTCGCTCAGGTTTTTATCGTTGATGTTCGATCCAATTTGAATGCCTAGCAATCCCATTGATTCGATACGTTCTAATTCCTGGATGGCCTCCTCCTGGTCTTGCATAGGAATAGTTCCCAACCCAAGGTAATTTTTTGGGTAGCGTTGCACCAATTCGGCAATATGGTCGTTCAAAAAGCGGGACAATTCCGCACAATCCTTGGGCGCTGCCCAATAGGAAAACATCACTGGAATGGTGCAAACAACCTGCACTTGTGTTTGATTTTGCTCGTATTCCTTGATTCGTAAGGGTGCATCCCAACAATTTTCCACAATGCGTCGGAAAAAATTGCCCCCTTGCATCATGTTGGCAGAACCGTCGGAATTAGGTTCCAAATGAATGAATTTTCCGTACCCAAATTTCTCCGTCCAATTCGGCATGGATTTCGGCAAAATGTGCGTATGCATGTCGATTTTTAGCATGGCGCGAAGGTACTCATTTTCACCAATCCATTTGCATGATGTAGTCGTCCATTACGAAGCCATTCCCAATGTCGAATACGGCTTCTTCGCGAACATACATTCCCATTTTCTCATAAAATGCTACTGCAGGGTTTTGTTTGTTCACCTGAAGAAAAAGCGAAGTGCATCGTTGGTTTTTGGCGTGGACAATAACTGCTTCAATCAGCACTTTCCCAATTCCTACTCCGTGTAAGTGGGGCAGCACATACAGTTTATTCAATTTACATTCTGGCTTTGATGCGATATTCGGTTCAAATCCTGCATATCCTACTGCTTGATTTTGTCGGTAGGCTACAAGAAAGCGCTGTCCTTGTGCCATAGCATCCCTAAGTGCAGGTAGCGAATACATTGTGTCAAGCATATACGTAATCTGGGCTTCACTGATGATGGAACGGTAGCATTCAGGCCAAATTTTATGGGAGAGATGGTGTACGAGCTCCAATTCCTGTTCAATAATCTCGTGAACGGTTACTTGCATCAATTGATTTTCACAAAGGTTTCCGTTTGCGTTTTTCCGTCAAGAAATAACTGAATTACATACTTTCCTGGCGCTAAATGCTTAACGTTCACACGTTCGTTTTGCACCTTGAGTTCCATGCGTTCCCCGCATTCGTCGATGACGGTACAGCTTGTAGGAAGTTCATCAATCAAGGTGAAATGCAGAAATTCTGACACTGGATTGGGGTATACAGACCAGGCATTGTAAGGGGTTTTTTCGGGTACGCTCACTAAATTCAAGGCCGCTTGAACCGCAGCGTAAGCATTCACTTTTCCCTTTCCCCAAAGTGGACTCCCTACTGAGGGGATTATGCCAGTGAAGTTATCTTGCCGCGCTGTTTGTTGAATGATCTGTTTTACTTGATGCGCGGTTAACCAGGGATTGGCTTGTAGAATCAGTGCACAAATGCCCGCTACCACAGGACCGGACATCGAAGTTCCCGAAAGCTTGGCAAAGTCGTAGGTTTTGTTGTTAAAGCTTACAGTGGAAACGGTCGTGTAAGCCGCATCGGTAAACGACGAAATCGCACTGCAAATGGCGACTCCCGGGGCAGCAATATCGGGCTTCATCACACCGTCATAGCGCGGGCCGTGGCTGGAAAAAGTAGCCAAACCACCACCAACCATGGATCCACCCGTGGTGGCGTAGGATGGTGCGTACGCAGCAACACTAATGACGTTGTCGGAACAGGAGGGTTCCGAAATGCCGTGATCGGAATCGCCGCCAACGGTGCCGGTTCCTGCATAGGAAAAAGGCATCCCCCAATTACCTACATTGTTGGTCAGTTCGGTTACATTCCAATAGTGAACGATTCCCGAATCCGCCGTGGATTTGAGAATAACTTTATACGCGGTATTGGTGCATTTAACGCGTAGGCGCATTTGGGGTTTCTGGTTCAAAGGGTGTGCTGAATCTGCAGCGATGTTGTAGAAAATGGTGTCGCTTCCCACGGTTAAAAAGGTATCGATGTAGGTGTTGGTGGTATTGGTGGAATAATATGGCGATTCAATCAGCGTGGAATTACTTGCATTTTTAATGACGATTCCGTTGGAAAACGAATGTCCCACTTCGCCCCACGCGTGAATGCTTTGTCCCCACATGTTGGGGTTCGCGGCGTAAGCGTAAAATGCTACTTGAGATTGCAGTACATCGTTGTTGAAGGTCTTTTTTAAGTGAAAATTCACATTGCCGTTATTGCCAGCAGAATTCACGAAAACCACCCCTAAATCGGTGTAGGCGGTGATCGCTTGGCTCAGCAGGGAGTTCCCGTCTAAGGTTCCAAAATGATATAATCCCCAACTCATGTTGATCACAAGGCGTTTGCCAGCAGCCGTAGTTTTTTGATACATCCATTCCCAGGCATCCAAGACTGCCGACTCGTCCACTAAAAACGTGGCAAACAGGAATTGGGCCTCATAGGCGATCCCACGGTAAGGTGATCCCGCTCCCGTACCCCCTGCGATAGAGGCAACGTGGGTGCCATGGGTCGAGTAGCTATAAATGTTCGAGGTGTCGCTTCCTGCAGCTAACAGGGCATTGGCTCCTACATATTCAACCCCGTAATTAAATCCTGCCGGCGGATTTCCTTGCGTTTTGTACTGGTCCCATGCGGCAACAATGCGCGTTTGAGTTAACGTGGTATCATAAAAAACAGGGTGGGTGTAGTCGAAGCCCCAATCCGTTACGCCAATGTACACGTCTTTACCGGTAAAACCTTGAGGTAAGCCGATCCCTAAATGAACACTGTCGGCACGCACGTCGTGCAAGGTTTTATCCAGTTGATGCCCAATCTTATCGGCCAAGGCCAATACTTCTACCCCCTGCACATTGAACGGGTTTTGGTACGAAGTGAGCGGGATTTTAAGACTCACGATGTTATGAATAGGGTTTCCTAAAATGTAAGCTTGATTTACGAGGGTTGTTGGATCGAATTCACGATTAATTTTCGCTAAGAAGGAAAGATAATATCGTTCGCTAAAGGTGTTGATGGGATATTTAGCAAGCGTAGAACTGTCCAAACATCCGTCCTCAAAATCTTGAAGTATATAGGACAAGGCCGTTCGATCCTCCGAAGAAAGTTGCGTTTGACCGAAACAATTAACCCCAAACGATATAAAACAAACAACAAGTAGAAAGCACCTCATTGTTTCAAAAATAAGAAAAAGCAAGCTAATTTTAACGAAAACCCGCTAAGAAAAAGACCATTTCTTTTTGAACGAAAGATTGTTCATTTAAATTACTTCGAACAATGCTTCGTGATTTTTACGCACTTTAGCCAAAGACAGGTACGGATCCTCTTCGTGTCGATATCCAATAGGGCAAAGGAGCGAGGCGCGAAGTCCACGTTGTTCAAGCTGAAGGTATTGATTCAACACTTCTTTATCAAATCCCTCCATCGGAGTGGCGTCGATGCCCATGAAAGCACAGGAAAGCATCAGTTGACCTAAGACAATGTACGTCTGTTTTGAAGTCCATTGCTCTTTATTCCTTTCACCCATGGTGTCTAAGGATTTCATTAAATGTTGTTTGAAGCCCTCCAACGATGCTAAGGGCTTGTTTCTGGCGTTGGACATTAGCTCGAGGTATTGTTCCACTTCTTCGTGACCTGGATTGAAATAATGGCACAAAATGAGCAGATGGGAAGCATCAACGACCTGTTGCTGGTTCCATGCCATGGTTTTGATTTCTTCTCGCGTTTTTGGGTTTTCAACCACTAAAATCTTTACAGGCTGCAATCCATAGGAGGAGGGGGTAAGCCGAATGGATTCCAATAAAGTAGTTAACTCTTCTGCGGGAATGATTTTGGTGGGATCAAATTTTTTGGTGGCATAGCGCCAATTCAAGGCTTCAAGTAAGGTTGGGTTCATTCGTTTAAAATTGCATGGGTACTTCGATGAGTAATATTCTTCCGTTTTCTTTGGCCTGTATTTCTATTGTATCTGTTTCCCAAGCACCTAAGGCATCGCGTGCTGTTAAGGATTGTCCATCCACCCATTTTTCGCCTTCGATGTTCATGAGATACACGCCATTGTGTGGGTCTTTGAGGGTATAGATTAGATGGGCATTCTCGGACATATCGCACAAGTGTATCCATGCGTTTTGGTGAATCCATAAACCCGAATCTTCGGAATGTGGAGACACCAACTGTAACCACTGGTCTTTCGCTTCCGAAAGGGAATAAGCCATTTGTTGATAGCGCGGAACTACTTCTTGTTGGTTTGGAAAGATCCAAAGTTGAAATAAGTTGATATCTTCTGTGGTACTTGCATTGAACTCGCTATGATAAATTCCGGTTCCAGCACTCATTACTTGAACTTGTCCGGCATGAATGACCTCAGAAAACCCCATGCTATCCTCGTGTTTCAAAGAACCTCTTAAGGGAATGGTTATGATTTCCATGTTGTCGTGCGGATGCTTTCCAAAGCCCATTCCTGGCGCTACGATGTCATCGTTTAACACACGCAAGGCCCCAAAATGCATGCGGTCTCGGTTGAACCATGACGCGAAACTAAAAGAGTGTCGGGCTTCTAACCATCCGTGGTGGGCATGACCTCGAGAAGCTGCTGGGTGGAATTCGGTTTTCATCAACATAAAAGTAACATCTTATTCAAGGGTATTGTTCAACGAACATGCGGTTTTGCATCGTTTGCTGCGAATTGGCCTTATGTGAACAAAAATTGCGAACTTCGTCCTTATGGTGTTGAGCAGATTTTGGCTTGTGATATTTATTTCCTCATTGGTATTCGTGTTTGTGGGTTTAGCGTTTAACAAAGAATACAGCCTGGACCGAATGGTGAATGGCACCAAGGAAAGTCCGATCCTAATTGGTGAATCGTACTTTAAAGCGTTGCCCAAGTCGGTAAGGGATAGCTTGGTGCAGCCTGAAGGAAAGGTGAGCATCAATATAAATCCCAAGGATGCGGATACCACGTATGAACGCTCAAACGATCAAGTGAAACTTTACAGTGGTGTGCAAAAAACCGACGGGTTACTGCCCACGGCGAAGAATACCATTATCGATATTATTCTGCCGCTATTGGCCTATCTTGCGCTTTTCGCGGGGCTGATGCAACTCTTGATTGATTCCGGCGCAGCGGAAGGCATGGCGAAATGGTTGAGTCCCTTTTTTGTGAAGGTATTTCCCAGTGTACCGAAAAACCATCCGAGCATTTCCTACATGACCTTGAATTTTGCAGCCAATTTTCTAGGATTGGATTCTGCAGCCACCCCTTTTGGGTTAAAGGCCATGGAAAGCCTGCAAGAAATCAATTCCGACAAAGAGAGGGCAAGTGACGCCCAAATCATGTTTTTATGCTTGCATGCAGCGGGATTAACCTTAATTCCTACTTCCATTATTGGTTACCGCGCTGCGGCGCATGCAGCAAGCCCGGCGGATGTGATGCTTCCGTGCATCGTTACTTCGTTTATCGGTACCCTGGCTGCCTTGATTATTGTGGGAATTCGACAAAAGGTAAATTTACTCAACGGAATGTTGATTGCCGTGGTGTTTAGCATTATTGGCGCCATGCTTGGGTTGTTGTTGTATATCAACTCGTTGGATGTGATCGCCAAGAACCATTTTACGGGTAATTTTTCCGGTGTATTGTTGTTAGGAATCATTGGGTTGATTTTGGCCTATGCATTTGCCAAGGAGAAGCGGTTTAAAGAAAAAAATACGACTGTTTTTGATGCGTTTGTAACGGGAGCAAAGCACGGAATGCAAACAGCGGTTACCATTTTCCCCTATGTTTTGGGGATGTTGGTGGCCATTTCGGTGTTTCGGAACAGCGGTATGTTTGAACTGTTGAGCCAAGGAATTACCTGGCTGTTTTCGCACGCGGGATTGTCGAAGGAAATCACCGATGCCCTGCCTGTGGCGATGTTGCGACCGTTCAGCAGCGGCGGATCGCGCGGGTTCATGCTTGATGCGATGAATGTCTACGGACCCGACTCGTTGACCGGAAGGTTGAGTTGTATATTTCAATGCAGCGCAGAAACCACGTTTTATGTGGTGGCGGTTTATTTTGGATCGGTTAAGGTAGCCAATACCCGCTATACATTACCTACCATGCTTTTGGTGGATTTGATTTGTGTCATTGCTGCCATTTTTGTAGCCTTATGGTTTTTCTAGCATGTGGGAAATATTCAAACGAAAAAAGAAAGAACCCAAGCAGCCTGAGGCGGTACCCTTAAAACCGCTCAATTACCCCACATCGATTATATTGTTGTGGGCCAAAGCTGTTGAAGGTAACCAAGAAGTGCAACAGTTTTTTTTGAAGGAGGGCTTACCGGAGTTATTCCATGCGACAAACGCCATTTTTTTGGTGCAAGAATCTCGGGATTGGTTGATGCAAAACGGTTTTGCACATCTGATGGCAATGATCAATACGTGTGAAGGCCACAAGCCGGCAGGGGAGTGGTTGTTGAAAAACAACATGCCGTTGTTGTACCACATGGGGCGTTCGGTGGATCATGAACAAGAGAGTATGCAGTGGGTGATGGCGCATGCTACAGAGGACTTAGTGATATTGGCCCGTTCGATTCAGTACATCAAGGACCAAATCGAGGAGAACCACAACGACATGCACAGTTTTGGGAAGGATTTGTAATCTATAAAAAAAGCCCGCCGAAGCGGGCTATAGGTAGGTTATTTTTTTTCTTTATTCTTTTTTTTGATGGCTTTTTTGTATTCTCGTTTGCCTTCTAAATAGTTACTTCTATTGAAAGGACCCATACCGCACCCGCAATCCTCCGCGCCTTCTCCGTTATAGATAATTTCAGGTTCGATAATAAACGGTGCTATTTTTTGGGTAAAGTAAGTATTATCAAACTGAACCTTTTGCGAGTAGAACTCATCCTCTGCTATAAATGGATAAAGGATGTTTCTTTTTTTAATGTCTTGAGCGAGTTCAAATGGTATTATATTCGAGAAATTACATAGATCTGGATCCGAATCTTTTGTAAATTCTTTCAGAACATAGAATTTATCGCCTTTCAAGGGGCTAAGGGATGGTGAGCCATTGATGTTATAATAGCTAGAATCTTCGGGATTAAAGAATGTTTCCCCAATCAATATTTGATACCCAGAATTTTGATTGCCAATGTATTGATTATATACCCATTTATAAAGTTTTACACAATACTTCATTTCTTGTTTTACTTTTTTGATTATTGAGTCTTCTTGACGTTTTAAATTTTTTTCATAAGCACTTTGCCTAGCAGGCTCAAATAAAAACATGTCATTATTGAAAGTTATTAGGAGATTGGATTTCGCATTGGTGATGGTTTTCAAATCTTCCATATCAATTTCATCGATCACGGAATTTTCTTCGTATTCTTTTATCGACGTTTTATCCCATGGAGATTGAACAAAATAGGCTTCCCATTGGCTTTTTTTATTCTTTTTTAAAATTAACGGTTGCCAACGATCCACAGGTTTTTCTTGATAATCGGATTCTCCTAAGGTGAACATTTTATTGATCACCAAATAATTTTCCATTTTTTTAAGGACCAACGTGTTGGAAAGCGCCAAGGAAGAAGTAAAATATGTCTTATTGTTTTTGTCTTTTAAGGAAAGATCGATTTTTTGATTACTTACATGCAAATCAATTTCACTGAAATCTTTTTGTATAGAGGCTGAATCCAAATAAAAGAGTTTATCAATAGCCACTCTCGCCATTCCATAGGCAGAAGAGTCTTTTTTTGAAAGGACTTTATTAAATTGAGTGTTTCGAAATTGACCGTGCATTTCTTCTGGAAAGCTATTCAGTGTTTCACCGGCTTTGGGTTGAGGATTATTAAAATAAACCTCTTTGCAGCTTGTAGTGCAAAGAAATAATGAGGTGATTAAAATTAAGGGTGACCAATTCTTCATTTATTTTCTTATTTTCTTGTTACCAAAGCTAATGATTTTTTAATAATGACAAAAACGTCATTATTTTTTTAATGATGTATTCGTCATTTTGTTCATGGCAAAATCCCAACTGAAAGATCAAGCATTGTTGTCGGCGATGGTGGAGGGATTAAAACAAGTAAGAAAAGAACAGACGCTCACCCAAGAAGACGTCTACAATGATACTGGGATTCATATTTCAAGAATCGAAACAGGCAGGGTGAACCTTTCATTAAGCACCTTAAAAGCGCTCTTGGATTATTATAAAATTACCTTGAGTGCATTTTTTACTAGAATTCAATACTAGTATAGATTATCGGCATATTATCCTTTTTTAGCAACGCATTTAATTCAGCCAAATGTGCTAATAATACATGGTTTTGGCTGTTATAAATCGATGAATAGGGCTTCTAGGGTTAGGCTGTTTTGAACGAGTTGCTTGCGATATTCATTGTCTTTAAGGCCATAAGTTGTGATAAATGTCAAAAAAAGACTCTTTCTTGTTTTAGTAGCTGTTTTGAACGTGTTAATTTTATGCATTAATTCTCCTGCATAGGTTTTATCAATGGCATATTCACCCTGGCAATATTTGATTTCACAGAGGTTAATGACGTTGTCGTCACGGTCAATCAACAAGTCGACTTGCGCACCTCTTGGGGAATATTTTTCCGTCCAGTTTCCATAACTGGCGTTCACTCCAGATATTTTAAGGGCTTCTTTCAGCTGATCTACGTGCTTCAAACAGATGGTTTCAAAGGAGAATCCTGCCCAAATTCTGAAGGAAGGTTGTTGTTCAAGTTTTGGCCAAAGTGCGTTTCTGCTGGGTTTTGTGTTTTCGATGTACTTCACATAAAAGGCGGAATATTCATCGGAAAGCCGGTATAACGCGTTTTTGGCATTCCTGTACGGATGGTATTTTTCAATAAAGCCAGATTCTTCCAACTCCCTTAAGGTATGGGTGAGGTTCCCGCCGGAGGGTAGGTTGCTTTTTTGAATGAGTTCATTTCTGGTAAGTCCTTTTCGAAGTTCCGCGAGTCGTCGAATAATTCGCTCATGGTTATCTGCGTGATCAAACAATGAAGCAAACACCTCGTTAAATTCGGTTCGTAAAAATCCATCTTTTTCGAAACATAGTCGCTCCACAGCTTGCACAGCGCTTTCCCCTGGTTGGATTTTTTGCAAGTAGTGTGGTATGCCTCCCATGACCATATATAGTTGAATGATGTCGTAGCGGGTTAATAGTACCCGGTTGACTTTTAACAAGGCCTCTGTTTCGGATAAATTGAAGGGTTCTACTTTTATTTTTTCTGTTAGTCGGTTGTGAAGACCTCCTTTGTTTCGCACAATGTTTTTAATCATATAAGAAGCCGCTGAACCACAGATGATTACCACCAAGTCCCTTCTTTTGTCGGCATAACTATTCCAAAAGTTCTCGAAGGCTCGAAGGAAGTTCGATTTGTTATTATCGAGCCATGGAAATTCATCAATAAATAAAACTTTTTTCTTATTTCCCTTCCATGAATCACAGTATTCTTTAAGCTGCTGAAATGCCTCAAGCCAATTGGCAGGTATTTTTTGTTTGATTTTTGTGTAATTACGTAACGTCATGCTGAACAAGCGCAGTTGGTCCTTAGCAGTTGCCTTGTGCATACCCACAAACTCAAAACGAAGGTAATTCTTGCAGGTTTCCCTAATTAAAAAAGTTTTACCAACACGGCGCCTTCCGTATACAACAATAAGCGCTGATTTATCACTGTATAAGCTTGATTCTATTAACTTTTTCTCCCTTTTTCTTCCAATTATGTCCATACAATAAACGTATTTACCTCAGCCAAATGTACTAATAATACATGGGTTTTGGCTGTCATTAAACCGTTTTATATTGGTTTTATTTAGATAATTATTGCATGGATTTGCCATTAACCCATAAAAAAAGCCCGCCGAAGCGGGCTTTTGCATAATAGTCTGAAATTAGATTTTAGCTACTTTACCTTTCACTACTTTTCCAGTAACCGTCGTTACGCTGTAGTGGTAAATCCCGTTCGGTAAGGTGCTCATGTCTACGTTGTTGGTCGCAGAAGTCATCGCTAATTTACCGTCCATTCCGTAGATGCTCACTTCAGCCACTTCTTCCGTAGCGCTGATGTTCAATAATCCTGTGGTAGGATTAGGGAAAACGTTGATGGAAGCGACCTCCTCAAGAACGTTTGCTCCACTCATTCCAATTGCTACATTGTCAATCCAAAATTGCCCGTTGGGAATGGCTGGCATGCCTGAAAACACGGCATTGTACGAACTTGTAGCTATAACTGTCAATAATTTGGCGGTTCCTACCGCACCGGTAATTGCAGAGAACGGAATCGATGCTGTGGTCCAAGTTTGTTGGTTGCCTACATAGGCTCCATAGGCTTGGTATAACACCACATCGTCGTTTGGTCCCACATTCATGGTGTCAATAAACTGAGCAACAATGATTGCTGTATCTCCTGCAGGCATTAAATTTTTTCGTGCAAACGTCAACGACATGTTTCCGATATTAGCCCAACTTCCGGGAACATCTTGTTGTATGAATCCTGGGATCGTATCGGAACCTAATCCAAGCTGCACGTTTACGGCATGATTCACCGTGGTTTGCATTTTAGCAGATTGGGTCCCAGCAAATGGATTCATAGCATCCATGGTGTAAAACCCTGGACCCCATCCTGGACAGTTCGTAGCTACTCCGGGTAAAAGAGGTGTAGCGGTTTGCTCAAAATCTCCATTCACGAGAGTTTGAGCATTCACAGCGCAAAGTGCAGACGCTGCAAGTAAAGAAAGTACTAATTTTTTCATACAATTGATTTTAAGATTACCCCAAAGATACATGAATTCCACGGGTTTTACATCCTTGGGAATGAATTTATTAAAGGTTAATTGTTTATAGTCTAAGGGATTATAATTTGAACATCCACCCTTCGATTCGATTTTCTTCCATCTACCGTGGTGTTTTCCGCAACGGGTTTGGTTTCTCCATGA
>Ga0214921_10001429_pt1 | contig 40884 bp, 49 predicted proteins | sample LL1505_MetaG_FD_177992 | JGI IMG/M metagenome (GOLD analysis project Ga0214921, IMG submission 177992) | Freshwater microbial communities from Lake Lanier, Atlanta, Georgia, United States - LL-1505 | ecosystem: Environmental > Aquatic > Freshwater > Lake | place: USA: Georgia | collected...
GAATATATACAAAAAGAAAATGAAATATATTATTATAATTATAATATAGAAAGATATAATGATAAAATTAAAGAAAATATTATAAAAATAATAAAAAGAAATGATAATATAAAAGAAAATTACGCACATATCTACATATTAAATAATAAATATGAAGAAATTGATATAATAAATGATTTAATAAAAGATAGTAATAATTTAAAAATAACTTTAATAAAACAAGAAGAAGAAAAAGATACAGAATTAGAAAAATGGCATGAAAAGAAAGAAGAATTTAAAAAATACATACAAGAACATAAAGAGTTACCATTAAGAACATCAAAATTATATAATTGGTATAAATCACAAGAATATAATTATAGTATTAAAAGTAAAAGACACAAAGATGAAAATATTCGCAATGAATGGAAAGAAATAAAAGATGAATATCTTAAAATTAAAAAATGTAAATGAATATTTATATAAAATAAATTGTTATAATAATATATATATTATAAAATGGAAAATAATCAAAATGATAAAATACCAATAGAAGAATATGAAAATGATGAAACTTGTTTATATAATAAAATTATAAATCATAGCAATAAAATTGTAAATATAAATTATTTATTATAAAATTAATATATTTTTTATAATATATATATATTAATAAAATGGCATTGCCATATATTGATTATAATCCTCATGAAGAAAAAGATCAAAAAGAACACATTCTTTATAATATTTCGAGTCATGGATTAAATATGGGTAATTTTTTTGTTTTACCTCCGAATTTCAGAGTATTAATTCCAGATAAATTAGAAAGTTTGCCAATAGATATAAGAAGTGATGCGGTATTATGGTATACGAGTTTTATAACACCTGATATTGAATTAAGTAATTTAGTAAAAAATTATGAAAATTTAAAATATTATGATAGTGATAAAGAACAAAGTTTTAAAGTTTATTCAGGAAATTTATCTGAAATTGGTGCAAATATGTGTCCAAATATAGAATATGCACCAGATAAAGAAAGTCATTTTAGATCTGGTATTTCAAAAGCACCAGTAAAATTACAAATTTATTATAATAATGATTATTATTCTAATACAAATAAAAAATATTATCAAGAAGGAGATATTGTTGATTTTGATTTTAATTCATATGGAAAACAAAATAAAAATGAAACTTTTTTTCAAGAATTAAAAAAAATAGTAGAAAGTAAAATATTAGATGAAAATATGAAAATTTCAGATAGAATAAGATTTTTATTACATCCATATGAAAGATCTGAATCTAAAAAATTTAATATTGTTCCAAAATCAGACACATTTATGACAATTGATCATTTATTATATAATTTAAAACAAAATAATATAATAAGTGAAATACCAATAAATAAACATTATACATTAAAACAATATATATATTATCTTAAAAAATTACCTGAAACTCAAAATAAAATGATTACTATTGTATCATTCGCATGTAATAATTTTAATGGAAAAAATTTAAATAAATATAATAATTTAGATAAAGGTATTTTATTAAATAATTATATAAATAAAGATAATACATATATATCTTTATTTAAAAATAAAGATATTGGTATATCCTTATTAGATATTGATAATTGTAAATTTAATAATTGTATTTATGATCTTGATGATATTAAATTGATTCTTTATAAAAATGACGTTGAACGTATTATATCCGATATAAAACAATTTATAAATAACAATAAAGAATATACTAAAGAAGAAATTGAATCTTTTATTAAAAAAATGTTTTCCACATATGAAAGATCTCATATAAACATTGAAGAATTTCTTAGAAATTATTTAATTAATGACCTGAGTATTCCTATCGATTTGAAACAAGAAATAATAAATATTTCATTATTACAAAATGGTGGAGGTAATATAAAAAAATATAAAATTGTTAGAAAATAATATTTTTATAAAAATTGATATATTTATATAATATATTATTTAATATTATATAAATGCAATTAGATAGTAAATATCACTTATTTGGTCATAAAAATTTATTATGGAGTGAAACAAAAAAATTAGATGAATTTACACATGATGAATTAGAAAAAGCAATTAAAACAAATCATGTTTTTAAAGTATATAATGCGAACTATTATAATGAAATTAAATTTATTTGTTACAAAAAATATAATGAATCTCAATATATTTTTACAGGAAATATTTATCATGGAACAAATATTAAATATAATTTAACATTCATTTTAGATTTAGTAAATAAAGAATGTATTTTAGTAGATAAACAATTTAATAAATTAAATTATTTAAAAAATAATGAAATTATTTATCCTCATGATATTTTTGTATTTTTATCTTAATTTACATAATATTTTTCCAAAAACTCGATAATATCACTATCTAAATTTATATTTTTAGAAAATTCTATAATATTATTACCTTCATATTTTTTTAGTAAATCAATACTGTTTGATAGAATTAATTTGCGAATACAATAAATAAATTTTAATTCAAAACTAATATCATCATAAATATTATAAACAGTTGGAATATCTTTATACAAATCTAAAATATATTGTAACATACATTTAGGTATTTCTATATTTTGTTTATTTTTTAAAAAATTATTAATTATATTATAATGATTATCAAATAATTTATTTATATCAAATGATGGATTATAACTAAATTGTATATCATGATATATTTTATTAATTACATTATATTTCAAATTATAATTATTATTAATAATCTCAATAATTTTTTGTTTATCTTCAATATCATTTATAATAAAAAAAATTAAAGATAATTTATCATCAGTTGTTAAATTTTCGAATTTTATATTCATTATTATTTAATTGTGATAAAAATACTTAATATTTAACACATTATAAAAAAATTGATAATTTTAATTGTTTGAAGGCTATATAATAATATAAAGTGTAAAAGCATAATATATCAAAGAATGAACGTTGATACAATTAAGCAATGTGTGCGTGGAAACGCAAGTGATCGTCCTTTTGGTAATATTTGCACAAATACTTTGTGCAAAAAACATTACCCGAATAGCACTTGTACCAGTGCTGCTGCTCCAGCCTGTTTAACGACAGACAGTGAACCTATTCCATCCTTCTTTGACGAGGTGGACCAATTGTGTGAGTACACAGTAACCAAGGGTTCCTCTACTTGGTTTTGTAACACACACCAACGAGTAATTTGCCACTGTGATAACACTGCGTGTGGCAACACTCATGGTATTTGTAAATAACTCTATCGTAATTGATTTTCTTCTTTTTTTATTTTTAATAAATTTTCTTATTATAAAAATATTTATTCATAAATATTTTTAATATATATATTAAATATGTACAAAGTTGAATATATTAAATATATATTAAATATATATTAAACATGTACAAAGTTGAAATAGATTTTGATGAGGCATCGAGATTATGGAGACAAAATAAAATTCGAGTAGGAAGTATGTATTATTACAGATGTTCGCATGATAAATGTAAAAGAAAAGCAATAATAAATCCATTATTAAAATTTTTTTTATGTAAATGGCATAGTGGAATATTTTATAAATCAAGTAATAAATAAAAAATGATATATTAAATAAATAATTATTAAATATATACTTAATATTACAATTAATACAAAATAAATGGTAGATCAACTCTTATGGGGTGTAAAAGCAAGTTTTATAATTGCACTTGTTCCCCTTATAGATATTAATTATTATTGTAAATTATATATGGTATTTTCATCCATTTTAACATTAATTTATGAAAATCTAATTTTATATTTAATTAAAAAAAATAAATTAGATTTACCATATGTTACAAATATATTATATTCATTATTTACTTTAACATTTTGTGGTCATGTTATAGTATTTGTTGAATATACACTATATTTACAAAATATATCTTTGCTGAATGATATATTTATATATGGATTAAATATTTTAGAAAGTTTATCATTATTAGTATTTATAAATAAAATACGAAAATACAAAAATAATACTATATTGCCATTATTTATCAAAAATAATATTACAAATGAAAAATGTTCAATATGTTTAGAAGAACTTAAAGATTGTATTACTACAACATGTAAACATTCATTTCATGAAAAATGCATTAATGAATTATTTAATAATAATATGAATAATTGTCCGATGTGTAGAGAAAATATTAAATAATTTTTATATTATTATATAATAATGGATCAAGATAAAATGTTAATTCTAAATGTAGAATCATGGATTCGAAAACAAATTGTAATAGATTTAATGATAACAACTAAAAATAAATATACTAATAATGAAGTACTTGACTTTATAAATAGAAATGAAACATATATAACTAAAACAAGTGTTAATTTTATAAAATATTGTAAAGAAAATAATAAATTAAATGATTTTGATTGCGATAATAATGAAGATTTCATTAAAGAGTTTATGGTTAATGAACATTTTTATTTATATTCAAATTAAATTAATAAATATATAATTATTTTATTATAATAAAATGGAATTATATAAAAAATAACACCTTTTGATATGTATTCTAATAAAAAATTATCATATGATAAGTTTCAACATTTTCATAAATTACTAAATTAGTAATTTATACAAAGTTTCAAAATTTTCATAAATTACTAATTTAGTAATTTATATAAAGTTTCAAACTTTTCATCCAACACTTCTAAAATGCACCTTACAAGATCTTGTTTGTTTAAATCATCAAATTTATATTCGATTACTTTTGTTTTATTAAGATAAAACATATCTTGAACATGATAATAATCTTTAGTTGTTTCTTCTGATAGTTTTACTTCTTTAATTAATTCACATGCTTTATCATTTTCACGAATAGCAAATTTAATAAGACTAATAGGATCTTTATTACTATTCATGACATGAATCACATGATTCATAGCATTGATATATAATTCAAAAAATGGAAGCATATTATTTGTTATAGATAATATAATTGTATAATTATATTATAAAATATATAAAAAATCAATTTTTTATAGATTACATAGATTCAGAGAAAAATGAAAAAAATAATGATAATTAAAATATAAAAACATAACATTATAATATATTACAAATATGATAACATGGGAATTATTTTATAAAAAAATAATAACAGAAAATATAGATGCATATATACTAAATCCAAATAATATTAAATTAACGCATGAAATAATAAATAATTATTTTTTAACATTTAATATTGAATATAAAAGTGCACAACTTAATAATTTCATTATAGCATTAACTGATGAATCATATATTAAGAAAGATTACACAGATATAAAAGTAATTAAAAATATTTTTATGTATAATGAAACAAATATATTAAATCAAGATAAAATTAAAAAAATAGAAAATACAGAAAATATAGTTCCATTACAAACAGAGTGTTATAATAAATTTTATTATTTAGGTAAGAATTTTTTGAAATCTAAAATATTAGAATATATTATAAAAAGATATAAAGAAGGATATAATTTTGATAAATTATATAATAATATATATCGTGAATATTTTGATAAAATATCAATATTTAATAATTATTTTACAAAATATATATTAGTATCAAATATATATGATAACATTAGAGAAAAACTTGTTCCAAAAATATTTATATCATTTATAGGCGCATTACTTTATGAAATTGATTATGAATCCTGTTCAAAAATAATATTATTTATGTTAGAATATATTGATTTTAATAAAATAGTTAAAGATAATATAGATACACCTTTTACGATAGTTCATGATTATATAATAAAAACATATAAAACATATCCATTTGTAAATATTGTAAATTTTGATAAAATGACATATAAAGCAAAAATTTATATTGAAAATATTTTAATTGCAGATGGATATGGAACATCTAAACAAAAAGCCAAAGATGATGCCGCAATGAAAATTATAGAATTATATAATATAAAAAATTAATTATCTTAAATTTTTGTTTCTTGTATACCATATTAAACATGGAAAACTAACTGGATAAGTAATTCCTGTTATAAATGATTTATTTACAACTTTTAATTTATCATAAAAATCTAAATTATAATTAGAATTATAATATATTTTATAATCTTTATAAAATGAAATTATAAATGCTTGTGGTAATAATTTAGAATACAATGAGTATAACATTAAATATATATTATAAATATATTTTTAATAATCAAAATAACCACTTTCATTCCAACCATTAATAAAATGTTCAGAATTATCTAAATCATCTTTATATTTCTTTGCAGATAAAATACAATGTTGTGAATGATTTAAATTAATGTTTTTATTACTAAATAAATTTTTGGTTTTTTCATAATCATTCCATGTAAAATTATTTTTATTTAAATTATTTTTAGAATTATTATCAATATTTTTTTTATAATATTTATCAAAACCTTTATAATATCCATCAATATATCCTTTAGAATAACAGAAATCGCAATAATTAACTTGGAAAAATTTTACAGTATCATTATAATAAATTTTATGTAATACATGTTCGGAAGGGCATGCCGATGCATTCTGCAATTGTGGAATGGCTTTGACATGTTCGGAAGGGCATGCCGATGCATTCTGCAATTGTGGAATGGCTTTGACATGGCGTTTTGCTGTTTTATAACCAAAAAAATATCCAATTTTAAAACATTCCGTTTTAGTCATTATAATGTATATTTAGTAATATATTATATATTATAAATTTTATAAGAAAATAATAATATATAATATTATTATGAATTTTCATAAAAGTACTTTAGAAAATATTTATTATCAAAATATTCGAGATGGTATAAAAATTTATGAAATACGTGTTAATGATGAAAGACGACAATCAATGAATAAACATGATATATGGTATTTTTCAAATAATGATAATTATAATTTACCATTATTAAGAACACAAATTGTAGATAAAACTGTTTATTCAAGTTTTAGAGAAGCATTAATTGATAAAGGTATTGAACATACTATTCCAAATGCAAATAGTTTAGAAGAAGCAATAAATATTTATGAAAATTTAGATAATGGTAATTATAAGATAAATGCACAAAAATATGGAGTAGTATGTTTTGAATTAATGTTAATATCATAAAAATTGAACAAATTCTATATTCAAATTTCCACTATTTTTTTATTATAAATAACAAAAAAATTGAACAAATTCTATATTCAAATTTCCACTATTTTTTTATTATAAATAACAAAAAAATTGAAATTTAATATATTTTATATATTATAATAGAGATATGCAATAACACCCAATTACTATACTATTACAAAATGTCATTAGACACTACTTTAATTACTCCAGTTAATTTAGAGGAATGGATTAAGTTGCCACGTTTTATGTCACATTTGCATAAAGGATATGTTACAACTGAATCATATAAATGTTTGATTGAATATAACCAACAATTATTAGAAACTCAGTGTTATTTTTCATATTATACAGATGATTACAATAATAAAAAATTAATTAGTCAAGATTACATTAATTATATTATTTATGATAATAAATTATACTGTATTAAAAAAAGTGGTATGAGTTTATCAACAAATATGTACAATCATATCGAGGCAATGCACGAAAATGCTTGCAATCAAGCATATGAATATATTATTGAAGAAGTTCCTTTATTTAAATTATAAAAAATATTTATTTAATGATTAATAAAATATACCATCATATCACTTTCATTATCATTTAGATAATCTTCTTTTTCTTCATTATCCAGATCTTCGATATCACTATCACTTTCATAATTATCTTTTTCTTCATTAATATTTAGATTATTTGCATAATTATTATATTCCATGAATACAAAGAAATCATGTTTATTTATTATAAAGATTACATTTCTTAAATTATCATAAATGTATAATTCATTTACAATAATCCATTCTCCTTCATGATTAATATTAATAAAATTATATTGTTTAGTAACAGTATTTAAAGTAAAATAGAATTCATCAATTCTGAAATGATGATTATATCTACAACTACTTTTGAATAAGAATAAGTTGGAATTAATTGGACTAACAGCAATACAATTAAAAGCACAATCAAATATATCTCTATTTTCTAAATTATATACTTCAAAAATACGATTAATTTGAATACAATAATTTAATTCTTGAGTAGTAAGATTATTTAAAAATTTTGATAAATTCCAACCTGCACTATAATCATATAATAAAGAATGATCAATATCATCAATTTGTATTTCAGAATAAACTTCATTAATATTTGGATATCTAATATTATTAGGACCAGTATTATAATATGTTATTAAAATTGGCATTGAAAATAAGTGTGAAAGTATTTAATTATATTAAATAAATATATAATGTTTAATAATCAATTTTTATATAAAAAATTGATATTTACATAGTTTATAATATAAAATAATAAAGTTATTACTTATTACTTTAAAAATGTTTCGCCGTCAATCACCATTATTAACAGTTAAAAACTTAATTAATGGTAAATGGACAACAACTGAAAGAGTTAATCATATTATTAACCCTTTAAATGGAAAATTAATGATTAAAGTCGCAAATACTCAATTAAAAGAATTAGAGCCATTTATTAAATCATTTAACAATACACCGAAAGGCGGATTACATAATCCCTTAAAAAATGTGGAACGTTATAGATTATATGGTGAAATTTCTGCAAAGATGGCTCATGAATTAAAAAGACCAGACGTTGAGAGTTATTTATCAGATTTAATTATGAAAGTAATTCCAAAAAATAAAGAACAAGCAATTGGAGAAATTAAAGTATGTCAGAAATTTTTTGAAAATTTTAGTGGAGATTCAATTAGATTTCATATGAATTCAAAATCAGTTGCAGGTGATTATTATGGACAAGAAAGTAAAAGTTATTTATTTCCATATGGACCAGTAGTTATCATTGCACCATTTAATTTTCCATTAGAAATTCCATTATTACAAATGATGGGTGCCTTATACACTGGTAATCGTCCGACATTAAAAGTTGATAGTAAAGTATCAATCGTAATGCAAGAAGTAATTAAATTATTAAATTATTGCGGAATGCCTTTACAAGATGTTGACTTAATTAATTGTAGTGGAAATACAATGAATAAATTCTTATTAGAAACAAAACCACCAATGACACAATTTACAGGAAGTTCAAAAATTGCAAATAAATTAGCAAAAGAATTAGAAGGAAGAATTAAAATTGAAGATGCAGGTTTTGGATGGAAAATTTTAGGACCAGATTACAAACCAGAATATTTTGAACATGTAATGAAAACATGTGACAATGATGCATATAATTCATCAGGACAAAAATGTTCAGCACAATCAATATTATTTGTGCATAAAAACTGGAATCCAGAAAATGTATATACAAAATTATGGTATTTAGCAAAACAACGAAATATCAAAGATTTAACAATTGGTCCAACTTTATCAATTCGTAATAATAAAATTAAAGAACATATTGAAAATTTATTAAAAATTAATGGTTCATTTGTATTATTTGGAAATAATGAAATTGAAAATCATACAATTCCAGAATGTTACGGATCATATATGCCAACTGCTATATATATTCCATTTAATAAAATTGGAGAAAATTTTGAATTAGTGACTAAAGAAATTTTTGGTCCATTTCAAATTATTACAACATATGATGATAAAGATATTCAGAAATTATTAGAATATCTTAAAAAATTAGATCATCAATTAACTGGTGCAATTGTATCAAATGATATTGCATTCCAACAAAAAATTTTATCAAATACAATTACTGGAACAACTTATTGTGGTATTCGAGCAAGAACTACTGGTGCACCTCAAAATCATTGGTTTGGTCCATCAGGTGATCCACGTAGTGCTGGTATCGGCACACCTGAAGCAATTAAATTAGTATGGACTTCACATCGTGAAATTATTAATGATTTTTTCTAAAAAATTTAATTTTATAATTAAATAAATAATATTTAATTATAAATGCATGATACGAGATTCGAACTCGTGCGGACAACTGTCCATAGGATCTTAAGACCTACTGTTTTACCACTCACACAATCATGCCTTTACAATAATTAATATATAATATTTCTTTAAGCCAAAATTATAATTTAATAAAAATTGAAAATTAAATAACAAATATTTATTATTACAATAACACCTTATAATATGGCACAAAATATTTATGAAAACAATACCTTATTTTATTCAGATGATTTTTTAGATTTTTGTGATAACTTTGAATATTATGATGGTACTAACAAATTAATAAAAAATTGCAAAGATATTTTTTACAATATGTTACTTTTACAAGGAGGATATCGATTATCATTTATGATCCAACCAATTGATTATAAATATAGTAATGCATATGCAAATATTATTATGAAATTATTAGAATCATATGATAATATTGACACAAAATGTCATTATGAAGGAACATTAGTTTATCTTAAAATTAATAAAAAAATTATTGAAAATCATTATGATGTTGGCACATCAACTAAAAAGTTAGGATTTATTTTATCATATCCTTGTTTTAATCATGAAAGAGAAAATTTTCCTAAATTTGTAAGTTTTAATGTTTATGATGAAAAAGGAGTTCACCAATTATTTGCTAATTGGTATAATGATGATGGTACAGAATTTTATGAAGCAACTGAAAATTTTGGATTATTTTTAATGAATATTCATCCATGTGAAACTTTTATTGAATTTAATAATAAAAAAAGAATTTATCATTAAAATTTATTTTTAATAATTTATATAAAATTTGATTAAAAAAATAAATATAAAAATAACTAATTAAAAAATGTTATTTTATAATTTAGGACATTTTACTAATTTTGGTGTTGGTTTATTAAATGGAATACATAATAAACAAAATGGATTACCATATAATGTTAAATATACTACATTAGGTGTAACAAGTTTAATGTATGCTGCAAAAATAATTATAGAAACTCCTAAAGCAGAATTAAGGTTATTAAATCCAATATCTAAATTATTTGCTATATCATTTGTAACAGGTTCGATCTTTTGTCTTGGAACACAATTAGGAAAATCATTTCATATTGTAAATGATAATGATGATATAAAGAAAAATGATTAATACTACACTTTTTTATAATATAACTAAATATATAATGATAAAATCTTATATTATTTTTATTATATAAAAATGGATACTAAACCACTATATAATACAAATGATATTGATTTTGAAGAAAGTTCAAGATTATGGAGACTTAATAAAATAAAATCTGATGGAGGTATGTTTTATTATAAATGCTCTAATCAACATTGTAATAGAAAAGCATTAAATGATCCTGATGCTAAAGATTTTTTCTGTAAATGGCATGGAGGATTTTATAGTAAATCATATTTGCTTACTATGAATTAAAAAAATTATAAGATCCTTCTACAATAATTTATTAAATCTGATAAATCACTAAAAAAGTGAATACCATTTCCACATGTATTATTTTCAGATTCATCAAAACTATCAGGATATACAGGGCTTCCAATAGTATATTTTAATTTTTTATCATAAACACAAGAATATGCAAATTTTTCATTATCTGATACTGAATTTAAATTTTCATCATATTCTGTATATTCATAAATATCTACAACTATTGCATAACTTGCACGTTTTTTATCAAATGTTTCATAGTAATCTAATCCAACTGGATATACTACTTTTGCATCATCTGGAATAAATAATTTTATAATTCGTTTTTCACCATATTCATTTATTACATATTTCCATCCATATTTATTATTGTATTTTTTAATTCTTAAATTATCCAATTTTACTTGATTGTTTTCTTTTTCAAATAATTTAGTATTTTTATCATCAAATATACTTAATTTACATGTAGTATCTGTTATTTCTTCAATACTTGTTGCAAATCTATAACGTATTGATTTATCATCATTATTACCACTTAATTGTGAATTGCCATTTAATAATGTTTTCGCAATTATTATACTTTTTTCTCGAGTATCTTCTCTTTCTTCAAAATATGTATTATTTCTTGAAAATTTTGAAATAATTTTATCTTTATAATAATGTGTTTCGCCTGATGTATTTTTAATGTAAGGATAATTTAATTTATATTTCAAAATGTATTTACCATCATAATATATTTTGAATGTTATTTCTTTTATATATGTTGATACTCCATATGTTATTTTTGTTTTTACATTAGTATATAATATTTTATTAGTATTATCTATTTGCAATTTAATATTAATTAATTCACCGCTTATCATAATTATATCGTCCTTAAATGAAAAAACATAATTAGGTGTAATTAACACAAACATATCATGATTTTTAAAATATAATAAAATTTGATCAATATATATTGAAGCGAAAATATTATTTGTTAATTCAATATTATTATAAAATTTATATTCAAATGTTAATTCAAAAACAAAAATTTTATTCATTAGTTTTTTAATTATTTTGTTTTCATATACATTTTCAAATAATATCTTAAAATATTCTTTAAATTTTGATAATTTTTGTAATTTATTAATTAATTTTTGTTTATAACATTTAATATTACTTTTAATTATTTTATTTTTAATAAGTTTAAAATATTCATATTGATTACCATTTAATAATATACTATTTATATTATATGAACGTATTGTAATATGTTTTACATATAAATCATCTAATTGAATATTAAATGATTTAAGATGATTTTGTAAATCAATAGGCAAATGTATTTTTCTATTTAAAATATTATTCTCAATATTTACTAAATCTCTTATATTTAATATTGGATTAATTGTTTTACAAAATTTAAATTCAGGTATTTTATCTTCATTTAATTGTAAAATTTCCATTTTTATTTATTATAAATTTATAATTGTATAATTATATATTCATTTTTTTATAAAAAGTAAATATTAAAAAAAATCTAATTACGATAATACTATTCTGCTAAAATTTTGCCACGTACAAAACTTCACTAATTCTTCAGTAAGTATTTCTGCTACGCACATACTCTTTTAAGTCTTCAGGTGGTTCCTCTGGAAAACTGTGTGGTGAGCGTGGAAGATACGCCATCACATACTCTTCTACGTAAGCAGGTTCGCCCTCGACCTTGATAAAGTGCATGTTATAATCAAAGAAAGGAGTTTTGTTCAGACGATAGAGGTTTCTTGCTTTGGCGGCAAAGTTGTTCCAAAAGCATGGACAATACTTTGGATGAGTGCCACATAATCCACATGGAAATCGTTGATCAAGTTCTCCATCAGGACCAAGTTGAAGGATATCCGTTACATAAAACTTGATAATTCTTTATAAGGGTCATATAATAGAATAAATCAAGTTTTAATTTTATCTTTTATATTTTTAAGACTCAGTTTATAAAAGATAACTTTATTTTTACAGAATAATATATTAAAGGTCATTAATAATATATTATTTTGTTACATTAAGAACTTTTAATTTCTTAAAGGGGGTAACTCCCAATCATTGTTTCTTAGCATTATATTTCTTGCACCATTTATATCACGATCTATTACTAAATAACATTTTGAACATTTAAATGTTCTATTTGATAGATTTAGTTTATTATTTAAAGATCCGCAACGAGTGCAAGTTTTTGATGTATAATATTCTGGTCTAATTATTAATTCTATATCTTTTTTATTACATTTTTCTTTTAATTTTAATAAAAATGTATAAAATGATATATTATATAATGCACGAGACATTTTTGAAGAATATGACGATTCTACCAATTTTTGAGTTTCAAATGGAGGTATTACTATTCTTCCGTATGTATTTGTTAAAAATTTAACAGTCTTATTATGTAATTCATTTTTTAAATTTTGAATCTTTTTATTTTTACGATATAATGCTTTTTTCATATTCCTTCGTGATTGATAATTATTAACAAAACTTTTATTTTTATTTTTAGAATAAATATTGCTTGTTAATATATCAATCTCTTTACAATGTTTTGAAATTCTTGACGATATCTTATTTCCAATTTTATGAATTTGATTATCAGAATAACAAACAGCAAATGATGCTAAACCCGGATCTATGCTACAAACCTGTTTTTTATTTAATAAATCTTGATCAATTAATTTATTATCTTCATAACATAAATTTAAATAGAATTCATCTAATATTTGTATATGACTAATTGATGAATCGCAAATATTTTTAAATGATTTAATTGATAAAGATGTTTTGAATTTCTTAAATATATTTTGATTTTTATATTTTGTATTTGTAAAAATAGTATTCTTTTCAATATTTATCATTTCTTTTTCAATATTCATTGTTTGTAATTTATTTTTTCTAGTTTTAAATTTTAATTCAAAACGTTTTTTATTTTTCATTTGCATTTCTAAACATTTTTTATAATTTATTACTGATTCATTTATTGCCTTATCTATTAAATGAGATGGAATATTTATATCATTCATCCAATTTGGATAATGATCTTTAATTAATTTTCTAACTGTATAAAAACTAAATTTGCTATTTTCATCTTTTAAATCAATCCATATATACTTATTTTCATTATCATCATAGTTAATCATATAATATGTTTTTTTGGTTTCTTTATTATAATTATTAATATATTGAATTGTTCTATTATAAAAATAACGATATACACCCAATGCTCTTTTTATATATTCTTTTTGAATAGTTGATAGATATAATTTAATTTTAATAGTTTTAATATTATTAGAAGTATTATAAACACGTTCTTTATTTATTTTAATAGATTTTTCATTATTTATACTATTATAATGTTCAGTATTAAACCATGAATTTGATGTAAATGTTTTAGGATATTTTAATTTTCTAATATTTTTTGAAATAGGTAAAAAATGTTCTTTAGATAATTGTTTAATATTATCATTCCAAAAAGGAATACATTTATCATCTTTAATTAATAATAATAAATAATTAAGTTGTTCAATACCATTATCAATATTAGTTAACGTATTAGCAACATGTTTTTGAATTTTACATGTTAACTGATAAAATATTTTATTTTTTAATAATAAAATATCATTATTAACATTATTATCTTTGAAAACATATTTTAATATATTTTTTAAAGATTTATCTGGTTCTTTTTTAAGTTCCATTTTATAATATATATAATATAATATAAAATTATTTCTTTATATTAAAATTAAAAATTGATATTTTTTTATATTATATTAATATAAAAATTATAATAATATAAAGTTTTATAAAGATGACTACTGAATATGTTGGTGGAAAGAAGGCAAGTGAATTATTAGGTGTTCATCAAAGAACTTTATATAACTGGGAAGATCAAGGGAAAATAGAAACAATGAGAACACCAGGTGGTAAAAGATTATATAATGTAAAAAAATTTTTAGAAGATACAAAAGAAATAACCAAAGAAGAACATAAATTATTAAAAAATGATAAAAAATTAAAAATAGTGTATGTAAGAGTATCTTCAAAATCACAAGAAGATGATCTAGAAAGACAAAAAAAATATATGAAAAAGCATTATCCACATCATCTAGTTATAGAAGATATTGGTTCAGGTATGAACTTAAATAAAAGAGGCATTAGAAAAATCATTAAATATGCAATTGAAGGAAAAGTAGAAGAAGTCGTAGTAGCATACAAAGATCGTTTAGCACGTTTTGGTTTTGAATTAATAGAAGATCTAATTAAAGAATATTCAGATGGAAAAATCATAATAGTAAATCAAGATGAAGATATTGAACCAGAGGAAGAATTAGTAAAAGATGTATTGCAAGTAATGAATATCTTTGTAGCAAAAATGAATGGTTTAAGAAAATATAAAGATTAAACAAAATTTTATATAATAGAACTTTATAAAGAATTATAAAGTTTTATGCAACTAGTAACATATTTTTGGCATCCCGTGTATAATAGGTATTAGAAAATGACTATATAATACATTAAATAATAAAAATTGAAAATAATAAATACAAATAATATATTATACATAAAACTACATATACAATTACAATCATGGCAATATATGAAAAGTGCCAAACTGCTGAATATTTGATAATGAAGGAAATTTTCAAAGCAAAGAAAATGGAACAAGGATTAGCAAAAATGATAGAAGATTTGATTTACAAAAATGTAGAGACTTTTCATGATAATGGTGCATTAAAGGAACGATATACATTAAAGTATGGACATATCAATGGATTATATCAAAAATGGTATGAAAATGGACAAATTGATTTTGAAGCAACATATATTGATGGAAATCTTAATGGTAATTTAAAAATGTGGCATGATAATGGAAATTTGCACATTCAAACATCATTTATAAATGATAAAGAAAATGGTGAATTTAAAAGTTGGCATGAAAATGGTTGTCTACATATTCAAATGACATATGTTAATGGTGATTTTCATGGTGAATATAAACAATGGTATTCGAATGGACAATTACAAGGCATTTACAATTATGATCATGGTGTTATATGCGGTGAATATAAAGATTTTCATAATAATGGGCAATTAATGTGTAAAACAAATTACATTAATGGAAAACAAGAAGATGGTTTGTGGATACGATATTATTCTGATGGCAGTGTATTCATTCAAGTTCCATATCTAAATGGTAAAATGGAAGGTCAATATAAAGAATTTTATCAAAATGGTGTATTAAAAATTCAAAAAACATATGTTGATGGCAATTGTATTGGTGAATATAAAGAATACTTTGAAAATGGAAAAATTAGAATAGAAGCAACATGTATTGATGAAGATGTTTTTCATGGTGAATATAAGGAATGGTTAGATGATAATCATTATATTCACATAATGTATGATAATGGTGTTATAATTGACTAAAAATTTGATTTGTTTATATTATAATATAAATTATATAAATATTATATTAAATTATAAAAATGGAAATTTATAATAAATCTACACCATATAATATTAATGATGTTGAATTATTTTCTGAAGAACAATTTAATACAAGTAATTTATTATATATGAGAAATTATTATGATAAAGAATATTATTATTCCATATCATTAAGTTTAGTTAATACTAATTTATCAGAAGATATAATTAATAATATAAAAATATTATTAATTAATCCATATAAATTAAAAATTAAAAATGATCATATTGTGTATATATCAACTGGTAAAGATAAATTAGATTGTGAATTAAAATTAATTAATCTTGTTAAAAATATATTTAAAATATTATTTCAAAATAATTATATAACTAAAGAATCATTTTTTGCTATTTCTTATTATGATAATATCAAAACATATACTGGCATTTTATATACAACTACAATAAATTTTTAATAAAAATTATATAAAATATATTTTATTAGTATATAATATATAATATTATATTATTAAATACATAATGCGTAATAAAATTCAAATTTCATATAATGATTTATCACGTGATAAATTACTTGAAATTTTAGTTAATCATAATTATAGTGTTTTAACAGAAGATGAAATTAAAAAAATAGAAAAAATATGCTCAAAATGCAAAAAAAATAAATCACTTTTAGAATTTGATATTCAAAAACAAAGTAAAATGGGAAGAGATTCTATTTGTAAAGAGTGTAAAAGCAATGCTGCGAAATTACGATACTTAAAAAAAAAGAAAAATAATATTTTATTTACAGACGATTTAGCACTTAAAAATACGTAAAATATATTTAATATTTAAAATAGTAATATTATTTTACATATTATATTTATTTAAACATTTTTATATAAGTTTTTAATATATTTTTTCGCTAAAATTATTATATATATGTATTATATATAATGTTAAAAAATTTGTTATATAATGGTTATAAAAATATAAAGTCAATATCTCAAGAATATATTCGAAATGAAATATATTTTGATGATAATAAATTTTTATTAGAATTAAAAAATAATAAAGAATTAAATGGTAAAGAACAAATAAGACACGATGTAATGTCTTATGGTAATGCAAATAAAATTGGAAAATATATAACTAATTACGATACATTACAATATTTAGCATTTACTGATCTTAATTATTGTTTTGTTGAAAATAAAACTAAATATTATATTTTATGTTTTGATTTTGATTATAAAATAGATAAATATTATGATTTATATAAAAATTATATAAATAATTTTGATGATATAACTTTTTATATTATTGATAAAATCATTGATACTTTACATAATACATTAAATCGAATTGATGATAAATATATTTATTCATGTAAACAAAAATCTTTTGGAGTGCATATTTATTTTCCAAATATAATTACAAATCGATTATTGCATAAATATATTGTTAAAAAAACTATTGAAGTTATTCAACATGATAATAAGTATCCAATTGATATGATTAATAAAATTTTTGATGAAAGTATTGCAGGGGCTAATGGAATTAGATTATTTTATTATAAAAATAATAATGATTATTATGCTCCTATATTAGAAAAATCTACTTTTAAATTTGATGACGATAAGGAAAAACATTTTGCTTTTTCAATAATTAATACTGATTATGAAATTTATGAATTTAATTTGAAAGATAATGTTTCAATTGAAGAAAATATATATGAAGTTGATACAAAAACAAAAATAAAAGATAAATCAAAAAATATAATTAAAGAAGATGTTGAATATATTAATGATATTAAAATTTTAGATATTGGAGAGAAAAAAGATTTCTTTATTGCTTTAACAAATATATTGGATATAAAAAGAATAGATAATTATGAATCATGGATTAAATTAATTTATTTACATAAAACATATAATTTATTTGATGAAATGGTATTATTATCTAAGAAATCACAAAAATATGATCAATCGGCATATGATAAAATATATAAAATATTTGCTAATAAAACAAATCCAAAAGATAAAATAATTACATTAGGGAGTCTTATAAAATGGTGTAGAGAAGATAATAAAGAAAAAACTAATGTATTATTTAATAAATATAATATACCAGTTAAACTTGAAGTAGATAATCTTAATAAAATATTATTACGAAATGAAAAATTTATTATAAATTATAATGAAGAATGTAAATATATAAGTAATGAGGCACTTAATTTTATAATAAATGAAATAAAAAATAAAAAAGATTGTATTATAATACATTCTCCAACTGGTAGTGGAAAAACTACAATCATTAATAAAATTTTAAAATTTTTAATAGAAAATAATAAGAATGATTACAAAATTTTAAGTATTGTTTCAAGACGTTCTATGTCAGCAACACATCTTACCAGTTTTAATGAATTAAAATTTACAAGTTATCTTGATTATAATAAAGATTATAAAAAATATTTTATTAGTTCGATGGAATATTTAGCATATTTAGAAGGACATTATGATATTATAATTCTTGATGAAATAACTTCATTATTAAATTATTTTTATTCAGATACTTTAGAAGGTAAACGATATAGTTGCATTTTTAAATTAATTCAATATATTAAGAATGCTAAATTAATTATTGCAGTAGATGCAAATATAAATGATATGATATACGAATTATTTTCAATATTAAAAAAAGAAATTGTTTATTATAAAAATACATTTAAAAATAAACAAAATGTTTTATTAAATATATTTTATTGTAAAAAATATAATGAAGATAATAATTTATATGAATTTTGTAAAGATATTATCGAGGAATATATTAAAAATAATAAAACATGTTTAATAATGACTGATTCTAAAGAAATAACAGAAAAATTGCGAGTTTTATTTAATGAATATAATCCAAATGATGATTATTATAGAGTTTTTAATCGCGAAGAAGGTGAATTAGAAGATATTAAAAATATAAATAATATTGGTAAAAATAGAATTATTATTTTTAATTCACGGATTTTATATGGTGTTGATATTACAATAGAATATGATAAAGTATATGCTATTTATCGTAAATCATATGGTCTTAATAGTATTGGAGCAATGGAAATGTTTCAACAAATAAGTAGAACTCGAAATACAAAATGTGTAGATTTATTAGTATTAAATCCTAAAACAAGAATTTATAAAAATGAATATGTTTCTTTTGAATATAATAAAGAAAAGCAAAATAAAATGATTATTAACAATATTAGTATAAATCCAGAACTTTATAAAAAGAATGAGCAAATTGTAAATGATTTTAGATGCACCATATTTAAAAATGATGGTAGTGTTATTATTGATGAAAATGCTTTTATGATTAATATTCATTATCTTAAGACTTGGTATGATATTTTATTTGTTAGAAATAAAATTGATATTATAAAATTATGTGCTAAAGATGTTGGTTATATTATAACAGAAAAAGATTTTGATCCTGAATATAATAAAAATAATTTAATAGCAACTAAATTAAAAGAAAGAAGAGAGGAAATAAAAGTTGTTGTAAAACAATTATATAATAATGACGAAATTAATGTTGATATTAAATATGATAAAATGATTTGTAATATAAATGAACAAATTGAACAACGTAGAAAATTTGTTGATTATATTAAGGATAAGGTATTATTAGAAAAGTTATGCACAGATCAGAATGCATTTGGTAACTATTTTAGTAGGTTATATTTAAATTTATCAAAAGATAAATTAATTAAAAAGTATCAAGATAAAACAGAAAAAAATATATTTTCTATATCTAAATCAACAGATTTAGTTTATCAAAAGATTATGAATATGTTTAAGATTGAAGAATTATTAAAATTTAATCGATTTGATTTAGATAGTATTAAAAGTGATAATATTGAAGATGCTAAGAAATTATTATTAAATAATATTGATTCTCTAAAGATTATTTTTAAAAATAAAGATATTAGTGAAATAAAGATTATAAATAAATTAAAATTAAATATAAATAAAGTAATAAATAATAATTTATTACAACGATTTATAGCAGAATGCTATAATAATATTAGTGATAATACTTTTATTATTAAATCAAAAAGAAAACAAATTGATTATGTAAAAAATAATTTTTATATTTTTAAATTACATAATTATATAGAAAAATAAATTGGTTTTTTTTGTCCACCCAGCATATATACTTTTTAATAAACTTGCAAAAAAAGTAAAAAGATACATATATATATTTAGAATATATAAAAAATATAATAACTGTAGAACATAATGGAGAAGATGATGAACAACTTTATATTAGACAAATTTCTAATTCAATCTAAAATAGAAATATAAAAATTGATTTTTATAATATATAAATAATATATTAAGATATAACAAAATGGCTTTACAAGTAGAAGAAGAATATAAATACAATACTACATATTATAAAAATGGTAATATTTATGAAATTTATACAACTAAAAATAATTTACTTGATGGTGAATATAAACAATATTATTTAAATAATACATATAAAAGTAATCCAGAAGGTATTAAGATGAGAGCATTCTATAAAGACGGTGTAATTCAAGAAAGAATTGTATATTACAAATATGGTAATGTTCATTATCACGAGTTTTATAAAAATGGTAAATTACATGGTAATGTAAAAGAATATCACAAGTTAAATGATCAATTATATGTTGATTTAACTTTTGTAGATGGAAAAAAACAAGGTGAATGTAAAATATATGAGGAAGATGGAAGTTTACATAAAATTTGTTATTATGTAGATGATGTTATAATTCATTAAAAAATTGATTTTTTATATAGTTTAATATATTTAGTAGGGTTATATCCCAATATTTACAATGTTTCAACACTTTCAATCTCCTGAATATTATATTATGAAGGAAGTATTTCATGCAAAGAACATGGAACAGTATTTAGCTCATATCGTCGAAGAGTTCATTTATCAAAATGTTAAAACATATCATAATAATGGACAGATTAAAGAGGAATATAGAACGAAATATGGAGTGAAAGATGGTGAATACAAACGGCGGTATAGGAATGGACATCCTGAAGGGATGCCTTTACAGGAACATCCTGAAGGGATGCCTTTACAGGAACATCCTGAAGGGATGCCTTTACAGGAACATCCTGAAGGGATGCCTTTACGGGGACAATTAGAAATTCAAATAACCGATGTAGATGGAATAAAACATGGGGAATGTAAACAATGGAATGAAAATGGAAAATTATATAGTCAAACAACCTATGTAGATGGAAAAGAACATGGTGAATATAAAGAATGGCGTGATAATGGACAATTGTGGATACAAATAACCTTTGTAGATGGAAAAGAACATGGTGAATATAAAGAATGGCATGAAAATGGACAAGTAATGCTTGAAACAACGTATGTAGATGGAAAAATACATGGGCAATATAAGGAATGGAATGACAATGGAGATTTACTTAGACATACAAGGTATGTAGATGATATCGAAATACATTAACAAAAAAAATGATTTTTATATATTTTATAATTATAATAATTACATTATGTTAATACACTTACAATGTTTCAACACTTTAAATCACCAGAATATTATGTTATGAAAGAAGTTTTTCGTTCCAAGAATATGGAACAGTATTTAGCGCATATTATCGAAGAATTCATTTATGAAAATGTTAAAACATATCATGAGAATGGACAGATGAAAGAAGAGTATAAAACAAAATATGGAGTGATATTTGATGAATACATAAAATGGCATGATAATGGTCAATTATATGTCCAAGCAACCTATGTAGATGGAAAAAAACATGGGGAATGTAAACTATGGCATAATAATGGACAATTATATTTTCAAACAACTTATGTAGATGGAAAAGAACATGGAGAATATAAATTATGGGATGAAAATGGTAATTTACTTAAAAAACCACTTATGTAGATGGAAAACCATATGGTGAATTTAAAGCATGGTATCCAAGTGGTCATTTATTTATCCAAACAACCTTTATAAATGGCGTTGTTGATAATAATGATGAAGATTAAAAAAATTGATTTTTTATATAGTTTGATATATCTTTACAGATATAATTATACATTTACATTTTACAATGTTTCAACACTTTCAATCTCCTGAATACTTCTTGATGAAGGAAGTATTCCGTTCCAAGAATATGGAACAATACTTAGCACATATCGTTGAGGAGTTCATTTATCAAGATGTGAAAACGTATCATGATAATGGTCAGATTAAAAAGAAATATCGGACAAAATATGGATTAATTGATGGTGAATACAACGAATGGCATGAGAATGGACAACTAAAAGTTCAGGCATGGTATGTTAATGGAGACAATTGTGGTCAAGAAAATTCTTGGTATGAAGGTGGACAGATACATGAACAAATAACTTATGTAGATGGAAACAGACATGGCGAACACAAATTTTGGTATAACAATGGAGAATTAATGTATCTAATGCCTTATGTAGATGGAAAAGAACACGGTGAACACAAATTGTGGTATGATGATGGTAAATTAATGTCTCTAACGACCTATGTAAATGGACAAAAACATGGCACATATCAAGAATGGTATGAGAATGGAAAATTAGACATACATAAAACCTATGTTGATGGAGTTTTAATTCATTAAAAATTGATTTTTATATTTTATGTGGCTAATAACAATAAAAGCAATTAATTAGATAACTAATAAATACATATTTTAAAGATGGCTTCTGAAATTACTACTATTAATACTTATTATGTTGATGAACATTCTAAAGAGATGCAGGAACATTTAAAAACTCAAACAACATATAAAAATGGAAAAAAACATGGTGAATTCAAAGAATGGTATTATAATGGACAATTGTGGGTGCAAACAACTTATGTAGATGGAGAAAAACATGGTGAATACAAAGAGTGGCATAATAATGGGCAATTAAGAGTTCAAAAAACCTATGTAAATGGAAAAAGTCATGGAGAAAGCAAAGAGTGGTATTCCAATGGACAATTGTGGATGCAAGCAACAGATGTTGATGGAAAAGGACATGGGGAATTTAAACAATGGTATGAAAATGGACAATTACAAATTCAAACAACCTATGTAGATGGAAAAGCACATGGGGAACACAAAGTATGGTATAACAATGGACATCCTGAAGGGATGCCCTTACGGGGACAATTATATCGCCAAACAACCTATGTAGATGGAGAAAAACATGGTGAATACAAAGAATGGTATGATAATGGGCAATTACATGAACAAACGACCTATGTAGATGGAAAAGAACATGGAGAAAGCAAAAAATGGTATCCTAATGGACAATTAATGTTCGAAACAACCTATGTAGATGGAAAAAGACATGATGGAGAATTTAAATTATGGCATGATAATGGACAATTATGTACACAAACATTCTATGTAGATGGAAAAGAACATGGGGAATATAAAGTATGGTATGAAAATGGGCAATTAAAAATCCAAACAACCTCTGTAAATGGGAAAAAACATGGGGAATTAACAAAATGGGATTCAAATGGAAAATTATATTTCCAAACATTCTATGTAGATGGAAAAGAACATGGGGAATATAAAGAATGGCATAAAAATGGACATCCTGAAGGGATGCCCTTACGGGGACAATTAAGTGTCCAAACAACCTATGTAGATGGAAAACAACATGGAGAATTTAAACAATGGCATGAAAATGGACAATTAGAAATTCAAACAACCTATGTAGATGGAATAAAACATGGGGAACATAAAGTATGGGATTCAAATGGTCTTTTACTCATTGAAACAACCTATGTAGATGGTGTTGATATTAATAATGATGTAGTCTATGATGATGCTTCTGATGATGACATTGATTCTGATGATGACATTGATTCGGATGATGAAAATAATAATTAAACATTTCAAGCCAATAAATAGTTTGAAAAAAAAATATAGGACTACAAAAAATGGTAATCTTATTATAAAAAGAATTTATGACAATAATGGAAAATTAATTGATCAAAATAATGTGATCAATCAAAAAAATAAACGTAAAAATGATAATTTAGATGATAGTCAAAATCCTATTAAGAAATTAAAGATTGATGTATAATTTTTATAAAAATTAATTTTTATATAATGTATGGCAATAAAGTAATTATTTAATATAAAAACTTTATAGATAATATATTAAAGTTGATAGAGTCGCAATTTATTAAGAAAAAATGATTTTTATATACTATTATACATTTATTTATATATATACACTTTACATACAAAATGCTTAGTATAGTAGAATACGTCAATAACAAGTTAAAGAAACATTTAACTATTGATAATAATGATTATCAATTAGATAAAATACCTAAAGATATTACACATTTAACTTTTGGAGATTCTTTTAATCAACCAATTGATAATTTACCAGAAGGATTAATACATTTAACTTTAGGAGTTGATTTTAATCAACCAATTGATAATTTGCCAAAAGGTTTAACACATTTAAAATTAAGTGTTCTGTTTAATCAACCACTTAATAATTTACCATCAAGTTTAAGGCATTTAACTTTAGGATACGAATTTCATCAACCACTTAATAATTTACCAGAAGGATTAACACATTTAACTTTTGGAGATTCTTTTAATCAACCATTTAATAATTTACCAGAAACATTAACACATTTAAGTTTAGGAGATGAATTTAATCAACCAATTAATAATTTACCAGAAGGATTAACACATTTAACTTTAGGATATTATTTTAATCAACCAATTGATAATTTACCAAAAACATTAATACATTTAACTGTAGGAAAATGGTTTAATTATCCAATTGATAAATTACCAAAAAATTTAACACATTTAACTGTAGGAACGGAATTTAATTATCCAATTGACAATTTACCAGAAGGATTAATTAATTTAACTTTAGGACATTATTTTAATAAACCAATTGATAAATTACCAAAAAGTTTAACACATTTAACTGTAGGAACGGAATTTAATTATCCAATTGACAATTTACCAGAAGGATTAATTAATTTAACTTTAGGACATTATTTTAATAAACCAATTAATAAATTACCAAAAAGTTTAACACATTTAACTGTAGGAACATTTTTTAATAAACCAATTGATAATTTACCAGATAATATTATAGAATTAAAATTAGGTGAATATTTTTATCAACCACTTAATAAATTACCAAAAAGTTTAACACATTTGGAATTGAATAATATATGTGTTAAACTAATTAATAAATTTTCAAATAATTTAACGCATTTAACTTTTAGTGATAAATTTAATCAATCACTTGATAATTTACCAAAAAATTTAACACATTTAACTTTAGGATATGAATTTAATCAACCAATTGATAATTTACCAGAAGGTTTAACATATTTAAAATTAGGAGATAAATTTAATCAACCAATTGATAATTTACCAGAAACATTAACACATTTAGAATTAGGATATTATTTTAATCAACCAATTGATAATTTACCAAAAAGTTTAACACATTTAACTTTTGGACAAGGTTTAACACATTTAATTATCGGAGAAGATTTTAATCATCCAATTGACAATTTACCAGAAGGATTAATTAATTTAACTTTAGGACATTATTTTAATAAACCAATTGATAAATTACCAAAAAGTTTAACACATATTACACTTTGTAGGGAAATACAATATAAATTAATTCCAAATATTGAAAAATATATTATTATTACAGAAAAAAATAAAGATTATATTGATCAATATGAAAAAGAATATTATGAATATAAATATAAAAAAGAAACTTATAACAATGTATTACAAGAAATAGAATTTATTCCAAGTTTAGGTTCAAAATATTTTGAGGCTAAACATAATTTTAATTCATTAGTTAATGATGAAAAAGACAATGGTTCTCTTGATGATTAAAAAATAATTTATATATAAATTTTGCAACGTAATGGTTTGAAGAAACAATTATATCCTTTAATACAAAATGTATCACATTCTTTAATACATGAATTATTACATGGAATTTTTGGAGATTTCATTGACCAATAATATCCTGATGGATTTTGTGATTTATACCAACTACTATGATATAAACTATTCGCTCGTGATATACCTTGATTATCACACCATCTACATGGAATTGCACTATGTGGAAGTTTATCTTCATCATCATAGGAATCATATGGTTCATAATCAAATATTTTTGAACAATCTCTGTTACAATACTCTCCTATATATCCAAAGAAGCATACATTATACTTTTCGCCACAACCATGACAATGAGTCACACGAATCAAATCCTGAAGAACCTTCTTAAAAGTATATGAGTAATTCATTATTAGTTGATTATTAATTATATATTATAATTATTTATAAAAAATCATTTTTTTATAGCAAACATATAAATTGTTAAATAAATTAATTTATCATCATTGTCCATATTATTTTCATCAATTTTATTATTTTGTGAAAATATAATTTGTGGATCAGAATTATTATTTGCATATTTATAAACAAATTGAATAGAATATTTTAATGGTAAATTATTTATAAATTCCATAACATCTTTTGAATTAGTTATATGAACATTTGTATTCAATTTCATATTTTCACCATCTCTACCAAAAACAAAGTCCATATCAAATGAATTACGTTTCAAATTCATTTTTTGTAATAATTTATCTAATTGTTCTTCACGTTTTTTAGATTCTTTATCATTATAACAATAAATTTCAATTGAATAATAACTTTCCATTTTTACAAAAATATATTGATATTTTTTTATATTATAAATAAATCTATATATAATATTATAAATAATAAAAAATGCGTATTCCATGTATTGATTGTAACAAATTTATAAATAATGATGATAATTTATTTAATTGTGATGAATGTGATAAACAAATTTGTGTAGAATGTTATGATAAATTAATTTCAAAAAATTGATATTTTTATTTAATATTAAATAGAAACATAATAACAATACTAATAAAAACTATAATGTCTGCTATTGAGCACAAAGAATATTACGCTAATGATAATTTAAAATGTGTATATACAACAATTGATGGTGTAAAACAAGGTGTTGAAATTGGATATACAATTACAGGTGAAAAAAAATATAAACATCACTATATTGACAATTTACTTAATGGTGAATGTAAAGAATATTCGAATAAAAAATTAATTGAATCATCATCATATAAAAATGGCAAACTTCATGGTATTAAGACTATATATATGGATAATAAAAAAAAAATTCCTCATTTTCAATATATTTATAAAGATGGTGCATTAGAAGGTAATTATAAAGAATGGTATATTCCATATTCATTAAATTCAAAGAAAAAGAATAATGTTAAATGTGTGATTCCATATAAAAATGGTAAAAAACATGGTAATGCAAAACAATGGTTTCAAAATGGTAATCTAAATATTTTATCAGAATATAAAGATGATAAAGTAGATGGAGAATATAAATTATATAATGATAATGGTAATTTAAAAATTTCAGGTAAAATTGAAAATGATTATATTATTACTAACATTAATAATACATTAAATACTAATTTTTTCAATCAACCACTTAATATTAAATTAATTAAAACTGCTCATGATGAAAATTTAGAATTAATGAGCAAATATTTAGAAATGGTAATGAAATCTATGAATGAATCGATTGAGTTAGAAAAAATTAATGAATAATTTATAATGCTTTATATATAATAAAAAAATATTATAATTAATATTAATTATAATGATACTCTGGTTGTCCTAATGCGACTAATAAATTATTGCATAATTGAATAAATCCAGCATTTTCATTTCTGGCATCATTAATAAACTCAGGCAATTTACTAATTACTTGGTTTTTTAATTTAGGGTGATAAGAAATCCAATTAACATTATTCATAAAAAATTCAACCATGATAGTAACAATATTGATACGTTGTGCTTTTGTATAGGATAATCCATTTCCAAAGGTATCTAACAAATCTTTAAGAATTGGCACATTAATGGCATCATCTGGATGAGGAATATTATGTTCTTGTGGTGCATTATTCAAGTATAATCCCATTTTTGAGTATTGACTGTATTATGTCTTATGTATTTAATAAATATTTATTAAAAATATTTAAAATCAATTTTTTTATATTATAATATATAAGTTTATTCTATATTTATTATATATAATGTTTGAAGAAATAGAGAAAAAATATAAATTCATAGAATTTGATTGGAAACATGAAAATATTGAAGAAATAGCAAAATTAATTAAATATTATTGTGATGATTTGTGTTCACGTAATCTTTATATTGATGGAATAAAACGCACATCTGGAGTATCTGAATTTTATATAAGAGATAAAATAAAAGAATTACGAGAACCAATAGAATATAATAGATATAAAGGATTAATTTTAATGGATAAAGAAGAAGGTATAATTAGTAAAATTGGAAAACCAGTTGCATTTATTATTTATCATCAATCAATTTCATGTAATTTTAATTCATATAGTATTGATATTTTTTGCCGAAGTATAAATTCAATTAAAGGATCAGGATTATATTTATTTAAAAAAGTATTAAATAAAGCAAAAGAAAATAAAGTTCAAGTTATCTTTTTAGAAGCCATATATGGAAGTATAGAATATTATAAAAGTTTAGGTTTTGAAGAATTTAATAAAAATTATGTATCAGATACACCAGAATGTTTTGATGGAACAAGTTTAGGTTTATTTGTAGATGAAGCACAATTAGGTGGAAATAAAATTAATCAAAATAATATATATCCAGTTCATTTTGTTAATAAAAAATTAAATCCTAAAATTAATGATAAAATAATAGAATATTTTAAAACAAAATTTGATATTGACCATAATGATAATTTTGATGCAATGGATTATTATAAAGATTGTGATTATATTTTATATGTAGTGGATAAAACAGATTGCAATATTATTGGTTGTATTTCTATAAGAAAAGAATTAACAATAACAGGAAGATATAAATTTGTATGTAGTAATTTTTTTTATGAAAATGATATTGTGGCAAATATTTTATTTGAAAAATTAAGAGATCTAAAATTCAAAATGAAAATAACAAAAATTCATATGAGTTTATTTAGAAATGATAAATCTTGTAAATTTATAGAAAGTAAACAATATTATGAATTACCTATTGGAACTGATTATTATGCTTATTATGAAGGAAGATAATGTAAACAAAAGCATAAACCCGAAAAAAAATTGAAAAAATAAAATATTTGAAGGCTATAATAAAATAAGACGTGAAGCGAACTTCCATAATATATACACCCTATATACTTGAAGATTCCTTCTACAAAAATGGTGCTAAACCAGAATCTTGTGGAATTTAACGAAAGAGCGCGTTGTGGAAATGGAAACTGCGATAATCGTGACGAAATCAGTATGCGTTATGGTTATTGTGCAGATTGTCTATATCAACAACAATGTCTGTATTGTTTACAGATACATGATGATGTCGATGATTTAGTAATCTATTCTGCTGGTGAAGATGATGCAGAATTCTTTTTTGCTATTTGCAAAGATGAATGTTCTCATGTTAACTGTGCAGATTGTGGCAATTTCACTAAACGAGGTGCTGTCAATGCAAATAAACAATTTATTTGTAATGATTGCTATCATGCAAACAACAGGTATGATACATATACCCGTCTGTTTTTCTGCATTGGATCATATGATAGACGTGCACGTTCTCATGACATTAACAATATCCTTATGTGTGGATTGTATGAATTTGCAATTTCACGTGATGTTGACCAAGATGATGAAGACCGTAATGAGTATATCTTTATTCGAATGAAGGTTCCAACTTACAATCATTGTGAGTTCATCCCCTTTGATGCCGACAGACTTAGATAGTTAATGTATGCTATTCGTTTTTTTGTAAAAAAATAAATATTATTCTCATTTATTATTTTTTATAATTTATATAAAAACTTTTATCATTATATTCTTTATATCCTATATTTTTATATAATAATAAGTAAATTTTTGCAATTATACTACAATTTTTGTTATTTCTTAATAAACCATTAAGAAATTCACTTGCTAATTTGTTTTTATTTTTTTCATAATATGGCAGAATTTTATTTTTAATTCTATCTTTTTCATTTTCTGTAAATAAATTCTTACTTTTTTTTAATGTTAATAATTCATAAAATGCTATTTCTTTAATCATAATCTGTTTATTAAATATCATTTTATTATAATTATACACATTTATATCTTTTGCAATAAATCCAAATTTTGTATAATATGGTTCTCCTTTTGTAATTGTTCGTAAATATATTAATTGCAATTTGTCATTAACACATTTCATAAATGCATTATCATGTATTGATATACTTTTAGGTTTAATATATTTATTAATTTCATATAACATTACTTGCATTAAAATAACACCAACTTTATATTCAACAGTAACATCTTTACATTTTATACAATCATCATAATTTGATAATTCCTCTATAACAACATTATCATCTTTTTTATAATATAAAACAGCACCACATCCTTTTTCATTTGGAAATTTTATTGACTGACCATTGATTTTATTTTCTAATGTATAAAAAGTTAATTCAACTTTATTTAAAGTTGCCCCATTGGGGTCATATAATTGATCTTTTTTATCAATTAATTCTAATTTATCACTATTATAATAATAAATATTATTATCTATATTAATTTTTTTATTTTCTCCTCCAATTTGGTTATTTTTTATAAAATTTAATTTTTTAGATTTATTTTCTATATATTTAACTTGATTACATAATCTATAAATTTTATTTTTAAATATAAATTTTTTTTCATTATCTTCAATATTATCGATAAATTTATCAATAAATTCCATTATAATATATTTTTATAAAAAATAAATTTATTAAAAATATATAATTTAATATCTGTTTCCATTAAATAAATTAAAAGACTATACATTAAACAATGGTATAAAATTAATACGAACAGATTGATATAATTTTTTAAGAACATTAGTTTTTTAAATTCAAAATCATAAAAACTATAAATGTATAGTAAAAAAATTATATAGTAATAAACAAAATTTTTTTATATAATATAATTTATATAATGAATAATAATCCTAATCAATTGAATCCAAAAGATGCATCGCAATCTTATCCAAGAAACCCTCCACCATTACAACAACCACCAAAGTATCGTATACAAAGTAGACGTGATTTACTTGATTTGAATTGTGTTCAAAGAAAAATGAGTCCAGCATTAAATCAAATAATGAACCTAGGTAATCAACCAGTTAAATCAATAAATGACATTGGTAGCACATTAACACAAGGAGTTATGACGTTGAAACAACAAATTGGAACAGCATTAAATGAATGTAATTTAGATAGATTAGCACAAGGTAAGACTATAGAAGGTTTTGGTATAGAAACTGATATTTATAATTATTTTAGTTCACATAATTACTTAATTCTTATAATTATAATATTAATTGTTGTTTTATATAGAACATAAAAGAAAAATAAAAAATAGAAAAATAAAAATGTTTATTTACATATCAACTAATAATTTTACGCACTATTAACACTAAGTTGTTCAGGAGTAATCATCAACTGCTCAAACACGTTAGCCTTGATACAAATACATGCTGAAGCAAGTTCAACAGGCATAGTATAAGTATCATCATCATTCAAGACACTAAAACGATTACGATGAGAAACAGCATAAATGAATTTGAGATCTTGTTGTTTAGCAACATTAAAAGGATAGATAACATTATGATTGTTATCAATATCTACGCCAATATGGAATGGATATTCTTTTATCATTGTGTTATAGGCAATCTGCAATTTGTCAGTAATAGGGATTAATTCATCACTATTATTTCTTTTAATAAAGAACTGCAAAATATGCATATGCACAATATCATCTGGAATAACACTGTAATGGCGATAATTGGCATTACATATAAAGCCTTTTTTACCGAGAGAAGTTCCAGAGCCATAATAGTTCTTGGTAATATTTAACTGGAGTGTTTCATCATTAACAGTGGTAAAAATAAAATGATCAATATCAGCCTCAGCCCAGACAAGATCATTCAATTTACCAATAATGGTAAAATCATGCTTTTTAACATCAAAATGTTTAGGAAACATTGTTATAGTATACTTGTTCACGGTATGTGAATATGTATTATATATAGTCTAATGTTTATTTATTATTAGGTTTCAAACAACTTAAAATATCAATTTTTTCAATCAAATGTTAATCACAATATCTTGTTTTTTTATAAATTTTTTTATACATTTTTTTATATATTAGTTCATCAAATAGTTCATTAACTACCTTTTTACTAAATAAAATCCATAAATCATTATCTATTTTATCAACCATTTTATTATATAATTATTATATAATAAAAAATGAATAAATTAATATATATTTATTATAACATAATATAAAATGGAAATTTATAATAAAGTAATACCTACAAAATTTATACCAAATGAGATAAAAATATCAAACATAAATATTACATTAATGACTTATACTAATAATAAAAATCAATTGTATTATAAAATACATATGCGTTTGCCTAAATTAAATATAAATGATGAAATAATGAATACTATTAGGTGGATGATAAAAGGAAAAAAAATACATATACATAAAATTCGATATTTACATGGTAATAAATTAAATGTAATAGAAAATGATAAAAGAATAAAAATTTATAATTCACATCTTAGATTTAAAAGTAAAATTAATGATTTAGAAAATGCAGATAATAATTTAAGTAAATATACTAAACAAATATTAGAAATATTATATAATAATAATTTAATAAATAATGATACTATATTTACATTTAGATATTATTTTCATAAAACAACTTATAATGGCACATTTGTATATTCAGATTTGTTAAAATAATATTTTTAATCACAATACCGAGTTTTTTTAGATTTTTTTTGTATATTTTTTTTATATAAATTTAAAAAATATTCTTTATCGATAGTACTTTTTGGTATATTAGTTACATTAGTTTGTTTATTATAATTCATATAAAAATAAAACAAAATAAAAAATAATAATAAAATATAATAAAACATTTTTTATAATATAATATAAATTATAATTTTAGAATGTTTATGAATGCGGATAATATGATTTTATCATATTATAAAAAAAGTATAAAAATGAAAGATGAATATATAAATAATTTAGAATTTGTAAAATCCAATTGTTATTTATATATATTTGAGAGTATAAATAATGATAAAAAAATAAAAGAATATCGCATTGATAAATTAGAAAATGAATCAATATATATTGATAAAGAGAATAATAATACAGAATGGAATGATAATAATAATTTAAATTTTTTTGAAATTTATTATAAAGGAGAATTAGAATCGATGTATTCAGAATGGTACGATGATAATAATATTAAACATGGTGAGTATATTCAATGGTTACCAAATAACCAAGAAATATATGAATTATATTACATTAATAATAAGTTATATAAAAATACGATTACAAATGAATTACGAAATAAAAAATTTGAAGCGATATATAAAGATGATGTATTATTAACATTTAGAAAACATCATTTATAATTATATAAATAATTTATTTAATTTTCATAATATATAATGTATTATAAAAAGTATATTAAATATAAAACAAAATATTTAAAATTGAAAGGAGGAAATAAAAAAACTGAATTTAATAAAGAATTTATGGTCAATAGAAAAAATGCAATATTAAATTTAGAATTATTGCATGATATTGGAAAAGATAGATTAAAATCTAAAAATTATATAGATATGATAAATCTTGAAGAAGTGCCATTAACAGAAAATATTATAAATGATCCAGAAAAATACATTAAAGAACACATTATAAATATAGATGCTAAAAAAAGTAATGTATTAGATAAATTCATGACAATAAATAATGAAAATAATACAATAAATAATTTAGATTTAAGTACATATATTGCGGTTTATGATAATGGTACAGGTGGAGAAATAACGAGTAAAACATTAATGAATATATTTGGAATAACACAAACAGAAGAATTATTTATAAAAGAATGTGAAAAACGAATATTACATAAATCAAAAATAAGTAATTCAGAATTTGTAGAAAATGGAAAATTAAAAGAAAAATATTTAGAAGAAGCAATAAAAATAGGATTTGATCCAATAGAAATGGATAGTTTAATAAATTTCAAAATATTCAAAGATCTTGAATTAACTGCATTTGATAAAAAAATAGATATAAATTATGTTAATCGTAATAGAAAAGAATATGAGAATATATACAAAATATTATCAAATATAGAATTAATAATAAGGAATTGTAAACAATATTTTACAAATCATGATTTAATTAAAAAAATAAAAAATTATGATAATATTAGTAGTTTATTTTCAATAACAAATACATTAAAAAATATATTAGAAGATAATGAAACTGATGATAATATTGCATCAACTAAAATAACATTTACACATATTACAAAATTAATATTTTCGATGAAAGAAGCACGAGATAGTTATTATTTCAAAGAAATTAAAGATCTTAAAAATGATAAAATAATTTTTATTACAGGCGATGAACTTAGTGCCTATAGAGCAATATTAGAAGGTATATCAGTAATAAATTATAACATGGGTATTATATCATTTATAGCGATTATAAAAGACAATAATATAAATATAATAGGTAATCCATTCAGAATGTTTTCAACAAATGAACATATTGAAAACAAATATAAAAATAATAATATAAAAGAATTATTAAAAAAAATTATAAATAATCCGATAATAAAATTAAAATTTAAAAATAATAATAAATTAGAAGGAGGTTCAAAAATTAATATTGATATTGAGAATGATTGTTCAATATTAAATGATAAACTATATACTAAAGAGAAAATAATTAGATATTATGATTATTTCATTAATAAAAATGATAAATATTATGAGGAAGTTAAATATATGTTTGATATATTTAAAAATGTATCAAACTATATTAATACAAAAGAAGATTATTATGAAATTATAAATTTATTAAACTTGCATCTAAAACATAATATAGTAGAAGATAATGACATTAATTATATAAAAAACAATAATATTTCAATAGAATTAATACGTTTTATATTTATTTTAACACCAGTATGTTTTATAAATTTATATTATTTTAAATGTATTACATTAGAAAGTTTTATAAATTTTTACATAAAAACGTATCAAAAATCTAAATTAACAGATGAAATAAATGATTTTATGATATATGTAAATTTGTGTGAAAAATATGATATTACTGATGATGGTGAAAATAAACTTTATGATAAATATAAAATTATAACATATTTTGTAAAAATGGATGAAGATTATAATAACAATTAAAAAATAGATTAATATTAAACAAAATTATTTTTTAGAAACAATAAGAAGAAAATATATAGAATTTACAATATAATAAGATGATTAATGACAAAATGGACATTTTTATATAAAAATAATTATATATAGTAGTATATATAAAAATGAATATTATTATTAATGAAGATGAACAATATTTAAAATTAGAGGATATTATTGGTGAAAAAATAAATAATAAAATATTAATTAATTTATTAAATAAAACAGATTGTATAATTATGGATGAAAAATGTAATAAAAAAGATACATATGAAAATAATGATACAATATTAGTAAAATATAATTGGTGTATAGTAAATGTTGAAAATTTTAAAGATAAAATAATTAAAGATATTGAAAAATATAGTAATAGACATAATTTAAAAGATTTAATATCATATTACAAAAAAACTAAATGTGATATTAAATACATTAAAGAATATTATAAACCAATTGAAGGATATGTATATGTAATAAAAAACAAAATGTATGATAAAAATATATATAAAATAGGTCAAACAAAAAATTTAAAAGGAAGAATAAATGCATATAAAACAGGATATATAGAAGAAAGTGAAATAGAACATACAGATATATGTATAGATAAAGTATTTGGAGAAACATTTGTTTTTAATAAATTAAAAAATAACAGGATAAAAACAAATCGTGAATTTTTTCAAATTGAATATACAAAAATAAAAGAAGTATTTAACGAATTAAATAATTTATGGAATGATATTAAAACAAAAGAAGAATTAATAGATTATGTAATTAAGAATAAAATTAATTTAGAAGATGATAATCCAGATAAAATAGATAATACAAATGAAATAGAATTAAGAAAGAATATAATAAATAATACAATAGAATCTATAATAGAAAATAGAAAAGAAGATGATATTGAAAGAATATATAATAAAATAATAAAAAAATTAAAAATGAATGAAATAGAAGAAGAAATATATAATAAATATTATATTAAAGATATAATTCGAACAAGATTACAATTATCAAATAAGAAAAAAGATAATATTGAAAAATGGTTTAAAGATACATATGAATATACTGGAGAAAAAACAGATATATTAAAAATAAAAGATTTATTTAGTAATATATCAACAATAAAAAATATAACATATAATAAAGCAGATTTAAAAGAATATATAAAAAATAATTCCTTCTTTTTAAAGTATTATAAAGAAAGATCAGACAAACATAGATGCTTTTTACGAGGATGGAAATTAAAGGTAGATAATAATAACAATTAAAATATAGATTAATATAAAAAAATAATACTATTTTTTAGACTACATAAGATGTAAAAAATATATAATTTACAATATAATAAGATGAATAATGCACTTAAAATTTTATATTTTATAAAAAATATAAATAAATTTATATTCTGCCAAAATATAAAAAGTATATTTTTATATACTTATATACTTTTTATATTTTATATGCCAAATATTGTCATATAAAATATATTATTATATATAATAATAATATATATAGTATTAATATAAAAAACACGACAAAAATTGACAAAATGGAAAATATAAAAATTTATAATGTAATTGATTACGCTAAAGCGAATAAAAAATATATAGATACCAACTATATTATATACGATGATATAGAAGAATTATGTAAAGAATTAAATAAAAAAAAATATTATCATTTAAGAATTAAAAAAGATAATGAATATATTTTTTTTGGAGATATAGATGGTTACAAAAATACAATAGAAGAATTTATAAATTTATTACAAGATTTTTTAAAAGAAAAATATAATTTATATTTTACAATAGAAGAATTTAAATATACTAATAATAAAACAAAAGAAGGTTCTTATCATTATTCAATACCTAAATGGTATTTAACAGTTGAAAAATTAAAAGAAATACATATTAATTTTTTAAAATATAAGGATAATAAAGAATTAAAAAGCATAATAGATACTACAATATATTCAGAACATTGGTTTCGACTTCCAAATCAATTAAAAGGTAATGATAAAAATAAAGAAAATATGCATAAAATAATAAAAGGAGAAATAATAGATTTTATATTAGATTATATACCAGAATATAGTGAAAATATATCAGATATTGAATATATAAATGAAGATTTAGAAATAATAAATGTAGATAAAAATAATTTATTATTAACTAACAAAAATAGTAAAGAATTAGTATTAACAAAACCAAACAATAATGCATTAGTAATAAGAGATAACAATTCAGAACAAGTATTAAGTTCATTTTTATTACAACCAAGTTTATATAAAAAGATGTTTGATGAATGTTATAAACAAGAAAGATTTGAAAATTATGAAAATTGGATAAGTGTAGGAATGGCATTAAGAAACACATTTAATAATGATGATGATGCATTTGATTTATTTAACTATTATTCATCAAAAGGTCGAAACTATGAAGGATATGAAAAAACAAAATTTAAATATGCGACATTTGTTAAGAAAATAGATGGAAAGGGCTATACTATAGCAACTATATATTATTATGCAATTGAAGATAATAAACCAAAATATGTAGAAATAATGAGTAAAAATGTATTTGAATTAGGACAACAAGATATATGCAAATATTTAAAAGTAGTAGCAGGATATAAATTTATGTATAAAATAGATAATGGAATATATAAATTATATAGTTATAATAGAAAATATTGGGAGAATGATGATGTATTATTAAGAAAATGTATAGGAACAGAATTACATGAATTTTTAAAAGATATATTAATAAATGTATATTGGAATTCAAAAGACTTTAATTTATTAAAAAAGAATATTGACAAATTAAAAGAATTAAAAATGAAAAAAGAAATTGTAGAAACATATAAAGAATATGGAGTAAATAATGAAATTAAATTTGATGATAAATGGTGGTTATTCGGTTTTAATAATTATGTATATGATATGGAAAAAGAAGAAATTCGTGAATATAAATATGATGATTACATATCAATAACAACAGGATATGATTGGCGAGAACCTACAGAAGAAGAAATAGTAACTATTACTAAATTAATAAAAAGTATTATGCCAAATGATGAAGAAAGAGAATTATTTTTACAAATTATTTGCACAGCAATTGATGGACGCTGTATAGAAAAATTTGTTGTATTCCATGGAAATGGTGGTAATGGAAAAAGTTTAATAGACGACCTATTATTATTATCATTAGGAAATTATGGAATGATAGGAAATAATAGTATTTTATTTGAAGCAAGTAAAACAGGTAGTAATCCAGAAAAAGCAAATATTCATAAAAAACGTTTAGTAATATTTAGAGAACCGTCAGAAAAGAATAAATTTGAAAATTCTGTAATAAAAGAGTTAACAGGCGGTGGTTCATTTTCTGCACGTTCTCATCATGAAAAAACAACACAAAAAGAGTTAAATTTAACAATGATCGTAGAATGTAATAAAAAACCATTATTTACAGAAGATCCAAAAGAAAGTGAATTACGTCGTATTATTGATTTATATTTTAGATCAACATTTACCAATGACAATAGTAAATTAAATGACAAAAAATATATTTATGAAGCAAATCCAATGTATAAAACTAAAGAATTTCAAGAAAAACATAAGTATGCTTTATTAAAAATATTATTTACAGAACATAAGAAATTTAAAAAGAATGGATCAATATTAAAAATTCCGGATAGTATAAAAGAACGATCAGAGCAATATTTAGCATTATCGTGTGATATATTACAATGGTTTAAAGATAATTATCAAAAAGGGACATCAGAAGATAAATTGAAAATCAAAGAAATCTATGAAAAATTTATATTAAGTGATTATTATACGAATATGTCAAGATTAGAAAAAAGGAAATACAATAAAAGTTATTTTGTAGAATATTTTTCAACGAATATATTTATGCGTGAATACTACCACGAGCGTATAAACAACATAAGGAATATCATAACAGGTTGGAAATTAAAAGACGAAGAAGACGAAGAATAAAAATGAGAGAAGAAAATATAAAAGAGAATAAAAAAGTTCCAAATAAAAGAGAGAATAAAAAAGAAATATCCCAATTGTGATTATGGTATTTAAATGAAAAACAAAAATATAATAAAAAAATGCAAATAATGAAAGATCCGGAAATATATAATGAATGGTAGATATTTATAAATGATTATAATAATTTTTAGTAGTATATGTTAGAAGTATGAAATCGTGGCGAAGTATGAAGCCGCCTTATAGACGATTTTTATATAAAAAATATATTTTTATTGCCTATCGGATTCCCTGAATTCCTTATTTCAACACATTCGTGTCTCAATAAGCGGCGTTTTTAAGATTTTTTTCATGTAGGGTATAAAATTCCAAAAAATATTATATATTTGAGTAAGCGGCGAAGTATGAAGCCGCCTTATAGAAGATTTTTACATTAAAAATATAATAAATTAGCCTATCGGAT
>Ga0214921_10001430_pt1 | contig 40864 bp, 55 predicted proteins | sample LL1505_MetaG_FD_177992 | JGI IMG/M metagenome (GOLD analysis project Ga0214921, IMG submission 177992) | Freshwater microbial communities from Lake Lanier, Atlanta, Georgia, United States - LL-1505 | ecosystem: Environmental > Aquatic > Freshwater > Lake | place: USA: Georgia | collected...
GAAGCGGAATCACGGGAACTAGCATCCTGCAGGAGTATGCGCTTCACGGTGTTTACATAAACGTAGAAGGAATCCCGCACGATGTTCTTGTCGGCGTGGAGAAAATGCAAGCCTATTTGCGGTTCCGTGACGATTCGCACTGGGGCAAGGGACGACCGAAATGGGTTATATCTCGCAACTGCGTAAACTTCCTGCGTGAAATGAAGAAACTACGTTGGGGTACTTATAGCTCCGACAAGACGGCATATGAAATGAATAAACAAGAAGTCGTCCACAAGAAAGATGACCACGCTTTTGACTCCGCTAGGTACTTTGCTACAACACGACCTGACTTGACTCCGTTTAACGTAGAAATGCCAAAAGAACCTCCGACTACGCTAAGATACGAAGAGTTACTTTTGCGGATGCAAAATGACCCCGAAGTATCCTTTGCGGATAGTGACCCAGAGTGGGTAACAGTTTCTTCATATGGTGAATACTACTAAGGAGTAATATGACAAGCCGATTCAGCGTAATAGATACGCCTGTCCTTAGCCCTGGACATTGCTGGATTACTAGAACTACCGATGGTCCATTTATTGACACAAGTGTTGATGTGGGTCGTATGCACATTGAACGTGGGCGAATTTATTTATCTGTAGAAGTTGTCAGAGAAATGGCTCGCGTGGCAGGAATTCTCGACGAAGGCAAATCCGTTTCTGTCGAACTCAGAGAGCAAGAGTTGTACAACAAAGGCTATTCAGACGCACTTAAGGAGAACTATGGAGATTTACTTCACAATCTTACTGACCGTATTGCTGTTGGCAACGTGGGCAATGCTGTACCTGCAACAGGTGGAGCATCGCCAGTCGTTGAAGAGCTTGCAGGAGGAGCATACGAAGCAAGTGAAGTTGCTGGTAGCTCTGAGCGAAAAAGCTCAAGCACTGGTAGCGTCAAGCGACCCTCTCGTGTATCAGCAGATACAGGCGATGAGTCTGCCTACAGGTTATGATGGATACCAGGACTACGACCCATCTGATGAGGCCGAAGCCGAACGTATCAGTAAGCGTAACCCCAATCTTGCCGCGGAAGGCGAAATAAATGGCGAAGAAACCAGAAGCATCCTTGCCGAACTCACAGGAGTCGACCCCGAATTCTTTAGTAACTGAACTTCCTGACTCTGGTATCAACATTGACCAGTTTCGTGACAGTCAGGAAGCTGAGAAACTTGTAGCGTGGGTTCAAGAGCAGTGGGGCAAGGCTAAGCAGAATCGTAGCCAGAAGCAACTGCAGTGGTACGACAACATGTCAATGTTCTACGGTCAGCAGTGGCTAGAGCAGACTCGTAGCGCGTTCCCCTCAGAATTCCGCGACAAGATGTTTTCTCCTAAGAAGCCTTATTATCACCAGCGTAAGACGGTTAACCGTATTCGTGCGTATAGCCGTTGGGAACTGTCGAAGCTTCTGTCGCAAACTCCTTCGGCTCGTGCTGTTGCTGCTTCTTCTGAAGACCAAGACCAGCGGGCTGCGTATGCTGCAGAGCAGGCTTGGACTTCGATTAGTGAGGGCAAGAACCTGAAGCAACAGTTCAACCGTGCGATGTGGTGGACTGTTATGACGGGTACTGGGTTTATTAAGACTCAGTGGGACCAGTTGTGTGTCGATAAGACTTCAGGGCAGCCTGGTGACATTAAGTTCGGTAACATCACCCCCTTTCACCTTTTTGTTCCTGACATCCGCGAACAGGACATTGAAGACCAGCCGTTTGTTATCAACGCTTACACGAAGCCTGTCGAATGGTGCTACCACTACTTTGCTAACGAACTCAAAGGTAAGACACTCCAACCGTCAGTTTCCAGCGCTAACCAAATTATTGACGAAGCGTATTTGAACCTTGGCGCTGGACGTGCACCTGATTCGGTTATTGTGTACGAAACATGGGTAAAACCTGGTGGTACCAAGTTGCTACCACAGGGCGGTGTCATTATCAGCATTGACAGCTACCTCATCAACATTTACCGTGACGGAATCCCTTACAAGCACGGAATGTACCCATACACCAAGTTTGAGCACATTCCTACGAGCACGTTCTATGCAGACTCCCCTATCGTTGACCTCAAAGAACTTCAGCGCGACTACAATCAGTTGCGTTCGGAAATCTCTGAAGCAGGTCGCCGCATGGCTAAGCCTCAGCTCATCGCTCCTGTCGGTTCCATTGTGCCGTCCAAGATTACTAACGAGCCTGGACTTGTTATTCAGTACAAGCCTGGTATGGCTCCGCCTCAGCCGATTCCGCTTAGCCCGCTTCCGCAGTACTACCTTGACCAGCAAGACCGAATCCTCAACGACTGGATTGACATTTCTGGTGAGCGTGAAGTTTCGCGCGGTAGCACTCCTGCGGGTGTCACTTCAGGTACGGCTATTGCTTACTTGCAGGAAGCATCAAACCAATACCTGACCCCGCAGTACCAGAGCATCGAGCAGGGCTACGAAAAAATTGCTATTCAGACCATCAACCTGTTCCAGCAGTATGTAGACCTTCCCCGCAAGATTCGTACCATTGGAGCTGACGGCGCTTTTGACACCATGATGCTTCAAGGTGCTGACATTACTAACGGTACTGACATCCGTGTCGAGCCTGGTTCCAGCATTGCCAAGTCCAAAGCAGCTCAGGAAGCACGAGTCATGGACATGTTCTCCGTAGGAATCATTGACCAGAACCAAGCCAAGCAGTTGCTTGAAATGGGTGGTACGCAGAAGATTATGGACACGGTTAACACGGCAGAGCGTAAGGCTCAGCGTGAGAACATCAAGATGAAGATGCTTCAGCCACAAGAAGTCATGATGGCTCAACAACAGCAACAACAGCAAGTTATTGCACAGCTTGACCCAATGATGTTGCAAGACCCGATGGTACAGCAGGAGATTCAAAACATTCCTGCACCGCTTCTGGTCCCTGTCGATGACTTTGACCTCCACCAAGCGCACATTGAAACTCACAATCGTTTCCGTATGTCGCAGGAGTACGAGCTTCTTCCGCAGGAAATCAAGGCTCAGTTCGAGCAACACGTTGCTACACACGAACAATACATTCAGCAATCAGCCATGATGGGCTTCCTCAACCAAATTCCTAGTGACGGTAGCGTTCCTGGACTCCCCGACAGTGAGGGACAGCAAGATATGTCTGTCGATGTAGGTGGACCAGAAATGGCAGCAAACGGCGCAGTGCCGAACCCTTTAGGGTAGTAAATGCTACACTAAACGTGTAATCACAAGATTACACAAAAATCGAATACAATAGAGACAGCTAGGGCCTCGGAAGAGGTACGGCGTTAGGAGTACAAGTGGACGACCTTACTGGTACAGATTCAGTGGACACCTCGGCAGAGGTACCTACAGCGGATTCAGGGCCCGTAGACGGCGGAGATAATCTCGCCAGCGAAGCTGGAGGGAATCCCGCGTGGGAGTCTCTTCGTACAAAGCTCGACCCCATCAGCTTCAAGAGTATTGAGGAAGACCTCAAAGGCTGGGACAAGAGTGCGGAAACCCGTATCTCAACCCTAAACAGCCAGCTCAAGACCTACAAGGACTTGGGTGAAGTTGAGCAGTTGCAGTCATATGCAGCCCTAGCTCAGCAAATTGATGCTCAACCAGAAGTAATCTATGAGGCGCTCGGTAACTTCCTCCGTGAAAACGGACGTATGCCTGAAACTCAAGAAGAGTTGCAGGATGCGGTGGATGAAACCGAAGATGGTCAGGAGTACCGCGACCCCCGTTTTGACGAACTTCAGCAGCAACAGGAACAGATGCGTCAGTTCCTTGAGCAGCAGGAAACCGCCAGAATGGAACAGGAAGCAGATAAAGCTCTTGAACAGGAAATCGGGCAACTTCAGCAGTCTTTCCCCGACTTTACCCAAGACGACATTCAGGAAGTTTTGATGCGAGCAGCATTTGAACTTACTAATGGCTCAGAACGTAAACTCGATGAGATTGCCAAGGAGTACATTGAGAAAACCGTCAACCGTATTCGCGCAGTACCGCGACCTGGAGATTCAGCCCCAAGACTACTTCCGACTTCAGGTGGAGTACCTACCAGCAATGGTCAGGGAACCCCACTTGGCAAAATGTCGAGGAGTGATGTGCAATCGCTCATCGCCGCCTCGCTTCAACAAGGAACTTAAAGCTTAGTCTCCTACTAACCAAACAGAAAGTAGGAACGGCAAATGCCAACTAACCTCTCGACTATTGAGTCGTACATGAAGGAGGTGTACCAGGGACGTATCCGCGAGCAGCTCAACGACGAAATCGTCGCACTGAAGCGTGTTACGCGAAGCGGCTCTGGTGTCACCAACGAAACTGGTGGAAAGTATGTCACTTTCCCCATCCACACCAAGCGCAACTCAGGTATCGGTTCGCGCCTCGAATCTGAGGCTCTTCCGACCCCTGGTCAGCAAGGCCACGCTGCAGCTCGTATTGGGCTGAAGTACGGCTACGGTGGTATCCAGCTCACTGGACAGGCTATCTCGCTTTCGTCAACCGATGCAAAGGCTTTCGCCCGCGCATTGGACAACGAAGTTGAAGGCTTGAAGAACGACATCAAGAAGGACTTGAACCGTCAGATTTATGGTTCGGGTAACGGAGCCATCGGTGTGGTTAAGACGACCTCATCCACGGTTAACATTGTTCCCGTCACTGACGCTCGCCTGTTTCAGATTGGTGCTGTCGTAGATGTCATCACGCTGCCCTCGACTGTTGCAATTTCGGCTCGCACAGTCACCGCAATCTCGCTTGCTTCTGGCGCAAACACTGTTACCCTTTCGGGTGCGGCGTTCAACGTCACAGCAGCGCAGATTATCACTCGCACGGGTTCGGGACCCTCGGCAAGCGGAAACCGTGAACTCACGGGTCTCGCTGCAATCGTCTCAAGCTCGGGAACGCTGTACAACATCGACCCCTCGACGGAGCCTGAATGGACCGCCGAAGTTGACTCGAACAGCGGAACGGGTCGCGCACTCTCCGAATCGCTCATGATTAAGATGGTTGACCGTATCCGCACACGCGGTGGTTCGACCACTCTTATCCTGCAGTCGCTCGGTGTTCGCCGTGCGTACTTCAGCCTCCTGTCGCAGTACCGCCAGACGGTAAACACGCAGGAATTCACTGGTGGGTTCTCGGGACTCGCGTTCACGACTGACCGTGGAGAAATCCCTGTCATCGCGGATGTCGACGCTCCTCTCGGAACGCAGTACTTCATCAACGAAGACACCATGACCTACTACCGTGACGAGGACTGGCACTTCCTAGACCGTGACGGCTCGATGTGGAAGCAGGTTCGTGACTCCAACGGAGACTACGACGCCTACTACGCTCGCATGGTTGAGTACCACGAGCTCGGCTGTGACCGCCGTAACTCGAACGGTGTCATTCAGGACATCACTGAGGGCTAAGCCGTAACGAGTGGGGTCAGTCGGCAACGGCTGACCCCATTCTTATGTCTGAAAGGGTAAACTCTTACTATGACCGAACTTGCTACGACCACAGCACTTACGACTGACCCTCAAGTGTGGAATTCCGAGCGCGGGCAATTTATCAACGAAAATCACCGCCGATTTGCAGAAATTCTATTTGACTTCAAACCGACGTATTCGCTAGTTTTTATTCCAGAAATTGACCGTACTACCCCCGATGACCACGCAAAGCCGTTTGCTATTCTCGACAGCCCCGAAGGTGTGCCTCCGTACATTGTTCGCTACATTACAGCGAAAGAAATGGAAGCACCTGAGAAAATTGTGGCATGGTTGTTTATGGGCGACACAGTGCGTCACGGAGCCGAGAATGTGTTTAATCGTATTCAGGCTGAAGAAGATGCCAAAAAACTCATGGAACTAAAGAACCGTGAGGATGAGCTTGAAGACATGGCAGAGTTTGCTGAGTTTATGCTTAATGGCGGTAACAGTAAGCTTCACACATTCAAACATAACGGACAGGTATTTGAACGATGAGCTATAACAACCCTACTAAGAAAGTTCAAGACGTTGCTGCTGCAGTAAAACGCATCTTTGGTGACGAGTCTGGTGTCCAACTTGTTGATGGCGATGTCATTACTTGGACTAACGAAGCACAGCAAGCGATTGCTAGTAGCACTAAAGTGTTGAAGTCGAAGGCGACTACGCCCATGACTAGCGGTGACAACACTTATTCGTTGACTAGCATTGTCCCTGCTATCTTGCAGATTGAAAGCCTACTTGTCAATGGTCGCCGTGTAGGTAACATGTCTGTTGCTCAGGCTGAGGAAAGCATTTCGACTACTGACCCTCTCGCGGAAGAAACTGGGTTCCCCCACTTCTGGTATGAATGGGCTGGAGAGATTACGTTCTGGCCTCGCCCCAACCTTGATGCCACAATTACTATTCGGTACAACGCATTGCCTACTGTCGTAGTTAACTCAACTGACCTTCTGTCGCTTCCTGACGAGTTTTTTGGCGATGTAGTCAATTATGTTCTTGGTAAAGCGTATGAAATGGATGAAAACTCGCCCATGATGAGCTACAAAAAGCAGGAGTTTGATTCTGCAATGTTGGGGCTTACAGACGAAGAACGCATTGCCCAGAATATGACCTACGAAACGGTCACTATTTACGACACCTTCTACTAGGAGCTTTATGCCTGGGCAACTAATACCTGTAGGACCTTTTACTGGGGGTCTTAATACTTTCAGTGACCCGTCCACCATTCTCAATAACGAATTAGTTGTAGCTAAAAATGTTGAGTTGGACTTTGACGGTTCCATCAAGTCACGCCCACCATTTACCAACGAAAACTACAACCTCACGTTGGGTGCTACAGGCGACCTCATGCTTTTAGGTTACTTTTACGAAAGTGATGGCACAGCCGTACTTATTGGTACCAACGGGCTGGACAACACTTACCGATTTACAGGTACTGCTTGGGTAAGCCTGTTTGGTGTTTCAGGTACAGGCAAATTTGCTGCTAGTGCAATGACTCAATATGATGCTAAAGCGTGGTTGGTAGCTCCTATTGGTAGTGCTAATCCTGGCGGATATTGGGTTTCTGGGGGAACTTACGGTACTTTTACGGCACAAGCCAACATGCCCAAGGGTGCCACTATTCTTGCCCACAAGGACCGACTTTGGGTGTCCTACGGGTCAGCATCAACTCCGACAAGGCTGTACTACTCCAACGTCCTTGGCGACCCGTTGGGTCTGTGGGTTGCATCCCCCGACTTCCTAGATGTTGGGTACGGCGATGGGCAGTCGATTATGCAGGTAATTGTGTATTTCAATGGTCTGCTCATTTTCCGTAGCCGAAGCATCTACAGCTTTAGCTACACTGACGACCCTGCCGCTGGCACCTTGTCTCAAGTTGTTGGCGGTATCGGAGTTGCCAACAAGGAATCTGTCGTACAGTACGAAAGCTACGTTTACTTCCTTTTTGATGACCGTGCCTACGAATTTACTAACGGACGAGCCGCTCAACTCAACATTAAAGTACCGTTTACTTCTACAGACTCCGTAAACATTTATTTAAAATCCTCTGTGTCGGAATTCAATCGTCGCGTCATTTTCTCTCACTACGACACGATGTACGTTTTTAGCCTCCAAACTCGTACCTGGACTACCTGGAAGACAAGCGTTTACGGCTCAATCGGCAAAATTGTTAAACGCGAGACAGAAGACTTTGATGCTAAAGCCTATACTCATAGTTCCACAACTGCTACGGGTGTTACTCGCGTAGCCAAACTGTTGGCTATTGCTGATGTAATTACTGCTGTTGGGGAAAGCATTGAGTGCATAATTCAAACCAAAAACTTGGACTACAACAGCAGTTCTATTTACAAACGCCTTTTCTGGTGGGGTGCTGACATTAGCGCAAAGGGAACAGTGACAGCAATCGCGTCACCTGTTAGTTTTAGTTCGCAAGTTACTTGGGGTCAACTTCGGTTGACTACTTGGGGCAATCTGCTGAACTTTACTTGGGGTCAACCACAAACTCCGCAAGACACTGTTGAAACTGTACGCAGCACGGCAGGTACTAGCCCTGGGCGCAAGTTTCTCAAATTCTTGAAGAGCCTCCGATTTCGACAAATTAACTTCAAAATAGTTATTAACATTGACGGTACTTCGGACACATCGCCTATGAGAATCTTCTCATTCTCTACTTTTGTCAACGCAAAAGAAACCGTCTCAAAAGCCATTACCTAGTACAATACTTATATGGCACCTGTCGGCAAGCGTTTTTCCGAGCCCGCAAAAGCGGGTGGCGGATTCAACGCCTATGCTGCAGGAGCTAAGCACTATGGTGCTGGACGTTCAATGCCTACCGTAGGCAAGATAGCTAATAAAGCTGGCTACAAGGAACGTGATGTAAAAGCTTCTGCCCGACGTAACGCTTTGTTGAGAAGAATGGGTAAGTAATGGCTAAGTCAGCTGCGTGGACCCGCAAAGAAGGTAAAAACCCTCAAGGTGGTCTAAATGAAGCAGGTCGCCGTTCTTATGAGAAGCAAAATCCTGGCTCTGATTTGAAGCCCCCAGTGAAGTCAGGAGACAATCCTCGACGCTCATCGTTCCTGTCGCGTATGGCTGGAAACTCAGGTCCTGAGCGTAAACCTAACGGCGAGCCGACCCGTTTACTGTTATCATTACAAGCATGGGGTGCGTCCTCAAAAGCAGACGCTCGTCAGAAAGCTGCAGCAATTCAACGAAGGATGGGAAAATAATGCCAGTACCCAAGGGAATGAACCCCAAGGCTTTTTATGCCAAGGAAGAGATGCACAAGAAGGGTGCCAAAATGCACTCTGAGGGTGCTAAAGCGGAGAAGTCCGAGCACTCTCCTCGCAAGAAGGCCATTATGAAGAAGATGGGTAAGTACTAATGTTTGGTACCAATAAGCCTGCTTACAACAAGCCGATGAAGCCAGGGAAGCCGATGAAGCCGACTGGCGGGCCTATGCCTAAGTTCCCCATGCCCCCTATGGCTGGCGGTCCAATGCCTAAGCCTTCAAAGAACCAGCAGTCCCTAGACGCAATCAAGCGCCGACTTCAAGGAATGTAGTGGCTAGGGTTAAGGGAACTCCTCAAGACCAGTTAGCTGGAGATAGCGTTTACGCTGCTCAGGTAGCTGCCCTTAACCGCGCCCTCCAGAACTTTCAAGCCAATCAAGCACTCGGTGCTGACTTTCAAAACCAGGACTACAGCAAGGGTCTTCGTAACCTTGGCTTTAACGCTGGTACAGGTCAGTATGATGTCGAAGATAAGATGCAGGGCTACGGCGGAGCAACTAACGCTGCCCGACAAAACTACGCTGGTCGTGGCATGCTTCGTTCCTCTGGCTATGGCACTACTACCGCTAACCTAAACCGTTCGTTTAATGACCAGAAGTCCAGCATGGACCAGGCTCAACAGAATTTTAAGTCACAGCAAGCTCGTGATGCAGCTCAGTATGAGGGTGAAGCTAAGGATGCTCAGCTGATGGCGCGTGAGGCTGCTATTCAGCGTCGTCGTCAGGCTTTGATGATGGGATTGGGTGGTTAATAATGGTAGCTAACTATCTTGAGGGTGCCATTAATCAGGCTAACCTAAGCAAAAATCCTGCTAGTAGTGTGTATAAAAACCCATTCTTTTCATTTATACGCCCAACTACTAATTTGCCTAAGCCTGGCTCTAAAGGACCACTTGCTTCTGCAGTCCCCCCTGTTGTCGCTGACCGAGCAGTTAAAGACAGAACTACTGTTGCAGCAGACGCAGGTTTGCCTGACTTTCTAGCACAATCAGCCGCTGCTCTTCGCGGTGTTGATTATGGCGCTTCTGCGGCACAACTTCAGGATAATGCCGCAGTAGCTCGTGCTCGTGTTGCTTCCCTATATAAAGCTCTCCAACGTGAGCGTAGAGATGCGGAATCAATTTATCAAGGCTACCGCGACACTGCTGAGGAAAGCATTGGTTCTTCGGCTGAGCAAGCTGCTTCTGACATTGCAGCTGGTTACGAAAGCGCGTTGCAGAATCAAGCTAGTGAGATGGCGGCCCTTGGACTTGCCGACACGTTGGCTCAGAGCGCTACGTCTAACATGGCTGAAGACCAGGGCTACAACATGGGCACTGCGGCTAAATTAGGTAACGCCTACAAAAATGCTAATACGCTTGGCGGAGCTGCTGACCTTGCGTACAACCAAGGCATGATTGGTTCCGCTGGTTTTGCTAGTGCTGAAGGTCAGGCGCAGATTGACCAACAACTGTCAAATCTTTTGGCTAATCTCGCCATGCAACAACAACAGTCCAATGCTCAACTTCCGATGCAGCAACTGGAATATGCTCGCGGGCTTCAGAGTTTTTCACAGGCTAACCAGCCTGCTGGTCTTAGCCCTTCTGATGAGATTGCTCTTCAACGTATTTCTGCTGACCAAACTCGTTCTATGAATCAGCGTAAAGATGAGATGGTTCAGTTCTTTATGGATAAAAAGGGTATGGACCTGCAGCAGGCTATGCAAGCCGCTAATGATTACTTTGCATAGTACATAGTATTATGTACCTATGGCTATTGAGAATCGACCAAGTCAGAAACTGGTCTCTGATTATTTAGCCAAACTTGGTACTAATGCAGGTCAATACAAGCCTTTTAAAATAACAGGCGTTACTAAAGGTGTCGACAATTACAACGCTGACGTTGACGCTTCTGGCAATGACTTTCTGTCGTGGCTAGGTGACATTGTCTCGCGCCCCCTCTTTGCTGTTACAGAGACAGCAAGTTCTATTGCCGATTTAGCCGACAAGAACCAGAAATTTGACCCACTATCTGCAATAGGAAATGTTGTTAGTGCTCCCTTTAGGGGATTCTTTTCGACTAACCCTGCTGACAAAATCTACACAGGCGACCTTATAGAAAAAGTTGCAGACATTGCAGGGGCAAACTCAAACCCTAACTATGTCAATAAAGAAAACAACGTCGACCCTGTGGTCAAGGGAGTTGCAGGATTTGTTGGCGATGTGGCACTAGACCCTACAACTTATATTGGTCTTGGTCTGTATAAGAAACTTGGGGAGAAGATTGCTGGAGGTGTGACTAAGACTGCCGCTAAAGCGTCTAAAGCTATGGAGGCTACTCCAGTCTTAGGAACAGCGATAAAGGCTGCACAGAAAGCGGCAGAAACTGTGGTTCCGACAAGCACTGCCGATGAGGTTGTAGATGTAGCTGCTCAGTCGAAAGTGGTTGCAGATGCTCAGGTGGCTGAAGCTGCTAATGACATTGTTAAAGAATCTGTAACTCAGATTCCTGCGGATGTTACTAGGTATCTTGATAAATCCTTGAACGAAGTTATTAAGGCAAAGCGTATTAAGGGTGGTAAGTCTTCAGTTTTGGCGAAGATAGAGAACTATACTAATTCCTTCGCACCTGCCGACGACGTAATAAAAGCGGGAATTCTTCGTACGGAAAAAATTGATTCGTTTGATGAATACCTTGGCGAAGTTATTAAAGTCAACAAAGCGTATCCTGGAGAATTAAACACAAGACTTACTCGCAATGGCGAATCGTTAGTTATTAAGCCTGCCAGTGAGGCAGCTAAAGCCGTTAAGTTTTTGAAGAGTCCTAAAGCTGCTGAGGTTCGAGCACTTGAAACGGCAATCACTAAGGCTCAGTCAATCGTATCGTCTGCGATAAAAGAAGAATCTAGACTTCTCGATTTGCCTTTGTCGGCAGGTAATGATGAAAGTCTTAAAGCTGTTGCTGCCCGTATTCAAGGTGGCGAAAAACTTATTGCTGAGAGTAAAGCAAAGATTGAGGCTATTAGGGAATCAACTCCAGAACTGTCGATTATGGCAGAACTTTACGGTAGATTCCTAGGTTCTTTTGAGGGTAGAGGTGTCACAGGAGTAAGCCTTTTTGGCGATGTCGTCGCCGTGGGTAAGAACGAAACACTTGATGCTCTTCACATGTATCGACTGGAATATGCTTACGATAGGCAGTATGTGGAGGAACTTTTTGGTCGACAATTAGCCAGGGAACTTAGCAACCTTGGTCAACAAAAGTTTGACACTTATGTCAATGGCATTGCTCAGTTGCTTCGACCCGATGGTGTTATAGCAGATTCTGCTATTGCTTTGGGTATGGCTCCTAAGAACTCTTTGGCTGGCGCTCAAGCAAACTTCTTAAAGCATGTTGGGATTGATTACCCGTCGTTCCAGAAAGCTTTGCAGATTGCCAATAACCGTATTGTAGTCTCGCCTCTTACTGCTGCGTCGTCTACTGACGAGACTTTGCAGGCTTATTTCTTTACCGAAAAACTTGGTGAGTTTGCCGCTAAGTATCGTCTTGGCGGAGCAGATGAGGCTCAGGTTGTTAACGATATTGTCATTGATGCTATTCCAGAGGTAGTCACTAAAAACTTTGACAAGAAATCTATTGTACAAACACACAATGTTCCTCACACAAAAAACCCTGATGTCCTTAGAGATTCTCCTATCTTTGGAGAAGGTACTGGTATTGACATTAAAAATGCAAATACCTATACCCAAGCTGATTTGTATGTTGCTCTTGCTACTCGTGTCAACAAGTACCTCCGCACTATTGAGAAAGACAAAGGCTGGGGTGCTATTGCAATTCGTACTCGTATGATGCGGGCCGCTACAAAATCTGCTGAAGATTACTTTGCGGCTAACGGTATTTATCTGCACCTAGACCAAGGTGCTCGTAAACCTCGATTTGCCTTGACGATGACTAATATTCTCGACACGCTGCTTCCCTTGGAAGAGGCATCTAAGGGAACTAATCGTGACGCTCAGCAACTTATTAGTGCAGCTCTTTACAATGTTGAAGGTAAGCCGAAGTTTGCTGATGACGTGCAGATTGCTCAAGTTGGTTCAGCCGTAAAAGCTTCAATTTTTATGGATGCCACTGTTGTTGCCCTAAACACTGGAGATGTTGAGGCGGTCAAGGCAGCTCTTATGACCACCACTCGTCGTAATGGCGGAGACCTAGAAAACTGGCTATCTAAACCTGAAGCCATTGGTCGTGTTGGATTTGTTCCTAAGAAAATGGTTAAGTTCGACCCAGTTACTAAAGAGATTGTTACCCCTATTGCGGGAACCTTTGCTGTAAAAGGCAAAAATGGCGTTTACATGGGAATCAAAGCCAAAACAATTATTGACAACGTAGCTCAAATGCTTGTCGACAGCCGCGAAGAATTGCTTGCCCTAGCTAAGGCTAACGAAGAGCTAATTGGGGTTACTCGTAAGGCAAACATTTTTGCAATTACGGCAGCAGCTACTAAAAACATCTTGGCGCATGCGGCTGACCCCATGCTCCGCGCACAATCGCTCCGCGAATTGGCAGATGTAGGCGCTGTTGTGGATGATGTAGCCGCTAAAGCAGGAGCTGACTCAGTTGCTAATGCTGCTGCTCACGCAAATGTCGATGCCGCCATTGACCCAGTAAAGCGTACAGTTGCTAGGTCGGCGGTCAAGAAATCTGGCGCTCAAGAAGCAGAAACAGCCGCTAAGACTAAGGCTGAAAAAGCTAAAGCTGCAAAGCAAGTTGAGGATGCTCAGGCTGCTCGCATGAAAGCTGCTGCTGATGAAGAAGCGCAGATTGCTGAAGAACTTAGGGCATCTCCCGACAACCCCCAGGATGTTCAGGACATATTGGATGCATCAGGAGGGGCTCGCCAGTGGACTGATGAAGCCTACGCTGGAATTAAAGTTTATGTAATGAAGTCGCCCTTCCTGTCGAGAATGGCTGAACGATTTGTTGGTAGCTGGGGGCTCAAGTCGAGCAAACTTAACCTGTTCCGTTTGGCGCGTACCTCAATGGCGCTTACTCGTATTGTTCGAGGAGAACGCACCAAGGCTTATCGTCAGTTAGGTATTGAATACGGAAACTTGTTGCAAGACGGTAAGACGACAGAGCTTACTCAGGCTCTTCGTAACATCCAACTTGGACTCATCAAGGACGTAAATCCGCGAGTCACTGAGGCTATGGCTAAACTTCAGCCAATGCTGGCTGAGTTGTTTGATTTCCAAAGCAAGGCAGATTCCGCAGTATTAGGTAACGCCTTCTTCCAGGAAGGTGCTGGTCTTGAGTACCTGAACAACTTGATGAAGCAGTACGACATCCTGAAACCTAACGGTAAAGAAGTTTCAGCTGAATTAAAGAAATTCATCAACGAAGGAACTGACTTCTTTGACCTTGACCGTGCAATGGCAGAACGTGCATTAATACTTAGGCGAGATAAACGAGACATCGGGCTTCTAGCTGCGGCAGCAGACCAGTGGCGTGAGTGGCCCATTGATGATGCTGTTGATTTCCTCGCAAAGGCAGATGTTGTCGTGTTACATGCCGCTAGTGAAGCGGCAATCGTCGAATCTGTAAAGCGATTGGGCGTTGCCCCAGCAGCAGGTTGGGCTTCTAGAGGTGCAAAAGAAGGGTTTGTTCAGCTGGAGAGTGGGGGTCGTTTGTTGCAGATGTTCCCTGCCGACATGCACTTCGACCCAGAGGTTGCTTCAATGCTTGTCAACTTGGAAAAGCTGAGCACTAAAACAACTGAAATCAACTCGTTCTTTACCAATGTGTACGACCCAATTCAGCAAGCATGGCAATTCGGTATTACACAGCTACGTCCTGGGCACCACTTGCGTAACTTAATTGGTGACGAAACAACTACTTATTTTGCTGAAGGTACTAAGTATCAAATACGTTCTGCAAAAGATGCTTTTAAACTTCAAGCTATTTATGGTCAATACGACAATACTGACTTCCTTCGCATGCTTAATCAAATGGGGGATGTCACTATCCCTAAAGCTGGCGATGTTATGGTCAACGGTAAGTATGGAGAAATAACCGCTGCTACTCTTGCTGAAGCTATTGCCCGTAACGGTCTTCCTACATCAAAAATTGTTGATGACATTTTTGATGCAGAAAGTGCTACAGGAAAGATAGCCAAAATAGCTCGTGGAGTTGTGTTCCAAGATACTAAACTTGGAGAGTTTGTTGGTGGGGTATCTGAAGCCCGTGACCACTGGTCTCGCATGAAGCACTTTATGCAGATTATCCACAAAGAGCAAAACGCTAAGGTCAAGCGTTTTAAGACTACTGAGGAATTGTTTTCCTACGCTTCGCAACGAGTACAGAAGTTTCACCCTGACTCCACTACTTTGTCTAAATTTGAGCAGAAGTACATGCGTCGTCTTGTACCGTTCTATGGTTGGATGCGTGGAGCTATCCCCGCCTTGGTTGAGTCGGCATTTACTAATCCTGGGCGAATCACATCAATTAACAAGGCAAGCTACAACCTCGCAATCGCTATGGGAGTTAACCCTGATTCGTTGTATGACCCATTCCCAGAAGACCAGTTGTTCCCTTCATTCCTTACTGATAAGGTTCAGGGCCCTCAATTCCAGGTTGATGGGAAGTACTACAGCGTAAGTCCTGGAGTTGTGTCGTGGGACATCTCTAATCAGTTCCTTGCTGACCCACTACGAGGTTCTATTGGCTCACTGAACCCTATTCTTCGTATGCCTATTGAGTTGCTTACAGGTAGTTCTTTGGGTACTGGAGCACGAATTAGGGATACTTCTGATTATGTTGATTCCGCTATTCCTGGGCTCAACTACTTGGCAAGTGTTTCTGGATATAGCCCGACAGGTAGCCTTGTGTCGATGCTTCAGGGCATGGGACCTGACCCAATGGCTCAAGTTTTGCTGGGTAATCGTACAGACACTTCAGCTGCGTTGTCAGCGGTCAACTGGCTGACAGGTTTGGGCATATCAGAGTACAGTAGACCTAATTACATAAACCTTGCAGAAATTGAGCGACGTAACCGCGAAGCAGCGAAAGCGAGTATCCGAAGTGCCTACTAATCTTGAACAACAAGCCGCCGAGTTTTCCCGTCAACAGCAGGAGCAGTTCTTTGCTAACCCTGCTACGACAGGTAACAACACGTTCATGCCTGGATACCGTGCTGTGTCCCAGCAACCTGTGGCTGTGGATACTCCGCAGACTAACCAGTCTTATGCTTACCGTGCATTGGACAATGTGCAGAATAGCATTGACCAAATCAATTCTATGTACGCTTCCAACATGGAGTTGGCGCAGCGGCAGGCAGCCCCTCAACTAAACGCTCAGTCTCTTGATGTTAGTACTCCTGAGACCCGAAGTGCTGCGTTGCAGTATTCCTCTGGCATTCCTGTCGGAGGTACTGGAAGTGGCAAACGAATTGACTACAGTACGCTAAGTGCAGCACGTCAGAAACTTCTTGGTAAAGCTCAGTCTTACGTTGGTAGCCCCTATGTCTTAGGTGGTACAACCAAGCAGGGTATTGACTGCTCAGGCTTGGTAATGAACGTCTACAATAAAGCTGGCTTTGATGTGGGCCAGCACAGCGCCACTTGGCAGGGTCAAAACATCCCTGGAATTCGCACCACTATCGATAACCTTCGCCCTGGCGACCTTGTAGCCTGGCGTGACGGTAGCCACATTGCTGTCTACGCAGGTAACGGACAGATTATTGAAGCCGCCAACCCCAACGTAGGTACTGTACAACGCAAGATTTGGGCTGACCCTAGCGAACTATTTGGTATCAAAGTACGGCTTCCTGGCGACCTTGCTGCCCGTAAGCAAGCAGAAGCTGCAGCCATTGTAGCCACTATTCGTAACAAACCTCCAGCAGTTGCTGACCGCATGTCTGGAGAAACTATCGTTAACCGTAAGCCCAGCACCTCAACCACTGCTAACAAGAAGTCAGCTATCTAATGACTGGGGAGCAATTTGACGCGCTCGTCAGCGAGTACGGCTGGATTGCTGCCGTTTGTATAGTATTCTTTGGATTCTTCGTAATGCTGGGGAAAGCGTGGAGTAGTATCGTAAAGTTTGTCAAAGTAGTAGATATTCTTATTGACCTGCCCGATAAGTTGCAAGCTATTGAGGATAGAATTCAAGGCATTGAGCACGAAGTTACAACAAACACTGGAACTAGCATCAAAGATGCTGTCAGGCGTATAGAAGAACGCCTTAATAAAGAGGTTTAGGCTTTAGGAGCCCCTGCGTTTCTAGGTAGTAGTATCCGTGGTTGTAGGCATCGACATCGTGCGACTTGCTGTGGTTACTGGGACGCTTTACACCTGAATGAAGTTCAGCTATAGGCAACACGTTTGATGGTTGCAGTACAAACTTGGCTTTATATTCCTTAGCAATAAGTTTTAGGGCTCCGATTACTTGCACAGCTACGAATCGGCTTCCTGTCTGGGCTATCTGTCGCCCTCCGCGTAGCCTGTAATCCTCGCAGACAATGACCTTAATGTTTCCCGTGAAACTATTGAGCTTCTCTAGGAGTTCTTCAAAAGGTAGGGCTTCTCGCGCTATAAAAGTGCCGTCATCTTCCCAGTACGCTATTCCTGTCGTGTCGCCTGGGTCTACGCTTAGAATCATTATTCTCCTGTCCAGTAGCCGACATCTACTGCAAACTTGACATCAAACTTGGTGTCGCCTGTCACAGCGTCTACGTTCTCCATTACAGCACGGATACGCTCCATGTACTCATCGACAAGCTCAGTCTTGACCTCGAAGGTGATGGAGTCATGTACCTGCAGAAGCATGTGGCAGTTCTCGGACTCCAGTTCTTCGTAGCATCGCACCATGATTCGCTCTACAATGTCTGCCGCACCGCCCTGAATAACTGAGTTCATGGCTTTGTAGCCATCGTTCTTGTCCTCAAAGTGACGCTCACGTCCAGTCCAAATCTTGATAGTGCCTGTGGCGTTGACCTTCTGAGTGCATCGTTCATTGAGTTGGCGGAACTTGGGGTAAGTGATGAAGTAGTTTTCGCGGATGCGTTGCGCTTCAGGCTTAGTTACACCAAACACGTCCATGATTCGTTTCTCGCCAGCACCGTACTGCATTGAGTACACAAGGGTCTTTGTATCCTGTCGGGATATGCCCAACTGCTTTGACATCTCTGTAAAGATGTCTCGACCTTCGTTGAATACCTTTTGCAGTTCAAGTTCTTTGGCGTAGGCAGTAGCCAATCGGAGCTCAAGCTGGCTGAAGTCAGCGTTGACCAGCGTGTAGCCTTCTTTGGCGATAAAACATTCCTTGACTTTACCGTTCCACGGCTTGTCGGATGCCTTCGGAATCTGCTGAAGATTAGGCTCGGAGCAGCTCAGGCGACCCGTAGCGGTACCGTGAGTCTTGTAGGAGCACCGTAATCGACCATCAGTATCAAGTAGCTCCAAATAGGGCTTGTACGCGGCGCTGACGGCTTTCTGCCAGCCTCGGAACTCTTTGATGTGTTTAGCAATAGGAGAGTCCAATTTCTCCAGCATTGTGTCGTAATGCACCATAGCCATCTTGTCGAACGAAGGCTTACCAGTCTTAGGGCTTTTCTTCACGACAGGGAGACCAAGGTCATCAATCAACAGTTTCTTCAGTTGCATAGGCGAAGCGGGGTTCATCTTGAGTTCTTCCTTGATGCGCTCCATCTCGGCTTCACCCTTATCAACATATTCTCTAGCGAGTGACTGGTCAATCATGACCCCACGCCTACGCATAGCCAACAAAACACGAATCAGGGCTTGTTTATCTGACCAGATGCTCTCTGGCAGAGCCGCCCACTCTTTCATGCCATTGAGTTTGTCCCACACACGCCACGTCAGCTCAGCATCCGTAACCGCATAGTTGTACATCATCTCAGGCGTAGTGTTCAGCCAACCTGTCTTCTTTTCTTTCTCAAGAATCGGGTCATAAACTTTAGATGCTCCGTCAAGGTAGTACTGCGATAGCCCGTCGAGTCCTTTGTTGAACGGCTTATTTTCGTTTATCAAATGTGCCATGGTACAAATGTCCACAAAGTTAGACTGGTCTACATGAATACCGATGGTATCAAGGCTCAGGATGTCGAACTGAGCGTTGGCGAACACGAGAGTAAGATTGTCCCTCTCAAGAACTTCTTTGAGAAGAGCAAGGGTGTCGTCCCCATAGTTGTCACCTACGAGGTGCCTAAATGGGAAGTAATGACTGTAAGCCTCCCCGAAGAGGACAGTGGCAATGGAGATTCCTATGCAACTGTCGTCCCCACTGGAGACTTTGAGACCCGTAGCTTCAGTGTCTATGGCAAGGACGACCTGCTCAGTGTCGCGGATAAACTTGAGGATTGTCTGACCCTGTTGCTCAGAGCTCAATGTCGTCCTCCTCTTGCTTGAAGAATTGCGAGTGAATCGTAGACAGGTCGAGGCTGAAACCAAGCGTGTCATTGTCTCGTGCCATATTGAATGAATCAATGGTGGCTCCAAGACGGTTCTTCAGCATGTCTACTGTGAGCAAGCCGCTTTCCTGTGTCTTGAGTGAGACTACAAAATCTACGTCAGTAGTGATATAGGTCGAGCCGTACACATCGCTGAGCTCCACACCCTTCTTCTGCCCATCGTTAGGCTTCTTACGGTTGTGGTGAATCATCAGCATCGCGCATGAGTACTTGTTTCGTACTATCGACAGGTAGTGCACAAGGTTCTTGACTGCTTGCTCGTCGGTCAGTTCTTTGGATGACACCTTCTGAAGCGAGTCAATAATGAGGATGTCAGGCATGTGCTCGTCCATCAACTTATCCAGAAACACTTGACCTTCAGGCGAGTCGAGGTGGATGGGCATACCGAAAGGAGCGACAAGGAAGTTGCGGTTAAGTTCCCTCTTGTCGGGATAGCCCTTGCCGATTGTGCTCATGAACAAGTTGAGAGGAGCAGCTCCCATCTCCAACGACAGGAACAATATCTTCTTGGAGCCACCGCTGTTGTGCCATTTCAGGAAGTTAGGCATGCCAATGGCAAGGTGTGCTCCCACGGCAATGGAGAACTGTGTCTTACCAGTGCCAGGGAAGCCTGTGATGAGCCCAAATCCGCCTTGCGCGAGGAGCCCGTCAAGAATCCAGTCAATCTTGAATTCAGCGTCTACAAAGTCCTGATAACCGTAAACGAGTCGGCTCTCACCCATGACGGGTGCTGTCTGGTTGGCTGACTTAATAAGGTTAGTGATGTCAACCTTGTCAAGCGAGTTGTAGCCATGCTTCTGTCGTGCACGGTTGATGAAGTCTGTGAGTCGCGTGTTGCGGTCACGACGGTTCTTATACTTACCCCAGCGGTCATCAATGTCGTACAACATGGATGCAATCTGCTCGTCAGTCCAACCCATCTCAGCACCCATGTGGGCAAGCTCAGACATGGCAAACGAACGGTCACGCTTATCGGGACCAGTGAACTCAGAAGCGGGACGATTGAACTTCTCCAGCATCTCAGGTGTCCACTTGGCAAGTACCTTTACCTCGTCAATCGGAGGGAGGATACCGAACGCAAGTGATGTGTCTACAAGTTTACGAACCGAAGGGATATGAGCGAACGCATCAAGGCTATAGATTTCGCTCAACGCTCCCACTCCTTAATTACGACAGGCAGGTTACGCTTGTGGTTAGTTGTCCAGATAGGTCGAAGAATCTGGTCAGCATCCCAACCTGACGTATCCGCATGCATCACATAAGCAATGGCACGGTTACGGTCTTCGAGTACCTCGATGTCGTCAAGGAAGTTGTCAAGTTTCCAGTAGCAGTGGTTGTGTCCAGGGAGTGACGACTGCACAATTAATGTCGGTGCAGGGACGTACAATTCTCCCTCAATGGGGTCAGGCCATATCTCAGGCGCGTTGCCATCGAAATCAGCCCACAGTGTCCAACTACCCAGCACGTTGTCCTTGGCGGGGTTAGCCGCCTTGAACAGTGCAGGAGAGAAGAACACGTTGGCTTTGATAGCTGACCACTTGAGCGTGTGCTTGATGATGCCCTCAACCTGTCGAGGCCATGCAAACATGAACGGAGTCCATTTGCCCTCGTGCTCGACAGGGAGATAAGCGTATGTCGGATTCTCACTAACGGGTTCTGTGCCCCAGAGGTATGTGTAGAAATCACGAAGTTCTTGTGTTGCGTCCACGAAGTTTGCCTTTCGAGAACCCGTCCCCCCTGGAAAGGCATTAACAGGGGGGACGGGCGGTCTATGTTCGCTTACCTAGCGAAAGGGTTTGAAGCGGAGGTTTTGGGAGCTACTGATGCCTTAGCAGTAGCGGGTGCTGATACGCCGTCACGGGCGACCTTCACGTTCTTGATGTTCTGGAACACCTTACCCTTGTTGGCACCCTTGCCCGAAGACGAGTATACCTGAAGCGTACCACGGAGACCGATGAGGTCTTCACGGTCAACACTGTTGACCTCACTACGCTCGACACCAAGGTCGAGGAGGCGAGCAACGTAGAAGCCAAGCTTCTGGCGTTCCTTGTCAGTGATGTTGTCGGGGTCAGCAGGAAGCTCGAACATTTCGCTCTTCTTCTGTCCCGTGTCGCCAAGGATGTATTCCACAATGACCCACGAACGGTCAGGGTAGTTCTGCGAGCCGTTCTTGACGAATACATCGCCAATCTCAAACTCGAAGATGCCGTCTTCAATCTCGAAGGACGGGGCTTCTATGTCACTTGTATCGATGCCGAAGTCATCTAACAATCCCATTGTCTTTTCCTTATCTCTTATTTGTTATTTATTATTCAGTCTCACCAACGAAGACAGGCTCGTCATCTTCAGAATAATCTTCAGAGACGGGGATGCCTTCATCGGGGAGTTCATCCGAGGCGATTGTAGTCGACTCGAATTCTTCGAGCCCAACGGTTTCATCGTTGAGCCAGTCGTGCACAATCTGCACGAAAGTTGCGGTGTCACACTGGAGGGGAAGCCCACCGATGCGTGACTTGGCATCGACAAGTGCGCTGGGGTGCGACTGGACGAGGCGTTCGTAGGTGGTGTTCTTACCAGAGCCTTTGATTTCGTTAGTGACGTGAGCCGTAACGTGCATCAGTTTCTGGATACCATCGTTGTTCTTAGGTGTGAAGCCAGGCTTTGTGACCTTGACCTTGCGGTGGTCAACAGTCTCGCGTTCGTGTGCTACGAGGATGATGTGCAATCCGTTGATGGATTGGAACATCTCGACAGCGCGACGACACGCATCGCCAAGGGGCTTGTACAGGCGAGCGTCAATGCCTTCTGTGGGGATTTCGTCGCGGGTAGCGCCTACATCCTCACGGAACAGCTCGTCAAGGAGCATGTCGGCAGCAGTGGAGAACTCGTCAATGATGACAGCGCCAATGTTGTCGAAGCCTTTGTCGCCTTTACGGATTGCTTCAGCGATAAGTGCGAGGTCGGAGAACTGCTGGTACTGGACGCGAACTACATCGTCGACCATGTGTGCGTGGTTCTCCAGCGACACCCAGCCTTCGCGCGTGTCGATGTACAGTACCTTCTTACCGCCTGCAATGTACTTAGCAAGCCCAGTGGCGAGGACAGTCTTGCCCGTGCCAGGTTTGCCATACAGCATGCACATGAGCGTCTTGTTGACGCGCTCAGTGCCGAGGTCAGTCATGCGGGACATAATCTCATCTAATCGTTTATTTGTGCTCATTACTCTTCCTCATTCTCAGGTGTTGTTACCGTAAACTCACGGCGTTCTCGTATCTTATATTCAGTCCGTAGCATCAACTCAACATTTCCTCCTATGAGTTCTGTCGAGCATATGGAACGGAATGAACAGGACTGGCACACCATCTTGTTAGCAACACGGTATGCTCGTGCCTCCTGCTCCTCGATAGGCAGGGTCTTCAACGCTTGAATCTCGTTGGCAACACCAATCTGTTCGAGGAACGTGGTTTTGACTCGCGCCAACGGGGGCTTCAGCATCATCAAGTGGTGCATCTGCTCAGGCGTGGGTTCTTTGATTTTGCGGGTACGAATCATGTTGTACGCACCATAGGCGATGTCGTATCCAAGGGCTCGAAGCGCACCAATGTACTTAGGGATTTGAGGTTGCAAATCGCTGGCTTCAGGCGTGTAGAAATCGTACACAAACTTGTGGTCGATAACTACCGTCTTGCCGTCAGGGTCTACAGCAATCATGTCCACGACAAAGGGGTAATGGCTATCAGTTTCTTCGTCATACAGAAGGTTGAAATCAGCCTCTACAGCCAAGATTCTCCATCCGTAAGCCACGAAGGGCTCCTGCGAGAAGTAACCCCATGTCGGGTCAAACAATGCGTGGAACAGGGCTACACGATTGTTTGCTTCCTCAAAGCCTTCTTCGACAATGAGGTCGTACTCTTTTCGGGCGGCGGTCATGGCAATGTCTACCATTTTCTTCTGACCTTCGACAGTGCTGTCACCAGAGATGACATCGTAGAAGGCTTCAAGGACACGGTGCCCAGCTGTACCCATAGCGAGGCTGTGGCTTTCGCTGATGCGTTGCAGGCTAAGCCCGTAACCGTAGTAGTGCTTACGGCGACAGAGCAGGTAGTTGTCTACCTCGCTGTGGCTTACTGTGCCCATTAGTTGTTATCCGTTTCTTGAGGAGTGCTTATGTGCTTGATGTATGTAGGGATTGCTTCTCGTACATATTTGAAGTATTGCTCTGCCATGTCATATGTGTCTTCGATATCATCGAGTGCTCTATGAGCAACTCTATCCTTAACCACGGACATGTAATCAACACCACATGCCTTCATCATGAGTCGAAGCGATGATGTGTCAAGCTGACGATGGGAGAGCATGTCCATGAGGCGGGGCATGTCACGAACCAGGAATCCTCGGTCAAAGTGTACAGAAGCCCCTGCCAGCATGACAGACACGTCCCAACCATCGTTTACTGCTTCAATGCTTTGCAAGATTTGTTCTTCAAGGTCTTCAGTGAGGAGCATGGTACCTTGCCCCTCGTGTGCCCAGATGTAGTTCTCGTAGAGCCCACTGGTCTGGTGCATTTGCAGTACATAGTCATTTTTCATGAGGCGGTCAGTTACCAACGATAAGTTGTGGCTAACCATGGAGGTCTTTCCCTCAGTCAGTTTCAATAAGTTTTCATCAGTTACAAACCATGCGACTTCGAGAATCAAATCTCGATTGAGGTCGAGCCCAGTTGTTTCAATGTCAATCCACAAGTACATGTGCCTTTTCCTTTTTATCTCATGACCTCGTTGTGAGGTTGTGAACACAAACATAGCGTACCTAATCCTTTGTGTCAACTTTATCGAGCAAATTCTTTTTAGATGCCCAATACTCTTCGTTAGCTTCAATCTCCTCAGCCGTAGCCAGCGTCACCTTGTCGTGTTGCTTGAGCTCGTACTCAGGCAACGGAAGATAGGGCTGGTCAGCAGGGGGGCGCTCGCCGTAGAACTTATTGTTCTGTGCATGCCAACGGTTGTGGCAGGGCGAACAAATACGGTGAACATTATCGGGAGCATTGTTGATGACGCTCTTATCGGGACCGTGGTGTCGGTCTCCCTTGTTCGGGCCCTTCTTGACAGGCTGGATGATATTCCCACCACAACCAATAATGGGCTCGACACCCCCGCCTGCATACTTGAGTCCAGCCCATTCGCATTTCATGTCAGCAAAGATGGGGTACATCATGGCGGCGCGTTTACGCCCAGTCGAGCGAATGTCTGTGATGTCTGACACATCGAGCATGGGGCGACCCACGCCTCGCTTCTCCTCGTCCTCATCGACCATGATTTCGGCAAGCGAGCAACAGCAGTGGACAAGCCCGTTCTCTTCATCTACAGGTGCCAAGCACTCGAAGTGCAGACCCGTAACGCATCCCCAACAGGATGAGGCAACAATGTTCACTTGTTCTCTCCCTTGATAAGTGCGATAGCGCTAGACAATACGACAACACCAGTCAGTTGAGAGTCTCGTATAGTTTCGAGTTGCATTTCCAATAGTGCGATGATGCGTTCACGCTCGCGTCGCCTGGCATGGCTTGCAACTTTGCGTTCACGCTTGTTGCGTGGCTTTCGTAGATAGTCGATAAGTGGCATTAGTTCTTTCCTTTGATAAGTGCGAACATCTTGTTGATACGAATACATCCGTCACAGTCGCAGTCCTCTGCCCAATCCCAGTTGTCTGCCAGCATTTCGTTAAGCAGCCCAATGATGCGTTCACGCTCGTATTCTTTACCTTGCTCAAACCATGCTTTGCTATCGGTCACAACATCTCTCCATTCTTCATAGCCTCAAGCATGCTACTCGCCGTAAACTCTGCTTGCTTCTCTTCGGTCATAGTATCCGCGAATTCGGACACCATCTGTTCTTTGCGGTGAATCGTGTTCGACATCCAAGTATCGACAGAGGCAGGGATACGGTACACATATACATCGTTCTCTTCTGTCTGCCCAATGCGGTCAGTCCGAGCATACGCTTGGTCACGCTTGCCAGGGTTCCATTCCTCGTCAAGGATGTGTGTGGCAGTAGCATCGGTCAGGTTGAGTCCCGTACCACCAGTCTTGTAATTGCACAACACGATGTCCCATTGGGGTTCCTCGCCACAGCCACGGAAGAAGTTACGCTTCACCGCTTGACGCATAGGTCGAGTTGTCTTGCCTGTGAGCGTGGCAACACGCAAACCTTTAGCCTCAAGGCGCTTAGCGAACTCTTCGAGCGCCGTAGTGAATTGACTGAACACTACCTGTCGTCTGCCTTCCTCGTGGATGGAGAGAATAATGTCCATCGCTTCATCGAACTTAGCAGACTCGCGTACCTCGCTACCGACAGAGAAGATGACATTGCCCTCGAAATCTTTGAGCTCGATACCGCCAGCCCACACATTCGCTTGGCGCTTGCGGGTGATGAGGGAGATGAGGTGCATGATAGTCATGGCTTCCCCACTCTCCAGCATGATTTGAGCGCGTTCCGATAACTGTCGAATAATTTTGTATTGCTTCGGGTGGCTTTCCTTGTCAATGTCAACACGAACAATGTGTACGCGCTGGACAGGCAACACAATACCCGCATCGGTTCGGCTACGCGCAAGGTAGCGACCAGCAATCAAAGGGCGAAGGTTCTCCAGTTGCCCATCACGGAATTCCATTTTGCCTGAATGGTAGTTCTGGATACAGAACGATGAGGCGAAAGATGTCTGGCTGTTGAACAGAATGGGGTCGCACAGGTGCAACAGGGCGTAAATGTCGAGGGGGGAGTTGAGCAGCGGGGTTCCTGTAGTAAAGCACAGGTTCTTGACGCTTTTGGTGGCAAGGTGGCGGTCAAGCATAAATGAGTAGCGAGTTTTGCCGTCTTCGTGGATAGTCCATCCGCACGAAGGGCATGCCTTGGCAATCTTGACGCGAGTCTTGACATCAACATATAAACCTTTGATGAAGTGCCCGCAGTTGGCGCAAGTGTTGTCAACCTTGCACAACATCTCGATGTAACGGAAGTTGGCGCTCGATATGTTCTTGAGGTTGTGTGCCTCGTCAATGATGATGGTGTCGAGTTGCCATTGCATGAACTTAGCGAGCAGGTCGTTGTCTCTGCGCCAGATTTCATAGTTGACGACAACAACGGCAGAATCTTGGGCGAGTATCTCGTCCATCATGCTGTGCCGTACTGTCGGCTTCTTCTTGTATAAGTTGTATACCTTGCGGTGCGGGGCAAGGGTCATGACCTCGCCAGCGAATTGGTCTGTGATGTCAGCCTGACACACGATGAGCACACGCTTGGCTTTCACAAGGTCGAGCCAGCCAATGCTCTGTCGTGTCTTGCCTAAGCCCATGCCATCGCCAAGTATCCAACGCTTAGCACCAGCCCCGAACAGTACACCGTCCCATTGGAAGGGCAGGATACCTTGATACCACACCTTGTCCTGAGCGATACGAGTGAACTGTTCTTTGAGGCGCTCGACATCAGCAGTAACTACCTCTGCTTGTTCCTTAGCCTCAGCTCGTTTCTCTTCACGCTCAATCCGCTTACGCTCATCACGCATGAGAGCGCGTGTGCTCGCCTCTTTCTTGTCAGCGGTAGTCAGTTCCCCAAGCAAGGCTTCGAGTTGCTTACGCTTACGCTCGCGCTCCTCTGCCTGTTGATGGAGTTCGCGCGTCAGGTCATCAACGCTTGCCATGCTTGTATTTCTTGTATTCCTTCAGCGAGGCAAAGAATCCAGTAAGGCATAGCGCCAGAAGGAGCAGGCTTGCTACTAAATAGATGTCCATTACTTGCTCTTCTCGATAAGTGCGATGAGGTCTCCAAGAGCACCATCAGCACCCATCTCGTTGTAATACACAGCCTCAAATGCTTCTTCGCTTTGCAGTACGGCAATTATTCTTTTGCGTTCGATGTCTCGCGCAATTTTTGTAAACGGTATGTTCATTACTTGTCTAACCTTTCTCTCCAGTTAGGGCGGTCAAGCCCTTCTTTGATGTCTTTGGCAAGCGACAAGAGCAATATGCCAGCCCCTCGTAAGCCTTGGGCTCGTGTCTCACGGTCATTCTGAGACTTCTTGTCGATGTCCAGCAGTTGTGGTATCAGCGCCTTAGCGTCCTCAGCCCATGTCAGCCACCCTTCTTGGGGCTTCTGATACTTCACGAGGATACTGTTAGCGTCTAATTCAGCGTGGCGTTCAGCGTAGAACTTGGCGGGTCTGCCCTCTATGACCTGTATGCGCTGTGAGCCAGCACACACGCGATAAACGGTAGATGTAGGTGTCCGAGTCCGATGTGAAATTTCTATCGCTGTTAGCGGGCGCTTAGCCTCAAGTATGGCGAGCAGAATACTGTGTTCGTACACGCTCACCAGCCCACCCCCCACATAATCAGGAGCATGGCTCCATACACCACGGCGATAAGTCCCAGACTCCCGACAATGAGGGTAAAGATTTCCCACACCTCGTCGTCGGTCATGCGCTCAGTCTTCGCCATTAGCCCGTTTCCAATCACGGTCAGGGTCGGTGAAATAGTCAGCGTCAACGGTTGTTTCATACACAAACTCGTCTTCGCAGTTCAGGCAGGTAAGCATGCCAGCCACATAGCCAGCCTCATACCCCTCCAAGTCCTCGATAGGGAAGTCAATTTCGTACTCGTTGACAACCCAGCAGGACGGGCACTCAATCTTTACATCACTAGCGCTGTAATACATTATTTGCTCCTTACATGGGCAGCGAGGTACATCAGGTCACGCGATACTGACTTGGCAGTAACAACCAGCAAGTTAGCCACCTTGTCACGGAAACGGCGTACCCAGAATCGGATAATTCTCATGCGTTGGGCTCCTCAAGGTCGTCAGCAACCTCGACAATAAACTGGCTCAACTCTTCGTTCAGCCAGTCGCTCTTGCGGTCAATGCGTCGTGCTACATCAGCCCACGGCACTTTGACATTCTCTTCGGTCAGGTTTATGTAATCTTCTTCTGACCACAAGTCCCACAACACAATGTCATCAGCCTTGTAATCACCTTTGTCTATCCAATTGGTGAGACGCTTGAGCATGTCACCATAAGTTGTTGCGTTCATTACTTTCCTTTCATCATGGGTTCTGCGTCGAGCCCGTGTCGTTTTAGTCGTGCGATTGTATTTGCTAGTGCCCTATGGTCTGATTCAGTAGTGTGTATCGCTACCAGCGACCCGTCAGGCGTTTTGATGAGGTATCCCGATTTAGTGCGTAACATCGAGACTCCGTGCTTGTGTAGTACCTTGGCTAAGGTTTTCAGGTTACTCATACTTGTTCACGCTTGACAAGTCCCAGTCAGCCAAGTCACTTTCTTTGATTATTTGGTATACCGCGTCACGGTCTACAACCTCGACCCAGCGTGTACCCCAGTCAGTTTCACCCAGTTGGGTAACGGTTACTGCGTGTTGGCTGGGCTTGTCGTAGTTACAGGTGAGCATATGCCCTACCTTTACCCCGCTTAGTGTCGTGACGGGGTGCTTGATTACTTTGTTCATTATGTTGCCTTTCGTTAGGGTGTGTTGGTCATACAGTCCTCAACGAGGACTTCGTGATAGGTGCCACGGAATTCCCAGCCAGTTTGGTATTCGAGTTGGACTATGCCCGACTCGATAGCCTCGTCAGCGTCGTGTGCGTAGACGGTAGTGGTCAGGTTGTAGTAAAGCCCGATGTATTCGACTTTGTAAAGCGTGGTCAGTAAGGGCTCTGCTTCGTAGATGTCCATAAAGCCCACTGCTTCGAGCGTCCATTCTTCGCGGTCAATGTGTAGTGCCAGTTCTTTGGCTTCTTCGGGGCTGTTCGCCTCGACTTCGATACTGTAGTTCTTGTTGCGGTCAGCCCGCACGGTGTATTTAGTCATTATTCGTTATACCCTTCTTTGTCGTTAGTGATAATGCGTAGTACCCATAAATAAGCGTCACGGCTACCTCGCGCGTAGTGCTGTTCTTGTTCGTCACTGTTCTTGATTGCTTCTTCTATCTGCTCCGCGCAATACTCTGCGCTTGTGCGTAGTATTCGGGCAAACTCTTCAAGGGTCATGCCGTCTTTAGGTGTCGTGTTCATTAGTTCTCCTTGTCGTATTCTTGGTTGCCCTCGCATATCGGGCAGAACGGGTTACAGTCGAAGTTCCCGCCGTGGTTAGGGCACTCGGTCATAGTCATTAGTTCCCCCAGACCATGTAGCGGAAACGGTTACCCGCGAGAGTGCTATTACATACCCCGCACCATGACTTAGAGAACTCCGTAAAGCCCTCACCCGTCTCCGTGTCGTGGTTAGGTGTCAGAAAGTTGTCAGCCATAAGGCGGGGGTTTTCTTCGGCGCTAAACATACAATCAATGCATAGGTCAAGGTTGCCTATCTGCTTGTCGTAGTTCATGCGGTCACCTCGTTAGCCTCGTCCGAGTTCTCGTACAGTGCTTCGTTGCGTGTGTCCAGAAGTCCAACTACTGCTTCAGTCAGTTGGTCGCGGTACCAGAAATACATGCTTGCCATGACTTGCTGAATGATAGTCCCGCCAGTGTCTGCGCCGTAGTCTTCTGCGTCGGGCATGCCTACGGCTAACCATTCTTGAGCGCAGGCGTAGTGATAGACATTCACGAGCCCATCGGCTTGTTCATGTAGTGCTTCGTCGAGGTCGTCAATGTCGGTTGCGTCGGGGTTGTAGTTCAGTATTTCTTGAGCGACAATACGGACGCTCTCTAGCAGGTCTCGCTCGGTTATTGTGTCGTTATACATTTCTTGCCTTTCGTTAGTTGTTTAGGTGGTGAGCCTTTTAGTGTCGTGCTCGGGACAGGGTGCTACTTACGCTCGCACTCTTGGCAATGAACTTTCATGTCGCCCATTATGTCAAGATAGTGGTGATGAGTGTCATCTTTACAAGTGAACATTTTGTAGCCTTTCGTTTGTGCTTGGTCGGGGTTGCCCCCGTCTTCATTAGTTAGCGTACCACACTTTTAAACTTTTGTCAAACTAGTGCGCGTGTCGTGTTCCGCGTGTCGTGTTGCGATTCCGACAAAACCCGATTAGCATGAGTCCTTGAGGGACTCATGAGGGAGAAAATGAGTCCCTTTTCTCATGCCAATTCTCACGCGGGGCGTGTTGCCCAGTAATAGCGCGGAAAAACCGTCCCGGGCTAATTCTCACTTGACAAGGTATATTTTCGGGGGTATGCTCCATCAAGGAGCATAACCCCCGAAAAGAAGAAAGAAAGTCGGGGGCTTTTTTATTGGGTCGTGCAACCCTGACCACGAGCCCTAGCCCCAAAGGGGCGGGCACGGGTCGGGCGGGTTGCGTAAGCCAGTCAAGGTGTAGCGAGTCGAGCGGATTGGAAAAAGACGGATACAGGGGTAATCCAGTTCGATACCCACGCCCCGAAAAAGCGGGCAGACAGTTTGTCTATTTGATTCCATTGTTGGGCACGACAAAACCCCCCTTTCGGGGGGCTCTGCCTTAGCGTACTAGGGTTTAGGCGTATTCTTCGACGCTCTTAGCGCCGTAGCCGACCGTGTTTCCGTTGTAGTCGCGGATATTGCGGGTAGTGAATTCTCCCGAGGTGGCGAGGGCGTCTGCCAAGGCGTAGAGTGCTTGTGCAACTTGCCAAGGCTCTAGCATTGTTTCGTTGCCTAGTTCGATTTCGATTTTGTATTTTTCGATTTTCATTTCATGCCTTTCTGTCGTGTTGTAATCAGTCTGCCCGAAAGCAAGCGGTCAGTTCGTCCATTTGATTCCAGATTTGAGGCTTGAGGCACCCCGAAGGGTGCCTCAAGTTTTACTCAGTATCCAAGCCCTCCGCCATGGCGCACTCTACACACTGGCTCTCAGTAGCCGACATCGACTCGAGAATGGGGGCAAAGCACTCATCGCACTCAGCCAGTAGGGTGAGGTCATTGCCCTCGTAGCGGGCTAGGCGGTCGCCAAAGAAAATGACTTTGCCCGCGTCAATCAGTTCCTGTAATTCGTGGTTCACGGTGAACCCCTTTCTGTCGTAGCCAGTCTGTCAGGGAGCAGACAGCCAGTAAGTCCATTTGATTCCAGATTTGAGCGAAGCGAAAAAAGAGAGCCCCCGAAGGGGCTCTCTCCTTCCCTAGCCTTTGACTGCTTTTCTCGTGGCCTCAAGAATGATTTTTTTCTTGGTCGTTTTGGGCAATTCGTAGAGGCCCAAACCGATTGCTTTGAGAGCCTCGTCAATGGTGTCGAGCAATTCCCAAGACCGGAAAAGCGCGTTCTCCTCTTCGACGGTGAAGTGCCAGTAGTCTCCGTCTGAGTTGATGACTCTAGAGGGGTTGCCCTCTAGGTGGCTGGAGAGAATGTACGCGATGATTCTCGCGTGTTCCTCTCTCGTGGGGGTGATGTTGATGGTGTCCATCGTGTGCCTTTCTTGTCAGAATTTCTGACTACCTACAATCTACGCGCAGGCAGGCAGTCAGTTAGTCCATTTGATTCCATATGAAGTTAAAAAAATTCCCCCGACCTAAGCCGAGGGAATTTTTTTTAGGCATCGTGTCGAGGGCATCGCCACGGGGTATCGCATTGACAATTCATGACTGGCCTTTCTGTCGAATGGTGGGGGGTGGCCTTGCGACCACCCCCCGTTGATTAGTTGACGTATCCTGAGAAGGAATCGTCATCCATTTCGGCCGCATACCACATTGCGTCACGCTGGAAGTCGCTAGCGTCCATGCCCGCAACCATATCGATTGCGGATTCGATTGCTTCTTCTTCGTCGACGGCGTCAACGCTGATGGTGTAGGAGACGGGAATCGTCACCGTGAAGGAGACATCGACATCGAAGTTCTTGCGACGTCGAGGACCGCCTAGTGCTTCGACCATGTCATCGAAGATTTCGCAGTGATGGGCGCGTTCTGCGAGTTCCTGTGCCTTAGCCCAAAAATCGGTTAGGCGGTGGTCGTCTCCCATAATCTGGGTGTAGCGGAGACGGTCAATTTCTCCCCGCAGTTCTGCGATAGTTACCTGCTGGTCAGCCAATTTAGTGACGCAATCAGCGTGGATTTCGGCAGGTGGTGGTGGTGTATCAGAATCACCCGATGGGGACTCTAGGGGGGTGTTGTCTTGGTCATTCATTGTTATTGCCTTTCATTATGTTTGATTAGGGACGGGTGTCCCTAACCTGTGTTGCGTTCCCTGTGTAGTTTTCAAGTGCCTTTCGCTCTTTGGCGATAACCCCAATCTAGATTGATGTTGTATCGAGTTAGTCCATTTGTTTCCACATATAAGGGGTACCTTGGGTTTAGGGACACGCCATACCGTAGTACGCTATTTACTTTGTGTGCAAGCTGTGCTACGCTAACCATTGTGAGTAAAGCGAAGAAGAAGTGGGTGTACGCTAATCCGATTGTGCATGCTGTTCGTAAGCGCACGACAGTGCTTGCAGCACAGTTGGAGAGTAAGAGTTCACTGGAGTCTTTGTCCAAGCTGTACTTGCAGGTGGTGGTTCCTGAATCGTTTGATGAGGAGGGGGAGCTTCGTATTCTTAACTTTGATGTTGAGATGGGTGTTCTGACTTTTCAGCCTAGGGAGAAGCCGCTTGAGCTGGTTATTGGTGACTGGCTTGTGTATGACGGGCATGACTTGGCGGTTGTGTCTGACTCACATTTCACGACGCAGTACGGTGTGAGCCGTTTGCGGAATAGGAGAAAGAATGTCCGAGAAAAACGAAGTAGCCACTTCGAGCAAATCCGAAAAGGAAACGTCGACGAATACAATTTCTGGGACAGCTGGTGAAGGGCAACCTTTGTTTGCTAAGCCCATTGAACGGTTCCACTACACGTCATCCAAATACTTTGTTGCAATTGAAGATAACGAACGTGGCACGGTTGCGTTGATGCCGATTGGTTGGGTTGGGGAGCCGTCTTTGATTATTGCCAAAATTCGGTTGGAAGACCTCAAAGCATTGTTGAAGCAACTGTGATGAATGTAACAAAAAACCCTTATGTGCGGCTCCGCGAGCTATGCGGCTTGACACAGAAAGCTTTTTGCGAACGAAACGACTTCGGCAAGATGACAATGGTGTACCTGGAAGCAGGCATTTACACGAAGGTTAGCGAACGACAGAATATTGCCCTAGGTAAAGAGTGCGTTAACCGTGGGGTGGACGCTAAAAGCATACTGTCGGACGAATACGGCACGGAAAGTTTGACTGTGGCGTACATTATGTGGCGTAGCGAGCGCCGTAAAAACGCCCCTGAACGTGCAGATTTCCCCGACAAGTTGCGAAGCAGTGCTGAGGTAAGCCCGATGGCGAACTTTGTGAAAGACATGACGGGGAGCATGCAACGCTTTTGTAAGGTTGTAAAAGTGCAACCAGCCACCATCACAAGGTACGCTAAAGGTGAGACGGCTTCGATGCCCCGCGAACTTCGCACCGCATTAGAAGAAATGGGTTGCACCAACATTGTGGAATTAGCGAAAGCCCAAGCTGACTGGATACAGGAGACATTGTGAGTTTGAACACACTAATTGTTTTTGTACTAGCAACAGTGGTGAGTTTGTGGTTGCTTATGGGTAGCTACCGTGACAAATGACATTGAAGCGTTTGACGGTGGCATTGAACTAGCAAACCCTGCAGGGAAGTTTAAACAAATAGAAACCCCTGCAGGGTACACCGATTTGGCTTTTCGCAACGTGGTGTCGGCGTTTGATACGGCGTACCGAATTAATGGGCGGATACCCAGCGTTGATGAAGTAGCGATGCTGTGGCCTTCGATTCCGAAGAAAACCATTAGCGGCTTGATGCTGTCGGACGAATTCAAACAAGCGTTGGCATACCGTGGTGTCGAATGGAACCCTGAAAACGGGTTGACCATGGAACAACAAACCACACTGCTGAAACTAAGCGACCCATACGACAAACGCGCGTTAAGTACCAAACTGAAAGAACTAGGCATACCCATGCCGAGGTTCCAGGGGTGGGTCAAACAACCGTTGTTTTTTGAGATTTACAACACCTACAGCCAAAACGCCTACAAAGAAGCGTTACCCGCTTTGCGCAACCGTTTAATTAGCAACGCCGAAGCTGGAGACCACAAAGCCATTGAACTGGTGTTTGCCATTACCAACGAATGGAACCCAGCCCAACAAAGCCTGGAAGATGCGCGTGTTATTATTATGAAGATTGTTGAAGCAATTACAACCCATGTCAAAGACCCTGACGTGCGTAAAGCGATACTCACGGATATTTCCTTGTATGCCACTACAATAAGTGAAGCAGGAAGTCCTAAAACTTTGGAGGCGTAGTGGTACAGTACACGACTAAACTGAACCTGTATAAACCAGGTGGCGGTGCTTTGGGTACTAACACCCCTGACGAAGTTGCTGACATTGACAAGCTCAACGGCAACTTTGATTTGTTGGACGCTGCTTTTGGTGTAACCATTTGTACCAGTTCCACACGCCCCAGCAGCCCATATGTTGGTCGAACCATTTATCAGACCGATGACTCCAAAGTTTTGGTGTGGACGGGCTCCGCATGGGCTGCTGTCGCCGAAAGTGTGACTCCCACTAACGTGGTGACATTTACCAACAAGACTTTTACAACCCCAGAAGAAACCACTACGATAAGTGCCACAGCCGCTACGGGTGGAATTAACTATGATGCTGTAACCCAAGCCGACCTGTATTACACGACCAACGCAAGCGCCAATTTTACGCTGAATTTCCGAGGTAATGGAAGCACCACCCTGGCAAGTTTGCTCAACACAGGGCAAACCATGACGCTGGTGTTTCGCAACACAAACGGTGCAACAGCGTACTACCCGACTGCATTTAGCATTGATGGAACTGCTGTAACCCCTAAGTGGCAAAATGGGCTTGCGCCCACAGCAGGTAACGCTAGTGCTATTGATGTGTACACGTTTGTGATTACTAAAACTGGTGCCAGCACCTATGTGGTGTTTGCCAGTCAAACCAAGTTTGCATAATGCCACTAACAACCACTTTTGCGGGAGCCAGCGCACGAGGCTACGGACACACTAACGGTAACGTAGGCATACCGCTACAGTTGTTAGTTATTGCTGGTGGCGCTAGTGGGCAAAAGTCACGAGGAAGTAGTGGTGCTGGTGGTGGTGCGGGTGGAATGTTTGAAGCCACATCAGGAAGTTATTACTTTACGCTTGGACAAACGTATAGCCTTGTAATTGGTGCTGGTGGTGCAGGTGTCGGCGGAGAAAATGTTGGAAACACTGGTTCCAACAGCACACTTGAATACCACGCAGCCCCTGGAAGCGTTGGAGCTAAAACCACTAAAACTGTATATGGCGGTGGTTACGGTGGCGGAGGTGCAGGTGGTTCAGGAGGTGGAACTAGCGGCGCTGTAACAACTGCTGGTGAGGGTAACGTCGGTGGTTCAAGCGTTACCAATGCTGCAGGTGGTGGCGGTGGAGCTGGAGCCGCAGGTGGCAATGGTGCATCCAATGTTGGTGGTAACGGCGGTGCTGGTAAAGCGTCAGTAATTACAGGAACCACATACGCTGGTGGTGGCGGTGGTTGGGGAAGTAGCGGCAACGGAGCTGGTGGAACTGGCGGCGGCACTGCCTCGACACAAGGTACTTCAGATGGTGCCAATGTTGCGGCAAACACTGGTTCAGGTTCGGGCGGTAAAAATAACAGCACAGTAGGGCCTGCTACAGGTAACGGTGGTTCAGGCATTGCGGCAATTAAATACCCTGACAATTTCCCCGCGCTCACAGTTACGCCTGGTGGTTCCGCTACGGTTGTTGTTGCTGGCGGATTCCGTACCTACACGTTTACAGCTTCCGCAACGATTGGAGTCTAAAGATGGCTCACTTTGCTCGAATTGATGACGACAACATTGTTACTGAAGTAGTTGTCGTTTCTAACGAAATTGAACACCGTGGGGAAGAGTTCCTGTCGCAAGACCTCGGACTTGGTGGACGCTGGATTCAAACTTCATACAACAATAACTTCCGAGGAACTTTTGCGGCAATAGGTTATTCGTATGACGAAGCTAACGATGTGTTTGTTGTCCCTGTAACCGAAGAGATTATTTAGTGTCCTAAATAGCGTAATAATTTTGAAGATGCGCTATGCTCATAAATTATGGAAGCCAATCAATGCCTCAGTTGCTATTACGAGCAAACTACGGGCGAGATAGTAGACAGGTCTAAAAGCGCACTTGCCTGGGCAAAAATTATTGGAATCGGTGCTACCTCAGTCAAACGTCACTTTAAAAATCATTTGACAGACGAGCATCGAGAAAAAGCAAACCTACCTAAAGACTTTGAAGGCGTTAACGGTTATAGCTGGAATGTTGCAGAAACAGACTTTTCAGGAACCAGCCGACCTACCGAAGAAGAACTTACAGCCAACGATGTAGAAAAATTTATTCTGAGCAAAGGGCTTGACCCTAAAGAATGGGATTACACATGGCGTTTCAGCGAATGGGAACAAAACTCTAAAATCAAGGGACTTACAACACTTCACGCTTTCAAAGTAACGGGTAAGCGTAAGAAAAAAGAAGCGCGTGAACTGATTGACCCAGAAGAGTTCCAAGACATCTTAAAGTCATTTGTTTACAAACCTAAGAAAGTAGACACCCTTACCTCGCTTGTGCTTGTTGCGACTGATTTTCAATTAGGTAAAACTGACTGGAACGGTGGACACAAAGAAACAATCGAACAAGTACTACAGTCATTCCACAAAGCCGCAGAGTTTGCTAAAAAAGAAAAAGTTGACGAGATTGTTGTTGTCGATGCGGGAGACATTATTGAAAACATTTACAACACATCCTCACAACTAGCAACCAACAGCCTGTCCTTGCCCGCACAGATTAGCCAAGCGTTCAAACTGGTGCTAACTGGACTAAAAATTTTATCTGCAGTCACCACTGTTCGTTATGTGGCTGTCACGTCAAATCACGGAGCACACCGCCTTGGGTTAAAACAAATGGCAGGCAACGTGCAGGATGACTGGGGCATTGCTTTAGCCGACATGATTCGGGACTGCACAGAGATTGAAGTTATTACTCCTGACCCATTTCACGAATCACTTATCTTTGAAACCAACGGAAGCCACATTGGTGTCGTACACGGACACCAAGCAGGTGGCGCTGACAAGGTTGGGGATTGGTGGAAAGGACAGTCACACGGCAACATGCCCACCGCACAGGCACGAATTCTCATCTCAGGACACTGGCACAGTTTCCGAATGTACCAATCAGGTGACGCTCGCTGGGTGTTTGTTGGACCCGCTAGTGACCGTGGTTCGTCATGGTTTACTAACTCACGAGGCGAGTGGAGCGAATCGGGCATGCTTGCGTTCTTGACACGCGACAACCTTTGGGCTGACCCTAAAATCTTGTAATAGAATGTCCCAATGGACAACGACAAAATTGACACTTATTACATTCCCGTAGACCCTATGGATTTGTTACAGTGTGAAAGCTGTCAATAAGTTACTATTGAGTAATGGCCTCCAGTGACCCCACACAGACGAACTCATACTCGTCTTTTAACGGCAAGCCTGGATTTGAGGAAGTAAACGATTTTCACACCAATAGTGACGTTGATGACCGCTTAGAATCACAACACCACACGCTTGGAATTGCTCCTTACCAGGCTTCTCCTGGAGACCATATCCATGATGGTAAAAGTTCTCGAAAGATTAAGTTTTCCGATATTGAAGGTGGCATGTTTAATCTTGATGGTGGACGTGCTGACAGTGTTTACGGCGGAGTTTTTATTATTGATGGAGGAGGTATCTAATGGCAGTTATTATTCAGCTTCGCCGCGATACAGCAGCTAAATGGACTACGGCTAATCCTACGCTTGCTCAAGGTGAGCTTGCTGTCGAGACTGATACCAAAAAATTTAAAATTGGTGATGGAACTACTGTTTGGACTTCCCTACCTTATTTCACCCAGGGAGCTACTGGAGCAACAGGACCTACTGGCCCAACTGGCCCAACAGGAGCTACTGGACCGACAGGAGCCACAGGCGCAACTGGTGCCACTGGAGCCAAAGGTGACAAGGGAGATACTGGGTCAGCGGGTGCCGCAGCAACGATTGCTGTCGGAACTACAACTACAGGAGCTGCTGGAACAAGCGCTTCAGTAACTAACTCTGGAACTTCTAGTGCCGCTACTTTTAATTTCACCATCCCACAGGGAGCCGCAGGTACTAATGGTACAAACGGTACAAATGGTACAAATGGTACAAATGGGGCTGCTGCAACGATTGCAGTTGGGACCACAACAACGGGTGCGGCGGGTACGTCAGCTTCAGTAACTAACTCGGGTACTTCCTCAGCCGCAGTATTCAATTTTACAGTTCCTCAAGGGGCTACTGGTTCTACTGGGGCGACGGGTGCTACTGGAGCAACTGGCGCAACAGGTCCTATTGGCCCTACTGGTGCTACAGGTGCGGGTGTTCCCACAGGTGGTACTAGTGGTCAAATTCTTACCAAAAATACCAGCACTGATTATGACACTGTATGGGCTGCTCCTGGGGCGGCTTCGTATACAACTATCATCAAACAATTAGTACGCAACAGTTCTGGGTCTACAATGACCAAGGGTCAAGTAGTTTATATATCTGGTGCTAACGGAACTCATGCACTTGTTAGTTTGTCGGATGCGGATACTGAGGTAACGTCTTCTAAAACGCTTGGGTTTCTTGAGCAAGGCCTAGTAAACAACGCCGATGGTTATGTAATTACTGAAGGATTGCTTGACAACGTAGATACTGGCTCAGCGACTGCGGGAGACTCTGTGTGGCTGTCCAGCACTGCTGGTGGGTACGTTTTTGGGGCACCTCCCGCAGAGCCAGCACATTCTGTTTATTTGGGTATTGTTATTCGGGCAAATGTTAGTACTGGACAGATTCTTGTCAAAGTACAAAACGGTTACGAACTTGACGAATTACATGATGTGTCGGCAGGTTCACCGTCAAACGGTAATTTGCTTATTTACAATTCCAGTACAGGACTATGGACTAAAGCAGCTCAATCCACATTGTCGATTACTAAAAGCCAAGTAAGCGATTTTCCTGCCTACGGTACAACTGCAGGAACAATTACACAGGGTAACGATTCACGCTTGTCGGATGCTCGCACACCAACGACACACGCATCTACACACGCTTCGGGCGGTTCTGACCCCGTTACTCTCGCACAGTCACAAGTTACTAACTTGACAACTGATTTAGCGGCTAAAGCGCCCTTGGCATCGCCAACATTTACTGGCACACCAGCCGCCCCCACCGCATCAACTGGAACTAGCACTACTCAGTTAGCTACTACAGCGTTTGTGCAAGCAGCTATACCAGCAGATTTTAGTTACAAATCTGGGTATTACTACGACACGCAAAGCGCTACAGTCGCTACAGGTACTGCTATAGCCACAAACGAATTAGTATTTCATCCATACCAAGTTACAGCCGCAGTAACAATTCAAAGTATCTCAATAAATGTTTCAAGTGCAGCGGGGCAATCAACATCAGTTGTTCGATTAGGCATTTATGCAGATAATGGTAGCGGTTCTCCTGGAACATTGATTCTTGATGCAGGAACCGTAAACGTCAGTACAACAGGAACTAAAACAATAACAGTCAGTCAAGCATTGACAAAAGGTATTTATTGGTTTGTTGCGTGGGGTTCAAAACCTTCAGGTGGTGGAAGTGCCGTCTTAAACACCTATAACACAGGTGGTACTATCCCAGCCACTTCTATTGGACAAATAACAGATACTTACTCAAACAGTGGCGCAACAACAGGTTATTTGTTAACTACTACTTATGGAACATTACCGTCAACATTCCCAACAGGAACATGGACTGATGTGACCTATGCAATACGAATCAAGATAAGGGCAACGTAATGACAACCAACACAATTTATGGAATCGGCGGTTATTGCGCTGATTGCACACCAGACCACGACCACCCGCTTTACAACATCATTGAAGAGACAGAGGTTCCTGACGAAGCGTGATAATCTTCTAACATGAAGATATCTAGCCCCGCACCCAAACGTACCCCTATTACTTCAGGCTTTGGACCCCGTAAAGCACCCATTCCTGGAGCAAACCCTTTCCACAAAGGACTCGATTTTGGCGGAAAATTCCGCGTTACAGTTGCTGCTAACGGCAAAGTTACTGGCAAAGGTTACAACCCCACTGGATTTGGTCACTACATCATCATTCAGCACAAAGAAGTAACCCTCAAAGGTATTATTACCTGGGAAACCCTTTATGGACACGGTGAAGTCGCATCCCAGTTGACTGTCGGAAAGCGCGTAAAAGAAGGTGACTCTGTATTTATCTCTGGTCAAACTGGACTTGCCACAGGAGACCACCTCCACTTTGAACTACACAAGCGTGTAGGAAAAACTTTTATCCCCGTAGACCCTGCCCATTTCATCCGATAGGAACACAATGCCCAACGAAAAAACTCGCGCGTACATTTACCGCATCCTCATCGCTCTTGGAGCCGTAGCAACCGCTTATGGTCTTCTGTCGAGCGAAGAACTTGCTGTATGGCTTGGTGTAGCAGTTTCAGTGCTCAACATAATGCCTGCAGCTAATACTTCTACTGACCAGGAGTAAGGTAAATTAGTAGCGTGGCTACTAAAAAACAA
>Ga0214921_10001431_pt1 | contig 40833 bp, 34 predicted proteins | sample LL1505_MetaG_FD_177992 | JGI IMG/M metagenome (GOLD analysis project Ga0214921, IMG submission 177992) | Freshwater microbial communities from Lake Lanier, Atlanta, Georgia, United States - LL-1505 | ecosystem: Environmental > Aquatic > Freshwater > Lake | place: USA: Georgia | collected...
AGTAATATATTATATATTTAGATGACTATAAATAGAAGTAAAAGTAATAAGATAAAACGAAACAAAACAAAAAGACGTAGACAAACAAAGAATAAAAGACGTAGACAACACGGAGGCACAGTTAAAGAATATATGTATACTCCTGGTAGTAAAGATATACTTAAAGAAGGAATACTACCTACATCCGTGTTAATACCTGGTTACAGTGAAATTGTGAATATGATGGAAGAATATGTAAATAATGAATCTGAATCAGAAAAACTTAAAAAAGGTATAAAAAAAAAAGAGGTTCACCTGTTAACTGATTGTTCGTTACAAACTCAGATAGATAAAAGTAAAATTATTGTACTAAGAAAAGAAGATAAAACTAGACTTTGGGTTAGATTAAATAATAGTGCCATAGAATGTACCCCCGAACAATATTATGCTTTTGCGTCACATAATTTTCGGATATTTATAGAAGATATGTTAGAATGGAATCCATTTTTAAATTTACCAGAACATAAAAAAAAAGAAGGATATGGAAATGAGTTGTATGGAACCACAACCCCTCATATATATGGTTCAGATAAGACATTTATAGATTATAAATGGTGGGAACCCCAAATATGGTGGACTGAATATAAGGGAACAGAACCATTTATAACTGCAGCAGCAACAGCAGTAGAAGAAGCAGCAGCGCAACCACCATCACAATCACCACCACCGGTAGATGTAACATTATTACTACAACCACCACAACTGACACTAAATAGACAACTAAGTGATGTAACTACATCGATAAGTAGTAATCTAACTCTTGCGAAGTCATCATTACAAGATTTAATAAGAAAATCAAAAGAAAAATATAAATACAATGATGTAAGTAGTAAAATAGAAGAACTAACTTCTAGTGTAAAAATGCTAACTCTTATAACTCCTCAAATAGATGCACTACTACAACAATCGCCTTCACAATAAAAAATATAAAGTATAAAACATCAAGAAAAGAAGCATATAAGGTCGTTGCTTAGTTTGACATTGGAAGCCTGCATCATTTTCGTAATAGAAGTATCAATTTTAAAACCATTCATAATCAAAAACTGAAATAGCGTCGGTATTTCATCGACACACATGAGCTGGTTAGTATCTCCAATGTGCGTAATAAGTAGGTTGCAACACTGGGCAACATTTGAACAGCAACTTCCGCCTCCACCCCCACATCCTGAAAAGACGCTATCCGTTTGAAAAGGCGACAAGCGAATAGGACCGACACGTCGAATAATAGCATTAAGGGGTGAATCGTGTGGAGGCGCATGACTTATTTTGATAACTTTTTTGTAACACTGGGTAGGGTGGTCGTAGTAGGGAACAGATGTTAAAGAATACATAGCCTTACTATATATGATAGAGAAATTATATTGTAGAGAAATTATATTATACTGTAAAAAAATATAATATAATATAACAGAAAACTTGTTTACATTTTTGTTTATATTTATACGTTGCTAGGAGATAGACTCATCATCATCCCTTCCCTTCTCGCATTATTCGCACCACATGTCCCTGATGTACAACTACCACCGGTACGTCCTGCGGATGAAGGTACATTTGGCATTGCTGATGGTCTTTGCCCCATAAAGTACATAACAACCTGATACAAAACATAAGCAATTACGAGATAAACAACCAACATAACAATGTTCATTATTAGTCCGTTGCCCCCCATACCCACACCCATACCACATTTAGACATTTTAGCCATTTTAGACATTTTAGCCATTTTAGTTATATAAATAAGTATATATTAATATTTTACGCAATATTGTATTCAAAAAATAAAGAATGAATAAAATATGCTAAAGGCTAAAAATAATAAAAAAAAGATATATTAGTAGTAGGAATAGTAATAGTAGTACCAATATGAGCAAATTAATAGACCAAGGAGGATTTGGATGTGTATTTTATCCAGGGATAGAGTGTGACGGAAGTATAAGTAAAAACCCTAAATATATTTCAAAGTTGCACAAAAAAGAGTACCAAGTCGCGAATGAGTATAATGTCGGAAAAATGGTATCACAAATTCCATTATACGAGTATTATTTTGCACCAATTGTGAGTATGTGTGATATAGATATAGCAAAGATAGATAAACGCGAACGTGATATGTGTCGTGTTATATCGAGAAAGAATACTAATTCGAAATTTGTAATAATGAAGATGCCGTATGTAAAGAACGTAAGTCTAGGAAAATATATTACGAATCCAAATATAGACAAAAAGGAAATAATTACGTATATTTTGGATTTGTACAAGTTCCTGTTACATAGTTTAAAGATGTTGAACCTACGCGGGATAGTACATTTTGACTTCAAAGAGCAAAATTTTTTAATAGACATAAAAACAAAAAACCCAATCATTATTGATTTTGGTTTGTCGATACCGATAAAAAACCTTGGTCCCGAAACGTATATTAAATATTTTTACGGATACAATATAAATTACTATGCATGGTGTATCGACATCCATATTATTAACTATGTTATTCATGTGAACTCTACATTAACATACGATGAGTTGGTAACAATGATAGATACATTTATAATTCATAATAAAGGATTATTTATGTTTTCGGAAGGTTTTATTTCAAGATATCGAGAATTAGCCATAAACACGTATAAAAAATATGTAAATATGCCTGCAGAAAATATAGTGACCGAGTTAATTAAAAATTGTAATACCTGGGATAATTATTCACTAAGCATATTATTTTTATCCAAAATAAATACTATATCAAGTAAAGGTTTTACGGATAATAATTTGATAAAAAACTTTTCGGAATTATTGTTATTAAATATTCATCCGAATGTTGCGAAGCGCCTTAGTTTTGATGATACTAAAAAAATGTATAACAAAATATTTTTGTTAGACACATCTATAGATGAACACAAAAGTTTACTAAATAACTTTGATAAAAATATATTTGCCGATAAAGTGATAAAGGAGACAATGCAACAGGAGAAACTAAACCCTGATGTATTGAAAAAAATGAATTGAATATTCAAGTAAAATTAGTTGCTTTAATTAAAGGCTGAACCATTCAAGCCTCCCTTTAATGCGGCGGAATCAGCAGCAGCTACATGGCTTCCTCCCCTGCGGGAACGTCTAGTGGAACGACGGGTTTTTCTGTTTTTGCGGGAACCTTTGCGTCCGCGTTTTGATTTAGTAGTTACAGCGGATGCTGCACCCGATACATCTTTCTTGACACTCTTCCACGTCTTAGAAGCAGCCTTTAAAACATCCTTGAGATGAGTTTTCTTGCCCATGCTAGCCATGGTATTCTTAATATGTTGTCTCCAAGTAATAGCCATCTTATATTTTATACGGAGAAAATAATAAAGATTTGTGCAATAACAAAATAACAAAATATAAAAATAAGTTAAATATTTCTAAAGATATACATATGTTCATAGTTCCATAGTTTCATAGTTCCATAGTTTCATAGTTTCATAGTTCCATATTTTACTGAATACTAGAATACTAGAATATTACTTTCAGTAAAATGTAAGAAGAATTATAATAATGTGAAACGATATAAAACGTACATGATATATTTTATAAGTTCATAAGTATTAATACGCGTTAGTTTTTATTTATCAAAATGGTAAAAAATCTAGCAGGGGGGTGCAACGGTAAAAAAGTAGCAAGAAAGCATACAACAAAGGGTAAAAACGAGTTGCGGTTATCCAAGTCGTCAGATGAGAAGTACGCAATAGTTACTAGATTACTAGGGAATACCTGTGATGTTATTTGCGACGATGGTGTAAATCGGCGCTGTATAATTCGTGGTAAATTTACAGGAAGAAATAAGAGAGACAATATGCTAGATAACGGGACATATATATTGGTCGGGATGAGGGAGTGGGTGGATGAGGGAGGGCGTTCTAGACAAGCAGATGAAAAAAACGTAAAATTTTGTGACTTGTTAGAGGTGTATAATTCAATGGAGCGCGACATATTGAGAAGGACGCATAATATATTTAGTTCATTAAAAGATGAAAGTGGAAATAAATACGACAATGCAAATACGAATGTAACATTTGTAGACGAGAATACATTAAAGTATCAAAATGTTATTAAAAAGATGGATGGAAAAGGCGGCAGTGGTGGCAGTGATGATGGTAGCGAAGAGGAGTTCAAAGAACAACCTGTTATGATTACAACAAACGTAAAGCATGTTGGTAAAGGTGTTATCGTTCAGTCATATGATATTAGCGACGACGAGGATGAGGACGAGGACACCGTCAATAACAAGAATGGAGACGATGACAAAGACGATAAAAAGGTCACCGTGGTATATACTGCGCCTAGTTTTGTGAATAAAAATAGGAATAAAAATGTAGAATATACAACCGAGAATAATATTGATGTGGATGATATTTAGTTCTACTCAAGACTGCGTCGGATGGCTTCTTCGATGTCGGCTTGTTCCTGGTTCATAAGGTCAGGGTATATGTTGTTGTTGATGAGGTTGTTGATACTGTTAAGGTTGATATTGTTAATGTTGATATTGTTCAATATATTCAAAATGTTGGGGTTGAAGTCATTGATGTGGTGGTTGATGTATGCCGGCGGAACATCGCGCTGTACCGCTTCTGCAGGTACTTCCTGCCCTACATTCACGCGGGAAGGTGGTAAAGCAGCGCCACTAGGAGAAGGCATAGAAGCGCGGACGGGTGAAGACATCATTCTGACACTTTGGAGAAGGCGATTCATAGGCACTGAAACGGAGTGATGGTGGTGGTGGAGATGGTGATGGTGATGGTGTTGATGAGCGTGACCACCAACATGCTCTGCGATTCGAGATGCAATATTATTGACGCGAACAATGTCGCTTTCTTGGTGTGCGTCTGCGGGTGCGTCTGCCTGTGGTTCTTGATATTCATCGTCATCATCCTCGTCATCGCTTCCGTAATTTTCCGAATTTTGCGCTTGATGTTCAACGACCTCTTTTGACTTGAAAGAGAAGCGACAAATGGGGCACTCTGCTTTCTCTTCTTTCAACCATTTGGTAATTGCTTCTGCATTGAATGCATGGTTGCAGGGTAGAATCTTAATATCATCTCCTTCTTCGAAGTCTACCTGCCAAATACCGCACGCTCCATTTATTTTCAGTTCCTCCACCATGGAGCTAGTAAACTTCTTTTCGACAAGTTGACCGTGTTCTTCTTCGGAGATAACCCGCTTAACGGGGCATCGGTCGTATAGCGAACGAGCGAGAATAGACGCCACCGATGGTTCCTCCATATCATGAAAGCCCTCTCCGAATGCACCACCACCACCACCGACTCTAAGTGGCACCAGTGCTATCCTATTTCCATATATGTAGTCGAGTAAATTTTGACTTCTGACAGGTAACGCTACAGAAGCCAGCATCATAAGATCGGCGTCATCGGGGTTCTGGTTCTGATTCTGATTCTGGGAAGATTGTTCATCGTGTCCGGACATTGTGTATCTTGATAAGTTCGTGTGTTTTGTTTTGATTCTATATTCATATTAGAATAATATTTCTACTTCAATTTTCTAGAAGTAGAAATAAAATAAATAACTACAATAATACAATAATACAACAGTACAACACTAGAACACTTTAATGCTTACGATGTCTAGTGACCGAACTAAAAATAGATGGAAACATTGCAAGCATCATGACAATGTTAATAGCATAAATAATAAGAACGAAAGTAGAGTAGTAGTAAAGAAAAGTGCGTCTCCATTCACTAGAACACTGGCGACACTGCGATTCGTTCATTTTTCCGATAAAGCGGTAAAGGTAAATAATATTGGCTACATTTATTGCCATCAAAATCAAAACTACCCACTTGTTGGAGATCAAGAAAGAGCGACACTGATTTGGAAACACTGCAAACAAAAGAACTTGAATTAAAATAATAGTACTTAAAGTAGTCACATAACCGGTTTCGGGAATGTTGGTACAAAATCCACATTTCATTTTCATTGCGGCAATATAAGTCAAAATAATCGCTAAAATAATGACACTTATAACTCTTTGAAAAATATTTTGCATTTGTTGTTATTATATAATAATTAAATATTTTTTTTAATTATTATATGGTATATTTTTAACGCGTATAAATCTTGTATTATATTATAAAATCCTAGAATCCTTGAATCCTTGAATCCTAGAATCCAACAACTTGCTTAAATACACGCTCAAAACCAATATATCTATTATTATTCAGCGAATTCACCAATGTAGTCCAAGGCGTATATTGCTGAAGACCCGCAACACCTTTTTCGCAAAAGACATTCAAAAGTGCCGGGCTAAACCCTGACAACATCGATACATTTTGGTCCGTTGACAATGAAGGGAACCCAGTAGTTTTGCGCAAATTCCAAAACACAATATGCGGAGCTTTACACGGTTCTCCATATAATCGTTCCCCCATTTTTGCAAACATTTGTTTGATATTTTCAAACAGTGTTTCCCTACCGGACAAGTCGCTCATACTCGCCGACGCATTACTCATTTGCATATCCGAAAAAACAACCAGTACCAAATTCTCGGCAACATCGCGCGGGAGTTTATTATCCTCAATCCCCTCTCGTATAAGGTCAAGCGCTAAATAAAAATTCGTCGTCATCCCCCACGACGATGTCCTCAATTTACTGACCTGTTTCACAAATGTATCCGAGTCTTGCACCCCTAGCTGAACCCACGTCGGGCGCTCCGAAAATGTCATCACGCGCGGACCAAGTATGGACTTTTCCGCGACACGAATACTCAATCCAATCGCCGAATGAAGCGGGTTGCTATTATCTTCTGTCATTGAACCCGAAACATCCGCCATCGCTATAAAGTTGCCAAGGTTCCCATTCTGCGCGGAATTACTCTTCCATTGCTCATTCAATGCCGTAACAACCGGCGACTCGTTCGGTAATGAATTTCTAATACATTCAATAGCGCTCTTTACAAAATCAATTATCGAAACACGTTTCCCCTTTATTTTACTAGTACCGTCGACTACATTTCTTAAATATTCTTCATAATTATTTTTACAATTGTCGCGGTCTTCATCATTTTCGCAGCGCGTAGTCTTGCCATTCTTCTTAAGATTTAAAAATGAATTTGTCTGTTTATGCATGGTAATACTTGTGACATTGTTGAAGTTAATTTCCGCCCATTTACCATCGCACTGCTTTACTTGGGTTGTGTCCAGTTTTTTATTCAGCGCAGAAATGATTTTGCGATAAATCATAAATGCGCGGTTTACAGCTCGCTCATAGGATGGGTGCGCGGCATCATGCGGAATCTGGTGTTGCGAATAACTGATTGCTAGATAATAGTAAAGCCAGCCGAATTTTTTCGACTTTTCGCGTGGAACCCATCGAGCTACTAGAGAAAAACTCGATTCGTTATTTTGTAACTTTTGCGCATCGATGCGAAGTTGTTCATTTATAAGGTGTACAACTTTATCAACAAGTCTCGAATACAATTGACTCTTCTCCTCTTTTTTCTCCGTATTTTCCACCGAGTTATTAAAACCATCAATCATCTGTTCTTTCATATACGTTAAAAAATACTTCATGTCTTTCCATGAACCGAGGGGATGCTGTTTTGAGTTTGTATCACACATACCATTGCCATCTCCCTCGTCCCCCGCACTCTCCGCACTCTGCACACTCTCCACATCATATACGAGTGTTTCAATAACATATTCAAAAAATCTGAAATCGATTTTTGCCCATTCCAAAAGCATTACATAAAAAAGCGCGTACTCACCTTTCCCGCAAATAATATCACGCGTTTGTGCTAACAATTTAAACATTATGATACCCATGTCAACACACTTATTATAATCATCGCTATTTTTATCAAACGTTTTAACTCCACTCATTATAATACTCAAAATATCTCTCGTTTCTTTTGCAGTAGTTGAAAAACCTGTCTCACTACTTGTTCTTACTAACTGGAAACTAAACTGCATTATTTTTTCTTGCAACATAACCAAAGATGATGTATTGACGCTCTTATACTCAATATGATTGTTCTCTCCATACTGATAACCGACTACAATATCGTCTAAAGCTTTGATGATGGGGTTAACAGAAGAAGTAAGAGCGGGCATGGACATGGACGTATACATATCCCGTGGTTGCATTGACAAGAAGGCTGTGCTTTTATTACACAAAGGTGGATGATAATATATAATGGATTCGTATTTTTAAGTATGTTTCAAAATAGTTATTCTCATGTCGCAAATAAAACTACAAGTAAAACTACAAGTAAAACTACAAAAGATTTACATACCGGTCGCATCGCTTTGTCTTGTTGTTGCTTTGTCTTTTCTGTTTTTGTGAACTACGTATGTGTATTCGTTTTGTGGTGTTATTTTTATTTTTAATAAAACCATTATTAATCAACTCTTGTTTTGATAACAGCGTAGTATGCTCAGGTTCCGCTGCTTGTTCAGGACATTCAAAAAAGAAAAAATAAATACCATTGTATTTTTTTAATAATCGAAGCGTCGGTTTTAACTCGAATGAGTCAATTCGGTTAAGAGTATAAAGAGATATAAAATCATTTGGATTTTCAATATACTCTGGTAAAGACTCGGGAGTTACATGAATGTTATAAACCATAATAGATATCAACTTATATTTTACCTTATTTTTCTTTTGACTATTTTTTATTACATCTATTAATTGGTGTCGCGTTACAATATTGTCATCGTTGTTAAGATATATTTTTTTCTGATTAATTATTTCGATTTCATTATCAGTATTAATATACGTTATATATGTTTTTATGTTATTCAATACGGTAACTTCTTTAAACATCTTGGAGTAGTCTATTTCAGGTATTTTAATAGGTTCTTGTTCATCCGCCGTTACATGTTCACTTTCTGATTGATACTCATCGCCCATTTTATTTGTAATTATAATAATATAGATAATCTATACAACAACCTAAACTAATTAGTTAAATAGTTAGTTTAGGTTTTACGAATGTATCATTCAACGTCAATCATTCGATGTCAATAGTAATTGTCATCTCCGTTATCATCGGAAGATATATCATCTACCATTTTTAACTTTGCATTCCTTTCGCTTTGTTCTCTTATTTCCTGATATAACGAATATTGTTTATAGTTACATTTTTTATACTGCGTACTCATTACTTTCGGTTCAGTTTTATTTGCAACTTCTGGTTTCTTTTCTACAACTTTTTTAAAATCCAATTTATTTTGTACAGAACCTTGCTTATTTACCTTTGTTGAGTTACTTCCAAGTGATGGAAAGTTATCATCATCATTTAAAACTATTTTGTTTAATTCCGATTTTTCAGTATTTGCGTTATTTGCGTTTTGCGAACCACTTTGAAAACTATTTTGCGAATTTTTTAAAAAAATATTACCACCATCATTCCTAAATGAATTATTACTAGAAAATCCAACACGATATGGTTCCTGCGACTGCATACGCGGTTGTCCAAAATTTTCATCTCTTCTAATAACATGACGTTCCATCGTATTATCATAACACCTATTACTATCACTATAATCCGCTACAACGTAAGCAGTATCAATTATATCATTCAATTCATTGAATTTCCGTTTACTCATTTAAAATGTCGCGTAAAGACGTGTCTACTAACTAACTATTTGGATGCTCTATACTATTATTATATTTATTTTTTAAATAGTAGTTTATATAGTATTTAAAAAAAGTAATATAAAGATATTTTAGCTATATTATTTGTCTCCTAACAGCAACTTTTTTTTCGCTGCATATAAATAAAATAAACAAGGATTCTATATACTTTGTAGGAGACAGCAACGTGACAGTGGTGATGGCGGTGACAGTGAAGGTGTATGTATATATTCCCCAGCATAACATAGAGATGTTTTCTATGTTATACTTTATATTTTTTTAGAAAATTCTTCTTGGAGCCATTGTGTAATATTGTTATACATTTTTTTACCATAGTATATTTCGGGGTAATCATATGTATGATAAGCCTTGGTTGATTTTTTATTTCCATAATGGTATGTTACTGACCCTAATCTTTTATCAATAATATTATCCATAATTATTTTCGAAATAGAGGTATTTTTTATGGTTTCTTTGTTTTCATCTCTTCGTATGCATGTAAATAAGTTATCTAGTTTAAAAAAAGAAGTCATCTCATTCATTATAGACTTATTTATATTTATTAATTTTGGTGATGGTGGGTCTTCTTCACAAATATCCATCATGTTTGCCAACAAGTAAGGAGCATTCAAGAGTTCTTCCATTATATTATATCTATCCTAATATACTATTTTTATATATTTTTTGCTGAATTTCCGCAAACAGAAAATTGAAGTCAAAGTAATCCTTTAATTTATATGCAGTGTAATCAGAAAAAGACAACTAGCTACAAACAATACAATGTCCTACAATAACTCAAGAAACGATGCCCGTGATGCCCGTGATGCTCGTGATGACCGCCGTGGTCCCAGACAACACAACGAAGAGCGATACATTCCTCGTGATGCCCGTGATACCCGTGATGACCGCCGTGGTCCCAGACACAACGAAGAGCGCTATATTCCTCGCGATGGCGATGACCGCCGTGATGACCGCCGCGGCGATGAAAGGTCGCCTCTCAGTATATGCATTCCCCGAACCTTTCCTACCATCCGCGGAGAACAAACCAAGCGCGCTGTTTTCAGAACATTCAGGGAGTTGAACATCGGATTCATTGACCGCATCGACACGGTTCACAAGACCGACAAGAACGGCGAGCGATTCTGCACCGTCTACGTCCACCTCAAGCGCTGGAACATGCAAAACCAACTTGCCCGTGACACTCGCCAAAAGCTCTTGGATGGAGAAGAAATCAAGGTGGTGTACGATGAGCCATGGTTCTGGAAGTGTGTTGCAAGCACTATCGAAAAGCCGGAAAATCGCTACTCTGAAGGAACCGCTCGCACCACAGCAAGACCACGCATCGACCTAGGCGAAGGAACACGCGCTCTTTCCCGCTACACAACAACGACAGACGACGAACACCGCGACCACGAGGAAAAGGAAGAACACAACCAGGGACAACTCTGCAATATGGACCCAGAAGAGCAGGACGAGTAAAGCGACAACGCTCTACATAAAATAGGTAAGTAATAGGTAAGTATGATACAACCATAAATCAACCATATTTGTGTTTTGTGTTTTATGTTCTAACACTTTTTTATTTTTATACTGTAATTTTATACTATCATGGAGTCCGAACAAAAAATAAATATTAAATCTGGGTCATCCCTCAAGATTGGAAGTACAAAAATTTCACTTTTAAAAGAGAATTTTTATACGATTGAATCAACTAGTTTGCTTTTAGATTCTATAGATGAAAATATTACACATAACAGCGAACATAACAGCGAACATCAAAGACACAGTAAGCAAATTAAAATGACACCGATTTCAGATGCAACAGGTAAAGGCAAAAAAACCAAAAAAGCCTTATATGAAAAAATAAAAATGAAATTCAACGCCGACTCTGTTATGCCTTTAACAACCTTTATAAATAAACAAGGAAATAAGAAAGGAACAAACTATAATGTAATACTTCATTTTATAGGTAATATAGGGAACCAACTAACATTTTTACGAAATAAAGGATATTCTATTCCTTTTTTTAGTTTAGAAGATTTTATTGTTATTGACAATATTATTTTTTCTTTTATAAACGACGACAAGATTTTTAAAATAGATGACGAAACGAAAAACATCACGGTAGACTACCCCATTCAATATAATAAAAACCACTCTTTTATTCCACCTGGTCTCGCTTTCGGTCTAGGTGATCAGTCCGATAAAATACCAATCGATATTTATTATTCATCGATATACCATAGTCTAGCACAACTGTGTGTATATGTTTTTTTAAGAAAACAAATAAAAGATGAAGAAGACTACGACAAAGTAGCCGGTCCATTTATTTATACTTCTCTATATTGGTGCCTTAAGCGGTGTTTAGATAAAGATGAAAACAAAAGAATTCTTTTGTATGTGTAATTTATAAGAAATAAGAATGTCAATTGCTACTTTGAAAAGAAAAACCAATTTAGGCGGAAATCCGCGCGCTGACCCTATTTCTGGTATCGGTAACAAAGGTTTCGCTCTAAATGGAACTCTCCGCAATATCGGTGGCGTAGGTCAGTTCAGAATGATGTCGAATGTTACAAGAACAAGGTATCGCGGTAACACACCCACGGGAAGCGGTGGTTTTCGCGGTTCATATCCTTTATATATATCCAACTCGGGTGACTGCTGCATCAATGATCCAAGTGTGGTTAAAAAGTCTACTAAAAATACACAAGGTATGTTGGAGGAGCGTTTTAAAGGTATATTATTCGGAACTTACCCTAACTCATGGGTCAAAGATGACGACAATGCTTATCGTGAGACAAAAACACAGGGGCAGTATGTCCAGGACGTAACACGAAAAGTCGGTTCCTGTAATTTCCAAAACCCCATTTGTTGCGAAGTCGATAATAGATGCAACTGTATCCAAGGGAGATATATATTCATCGGTAGTAAAAAGAAACTGTTTTATCGCCCAACAACTAAAAGTGTTGGTAACTTTAGCCCCAGTGGACAGATGATGTCACAGAGTTTGTATATAACTGCGGGTGGCGTTTCCATGAAGAATAATCTTCCCACACCTGCATGCATGCAACATTACCCACCAATGTTGCCCCATACCGGATGCGACTCGAATGTTGTAACATGGCAGCAAGCTAAAGCTGTCGGCATTGTTCCACCAGACTACATGAACTGTCCTCCATGTGTCGTAACAAATCCGCCATGCGTTACCTGTGTTTAGATTTTCTTAGCAATCCTCGCAACCCTCGCAATATATAACGCTTACAGTACGTTATATGTTACACTATGCTATGTTATGTCTAGTAGTAATATTTATAATTAAAGAGAGATAAAGTAGAACAACATTAAGTTGGTAAAAATCATGAAAAATTGTTGAAACATAATGGTGTATTTTGCAAAGTCAGTTTTAGGAGTAACAAGTGTATATCCTACACCGGCTTGTACTGTTGTAGCCAAAAATAACACATCTGGGAATCGTGGTTCAATATATTGTGACATATCTTCATTGACATCCATTTCTTTCCTTATAAGATAGTAAATTATAGCAAATATTATAATACATAAAAAGTTGTATAATGCACCTCGAAAAACATATTTCATTGTAATGACTGTTTATAAATATTATAAATATTATAAATATTCACTTTTTACTATATTCATTTCTTCGTCGTTCTCTTCGTCGTTCTCTTCGTCGTTCTCTTCATCGTTCTCTTCGTATTTTTTTTATTCCTATTGTACCGCGTTTTACTACCTCCCTCGTGTTGTTGTTCGTCATCACCGTCGCTACTCTTTTCAGACCGTGGACTAATATTGGACATCGGTGTTCTAAACCCTAATACACCGCTATCACTGGAAGTCATATCTTTAAATAATGGCGACACATCTTGTGCTTCTGATGCGACACCTTCTGCTTGTTCATGCGGTCCAGTTATCTCTCTTCTATTTTTTAGAAACTTTTGTCGTGCCCTTTTTTGTTTTATAGTCAAATGTTTGTATCCTTTGTGTTTTTTTCTCCACCTTTTTGTTCGGTCATTTTCAGAGCCACTTAGATGCCCTCTACTCGTCAATGAATCAGACGTTCTAGGAGACCTGGGGGAAACTAACTCTTCGGGAATCATCTGCCCTAATTCAAATGCAGGAACACTTGTGGAATCGAATTCTCCAACAGGTCTTAAAAAACGCATCGTCATTCTTTTTTTCACCGGTAATTCTGAAGCATGCAAACGTGTCGCCAAGTGTTTGTGCATTTCTACACCCCTAAATTGGTCTCTACTCGTTTGTTGTAAAATAACGTCATCCAACATTTCACTTAAAACGTCATACGACTGCGACAAAGTAGAAGAGAATATTTTAGATACCACGCCATACCTAGACAGTTTACGCAACTGCATAAGAACAATTCTCTTCTGTATATGTTGTAGTCTATCCACAGGCAATCCCGCAGTTTCGTACTCGGGTAAATCAGCAATCACAGAGGCACACAAAAACGCCGACCTTGAAAATTTAAACATTGTTTTTTGTTCAAAATCCGTCAATTTACTTAAAAAACACGCCGCCGAGTCACAATGAAGGCGGGGGTCCGGATGCTCCCGCTCTTCTAACCTTTCTACTGCTGCTGCTGCACCACTCGCAATAAATTCGCGACACTGTCTCACATTTTTATAAATGATATATACATACTCCATTAAAGCGACATCCACGTGCAAATAAAAAAAAGCAAGAGCCCTACCAATTGTGGAACGTCTAACACGACTATATAATTTATCAATCATCGGGTCATATGTAGTGTACGTTATATCAACTAGTTTTACTTTTTTTCTTGGCGCAGCCGTATCACCCAAGCTGACTTTCACATTTTTGGATTCAAATTGTTTACCGCATACTCCCGGACCTCTCAACACTACATCAACGCAACTATAGGTAAGTCTCTGATTCCCTTCAGCTACCGCCTTAGAGAAAGCCGATTGAAGTGACATCTCGCGCTTATATTCAAGACACGCCGTAATAAATGCCCCAACCTGTTGCGCAAATACTTTTCTCGTAATATCATCATCGGAATCATGTTTCGCCAATATTACAAGGTCAATATCATCCGTTGTCTGGTTTTCTAAATCACCCGCAACCTTTAACATATCCGCGCATAAATATAAGCCAGTTTTCCCTTTTAACATTACTTTACATTTTCGTTGTAATGCGCGAGTCGCTATGCCTACTGCAATAAAACATAGACCCATATCATAGTTGCTTTGTGGGTTTTCGAGATTTTGTTTTTTACATAATTCTGTAGTTAGCGGTAGTTTATTTACTAGACCACCTTGCATCATATTTCCAAACATGAAGCTATGGTATTCGTGGTAAACCTCTCCTATTAACTGATTAATATCTCGAATGCCCATTCCATACCAGAAGTTTACATCCAATTCAACCGGAACGGCTTCATACGACTCTACGGGAAAATCTTGCGCATCACCTGGTTGTTCTTGATGATACATTCCCATCATACCAGGGTGCATCCCCATCATCCCAGGGTGCATCCCAGGATGCATACCCATCGCCATCATCCCAGGGTGCATACCCATAACAGGGTAAAACTGTTGCTGATGTTGCTGATGTTGCTGATGTTGCTGATGTTGCTGATGTTGCTGATTACGTCGAGGACATCTATTTTGTTTATGTCCGTACTGTTTACATCTTTCGCAGTACTCTTGTGCACTTGCCATCCATATATATTATTATATTATTTTAAACTGGAAAAATAATATAAAGTTATTGCCAATATAATGTTATAGTTCATAAAACATAAATGAGTTCTTCGGATTCTACAGACTACACAGTCGTAAAGCCACCCGCATATATTCTCAAATTATTTATAATGAAACAGTCTACCTCGTCTTCCATTCCCATTCCCACTCCTAAATACGACGAACTGGTAAAAATGTACGAAGAAAAAGTAGAAGCACACAACAAAAAATTATATGATTCACAATACCCCGATTCAGGGTTCGACCTTTTTACCCCTTTCGACTATACCGACCACGCATACGGATATACCGATAACCGTTTATCCCCCATCACATTTCGCGCACCTCTCGGCGTAAAATGCTCCATGTCGCATTTTAATACCGCCTATAAAAAATCATACCCATCCGGTTACTATTTATATCCTCGCTCCAGTATTGTTAAAACCCCTTTTCGCTTATCTAATTCGGTGGGAATTATTGACTCGGGATATAGGGGTGAAATCATGGCGGTGGTTGACAATATAAATGCGGCAAACACCGATTTAAAAGCGAGCATTGTACAGTATATGCCTCCTATGTCGCGTGTGTTTCAAATATGTTCGCCAACATTGGAGCCGTTTATGGTACAAATCGTAAGTAGCGAAGAAAAACTAGGAGTGACAGAACGCGGCAGTGGAGGGTTTGGTTCAACGGGCGTATAGTGTGGCGGCGCCCTATAGTGAAAAATTGTTATATTCGTCATACGGCATCGAACTGTCATTTGCACCTTTGAATTTCACTACTTTGCCGCCATCCATGTAAATTTTAGTGGGGAATGAAGCAGCGTATTCCGTGTCATGTGTTACGACAATCAGTGTTACTTTTTTAGACATCTCGTCTATCATTCTCATTATGTATTTTTTATGCGTACTATCAACGGCGGCGGTAGGTTCATCCATAATAATAATCGGTTTTTTGCTTAAATAGCACCGCAAGATGTATATAATTTGTTTTTGTCCTCCACTTAATGCGGAGCCGTGTATCCCGGCAAGCGTTTCTAGTCCCTGGGCGTGAGTTTTAAATACACGCATGACATGTAACTCTCGAAGAATCTGTTTTACTTTTTCCTTCGGTATATTATTCCCGTAACATATGTTGTCAATAATAGAACGGTTAAAGAGAACTACTTTTTGATTTATACATGCTATTTTGCTTCGAAGGTATTCGCGATTAATATCCAAAACGTTTACGCCGTTGTGTAGAACCTGCCCGCTTGAACAGTTATAATACCCCATGAGAAGTTTGATTACCGTTGATTTACCGCTTCCATTGGTTCCTATAATTGCTACGCGATCGAGGGGTTTTATTTTAAAGGAAACATTCTCTAATGAATTTGCGTTTTTGTCGCTTTCGTTGTTGCCCCCTTCGCCCCCTTCCATCTTTTTATCATAGCTGAATGATACATTTTTAAACTCTATTTCCCCGTTTATGGGCATTCCGCTTTTGTTTCCATTTGGGGCGGTATTGTTTAATATACTTTGAATGATTGCTTCACTTTCTGCTAATTTACCATATCCTATAACTACGTGAACGGTTCTCGATACTGATGACTTTAAAAATCGAATAAAAAATAATACAATCACAACTAGTTTTACAGTCGTATCACTCGTTATTTTTTTAGCCTTGTAAAACCGAAGTATGACATATATGTATAGTACGAGAATAGCTGTTATGAAAAATGCAAATAAATATGACCCTTTGGAAGAAAACCATATTTGTTCTTCATTTTTTTCGTCATATACGGAATGTTTGGATTCTAGAAAATCTTTTTCTTGTTCTACCTTTTTACATGAGATTACACTTAAAGAGTTGGTTAAAACATCATCGATGTGCGTCATTAATATTTTTTCTTCATTTGCCCTGTCTTCTGATTTATCTTTTATTTTTATTAGAATATAGTAGTATATAATAATAAATACTACAAATAATAGTATCATTATTCCGCCAATTTCTACGTTTAGGTATGTTATATAGAACAATATTGCAAAAACGGTTATACAAAATGTGATAATCATAAAAATGAAACTTTGAGTAGATGATACGACAATGTTAGGAATCATTAACAATTTTAGAATAGTATTTGATATATTTTCATCTTCATAGTTGACTTCGATATTTTTAAATATTGCATCGATTAATTTAAATCGAATGAATTTTTCCATTTTGGGGTAGTTTATTTTGTCATAGTAGCTATTAAACATGTACATGGCATCTATCAGAACATATAGACCAGCAATCTTCCATAATGCTGATATAGACCCTTCATAGTCTAAGGTATTAATTGCAGTTGTAAAATTACTAAATAAGTTTGATAATACTATCATTTCTAGTGGATTTGTTACAAATAATATAACAATTGTAATGATGACCCACAAAATGTTTTGTTTTACAAAATCGAAGATATAGTTCAATAAAATATTCTTTTTGGGTTCAATTATGGGTGTAGTATTTGATTGGGGTTGGGTTTGGGTTTGGGATTTAGCGTCCATTATTAAGATATATTATATACATAATATATTTTAGTTACTAAATTTATACTTTTTGTGGTTTTATTTGGTTATTTGGTTATTTGGTTATTTGGTTATTTATTTTCTGGAAGATATAAATAATTTACGTAATAGGGTTTTAGCCTTTTTAGCAACACTGTAATAATATGATGCGCGATGTTTTTTGATAGTTCTATCTCTCGCTCTGCGCGTCATCTCACGTGCGCGAACATATGCTGAAATAAGCCCACCTTTGCTTGGCTTACAAGAACCGGCATTACAAATAGGGAAAGACTTTTTGGAACCGAGGAAACACTTTTTTCCGCACCGTTTCAACTGGAGTGTTCGCTGGCGTCTAGTAGGTTGATTCTTGCGCCAACTCTTGAATGTTTTTAGTAACTGCTTCCTTGTTACCATTTTTCTATATATGTATTGTATATTTTTATGTGTTATTATTGGTATATATTTAGAATTTTATTATACTTATAATATATCTTTAAAGATGAGTTGGTTTAAAGGTGCTACTACACCTTTTGGAAGTGCTGCTCGTGCTGTTACACCTGCGGCTCGTTTGTTTGGTATAATTAATGAAGAACCTACCAAAGAAAATAAAGATGCAATTAACGAAGCAATTAACAAAGCAATTGACCAAGATAAACGAGAAATAACACCCGAAGCCATCGAACAAGCCGAAAAAGCCGAAGATGGTTCTTCTTTAACAAAAAATGAGGATAACGCTATTTTAGAAGTAGAAAAATACAAGAAACAACTTTTAGAGCAAGAATTGAGGCAAGCCTTTATTGCAGACCAACAAAATATTACCAAATTTCGAGAAGAATGCGTAGAGGAAGCAATTAAACAATTTCAAAAAGCGTTAGTTGATTATGATATGCGAGTTGCACCTAGTATACAAGTTTCACCTAAAATATCCCGTGATATTATGAAAAAAATTGCAAAATCATGGAGTGAATTACTTATTTCTACAACACAAGGTGACAGTTCTGTATACTTAAGTTATAAAACATTCTTTTTTCGTGTAAATCAAGCGATTGATGCATTACTAACACAGTGTATATTTTTATCGACTAAATGGGGAGTTATGCAAACGGCACTGTCTGTTACTCATCCTCCTCCTGATTTTAAATCATATCCAACATATCCAAAAGTACAAGTTGGACCATGTTGGTATGTTGTAGGTCCTATTTTAGATTTTAAAAATATAGAGGGAAGAATATTTATTTATGTTAAATGTTACCGTACTGAACAATGCACTGACGGAATATATTTTTGGGTCTATGGTTCTCAAAGTGAAGGTTTTAATCGTGTATTTTTTAAACTAGACCCTTTTGGAGCTATTGAAAAAGGGTTTGACTATACACAAGGAACATTTGTTCATTTACGACTACAAATGGCATTATGTAGTTATTATGAGACGTATAGAAGAGAAACACCAAAACTATTAGACACTCTTACAGTGTTGAATTCATTTATGATGAATATGCCTTATTTACAACAACACGCAACATATAATAGTCTTCATCTCTATAAGATTGACGATATGTTTGCATCCATAATTAAAAGAGGATTTCCTTTACATTCACCTTTAACTTCATCTAACACGATGAATAATGACTGGTCAAGCATAATAAATATGAGATGTAAAAAAAGAGGACTAACTGTTAGTCACGACAACCAACTTGTAATAGCTAGAGAGTTACAACCAGAATGGGAAGTTCAACACACATTTTTTCCCCTAACTGCTAGTGAAATAAATCATCCGTTTTACGATTTTTCAAGAATAAAAATGGGGTATGGAACAACATGCCCGTATATATTTTGTTTTACCACCTGTGGATTAATACAATCATGTCCTATGTTTAAACTATTTTTAAGTGCAAATAGTTATAAAACCACATTTTGGTGTCAAGGGTTTCAAAATTATACAAAAATGTTGAGTGTTGACCCCAACCATGAAATATTGTCACCTGTTTTACATGTTGTTATGGGAGCACTTTTACAAAAGCCTGATATGGCAATGTCATCACTACGAAATATAATGTTAAATATTGGAATAATGAGTGACGCTAGACTTACGACTCAACAATATAATGGAGCGACTAAAGCTATAATGACACTTGGAACAGGAAAATTACATAAAGAGCCTGATAGTACTACTGAAATGCCTTTAATTGATACTATTAGAAATGCTGCATATCGTGCGTATGAAAAAATACAAAGATTATCTCCTGATAGAAGTTCAGGAGATCCATTCAGAAAAAGCTCAACTAAACAAGTAAAAACGGATGCTTCACTTGATGCTATTATAAAACAAAAGGTTACAAAAAAAATAATTATGATAGAGTGTCTTGCAAATTTTTATATCCAACAACCACGTGACTCTTCTAATCTATTTGTTGCCGAAGTAAATCGTTTATTAGATTTTCACCCTGATCATAAATTAACTCTTCTACAAAGAATTAATTTTGCTGCAAAAAATACACAAGTTCCTGAACATGCACTTGCATATGCTTTTATTGTCGCAAGCCCCGAAGCTGCCGCAGCTGCCCTTTTTGGGTATATTTCTAGTCCAAAAAAACTTGAGAATGAACCAACAGAATTTGAAAAAGAATTAACTGATCTTGCTCACTTATGTTTCAAAAAAGAGTGGTCAGATAGAATGATAGACAACGAATATAATGCATCACCAGGAGTATTTAATGACGCAAATGCTATACATAATTACTTGGGCGAAGATGGTGTATTTCATGAATTCGTTCCTGATGCTCCTCCTGCTCATCCTGCTCCTCCTGCTCCTTATGTATTTATATCTTCATTTGATGAAGTAAGAAAAGTAGATACTAGTCCTACGAATCCCAATCCAATAGAACTTGATGTTACAGTAGTTACATTTGCTCACATATATCGTGTAGATTGTGGTTATCATGAAGTTTTTGCAGATGATAGTGATGTACTTAAATCTATGTCAATATTATATCAAATATCTACAACTATTGTTTACAAACGCGAAAATCCCGGAACACCCTCAAAAATTTTATATGCTATAACCCAGAGAACACCTCTCCTATGTCTTCCTGATTTACCTGATGCAATTAAATATCTAATAGCAAAAAAAATTAAGGCACTCATAGAAGAATTAACAGGTTCCCATATGGTCTCCAAAAAAGTTAGACAATTTCTATTAGGTACAGATCAAATTATTTTTAATAATAAAAGTCATCTTGCTACGTTTTTAGAAAATATTACTGAAATATTGTTACCCCCCAAGAAAATATTGCCACCCTCAAAATTAAGTGAAAATGAAAAAATATTATTACCACAAATTCAACAACTTCTAGACCAACTAATTCAACTTCTACAACAAGAAGCAGCAGCAGCAGCAGCAGCAGCAGAACTACTAACTACACCGTATACTTTATGCGCCACATATAAAAGAGTCGCATCATATGGTGCTTTTTATGCAGGGAAAATGATGGAATATTTTTTTGGCGGAGAAAATGGATATTATCAACTTCCTTATTTTTTTAGGAACTTTGATAAATTTCTCAAAGTATGTCATCAGTATGACAGTACGGCATTGATGTATTTACCCAATGTTCCTCCATATAATTTATTACATCCTCTTCCAAATGCTCAACCATTATTAGACGCTAGTATTCAACTATATTTTACCGGTTTAGATATTACTTTCACGGGGGATAGTATCGGAACAAAACTAGAAAAAAATACAAAAGATGTACATGTAATATTTGAGTATTTGACAAAGGATTTTATGATAGATACTAATATATTAGACGATACTGTTAGTTCACAAGATACACTAGGTAGTTCACAAGGTTTGACATCATCTACGGGTTCTACGGGTTCGACATCATCGGATGATCAAAGTGGTAATGAATCGTCGCAAGATTCGTCATGGTCGCCAGGTTCGCAAAGTTTGGGTAGTTCGCAAGCTACAGGGACGGATTCGTTGCAAGGAGGTACTTTACCAATCAAAAACCATATTAAAAAATCCATAACTACTCGTAAAAAGAAAAATAAAAATAAATCCAGAACCAAGTCTACAATCCCTATTAGAAGAGTTACGATTCGAATAAAGAGAATGATGGAAAGCAAAGGTAGCAAAGTTACAAAACCAAGGACATACAAGCGTCGTGCAACAGGCGGTAAACGTAAGTCCAAGCCTAATAAAACGATGAGGCGATACAGGCGCGTGAGAAAATGAGAAATTCGCCCCATAAATAAAAATCAAAAATCTGCAAAATATGTCTCAAAGTCTTATCATTTTTATCTCCACATATTGTAGTGTGTATAGCCAAGTATGAAAAGTGAATCGATATCCCAAACCCGAAAATTACAAAAAATAAAAAGCAGAAAATTCCCCAAGCGTATTTATTTATACTCTTCCCCTCGTAAAGCCCAGAAAAAAGCGTATAAGTATTTAGGTAAAACTGCGAAACTCTACCCCGCAATCAACCCAGCCAAAAAGTACATGATTTATGACCCCAAAAATAACAAGTGGGTAAACTTTGGGCAGATGGGCTATCAGGATCATACTAAACATAACAATAAAACTCGTCGCAAGAATTACTTGACGCGCACCAAAGGTATGCTCGGTGACTGGAAAAATAACAAATATAGTGCGAATCGGCTGAGTCGTTCTATTCTCTGGTAGTGAATAATGTATGGTAAAACTGACTCGACTTTTAAACACCAAAGATATTGAAATGAATAAACAAAATATTACTAACATATAACTGTTTAAAAAAACAATTATATATTATACACAAACACAAACACACAAACACTACAACAATGCCTTTCTACGCAGTTCATAAAGGAAAGCGCCGCGGTATATATACCGATTGGCTCGAATGCAAGCAAAATATTTTCGGTGTAAGACATCCAATATTTAAAAAGTTCAATACAAAAGAAGAAGCAGAACATTTTCTAATTCACGGATTTGGGACAAAAACAAACCAGTCGATGATGGATACTCTCGGGATTGGGGGGGCTGGAAAAACTAGAGATGATACAGACGCGAGAGATAATTCGAAAATCGAGAATAATTCGGAACCCGCAAATTTAGAAAATACTTTGACACAACCACAACCACAAAAACACCTCATTCCTATATTTACAGATGGTTCTCTTATTCGCAAAAAGAGCAAAAATGGGCAACAAAAACTACTATGCGGGTATGGAATATATATTCCCGCATACGGTCTCATGCCCGAATTGCGATACGCCGGTACAATCCACGACAACAAAACAAATAACCGCGGTGAGTTAAAAGCCATCATCGATGGTCTCGGGTACGTTTTAGACTTTATTGAGGAGACATTAGCGGATGTCGGTGTCGGTGTCGGTGTATCGGATGCGACACACCCCACCCAAGTGGAAAAAGACGACAAATTAAAGAATACGCAAATCGTGCTTTATACGGACTCGTCCTATTCAAAGTTAATTTTGGGCGATACGGGTGTAAAATATAGGAAGGCGGGGTATCTCGTATCGAAAAAGAGCGAGGAAAAAGTAAAAAACGCGGATATGGTCGAAGAAATCATGGAGATTCGCGACAGAATTGCCGCGTATGGTATGGAGCTCGTTGTCAAACACGTATATGCGCATACGAATCTAGATACATTCGAGGCAAACGGGAATCGCCTTGCCGATGAGTATGCAAATATCGGCGCGAATAAAACCTCCACATTCACATTCACAAATAACTAGGCTATATATATTTATCTATTTATTATTCGTAAAAAAGTTTTTATAGAGACTTCAAACCCGCAGAGTCTCATCCGCAAATATCCTCTTTTTATTCTGCACGTTTGCCGTATATGTCTCGATTGTGTCGAAGGCGATACACCCATTGTCTTCGTTGGTGTCATTGGTGTCGTCGCCTGTGCCGTCCTCGTCATCAATATCGGCAGTGGATGCTTGTGAAGCCCCATCGGTGTCTTGTTCGCGTCGTTGTTCGCGCTCTCTTTGTGCCTCGAGTAGATGCTGTGTTTCCGCCGTCGCGGGAATTTTAAACGGCGCCATAACAAACCGGAATACAACAACCGGCTCTGTTTGCCCGAAACGGTGGCATCGCGCAACTGCTTGGTCCTCGACAGACGGGTTCCAATCCGGGCTGACAAAATAGACTTCCGAGAACTGTTGAAGATTGAGCCCTTCGCAGCATGTTTGTATTTGAAGAATAAGCACATCAATGGCAGCATCCGGCGCTAATATTTGGCGGCGTTCATTTTCGCGCGTACGTCCATCCAAGTATCGCACAACCAGACTCGGGAATGCGGTAGTGATTCGCGCCTGAATATAGTCGATTTCGGCGCGGAAATGGCAAAACACGATTTTACGTTTCCCGTTATCTTTGCGCGACAGGATAGTCCGAACCACTTTGGAAATCTTGCTGCTATAGTTTTCGTCCTCGCACGGCGGCATTTGAGGCACCGATTTGCGGCATGCTAGGCGAGGATAAATGCACGACTGTTTCGCCTGAATCATGCGCCCTATTTTTACAGGTGATGGTTCTGGAAACCATGACATGTCTATGTGTTGAGATTCTGGGAGGGCTGGAGCAAGGTCGGTATCCGGTCCGCCAGGAATATTTAGGCAAGCAATACCGCTATGAAGACTGTGCGACAAAATCATTTCGGCAGGATTTGACCATTGTACGACGATATTTTTAGTAATAAGAGGCGGCAACGATAGCCCGACGCTTTGTTTCGTTCGTTTCAGTACAAAGTGTTTCACGATTGTGCGAATATTGTTCTTGTCTGCATAATATCCCGCCGGAATCCCGAGAAGCGCGCACAGCGAATAAAGGTCGTGAATCGAGTTTTGAATCGGCGTTCCCGTAACAAACCAGCGAATATCCGCCCTCAATGTCGAAACGCTCCTGAATATCTGCGTATTTCGCCCCTTGAGATGGTGCGCCTCGTCGAAAATAACGCGCCCCCATTTCAATTCATACAGCCGGTTTGCACCCCCATGCGCGCGTGCGTGTGTCGATTTCGATACATCCTTGTGTGAAATCAGGGCAGGTGACCGACAAATCATGTGCCCGTATGTGGTGATGACTACGGGGGCTGCTTCGAGCATCTGTTGCGTGATTCTTTTTTTCTCTGCGCCGTAAAATACGAGTGCTTGGTGTCCGGTGTTTTTGAGGATTTGCTGCTCCCATTGTTTGACGAGTGCGACGGGTAAAACGACGAGAGTCCTTTCCTGGAAGTTTGCCAGGATGAGTCCAATCATCATAATTGTTTTGCCGAGTCCCATTTCGTCTGCGACAATTCCGCCGCGTACTTGGTGGGGGAGCGAATCTCCGGCGAGTTCGTTTCGGAGACAAAATCGGATACCGTCTGTTTGATATTGTTTCTTTTGTAAACCTGCTTTTGTTAGAAAGTCGTGAAAACGTTCTGTTGCCTTACCTATTTCCTGATTGATACTGTCTTCGATGGGTGCGGGAGCGGGTGTGGGTGTGGATGTGGTGGTCATGTCGGTGGTCATGTTTGTTGTTTTAACGTTCTTGCAATATATAATATCGAGCTCTGCATTGAATTACGTACATTTTTCCACTTCAATTTCCTATTCTATAAAATTCTATAAAAATGAATCATGAAATTGCCTAGTGAAATGTAAGCAGGTATGTGAATTTATTAAGGTCGCCTAATATTTCGTCGCGGATATTGAGCAAATCGCTATTTCCTGGATTTTTAAAATATGGCGCATTCGACATATTTACTAAATACGCTTTAAACGTCTCTATGCACTGCTTGAATTTTGTTATATTCGTATAATCGTAAAAAGGAATACTTCGCGTAGATGAAAGATTCACGCGTTTCCCCGTTTTGCCCAACATGGTTTCGACAAATTCGTCCATACGCCCATTAAAACTCTCGTACAATTCATCGGTTGCTTTATGTTGAGGATAGCTAAGCGTTTTCCAGTGATATATTTTTATAATATTCAACATTTGGATGAATTTTAGGATGATTTCACTTTCGCTATACTTGGATGCTCCGCGCGACATTGTTCTTCCCTTTTTCAGTGTTCTGTTTGCCATCTTATATATTTATGTTTATATTTTTAATTTTCCATTTACGTTTTCCATTTACGTTTTCTATTTCCTATTTTCGAATTTACGATTCCGTTTCCATTTTCCTGAAACAGAAAATTGAAGTCATTTAAACCCATAAAATAGAATGTAGTGAATCAAATCAAACATCAAATCAAAATGTCGTTGTCATCTACCGTTCGTGCTTCCACCAAGACTTCTTCCAGCGTTCCTGTTCCCGCCGGTCAGCGCCGTTTTCCCGACGGTTATGTCGGTCCCGCCGATATGCCATTCTGCAAGGTGTGCTATGATGCCGGTCTTCCTGTCGCTGATTATACCAACCATTTCGTGAAAGACCAACCCGGTCCCGACGGAAAAGTCGTGTGTCCCACACTTCTTGCTCAGAAATGTCTCAAGTGTGGTCTTGCCGGACACACGTCGAGCTACTGCGCTGGAAGTCGCGGCGTTGTTGACCCTCAGCGCTCCGCGCGTCTTCGCGAGGAACGTGAAGAAGCCAAGAAAGCCAATGGAGGTTGGGAAACTGTGGGTTCTGACACCAAATCAAAACCAAAACCTCGCATCGAATACGCGTCGGATGCAGTGGCGGGAAACAACAAAAGCGCGGAGCGTGGTGCTGTCGCGGTCCCGGTTGCTTCTTCAAGGTACGGTTCGTTTGGAGTTCTAGCTGTCGACGACGATTCGTCATCCGAGGATGAGCGCCAAGAAATCCAAAAACCCCATGTTCAAGATACGCCAACTCCTGCTCATGCTCCTGCTCCTGCTCCTGCCCGCGATCCCACTAAACCGCTCACTTGGGCTGAACGTGCCGCTGCTGCTGCTTCAAAACCAACTCCATCTTCTGCTTCCAGTTCCGCCCCGGCATCATCAAAGCTTCTCAGCGATGCGCGTTTTGCGCTTCATGCGCTTTGCGAAAACATTACGGTAAGCAAGCGTGCTCCTCCGCGCGGAACACCGAGCGAAAGCTCAAAGAAAAGGAAGCAAGAATCAGTGACAGTTCCCGCCTAAACAATCATGGTCATTTGTCATGTCATCCATCAGGTAAGATGCGCGCGCATGTGTATTTGTTCTAACACTTTTTTTATTACAATCCGTGCTAAACTAAATTGTAATAAAAATTAAAATGTCGCTCCCCACCGGGCTCGAACCGATGACCTTGTGGTTAACAGCCACACGCTCTACCAACTGAGCTAGAGAAGCAAAAATACGAATACCCACGTCTACACCCACATCATTGCCGCCACCCCCGGAGGGACTTGAACCCTCGACCCCAGGATTAGAAGTCCTGTGCGCTATCCAACTGCGCTACGGGGGCTAAATATGACATTTGACATAGTTGTAGTAGTGGTACCCAATATACCTATATATTCTTTTTCCGCGATTTTAAACGCATTTTATTTTTTTATTTCCACGAATTACCGCTTCTAACCAGATTCGAACTGGTGTTATTGGATTCAAAGTCCAATGTGCTAACCACTACACTATAGAAGCAAACATATCATAGCGTTTCTGCATTTCGGACTCTCACCCCGATATTAATCATTGAAATCGCTTTAAGTTCGTTTATGGACAATGAATTAAAAATATTGTAAAATATAATAAACACACACGTAAAATCAAAAAAGCAAAACATTATTTCCCGCTTGATGTAAGTGTCAAAAACATGGAAAGTCCGTCAACTGCTAGACCGCCAATACTAAATACGATAATGAAATAATCAAATAATGTTTTATCGGGTTTAAACGATAGTACAAAAATAATAAATAAAAAACAGAAGAAGGCAATAAAGTCGCCATATTTGGGGATTTTTTGTAGGAAGGAACGTAGGGACATTGTTGTGATTGAGGGGGATGAGGTATTTATATTATATGAATAATAAATATTAACTATAACACGAATATATTATTATATATGTATTATATATAGTTAAAATGGAAGGAAAGAGTATAATACCAATAGGTACAAAGGTTAAGATAGTAATGCGTGACAATAATACTAATAATTTTTTACACGACCAATTTGATGATAGAAATCATGAATTACATGAGTTCATAACTAATCATCCTAAAAGTGCAAAATATAGTCGGAATGTAACGGGGGAAGTAATAGAAACAACAGGGGAGGGAAATGATTTAAAGTATTTAGTTAAATGGAACATGACTGATGGTTCTAAAAGAGAATATTCTATGTATCGGGATGAAATAACGTATGTTACCCCTCCTCGTCCTAATCTAATAAAATATAATGAAAGTATTCCGACTCTCGTACCTCCTCCTCCTCCTCCTCGTCCTAGTAGTGGTGGCAAAAAAACGCGCAAGGTGCGTAAGCTACGCAAATCTAGAAAAGTTCGCAAATCTAGAAAAGTTCGCAAATCTAGAAAAGTTCGCAAGTCACATCGTCGCGTATATGGATGAATTTTCATATAATGTGTTAGTTTGAGTTAAATATTAACTATAACACGAATATATTACTATTTAAAATACCTATATACTATATACATACTATATAGGTATTTAAATGACATTGTATAAAAATACTCGTCGTTTGAAAAAACACTCACAAGGTAAGCCTCGAACACGTATAATGAAAGGAGGTATGAAAGTTAAATACAAAAGTGGTATAATATATGATGGCGATATTAAGGACGGTAAGGCGAATGGAAAAGGGAAGATGACATGGGTCGATGGTTCAGTTTACGTGGGCAATTTTAAGAACGACAGGACGCACGGACGCGGTAAGATGGTATGGGCTAATGGTGAAGTTTACGAAGGCAGTTACAAGAATGGTTTGAAGGATGGAAAGGGCAAGTATACGTGGCCAGATGGTGAATTTTACGAAGGCGATTATAGAGACGACATGAAAAACGGAAAAGGCAAGTATAGTTGGACGGATGGTCGTGTTTATGTAGGCGAGTGGCTAGATGACAAGAAGAACGGAAGAGGTAAAATGCGGTTTTTAATTGGTGCAATATACGACGGTAATTGGGAAAACGATCAGATGCAAACATTCACACCCCTGTTACAATACGACGATGTATCTAATCTAGCGTTTCATCCATCAGAACCCCTTTTACTTTCTCTATGTCGTTCAAAAAATCCAAGAGAACCACAAAGACTATTTTTGCAAAGATTCGATCGAAATCATGGCGTATTAGACCAAAAGGATATAACTGAAAGTCTACGTGATAGCCAGGTGCGAAGTATCGCGTTTCATCCAAAAGCACCAATATTCGTAGTTGGTGACAGCAATGGGGTGTTACATTTATTCAAATGGGAGATAGATTTATCCGAAGGATTATCCGTATTAGAGACGAGTACAACACAATTAGGTGGTAATACACAATGTGAACTTATTGCGTTTCATCCGTCCGAACCCTTATTAGCCACGTGTAGCACTTCTACTGTTAGATTATGGACAATTAAAAGAGTAAAATCTACGAATTCGTTTCATTTACAGGGTCCTCAATGCGAAATTATGTTGAATGACATCACATCTATAGCGTTTCATCCAACCCGACCCATACTGATAACTGCTTGTGTGTCAATAATGGAAAATACCGTGAAGTTATGGAACTATTTTGATATAACAAACCCTTATTTGATGACTATTTTATCGAGTCTACCGAGTGATGAAGATGGTCTACTCGGTGCTTTAAATAGCGACCACACATCTTTTCACTCAGATTTTGTTACTTGTGTTGCATTTCATCCAACCGAACCCCTTTTTATAACCGGTAGCAATGATACTACCATTAAAATGTGGCGTATGACGCCAAAACCCGACGACCCATTGTATGTAACTTGTGTTTGTGTGACGACGATTCGTCCAGAGGTTCCATCTCCGGTTACTTGTGTTGCATTTCATCCAACCGCACCCTTATTGGTCGGCGGTTACAATAACGGAAATGCGATACTGTGGTCATACATAGGATTCTTAACAAATAAAGTTTTAACTATAGATCCGATGATGTATGAAGAATACGGATTATATGTGTTTACTCCTCCTCCTCCTCCTCCTGTTTCTCGTCGTAGCGATGATGATGCCAGTGATGGCGCCGCCGCTATGATGAAAAGTTCATCACGTGTACCAGTTTCCATGGCAGCCAGTTTAGAGTTCGATGAATCACCCCCTCCAGCAAAAAGACTAACAAGGGCTCAACGAAACAAGGAGAGACGAGAAAGACGGGAAAGACGAAGTGAATTAGTTTTGGAAGACGATATAGTTTCAGCTGTAAATTTTCAAGTTGATTCTCGTGGTGTATCTTTTTTGGAAATAGGGCGTAGAAATACAAATGTTGTAGAATTACAGAATGTATGTCATTTTGTGAGTGCAGCAATAAATACAGCACATGAACGAAATGAACAATTCTCATCTAGAAAGGAAGCAGTCCAAGCAATCTCGGATAAGTTTAAGTCATCCACACGCCCGAATCGAAGACAATTCACTGCTAAAGATATTCATGATGCAATACGTCGTCAACCAGTACGCCTTATAGGTGGTCCTGTCGTAGAACATGATAAAGAATGGGAGGATACTTTGAAGATGCGTGGAAAAGGCGACCTCGCACGAAGCGGACGTCGAAAATCATCATCATCGTCATCAGGGGAAAGTAAAGGCGGATATAAAAGTAGGCGCAAGAATGTTACTAAGCGGTTGCGTAAATAGTGTCGTCAGTAATGGGTCGGAATGAAAATTAATAATAACCCGAAAGTTATTATTAATAAAAAGATATGCGCGAAGCAGGACTTGAACCTGCGCTCCCTAGGGAACATCCTCTTAAGGGATGCGTCTTAAACCAAACTCGACCATTCGCGCAAAACATGAAAAAAATATATGCTCCTTGCGGGGCTCGAACCCGCGACCCCGGGCTCATAAGACCCGTGCTCTACCGACTGAGCTAAAGGAGCGAGACCATATTCCGTATCATTTTTATTCGGTTTTATTTTTCGATTTTTGTTTGTTTTTGGTTTTAAAAATATAAATATTTACAAGTGCATAAGATAGAATGTGAAAGTGAAAGTGAAAGTGTGAATAACATCACAACCCTCTACTGATGGTGATGTTGTGCGCGCGCGTTGCTACCAACATTTTTAATCAAACTAATAATGCTCGGTTTTAATTTTTTGCTGTATGTTGGTAATGAAATGTACCTGTAAAGAGAAGACGAGAACACATGTGTTAGTAATTACCACCTGCTGGTATCGATCCAGCACCGTCTTTTTAATGAGAAAAGGAAAACCATCCAACTATCAGACCGTGAAGTCTATATGTCGTCAGACAGAGGTTACGTCCGCCATGGAAGTGGTTTGTTACTTCGGATGGTGTCATCAGTTGAAAACCCCACCATCCCTCACCTAAGGTTTTCATTGTTTGGTCTTATTTTAAAGATAACCCACAGATGGCGTACCAAGTGAATGGTAAAAATATATCTATGGGAAGTTTTGCTATGTGCTCCACTCTCGCACATAACTGTCTCATCCATATTTAAAAAAGATTCTGTTACCCGTGTTTGCGTCTTTATCCTACCATATCATACACTCATTTGCATGCGATTTTATTTCAAGTGTGTCAAAAAGAATCCTTCATTATTTACTATTTACCCACCTAGACACAACACACTGAAAAATTGAACCCCCAGATAATCACCATCATCCGTAAAAGATACTATTTGTCTTTACTTCTCTTGATTGGTAAGTATACATGCTGAGTCATGATTTATGAATACGACGTAGACACAAACACACAGAATTTATTCAAATACTTTCGATGAGCCCTTCCCACTCTGTTTTTAGTCTCTGAGCCTGACTCGCGATATGTCTTACACACTAGGCGCGAAAATGATGAAATATACCGGAGATAGGTTTCGATCCTATGTCCTCGAGGTTATGAGCCTCGCGCGCTGCCCCTGCGCCACTCCGGTAAAATATGATTACTGCGTTTTACGTCCAGTTTGACGAACAGCTTCTTTAAAACTGCTCAAGTGAAAGAATACCGGCAACCCGTTTTGATCGAGTGACCTCGAGGTTATGAGCCTCGCGCGCTTCCTCTGCGCCATGCCGGTAAAATATGGGTACTTCGCTGTACGTCCAGCTTCTTTAAAACTGCTCAAGTGAAAATACCTCCTAGGGGTTTTGATCCGCCTGACCTCAGGATTATGAGTCCTGCGCTCTGCCGCTGAGCTAAGGGGGTTATGTATGTGCGTATAATGTCGCCGCACGATGTGTTGTTTCTATAAAACAACCAAATTGGAATATTACCGGCGACAGGTTTCGATCCTGTGACCTTCCGCTTATAAGGCGATAACCATTCACAAAACGGACTCGTAAAAGTCAAAAAGATAGCAAACGATGTTTTTAGACGCTCTGCCGCTGAGCTACACCGGTAGTGTTTTGGTTGGTTGGTGCTCTAAGTGCCATGATGCACTGGTGCGAAATGATGATAATACCGGCAACCCGTTTCGATCGAGTGACCTCGGAGTTATGAGCCCCGCGCGCTTCCCCTGCGCCATGCCGGTATAATGTTGTGTGAAAGAGTTCGTCTTACTCAGACTACTCATTCACATATACATATAAGTGGATGGCTTTAAGTAGTTTTAGGGAATATATATTATATCATTAAAACTACTTAAATGGGCGGCAATATATTATCGTTCGGGGGCGCGCCGCGCTTATTTTGCCGAAAATATTTTCTTAGACTATATTATAAAAATCTTTGAACTCTTTTACATCTTTGAAAACTTTCGAATGTCTTCTCTCAACTTGACGAACAACTTTCCTGCGCGGACTACTCCCGGCGTCTTTACTGGCGGTTCCGGCAACGCCAACAACAACGGATGGGGTGCACAAGGGCACATTGGTGTCGGCAATAATCAACGCTATGGTGCTATTCACGTCGGACGCGATGCTGGATGGAATGGGCAAGGCTCAAATAGCGTCGGTATCAGTGGCGGATTTAGATTTTAGATTTTAGATTTTAGGTTGTAATATATTTTCTCGGAAAATAATATTAAGTAATATATTCTATTATTTAATATACGATATTATTCTATATTATTCTGTAAATGGAAACAAACGTGGAATCAAACCCAGAACCGAAACACGATATACCGGTTCACGATATTGTTCAAACTATGACACATATGATGAACTACTTGTCTGCATCTTTATATGAAAGCAAATTTACAAAAAATCATCAGGATTCATATGATACCCTTGGTACAATATACAATAGTGTAGCCTCGTCTCCCTATAATCCGCCAAAAGTAATAGACGTCGAACAATTTTATAACAATATTGTTTATCTAGGAAACGTCACATACACAGACGACCCAGACTATTATCGGTATAAAATAAACTTAAGAAAATATATTATCAAGTTACAATATAAGTGACGCTACGCTACAAATGACAAAAACAGAAAAATCGAATACTCGCAAAGGACCACCTGAAAGTGCTACCGCGTTTAGTGTCGGAACTGTAAAAAAGGGTAACGATGGAAATATGTGGAAGATTATTATTACAGCGACAGGCATACATAGATGGTCTATCATAAAAGGCAACAATAGTGTGACAAAAAAGAATAAAACGGTTACCAAATTTAAAGAAAGTATACAACCATCCAAGGAAGATATTTCGCTGACGGAACTTAAAACCCTTGCTACAAAATATAGCGTATTAAGCTCGGGTAAATCTAAAAGTCAACTTGCTTTAGTCATATATAATATTAGCAGTCACTCAATGACAACGCCCGATTTAGAAAGAATTGTTCATTTGCTCCCTGGTAAGGAAAAACGAAAAGCAAAACAACTGATTGATAAACAACGCGAAAATCCTATTACGGATTATAAAGGCATCTGGAAACCAATGCCAAAACCGTTGAATAAAATGTCGCGCGTAGAATTGATACGTAATTTGCGCAATTTTAGGGATGCGTGGGAAAAAGAAACAGGTAGAAATCAGGACTTATCCGATGAACGACTTGATGGAGAAACTGATAAAACACTGCGCCAACTTTTAGGGTGGTTCTACACCGATGAGGCGAAAAATATCGCAGCGAATTGGATTCGTGAGAATATGTAGACTAATTAGGGTATTTAGCGGGTATTTAGGATATTATAACAAGAACTAGTTTAGTGCGTTTATTTTTGTATCTTGGGGTGTTGATTCCAATATCTTTATAACAGTTTTATCAAATAATTGAACAAATCCATATATCATTTTATTGCGTTTGTAGGTCTGTCTGTATATTATTATATATAGAATTATATTTTTATATTCCTGTATAAAATAATTGTTTTATTTAGAAACATTATATTTTTTTATATGTATAAAGTATATAAAACATATAAAATGAATACTAACTTTAATCTAGGCAATATGCGAGCAGTGCAGCTGAAAATGCAAAAGGATGTGTATAATTCTATTTTACACAATCAAAAAATGTTGGCGGAAGCGTTGAAACATAACGTTGCTAGACAACAAGCCGCTCCTGCTCCTGCACCCGCTCCTGCTCCTGCACCCGCTCCTGCTCCCGTTCCCGTCCCTGCTCCCGCACCCGTTCCCGAACCCGTTCATGTTCCCATTCCTGAACCCGCTCCTGCACCCGCTCCTGTTCGTGCTCCTTTACCCGCTCCTTTACCCGCTCCCGTTCCCGTTCCTTTACAAAACCATGACGACGGTCATATTAAAAAACTACCTAAAAAAGGATATAATGTTTTATTTAAGCAAAAGTAGAAAAATAAATAACTATTGATTAATATTTATAAGTAATAGGTTTATAATTTAATGTATTAAGCAACTTTAATACTCCCCATCCATCCTCAATAAAATATCTAATACCATTGACTATTATTAAGCATATTTATATGTATAGTTATATAGTTTATTTATTTATTTTAAATGTAAATAGAATTTGTTATGTCTTTATCAAATTCTATATGTTAATATAATTAAACATACTTTTTATTTGATAACTACAAAAAATAAAATATTATTAAATATTATAATAAAAATGAGTTTGTTTAATACTTTTGTTAGTTCACCCGGAGGTCCTACTATTCCTAAATTGCCTGGAGTGGGTCAAGAGCCTGGAGAGGATATTATAAGCGCATCTGGAAATTTTTATGACAAAAAAAGATATGTAAATTTTGAGGTAGATATTAAGACTGTAACTTCAGAAAGTTATAGCCTTTCTATTACCAGATACGAAGTATCAATTGATACATATGATGAAGAATCAAGCAATCCAGAATACTTTTATTTTAATCCTACTTCAACTCCCGATTCTATTGTTAATAGAGTTTCGGGTGCTTTTAAAAAGACGCCTTCTAAGGATGTTAGCGGTCCATACGAAAAAGGATTTCCGTTTGTAAATCTCACAACCTATGCGATTTTCCACCGTCTTACTGTAACGAAAACAGTAGGTTCAACATCTATAGCGTATGTATTAACACATACTCAAGTTTATACACACTATGACAATGCAGTAACAGTTACAGATTTTACTTTTAATACTAATGTTAAATTAGGTGATACATTATATATTAGTGACTTAGATCTGAACCATGGTGTAAATTTTCTTTCTGGTTCAAGTGATCCTCTCGATGAAACAAAACCTGAATTTGTAGAATTTAGATTTAATGTTAAAGGTGTTCCTGGTGATGCTGATATATATTTTAATAGCCACCAGCCTTGGAACGACGTACCAATACCAGGAACAGATGGAGCATTATATGAAATTCAACTTCCATCATCATCCGATTCTAAAGGTTTTCAACTAGGTAACGCTTATACTATTCGTGCACATGCATTCTGGGCACTTGGTTATGACGAAGATTCCATTTCTTCAGATACACTGTTTTTGTTAAATCGTCCCGAAATAACAGAAATTATTATTTTGCCATTATCTGTTGATGATGATAGTAACATTATGAAAATTACTCTTGCAGTATTATCTAATTCTGGAATTGTTCCAGCACCGACTAAGGTTTGGTTTGAATTTAAAAATTCATCAGATGTTCTTGTAGCTTCTGTTGGTGGTGACTCTGAAGCAAGTGGACCTGGCATTGATTTACCTTCAAATCGAGAAATTAATTTAAAATTGAGTCAAATTGATATAAAAGATGGCGTTGGTCTTTTAAAAGGTGTAAATTACAATGTTTATGCAAAAGTAAAATATAGTATTTCAGGAACAAACGAGTATAGAACTTCTGAAGCGTATGATGGTGATGTTATATTTGCCGCCACACCCGCTCCTATTATTACCGACAATATAGTAAACACCTTATATGTTGTTGATGCTAATGAAAAAGTACTAACTATCAAGGTTGAGAATGCTGAGTATGAACTATTTGCTCCAAAAGTTCCTCAAGGAATAAGATTTCACTTTTACGATGAAAGCGTTAGTACTACAACTATTTATGCATCCACCGACCCCTTCCCTTTTGAAAATTACCACGAATCATCCACCGATGTCGAATACAATATATTTTTAAGCAATATTTCATCCTCAACCCCACTTGTCAATGGTAAAGACTATAGGATAAAAGCAGAAATTTCTCTTGAAAACCATCTTGATGCCGATGAAACAAAAAAATCAGTTCTCGACACCTCCAATATTGACCGCGACCGCGTAAACTTTAGAAATGAAATACCCGAAATTCTAACGATATCCGGATTTGATGTTAGTAACGACGGAGATAGCAATGACTCTAGTAGTCAGATAGTTGCAACAATAAGAGTAAACCAAGGACAGTATGAGTTAGTTGCCCCGAATGCTATAGATGGAATTCGATTCCTTATATACAGCGACGAGAATGCAGCAACGCTTATTGCAACAACCGATTCTTACAATTTTGTAAATAATTCTTCGGATTCTTTCCACGATTACGACATACAACTTAATCAAATTAATATGGAAACCAGTGGAGATTACCTCGAAAACGGTAATACATATTACGTAAGAGCTGAAGTTACAGTTATAAAACATAGTGGGTCCGCCGAGTCTCCGCTACGACTTTCAAATATTGAAGATGTGACTTTTTCTCAAGACATTTCTCCTCTTTCTTCGGTAGTTATTTCAAATACTTGGGCGCTTGCCACTAATAACAATCCTAGTTCGTCTTCTAGCAGCCGTTTTAGTGCCAGTCCCCTCATTGGTGTTTCGGGAAATTTTAATAAAACAGCCCAATTTGATAACGCCTACAATAAAGATCTTGATGTAACTACCACTAAATATTATCTAGAATATAGCAAGAACGGCGGTAGTTCGTGGAATGATGTTACAAAGGCTGTTTTAATACACCAAGGAACTGGAAATAGTGTATCATCTAGCGAGTCATTGCAAGAAGCCGTCATTCGCGCTAGAAATGGCTCAGTTGTTACTAGCGCAAACGGACGTTATCCAAACGTGGTTGGTGCCCGAGGACGAGCTATCGTTTTTTACATTCCTCAAAACCAAGGTTCAGGCGACGCTTTTACCGAATCTGATGACGTGATTGTACGAGTTAGTATTATAGATACTGCAAATTTGTGGGCTCCGGGAAATAATACTTCTAGTGTAACAGAATCTAATTCTTTAACACTTATTAACAAGATAAAAACTTATGAGTTTTTTACCAATGACACCGATAGGGAACCTTGGAATTCTGTCGACAACGATGATTTAGTTTTGAATATTCCCGTTAGTTGGAATTCAGATTTTTCTCACTCCGTTATTGTTGACTATGGGTATAGTTCTAGTTCTATTCCTGTTCCTGTATATACTTATTCTAATACGTTTGCCTATCCTACTTCCACCGTTTCTCTTTATGTCGAACCCACTCAAGGAACTACTCTCTACTACCGCGTTACGTATATCATAACCAATCCTAATCCTCTTGAAAGCGCAGCCACTCATGGTCTTACTAGTGAGGAAATAGATGTTCCCAATAGGTTTTTCCCCAGTTCATCAGACTATACTATTAGTGCAACAGATTATGAAACGTTTAACACAGGAGGTAGAGCGGCTGTTCTTTTTACTCTTACTTTTAATCAACAATCTAATTCTAGAATCGATGGAGTTCATGTATACTTTAACTCTCCTGCACAACAATCACCCAACCCAATCCCCATTATATACGAGTTTGAAGCAGGTTCATGGACTAATTCAAATGTCTCACAATTTGGTGGTAGCGGCACTCCTAAATTAGTAGGTTCAAGCAATAATGTAGATAATAGTTCAAATAATTCTTGGTCATTTAGTGAAGCCACACTGGTGTCAACTGTAACAAATTCAGACGCCGGAACACGAACAGATACTTATAGCGGAAGCACCTTTAGTTCGAATAGTTTTACTGGACAAGTTAATATTGAAGTTACTTATGATAAAGATAATGGTGTAACTCAAAACACAGACTTTCTAAACACAGATTTTCAGATTACGATTTCAAGGGTTGATAACGGGCATATAATTTTCGATTTTATAACCGAAGAAGCCGAACTTGTTTTTGATAGGGATAATAATACAATAACGGGAACAATTCCTGCACCTTCTCAGTATTACACTGACACTGTAAATTACCCAAATGATGATGAAATTACAACTATGTCCGAATACGTTGATTCTGAATATTACGCGTCGGATTCAATTATTTCTACAACAAGAATTCAAACCTACACAAAATCACAAGGTGGTTCTAAGAATATTCAACTTCTTCATGCCGACAATACCATAAACTTGAGTAGTACCGGAAACTTTACTTTCTTGAGAGTTATGGCGGATAACGGAACTATTGGCGATAGTGATAGTATATTCTGGCGTGATTATGATTCTGCAACTTTCACGGTTGTTCCTTACAGAGACCGACGTGTAAATAGCACAAATGCTTCCTATACCAGTGATAACCATATCGAAAGCGCTGGTAGTGAGTTGGGTTTAACTGTTTGGAATGTTCCTAAACTTCAAAACCCAAGCTTTAATGGTCCTATTCAAATAGATGGTGGTATTATAAATTCAAGTGTTTCGACTAGGTTACATTGGGTTGCTGTTTACGACATGAATAGAAACCCATTTAAATATGATTTAACAATGATGAAAAATGATACGGTTTCAATTCATGATGATACTTTTGATAACGCTTTGACAGGTGGTGTAAAGACTCTTAATATTAATACTTCAACTATTGCTAAATATACGGTAACACTTGCGCTGAGATTCGACCCTGAAACACCGAATGCTATCCGCGAGTTGTCATCTGCCGACACGATAACTTTCTATACAGTTAAGGTTGATAATTCTAATATGAATATTTCCGTTCAAGTTCCTAGTGACATATCTAATGTTAACTTGACATGGAACGAACCAGTTATCACAGGCAGTTCTATTACCAATGTTGGTGGTTCTGTAGCTGCATCATTTGCCGAAAATATTACGAAACACTACATTGAATATTCAACAACTAATCCAACACGTAGTTTGAGTAGACTTGCTCCATCGCCAACACCGCCAAACTATATTGAAAGAATTGTATCTCCTGCAACTAAAAAACAATATGCTTTGCCCTATTCTCATGACCTTTCAGCTGTGTATAGTTTTTTTATGCATATTGCTGCTTCTATAAACTATAGAGTAGAATCTGTATTGCATTCTGCATCAGGCTCGCAATCAAGTAGTGAACTTAAAACAACCAACTCTGCTAAAGTACTTCCTACAGCAACAACTCCTGTTTCTCAATATGTAGTTTCTACTATTCCAATAATCACTCTACCTTCTCAAACACCTGTATTGTTGACTGGACAAAACGCCCCTACTTTATTGCTTGGATTAGACGCGAATGGTTTAGAAGATGAAGGATTTATTAGTGTTATGGTTATTCTTACTCAAGATGGAACGGCAAGTAACCCTGAAGGTGAACACGCATTACTCGTATTCCCCGATTCTGGTGCATTATTTAACTATTCTAATGATATTAGTCAAACTGGTGGCGATACAAGACTTGTACCAGGCGACCCATATAATTCTATTCCAAGAGACATTGCGGAACATAGTATGAGTACTCACCTTAATCAATATACTCTTACTATCGGAACCGTTGAAACTATTGAATCTGTTATTACTACCGGAGGAGAAGTCGGAAGATACGGATTATCTACACTACAAATGCCTTCTTCTGAAAATACCGGATTTGTAGACGGGGATGTCAACTATATGATAATTCTTACTACTAGACGCGGCGTTGATGTCAAAACAGGAATATTTACATACCAATCCTTACCTTCCGTGCAGAATGTACAAATTGTTACTGAAAACGGTCAATTTTTTGTTCAATTTGATATAAGCCCGGCTTAAATATGATATCACGTTATATCACGTTATCTGCTGTATATGAATTTATATACGCAAAATAAATAAAAATGAGTTTTTTATTTTTATTTATTTGTTTTCCCTTCCTTCGTCGCATTCACGGCATTTTATCTACAAATACATTCGTCGTAAGGTTACGAATTATTTTTTTATTATTTTTATCGTCGTCTTCGATTGGTTCGCATACATTTCGCATAATAGTGAGGTACTCCATTTGCTTCGCTTCCGTTTCCATCCAATCCGGATTCTCTTCTACCCAATCTTTCAAAGCATTTCGTTCCTTTCTCGCAACCTGGATTATCGCATTTCTCATTCTATCATGCGTCTCATCCTTCTCCCAACGCTCATTGTCTTTAATATACATCGTCTCGCGCTTCTTATCCGTGCAATGTATCGGTCGCTTCGTTATATCCAACTCCTTCAACCCCTTCACCATCACATCCGTTATCCCGCGCACCAAACCGTGTTTCTTTGA
>Ga0214921_10001432_pt1 | contig 40819 bp, 40 predicted proteins | sample LL1505_MetaG_FD_177992 | JGI IMG/M metagenome (GOLD analysis project Ga0214921, IMG submission 177992) | Freshwater microbial communities from Lake Lanier, Atlanta, Georgia, United States - LL-1505 | ecosystem: Environmental > Aquatic > Freshwater > Lake | place: USA: Georgia | collected...
GTTAAGTTGGTGGGCGAAGAAACTTTCCGAGTGACGCGCGGCTTGGTAGATGACTACATGACCGTCGACACCGATGCCGTGTGTGCAGCCATCAAAGATGTGTTTGTAGACACGCGCTCCATTGTGGAACCCGCGGGTGCATTGGCAGTGGCTGCCATCAAGCAATATGTGGCCAAACACAAAACCAAAGGCGAAACCTATGCTGCCATTTTGTGTGGTGCCAACATGAACTTTGACCGCCTGCGCTTCGTGGCAGAGCGCGCTGAGGTCGGTGAAGAACGCGAAGCCATTTTTGCCGTCACCATTCCGGAAGAGCGTGGCAGCTTCAAACGTTTTTGTGAGTTGATTGGCGACTTGCCAGGTGGCCCCCGCAACGTCACAGAATTTAACTACCGCATCAGCGATGCAGCCAAGGCGCATGTGTTTGTCGGCCTCACCACGCAAGGGGCTGGTGAGAGCACCAAGATTTCCAACAACTTCAAAAAACACGGTTTTGAAAACTTGGATTTAACCCACGACGATTTGGCCAAAGAGCACATCCGGCACATGGTGGGTGGTCACACCACTTTGGCACAAAATGAGCGCCTGATGCGATTTGTCTTTCCAGAGCGCCCAGGTGCTTTGCTGAAATTTTTGAACCTCATGCGCCCCGGTTGGAACATCAGCCTGTTTCATTACCGAAACCAAGGGGCCGATTACGGCCGCATTTTGGTCGGCCTGCAAGTGCCAGAGAAAGACGACAAGGCTTTCAATAAATTCTTGAGCACCCTAGGCTACCCTTGGGTTGAAGAAACAATGAATCCGGTTTACCGAATGTTCTTGCAGCAGTCTGCTTAAATTCAGCAAAAAACTGCTTCAAACTGGGCGTGGCTTAGTTTTCCGGCTTAGGCAGTTCCAAAGTGACCGAGGGGGTGTCTTGCTGACTAGGCGCCAAGCGAGCCAGCCTGTGCCCCACAGAATGCAACACCCAACCCGGCGCCACAGTTTGTCCAGGCAAAAAGGCCTTGGGCGGCTGGCCATCAACCGCCAACAAAGCACTGCCACGACCAGAAGCACCTGCCACCACCCCCAACAAGGTCCACTGGTGGTCGGATGAGGCCGCCATGTTGGCGCCAGACTGACCTTCCATGGCTTTGGGGGCGCCTAAAGCGGTAGCAACATGGTTGCTTTGAATGGCGTTTTGACCCGTTTGGGGGACAACAGCTTGAATGGCGTTGGGCACTGCTGAAGGGGCCACAGCAATGCTTTGAATTTGAAAAAACCAAGAGAAGACTGAATAGGCGGCCACAGCACTTAGCGCTAAGGCGCACAACGCGGGCCAAAATGATTTGGAATTGCTTTGAATGACTTGCAACATGAGGAGATTATGATGGAGAAGTGTGAAAAAAAGCAGGGAGCCTTTTTGCAATGAAATTCGAAACCGCCCATTCAGCCTCCGATGTACAAACTTTGAACGCCACAAGGCCGCTTCAACAAAGCCAAACCCAAAAACAGCGCGGCTTCACTTTGATCGAACTCATGGTGGTTTTGGCCATCATTGGCATCTTGGCCGCCTTGGTAGTGCCCAGTGTTTTAGGCCGTGCCGACGATGCTCGCGTCACAGCGGCAAGAACTGACGTGGGCAATTTGGTCCAAGCCCTGAAACTTTACAAGCTCGACAATCAGCGCTTTCCCACGGCCGAGCAAGGCTTGCAAGCTTTGGTGACCAAACCTTCAGCTGAGCCCGTCCCTACCAATTGGAAAAGCTACCTTGACAAATTACCGGCCGACCCATGGGGCAGGCCTTATCAGTACCTCAATCCTGGCCTGAAAGGCGAGATCGACGTCATGTCATGGGGCGCTGATGGTCAATCGGGCGGCGAAGGCGTGAATGCCGACATCGGTAGCTGGCAATAAATTCCGATGCGAGCATCACATGGCTTCACCCTCATTGAATTGCTGGTGGTCATAGCGCTGATTGCCATTGGCACAGCCGCAGTCAGTTTCAGTTTGCGTGACTCTGCGCAAACCGTTTTGGAGCGAGATGCAGAACGTTTGGCAGCTTTGTTTGAGTCGGCAAGGGCCAGGTCTAGGGCCAGCGGCTTGCCCGTCAAATGGCACCCTCAGCCGCTCAACAACAGCGGCAGCCCAAGCGCTTTTGTGTTTGAAGGTTTGCCACCTCAAACACTTTCAGAACAATGGCTGTCACCGCAAATTCAAGTGGCCTCCAACACTGTGGTGGTCTTAGGTCCTGACCCCATCATTGGGCCTCAAAGCGTTGCACTGCGCTTGAAAGATTTTCAGCTTTGGGTCAGCACCGATGGACTCAAACCTTTTTCAGTGAAGCGAGCGGCGCCGTGAAATTCACACCTGCACCCTGGCGTTTCAATCTTCAAGCCAGCCAAGGTTTTACCCTGATTGAAGTGTTGGTGGCATTGGGCATTGTGGCCATTGCACTCATGGCGGGCATGCGTTCGACAGACGCATTGAGCAGAAATGCTTCCCGCCAATCCACGCAGTGGTTGGCACAGATTTGTGCAGAAAACGAATTCAGCCGATTGCGTTTGTCTAGGCAAGTGCCGCCTGTAGGAGAAAGCAGTGCCAACTGCCTCCAAGCGGGCTTAGATTTACAAGTGAATTTGTCAGTGCAAGTCACACCCAACCCCAATTTCAGAAGGGTGGACGCACGGGTTGTTCAACGCAATGGCTCAGACAACACGCCGCTGCTTCAGCTCTCAACGGTCATGGGGCGGTATTGATGTCAAGCCCTGATCTGACATTTAAACTGTCAAAACGCAACCGACACAAGCGCAAAGCCGTTGCAGGTTTTACCTTGATTGAAGTGCTGGTGGCCAGCGCGATCTTGGCACTCATGGCCCTCATTTCTTGGCGTGGTTTGGATGGCATGTCCAAAGCGCAAGTGGCCTTGCAAACACGCAGCGATGCCAACCAAACATGGCAAGTCGGTTTGGCGCAGTGGCGTACCGATCTGGACAACATGGTGACCTTGCAAAACACGCCAGCACTCGATTGGGATGGCCGCGTGCTGCGCATCACACGACAGCATTCACAAGACCCTCAAGCGGGCATGCAAGTGATCGCTTGGACACTTGGCAATGGGCATTGGACGCGCTGGCAATCAGCCCCGCTCACTCAACGCGATGCCTGGGTACAAGCTTGGACACAAGCGCAGGTATGGGGCGAATCGGCAGGCAACCCCATGCCTAACAATGCGCATGAAGTCTTGGTTCAGCCCATTCGCAGTTGGCAAATTTACTACCACCGAGACGGTGCTTGGAGCAACCCCCTCTCGAGCGCTGCCAACTCTGCAAACGCCAACAATTTAAGCAATTCAGCCTCCTTGCCGGAGGGCATTCGCTTGGTCCTTGAATTGGCCGATAACGTCCAAGTTCAAGGCAAATTGACTTTGGACTGGGTCCGCCCCACTTTCACGGTGGCCAAACAATGAGTTGCCAGCACATCAGTTCTCGCAATCAGGCTGAACGCGGAGCCGCTTTGATCAGCGCCATGTTGGTGGTCACCTTGGTGGCGACCCTAGCCAGTGTGGCACTTTGGCAGCAATGGCGACATGTCGAAGTAGAGAGCGCAGAGCGGCACAGGGTGCAGTCATCCTGGCTCTTGAATGGCGCCTTAGATTGGTCACGTCTTATCTTGAGAGAAGACGCTATGGCCAATGTGCCAGGCTCTTCTGGCAATGTGGGCAATGCAGGCAGCAGTGCAGACCATTTGGCCGAGCCTTGGGCATTGCCTCTGAAGGAGGCCAAACTTTCGACATTTCTGGCACAAGATCAGCAACTGCGAGAGGGCGACCCTGAGGTCTTTTTGTCGGGTCAAATCACCGATGCCCAGAGCCGCATCAATTTAACAAATTGGTTTGAGGCAAGCGACGGCAAAGTCAGCGCCAAAATGAACGAACCCATGCAACTGGCCCTCATCAGACTCTTCAACGTTTTGGATTTGCCTAGATCAGAACTTGAAAACTTGGCCCAAGGGTGGCTCGCTGCAAGCCAGTCAGCTCGCCTTGCAAAATCTGATAGCGGACTAAGGACTCAAGAGCTTGCAAGTGGCGCAGCCCTGTTGCCTCAAAAAGTTTCCCAATTGCAATGGGTTGGGCTTAGCCCTGACACCGTCCAGCGTTTAAGCCCCTTTGTGACCATCTTGCCAGAGGTCACACCTGTGAACCTGAATACGGCCAGCGCCGAAGTTATTTACGCCGTCGTACCCGGCTTGGATCTGGCCGCAGCGCAACAGTTTGTTCAACAACGCACGCGCGCTCACTTCAGCAACCTGCCCGACGCGGGCAAGGCCTTAGGCGGCAAAACGCTGGAAGCTCGATGGCATTCGGTGGGCACCCGGTTTTTTGAAGTTTGGGGGCGCTTGCGCATAGAAGACCGTACCCAAGAGGAAACCGCACTGATTTTGAGAGACGCTGGCAATGTGACATTTGTGTGGCGGCAAAAAATTGCTGGAATACTCCCCCCACCCAACCGTGAGTCGCTTCTACAATCAAGCCAGCCATGAGCACTCAAATTTTCACTTTACCGTTGCACTCTGAAATCGGCGCAACCTACCTTCAAACAGTCTTACCCACTGCAACGGCTGGCGCGCGCGACAAAGAAATTTGGGCCCTTGTACCAGCAGCGGCGATTTCTTGGCACCGCATCAACTTGCCGGCAGGTCTGCAACGACAAGCCAGTCGTCTAGGCCTTGCACTGCAAAGTTTGATGGAAGAGCCTTTGCTAGATGAGCCCGATGCCATGCATTTGTCAATGCAAGCTGAGTGGCAACCCAACTCACCTGGCTGGGTCGCAGCTTGCAACAAGGCTTGGCTCAAGCATCACTTATCGCAACTGCAAGGCATGGGCCATGTGGTGCATCGCATCGTTCCAGAGTGGGCACCCAGCTGCACTGCGGGTGAAGTTTCGGCTTGGGTCAGCGGCACACCTGAAGACGCTTGGATTTGGGTCAATGATTCTCAAAGCGCATGGCGACTGCCACTTCAAGCTGGTTTGAAATATTGGATCGAGCAACTTCAGGCTCTGCCCAATGCTCAGAACATTCCCAGCAATCTTGTGATTCAAGCCGATCCAGCGGTGGCCGATCTTGCGCAAAATGCTTTGCGTCATTTGCAGTCACAAATTCAAGGGGCTGCATCGGAGCTTATAAGCTCATGGCACGTCGAAGTGGTCTCTGCCTTGCAACGCTATGCACAAGCTGGCGCGGCCAATTGGGATTTGGCACAATTTGAATTTGCAGCGCATGGTTCTGCACGCTGGCTTCAAAAAGCCAATCGACTTTGGCAGAGCTTTGCCAAGGGGCCAGCATGGCAAGCTGTGCGTTGGAGTTTGGCTGCGCTGGTGTTAGCCCAATGTGTGGGCTTGAACGTCGCGGCATGGCAACTCAATGCCCAAGTGAAGTTGCAAAGAGATTTGCAAAAATCCATCCTCACTCAAAGCTTTCCCAATGTCACAGTGGTTGACGCGCCTCTGCAAATGGCCAAGGAACTCGATCGCTTACAACGCAACTCTGGTGCGGTTTCGCCACGCGATTTAGAGTGGATCTTACAAGCCGTAGGCGCAGCCCTACCGGCGGGTCAAAGCATTTCCAACCTTGACTACCAAGTGCAAGGCAATGGTGAGACAAGGCTACAAGGTTTACAAATGTCCGAAGCCCAAAGCAGCGACTTTGTCAAAGCCCTTCGCAACCAAGGCCTGGATGCCCAAGTCAATGGGGCGCAATGGCGCATTGTGAGCCTCAAGACAGGAATGTGAGCATGAAGTTTTTTAACAGCTTTCAAGCACTTCCTGAGAAAGACCGTCAGCGACTGTTGGGCTTGGGCGCCCTGTTTTTAGCACTCATGCTTTGGACTTGGAACTTGGCACCTGCTTTGAAAACTTTGCGCGAGGTCCCTGTTCAATTGGCGCAACTTGATGCGCAGACCCAACAATTGAAAGCCATGCAGGCTCAAGTTCAAACATTGCAAAAGTCGCCCCGAATCAAAACCAATGAAGCAAGCACACTGTTGCAGCAAGCTGCTACTGAACGATTGGGCGCCGGTGCTCGGCTTAACATGGAAGGCTCGCGGGCCACGCTCACACTCAGTGGTGTGTCTGCCGATTCTCTGGCACAGTTTTTGGCACTGGCCCGAACTCAGTCACAAGCGATGCCCATTGAGGCGCATCTTCAGAAATACCCTGGATCGGGCGCAGCCACCAAAGACAATCACAAAGAACTGTGGCGCGGCGCTCTCATTTTGAGTTTGCCAGGCGGATAAGAATGTCTACCAAGCGATCAGCCTTCATGTTGAATTCTGGCCTTGCGTCGAAAGACAAAGTGCGCCCGAAAGGCACACAAAAAGGATGGTCTTGGGTCATGGTCGGCTCGGTCCTCGGCGCGTTGACAGCCTTGATCATTCACTTGCCTGCGCAATGGCTTGCGCAAGCTTTGCTCAAGGCCACACAAGGCCAAGTGCAACTTCAAGAAGTGCAAGGTTCTGTTTGGCAGGGCTCGGGCAAATTGATCTTAACTGGGGGCGAAGGCAGTCGTGACGCTTTGGCTTTGCCAGGACGCATTCAGTGGCAAACCAGCATGTCGTTCGATGCTTCAAATCGGCCGCAATTCAATTTCAATTTGAACGCAGTTTGTTGCATGGCAAAAGCTGCGCGTCTGTCTTTGCAAGCCACTGAGCGCATGCAAGCGTGGCAATTGCATGTAGACGATCACCTGTCTCAATGGCCTGCGCATTTGTTGAGTGGCTTGGGCGCCCCTTGGAACACCCTTCAACCCGAGGGCATCCTCAGACTGGAAACCAAGCAATTGCGGGTCAACTTCCAAGCGCAGCCCAGTTGGCTTCAAGGCGACATCACACTCACTGCAGAAAACATGTCATCGACATTGAGCACCCTCAAACCGATGGGCACGTACCAAATTAATTTGGGTGGCGCTTCGGCCACCAACCCCTTTCCCTCTTTGTCATTGACCACGCAATCCGGCAGTTTGCTATTGAGCGGCCAAGGCCAATGGCAGGGATCTCGCCTTCAATTTCGGGGCGAAGCCTCTGCCGTGCCTGAACACGCAGCAGCTTTGTCAAATTTGCTGAACATCATCGGACGGCGCCAAGGGGCGCGCAGCTTGCTTTCATTAGGTTGAACACCATGGCTTCACATACGCATACACTCCATACTCTCAAGCTCCTCAGGCTGCGCTGGGCCGTCTGCTTGGGGCTGGCTTTGCCTTTCGTGTTGGGGGCTGTTCATGCCACAGCACAAGTCCCACAAACACCTAAAAAAGCCAGCGCTAACGCTGGCAACTTACCCGCCAAAAAGTCTCCAGAGCCCGTCACATTGAACTTCATCAATGCCGAGATTGATGCTGTGGCCAAAACCTTGGCCACCTTGTCTGGCCACAATGTGGTGGTCGACCCCCGCGTGAAGGGCACCATCACGCTGACCAGCAATGTGCCAGTCGCGCCATCCCAAGCGCTCAGGTTGTTTGCCGCTCAATTGCGCACACAAAGTTTTGCTTTGGTCGAGTCGGCTGGGTTGTATTTGGTGGTTCCCGAAGCAGACGCCAAGTTGCAAAGCGGCGGCGTGTCTGCTGGCGCCGTGCCGGCCTCGAACGGTCAAATCGTTACCCAAATATTTCAACTTAACCACGAGAGCGCCAACAATTTGGTGCCGATTCTCAGGCCTCTGATCAGTCCCAACAACACGGTCAATGTGAACCCTGGCACCAATGCTTTGGTGATTACGGATTATGCAGACAACCTGCAACGTCTGGCACGCATCATTGCAGCCTTGGATGTCGCCAATGCCACTGGTGTGGAGGTCGTCCCTCTGAAAAATGCTTTGGCCACTGATCTGGTGCCCATCTTGCAACGCTTGCTTGACTCGGGTGCCGCCAGCGGGGCCGCACCCGCTGCAGGCCAAACTGAAGCCAGCTTTAAAACCACTGTGATGGCCGAGGCGCGAAGCAACTCACTGATCTTGCGCACCGCCAACACCGCCCGCATGACGCTGGCCAGATCCTTGGTGTCACAACTTGACCAACCGGCAGACAATGGGCCGAATGCCGCCAGCGGCAACATCCATGTGGTCTATTTGAAAAATGCCGATTCAACCAAATTGGCTGCTACTTTGCGTGCAGCCATCTCCGCACAAGGCAACGCTGCCGGTGGCGCCAACACCGTCATGGCCTCAGGCATGACGGCTGCCGCCAACAACACCCCAAGTGGTACAGGCGCCAACGCTAGCTTCAACAGCACTGGCAGCCAACCCTCAACAGGCGGTCAAATTCAAGCCGATCCGTCAACCAACTCGCTCATCATCACGGCACCCGAGCCTCAGTACCGACAATTGCGCGCGGTCATTGACAAGCTTGACGCGCGCCGTGCGCAAGTTTTTGTAGAAAGTTTGATCGCCGAAGTCAGTGCAGAAAAAGCCGCCGAGTTTGGCGTTCAGTGGCAAGGGCCTTTGGGCGGCAAAGGCGACACCAACATCGGCCTCTTGGGTACCAACTTCAGGGTCGGTGGCGCCAACCTGATCTCGCTGGCAACTCAAGGCGCCAGTGGCACTGTGGCGCCTTCCTCCGGGCTCAATATCGGCGTCGCACACAACAACAACGGCACCTACGTGCTTGGCTTTTTGGCGCGGTTTTTACAAACCACTGGCGATGGCAATGTGCTTTCAACACCCAATCTCTTAACGCTAGACAATGAAGAAGCCAAGATTGTGATCGGCCAAAACGTGCCGTTTGTCACCGGTCAGTACACCAACAACAACACCAATGCTGGCTCGGTCAATCCGTTTCAAACCATTGAGCGAAAAGATGTGGGCCTGACCTTGAGGGTCAAGCCGCAAATCAGCGAAAACGGCACCGTCAAATTGCAAATTTACCAAGAGGTCAGTCGTCTTGATCCTGCCTCCATCAACTCTGCCACAGGCCTCATTACCAACAAGCGGTCCATCGAGTCGAGCGTTTTAGTAGAAGACGGCGGCATTGTGGTGTTGGGTGGTTTGCTTCAAGACGACTTTGGCAACAGCCAAGAACGAGTGCCAGGTTTGGGCGATGTGCCTTTGTTTGGCAACTTGTTTCGCGCCGATTCTCGCAGCCGCAAAAAAACCAACCTGATGGTGTTCCTGCGGCCCGTTGTTGTGCGTGATGGCGCATCTACTGAGAACCTGTCTTTGAGTCGGTATGAGCAAATGCGCAGCGTTCAAATGGAAGTTCAGCCCGCCGCGACCCCTGGCATTCCAGCCATTGGTTCACCCGTCCTGCCTGAAAACACCCGCAAACCTTAATGGCACACCGCTACCCGCTCCCTTATGCCTTTGCGCGCAGTCACCAACTTTTGTTGGAAGATGATGGCACGCGCTTGACACTTTGGCTTTGCCCCGACAGCGCTCCCAATGCCATGTCAGAGGTCATGCGCAAATGGGGCCATGCAGCGTTGTCGTTGGACATTGCAAGAGAAAACACTTTAGATCTCAGGCAGCGTGTTAGTCAGGCCTACACAGCGCAATACGGCCCTGGTGAATCAAGTGCTGCAGCCGTTGTCAGTGAGGTCGAGTCAGCGGCCGATTTGTCACGCATGATGCAAGAACTGCCTGCGGTGGAAGACTTGTTAGAAACCAGCGACGATGCGCCGATTATTCGCATGCTGAACGCTCTGCTTACACAGGCGGCTCGCGACGGGGCCAGTGACATTCACATTGAGCCTTATGAGCGCCACTCCAGCGTGCGCTTTCGTGTCGATGGCAACTTGCGTGAAGTGGTTCAACCCAATCGGGCTTTGCACGCGGCCCTCATTTCTCGGCTGAAAATCATGGCCGAACTCGACATTGCAGAAAAGCGCTTGCCGCAAGATGGACGCATCAGTTTGCGTTTGGGTTCACGCGCAGTAGACGTTCGTGTGTCTACATTGCCCAGTGCACATGGCGAACGCGCTGTTCTGCGTTTGCTTGACAAGTCAGAAACCAGACTCAGCTTAGAGTCTGTGGGCATGCAAGGCCCTACCCTGCAACGCTTTCAGCAATTGGTCACCCAGCCACATGGTTTGATTTTGGTCACTGGCCCTACCGGCTCGGGCAAAACCACCACACTTTATGCAGCACTGCAGAGCTTGGACGCTGCGGGCAGCAACATCATGACAGTGGAAGACCCCATCGAGTACGAATTGGCTGGTGTAGGACAAACGCAAGTCAATTCAAAGATTGATTTGACCTTCGCCAAGGCATTGCGTGCCATTTTGCGACAAGACCCCGACGTCATCATGATTGGTGAAATTCGAGATTTTGAAACCGCTCAAATTGCCATACAAGCTTCCATGACGGGCCACCTCGTGTTGGCCACTCTCCATACCAATGATGCTGTCAGTGCTGTGACTCGGCTCACAGACATGGGCATTGAGCCGTTCTTGTTAAGCTCCTCCCTGTTGGGCGTTTTGGCGCAACGCCTGGTTCGAAAAGTTTGTACAGCATGCCAAGGTCGCGGCTGTTTACAGTGCGGACAAACTGGGTATGCGGGTCGAACAGGCATCTTTGAGTTGATGGTCACCGACGATGCACTGCGCGCCCAAATTCATTCAAAGCAATCTGAAGCACTTCTTCGTGAGGGTGCACTGGCAGGTGGCATGGTATTGATGCGAGAAGATGGTGAACGACTGGTGCAGCTGGGCATGACGCGGGCAGAAGAGTTGCTTCGCGTGACGCGAGATTGACAACACCATGCAGACTCTGCGAAAGAACATCTCATCGCAACTTTGCTTGATGAGCTTGCTTTGCGCTTTGAGTGCGTTGCATGGCTCATGCTTTGCTCAAGCAACAAGCGCTGAACCCCTCGCCGAAGAAACACCTGCCAGATGGAATTACACCTTAGGCCTAAGGGTGCGCGCCGACGACATCAACCAAGACACTCAAAGTGTGAAGCTGAGACCGGTCATCGGAATCCGTTATGAGCGCTGGCGAGTTGGCATTGGCGATGGCCAAGAATGGCTTCGATTCAACAGCTTTCGCAAAGAACCCAGCCTGAGTTACCAGTGGGTTGAAAATCGCGATGTCAGCCTGGGAGTTTCCTTGCGAATTCACAACCTGACAACAGATGAAGCCTTTGATGTGTTCGAACCAGGCCGAAAAACCTTGCGCAGCCGCGTTCTCACCAACATCCGCATCACAGACCGTTGGTCTGGCGGCATTGAATGGACGCAAGATCTTTTGAACCGCGGCGATAGCAGCACCTTAGGCTTGGGCGTGTCCTACGCCTGGCCCTTGTCAGAGCACAGCGAGCTCAGTCTCAATGCAGGCCTCACTTGGGCACCTGCAGAACATTGGCGAACTGCCGCTGGGGTGAACCGCGAGGGTGCGGGCGGGCTGACAACTGGCACAGGTTCTGTAGGCTCTGGTCTGAGCTACAAACACAGTCTAAGCCGCCGCTTTGCTTGGTACAGCACCCTGGGTGTCAACAAGGATGTCGGTAACGTGGCTAAACTCTCTGGACCGCACAGTTCGGTCAATGCCCAAGTGGGCCTGCTTTACTTTGAGCGTTAAGTTAAGTTCACTTTTCAATCTACAGTTTCATGCCAGCTTATTCTTTTGAAGCACTGCAAAATGATGGCGTCCTGCGAAAGGGCGTGATCGAGGCCGACAGTGCCAAAGCTGCAAGGGGGCAATTGCGCGCGCAATCTTTGGTGCCCTTGGCCGTGCAGGCGCTGGCGCAAAACGCGTCAGATAAAAAAAGCATTTGGCAAACTGACATTGGCTCTGCCAAATGTTTTTCTGCCAATGCGCTGGCTGTTTGGACTCGGCAATTGGCCAGTTTGGTCGGCAGCGGCTTACCGCTAGAGCGCGCCTTGGCCGCCTTGAGTGACGAAGCCGAATCAGAAAAGCAGTCGCATTTGGTAGCCAATTTGCGAGCTGAAGTGAACGCGGGACTGGGCCTTGCCAAGGCCATGTCGCAACACCCCAAAGAATTTTCAGCGCTCTACACAGCGGTCATCAGTGCTGGTGAACAAGGTGGCAATTTAGGCGACGTGCTGGGTCAATTGGCCGACGATTTGCAAGATCAGCAAACACTCAAAGCCAAACTCCTCAGCGCCTCTTTGTATCCCGCCATTGTGAGCCTCATTGCCTTGCTCATTGTGATTTTCCTGCTCAGTACCGTGGTGCCGCAAGTGGCGCAAGTGTTTTCAGGCAGCCAGCGCAAGTTGCCCGGACTCACGGTTGCCATGCTCGCACTCAGTGATTTCGTGCGCAACCACGGATGGACGGTGGCACTTTTGCTGCTCTTGAGTTGGCTAGGATTTCAGCAAGCCATGAAGCAGCGTGCTTTGCGCTTGCGCTTTGATGCGGCTTTGTTGCGCTTGCCCATTGTGGGTCGCTTGGCCACGGGTTACAACACGGCGAGGTTTGCCAGCACCTTAGCCATGCTCACAGCGGCAGGCGTGCCCATTTTGAAGGCCATGCAATCGGCAGCCGACACACTTTCCAACCAAGCCATGCGTGAAGATGTTCTCGATGCTTTGGTTTTGGTGCGTGAAGGCGCACCTTTGGCCATGGCCATGGGACAGAAAAAACGTTTTCCCAGTTTGCTCTCCATGTTTGCCCGCTTGGGCGAACAAACCGGTCAACTGCCTCTCATGCTGCAACGTGCAGCCCAACAACTTTCCGCAGATGTGCAACGCCGCGCCTTGGCCTTGGCCACCATTCTGGAGCCCTTGCTCATTGTGGCCATGGGCGGTGTGGTCATGCTGATCGTGTTGGCAGTTCTCATGCCCATCATGGAGCTGAATCAATGGGTTCGTTAACAAGGAGCATCCCATGGCAGTCAGCCTAGACGGTCAATTGGTGGTGGCGATTTCATCGCGTGCCTTGTTTGATTTTGAAGAAGAGAACTTGGTCTTCGAGCAGAGCGACGACCGAGCCTACATGAAATTGCAATTAGAGCGCCTAGAGGAACCGGCCAAGCCAGGCGTTGCTTTCTCTTTGGTGAAGAAACTCTTGGCCTTCAATGTTGCCAATACTCAGCGGGTCGAGGTGGTCATTTTGTCGCGCAACGATCCCGTGTCAGGCATGCGAGTGTTCAGATCGGCGCAACACTATGGTCTCTCGATTCAACGTGGCAGTTTCACGCGTGGTCAATCGCCATGGCGTTATTTAAAACCTCTCAATGCCAACTTGTTTTTATCGACGCATCTTTCCGATGTGCGCGCGGCCTTAGACGCTGGCGTTCCTGCCGCGCAGGTGTACCCCCACTCTGCGCATGCGTCTGAAGCACACCCGCATGAAGTGCGAATTGCATTTGACGGCGATGCTGTTTTATTCTCCGATGAAGCCGAGCGTGTTTTTCAATCTCAAGGCTTGTCTGCATTTCAAGCACATGAACATGCCAAGGCCTCACAACCCCTGCTGGCTGGACCTTTCAAGCCTTTGCTGGCTGCCCTTCACAGGCTTCAGCAAGAAGGCACACCGGCCATCCGCGTCAGAACTGCCTTGGTCACAGCGCGCAGTGCGCCTGCACACGAACGCGCCATCCGCACCTTGATGGAATGGAACATTGAAGTGGACGAAGCCATGTTCTTGGGCGGCTTGCCCAAAGGAGAATTTCTCAAAGAATTTGAACCCGACTTTTTCTTTGACGATCAAACGGGACACATTGAATCTGCAGCGCAACACGTGCCTGCAGGGCATGTGGCCAGTGGCATTAGCAATCCGCCCTCAAACAGCGTGCCACCCAGCGACGCTAAAACCTGAATTTCAAGTATCGGGGGCATTGAGCGGCGGTGGCACTTCTTTTCTACGGCCTTCACGTCGTGCAATCCAAACGGTAGAGACCAAAATGACCGCGGCGCCTAACCAAGTCCATTGACTTGGAAAATCGCCAAACACCAGCCATCCCAACAAGGAGGCCCAGACCAAGTCTAAGAATCTGAGCGATTGAGTGGCAGAAATATCGGCCACACTGAAGGCCTTGGTCAGGCTGTAATGGCCAATGGTGCCCAGTACGCCTGCCACCATAAACCCACCCCATTGAAAAAGCGTTGGTGCTTGCCAATTCATCAAAGCCAGAGGCAAACTGAACAAGGTCACCGTGATGGATTGCCACATCACAATAACGCCTGGCTTCTCCGTTCTGGTTAAATGTTTGGTGATCAAGAACGAGGCTGCAAACACAGGCGATGAAGCCAACATGACCAAGTTGTACCAACCCCCAGTACCCGACAAGTTGGGCACCACCACCACCAAGACGCCAGCAAAGCCAATGACCGCCGCGATCCATCGGTCTTTGCGCATGGGCTCGCCCAAAAACCATGCGGCACCCAACATGATGAAGATAGGCCCCGTGAAGCCAATGGCGGTCATGTCAGCCAATGGAATTTGGGGCAATGCAACGAACCACAGCATCAAGCCAATGGTGTGCACGCCGCCGCGCCAAAACTGCCCCTTCATGTCGACTGGCACATAGGCAGCCAGCCCTTGGTGCCAAAGCAAAGGCAACATGACAAGCAGGCCACAGAAATAGCGAAGGAATTGCGCCTCAAAGGGGTCCATTTGCATGGAAAAACTTCGGGCGATGGTATTTAACAGGGAAAAAGCCAAACCACCCAATGCCATCCAAGCCATGCCTCGAACAGGTGCTGGCAATCGATCAAAACGACGAGAGTTTTGTAAACGCGCGAGGGTTAAAAATCGCTGAAGAGAGGTGGGAACAAATCTAGACACCCTTGCACTATAAATGACCACTGGGCGAGGGCAAGTCTCATGGGTTACCTGAAAAAACGGGCCCAGGGTTGAAACTGGGCCCGCTTGATAGAGAGGACGCTGCGCTTAGCTGTTTTGCAAAGCCGCAATGCGATCTTCAATGGGGGGGTGGGTTGAAAACAACTGGCCAATACCACCCGCAATGCCCATGGCCGCCACACTCTTGGGCAAATCGGCAGTGTGCAGGCCACCCAAACGCGCCAAGGCATTCACCATGGGTTGTTTGCGGCCCATGAGCTCTGCCGCGCCCGCATCTGCGCGGAATTCACGTTGACGGCTGAACCAAGCCACCACAATGGCTGCGGCAAAGCCCAAAACGATGTCCAACACAATGGTGGTAATCCAATAGCCCATGCCAGGGCCGGTGTTTTCTTCGTCGTTCTTGCGCAAAAAGCTGTCGACCGCATAGCCCACGACTCTAGACAGGAACACCACAAAGGTGTTCATCACGCCTTGAATGAGGGTCATGGTGACCATGTCGCCATTGGCAATGTGCGCCACTTCGTGGGCCAAAACGGCTTCAATTTCTTCATGGGTCATGTTTTGCAAGAGGCCTGTGGACACTGCAACCAAAGCAGAGTTTTTGAAGGCACCTGTGGCAAACGCGTTGGGGTCACCCTCAAAAATACCAACTTCAGGCATGCCGATGCCCGACTTGTCAGCCAATTTTTGAACAGTGTCGACCAACCACTTTTCGTCCGCATTGCTGGGTTGCGCAATGACTTGTACGCCAGAGCTCCACTTGGCCACAGGCTTGCTGATGAGCAAAGAAATGATGGCGCCGCCAAAGCCCATGATCAAGGCATAACCCAAAAGTGCGCCTAGGTTCAAACCATTGGCGGTGAGGAATCGGTTGACGCCCAGCAAACTGGCAACCATGCCTAGGACCAACACCACAGCCAAATTGGTTAGGACAAACAAAATAATGCGTTTCATGAGGAATTTAAATTCACCACCCAGCGAAGGCCAAGTGCACAGTTCGAATGTTAGGGGGGACGCCAACAAAATCAAGTGAGGCCCCTTAATTCCTCAAAATAGAACGGAATTAGGACAATTTAGGCCTTCGAAAAACCTGGGTATCTGCATAGAAATTGGGGTCTTCATTGGCGGGCCACCAGCCAGGTAGGCCTAAAACAGGGGCAGGCAGAAAAGGTTTTGCTGCCAGTTTTTCGGGCTGAAGGTCTTGCGCCAACCAAGCGTCCCACTTGGCCAAAGGCAAACCTGAAGGGACGCGCCATAAATGCACGGTGATGGCTTTGTAGGGATTGACCAATTTTTCTAAAGCAGCATGACCAAAGATCAAGGTTTGAGCCTCTTGCCAACAGGACTTCATCGCCACAAATGCCGTTGGCCAATCACGCGCCATCAATGCATTCCAAAGCTCGTCTGGCAATTGGATGAGTGCGGCATTTTCATCAAAGACCGTGACAGCATCGCGCACAGAACCCCGAACCGCGCCAACACCTTGTGCTCGAATGGCTTCAGCTTGAACTTGGTTCAATTTCTTTTTAGCCAATGGAAAATGAAGCCAGCACAAGGCGTTGAAAAAATCGTGCAAGCCGTCGCGGGTGGGAACCGTTTGCGTGTCGTCGATGAACTGCTCGTAAGCATGGCCTTCAGGCAATGTAGATTGCGGTACAAAACGAATCGAACAAGTGGATAGGTCTTGGGCACCTTGCGCAACCCACTTTCGTTTGAGCACCTCGAGGTATGTATTGCAAGCTTGTTCAACCGAGGCGCCTTGTGCCACTTGTTGCGCAATCTTTTCGCCTTGCTCACGCCAAGGCATGAGCCAAGGCGCCGTCCAGTCTATTTGGCTTAGGCCATGCGCCATGGCAAAGCTTCGCCCGAACGAAGAGGTTTGAGCTCAGCTTCGCCAAAGGGATAGCTTTCTTGGGGCGTCCAAGACTCTCGATTCAAAGTAATTTGCCCCTGGTTGCGAGGCAAACCATAAAAGTCGGCTCCATTAAAGCTAGCAAAGGCCTCCAATTGATCTAATTTGTCGACGCTGTCAAAGGCCTCTGCATACATTTCCATGGCCGCATGTGCGGTGTAACAACCGGCACAACCAGAAGCGTGTTCCTTCAGATGAGCGGGATGAGGCGCGCTGTCGGTACCCAGGAAAAAGCGGGCATTGCCCGAAGTGGCCGCATGGAGCAAAGCCACGCGATGCGTTTCGCGTTTGAGCACTGGCAAGCAATAGAAATGAGGCCGAATACCGCCCGTGAAAATGGCGTTGCGGTTGTACAGCAAATGGTGTGCTGTCAATGTGGCGGCCATGCAGCGATCGGCAGACATCACATAGTCTGCCGCATCCTTGGTGGTGATGTGCTCAAACACAATTTTGAGTTCAGGAAAATCTCGGCGCAAAGGAATGAGTTGGGTGTCGATGAATGCGGCTTCGCGATCGAACAAATCAATGTCGCTGCTGGTCACTTCGCCATGAACCAACAACAACATGCCCACTTTTTGCATGGCTTCAAGCGTCGGGTAAATCTTTTTCAAGTCGGTCACACCCGCATCGCTGTTGGTCGTAGCACCTGCAGGGTACAACTTGCAGGCCACCACACCAGCGGCTTTGGCCTTCACAATTTCTTCAGGAGGCAGATTGTCAGTGAGGTACAAAGTCATGAGCGGCTCAAAATCAACGCCCTTGGGCACTGCAGCCAAGATACGTGATTTGTATGCCAGTGCCAACGCTGCCGTGGTCACGGGTGGTTTCAAATTGGGCATGATGATGGCGCGGCCAAATTGGGCGGCAGTGTGCGGCACGACAGTTTGCAGTGCTGCGCCATCGCGGACATGCAGGTGCCAGTCATCGGGCTTCGTGATTGTCAGATTGTGGGTCATGGTCATCTTTCATTCCATTTTTGATACTTTGCAAAGATTGCAACAATGCCTGCGCCTTGGCGAACAGCACCTCGCCAGCCGGTGTGAGGGTCGTGGGGTATGAACTGCGGTCGATCAAGTCAGCCCCGGCCCAGGCTTCAAGCGATTGAATGCGCCTAGAAAAGGCCGATTGGGTGACATGGCGCAATTGAGCAGCCCGACTGAAACTGCGAGTTTCAGCCAAGCTCACAAAGTCTTCAAGCCACTTGGTATCCATGCGCGCATTATCCTGCTTTGCTTAGGCGCCCGCCAAAATTGAAGTCCCTTGCGAGTCCTCAGTGCCAGACTCGGAATTTTGCTGCAAGGCCCACATTTGCGCATATCGGCCATTGAGTTGCAGCAGGTGGGCGTGGTTGCCCCGTTCAATGATGTGTCCGGCTTCCATGACCAATATTTCATGAGCATCCACCACGGTGGACAGGCGGTGGGCAATGACCAGCGTGGTTTTGTTTTGGGCTGCGCTGGCCAACTCTGCTTGGATAGCACGCTCATTGGCAGAGTCAAGTGCGGAGGTGGCTTCATCAAAAACCAAGATGGGCGGGTTTTTGAGCAGGGTTCGCGCAATGGCCACGCGCTGTTTTTCACCACCGGAGAGTTTCAAGCCGCGCTCACCCACCGAAGTGGCGTAGCCCTTGGGGGTGGAGGCGATGAAATCGTGAATGCGTGCCGCTTTGGCCGCTGTTTCAATTTCGGCTTGCGTTGAACCCGTGCGGCCATAGCCAATGTTGTAAGCCACGGTGTCGTTGAAGAGCACGGTGTCTTGCGGCACGATACCCAGCGCCTTGCGAACACTGTGCTGGGTGACTTGCCGAATGTCTTGATCATTGATGGTGATGCGGCCTTGTTGCACATCGTAGAAGCGAAACATCAAACGCGCCAGCGTAGATTTACCGGAGCCCGAAGGGCCTACAACCGCCACCGTTTTGCCTGAAGGAATTTCAAAACTGATGTTGTGCAAGATAGGCCTGTCAGATTCATAAGCAAAAGACACCGACTCAAACTTCAAGTGTGCGTTGTGCTGGCAATCAAGGTCTGGCGCGTTGGGAACATCGGCCACTTCGCGCTCACGGTCCATGAGCACAAACATTTTGTCCAAATCCGTGAGGCTTTGTTTAATTTCGCGGTACAGCACACCCAAAAAATTCAAAGGAATATAGAGTTGAATCATGAAGGCGTTGATCATGACCAAATCGCCCAAGGTCATGCGTCCTTCCACCACGCCTTGCGTGGCGCGCCACAGCATGGCCACCAAGGCCGCCGCAATGATCAGTTGCTGGCCGGTATTCAGCAGCGACAAAGAAGTTTGCGATTTGAGCCTGGCTTTGCGCAAGCGCTCCAAGCTTTCGTCATACCGGTTGGCTTCGTAAGCTTCATTGCCAAAGTATTTGACGGTTTCATAGTTGAGCAAAGAGTCGATGGCTTTGGTATGTGCCGCCGAATCAAATTCGTTGGCTTGTTTTCTAAAATGCGTGCGCCACTCCGTAATGCGAACCGTGAAGAAAATATAAAAACTCAGCGCGGCCAATGTGATCCAAGCAAACCAAGCGTCAAACTTGACGGCCAAAATGGTCAGCACCAACGCCACCTCAATGAGGGTAGGCACAATGCTGTAAAGAGAATAAGAAATGAGCGACTCAATGCCGCGCACGCCGCGCTCAATGTCGCGCGTCATGCCGCCAGTTTGACGGGCCAAATGAAAACGCAAACTCAGGGCATGCAAATGCTGAAAGGTCTCTAGGGCAATGGTGCGAGCTGCGCCCTGTGTGGCTTTGGCAAAAACCAATTCGCGCAGTTCAGTCAAGGCTGAGGTCATCAACCGAAGCGCACCATAGCCCACCAACAAAGCCACTGGCACCACCAAAATTTGTGCGGGATCGTTGGGTTTGAAACTCATGGCGTCGACCAAGTTTTTCAGCAACAGCGGCACACTGACATTGGCCAATTTGGCCCCCACCATGAACAGCAATGCCGCAGCGACTCGCCATTTGTAGGTGAGCAAATAAGGCAACAGTCTTTTCAGGGTTCTGCTGTCTGAATCTTTGGGGGGGTTGGCAGTAGCGGCAGCTTGAGGGCTTGCTGTAGCTGCATGAGGAGAACTTTCACCGTGGTGGCGCATGGAACACAATCTGAATCAAAATCAAGCTCACATTGTGCACTTGTCTGAGAGGGCTCTGAAAAAAGTCAAGGACAAGCCGTGCTGGTTAGTGAACCTAGCCCCTTACCCGTGCCTCACGAGGTCAGGTATGCCGCCGTGCCCGTCGACAGCAATTTGCCTTCAGCGCTGCGAAATTCCATTCGGGCATTGCCTACACGAGCCCCCACCCGAACTGCCTCGGCATGGATGGTGAAGTGCTCACCAATGCCGGGTCGCAAGAAATCAATGCGCAAGTCAATGGTGCTGTGGCTTGCAAATCGTTCTAAGCGCTTGGCAGGCAATTCGGCCATGTGCTGCGCACCCAATGCGGCCAACACAGCCAGACTGCCCATGGCATCTAGCGCAGCGCTGATCACGCCGCCATGAATGCGGTGGTATGCAAAATGGCCCACCAATTCTGGTTTCATCGCAAGATGCGCCAAGATACCCGCAGGGCGAATACTTTCAACCCTTAAACCCATCCATTGATTGAAGAGAATTTTCTCTTCATAAATGTCTTTGAGGCCTGCAATGAATTCCGGCTCAAAAACAATTTCAGTCGGATGATCAGAATTTGCTGCAGACATGGATGAATCTAAGTGAGTACGTACAACTTAGATTTTAGAGAAGTCTGGCTTGCGTTTTTCCATGAAAGCGCCAAAAGCTTCGCGCGCTGCAGGCTCAGACAACATGCGCCTGAAACTTTGACCTTCTTCGCCCATGCGCTCAATCAAAACTTTGGATTGGCCACTCTTCATCAGTCGTTTGGTTTCAATCAAAGCTGACAAAGGCTTGGACGCCATTTTCTTGGCTTGTGCCTGAGCGTAGCCATTGACTTCTGTGGGCGGCACCACGCGATTGACCAAGCCAATTTCCAGAGCGGCTTCGGCAAAAAAGGCCTCACCCAACAACAGCGCTTCTGCGGCACGGTGGTAACCAAACATCTGAGGCGCCAACATGCTAGAGGCAAATTCAGGGCACAGACCTAAGTTGACAAAAGGCATGGAAAAAGCTGCGTTGTCGCCTGCATATACCAAGTCGCAGTGAAACAGCAAAGTGGTTCCAATGCCCACAGCAGGTCCAGCCACGGCTGCGATCACAGGTTTTTCAAACATGGTTAAAGCACGCATGAAATAAAAAACAGGAGAGTCAACGGTTGAAGGTGGCTTGTTTAAAAAATCGCCAATGTCATTGCCTGCGCTGAAAATACTTTCATGGCCTTGAATGACCAACACGCGTATGGCAGGGTCGGCCTGAGCTTGGTCAACGGCTTGCGCCATGGCGGCATACATGTCACCCGTGATGGAGTTCTTTTTGTCTAATCGATTGAAGGTGAGGGTCATCACACCAGCGTCGGTGTGGGTCAAAATATCTGACATGGCTAAGCTTCTTTCTACAAATTAAGGGACACGCACCCAAGTCTGAGTTCGGCCAATGGGGCCAAATGAACCGCGCACTTCCAACTTGGCGCCATTCTCAATGGGCGTTAAGCGCAGTGCATAGGTTCTGCCGTTTTCAGGATCGAGAATTTCACCATCCTCCCAAACGTTTTTGCCGCTGGCTTTTTTGGCACCGCGAATGATTTCCAGTCCGACAACGGCTTGGTTTTTGCGATCATCGCTGCACTTCTCGCACTTCGCAGCAGGGTCTGCATCTTTGCGAAGTATTTTTTCCACACGACCCTTCATCACGCCTTGCTGCTCAAAAATGACGACCATGCTTTTGAGCTCACCCGTTTTCTCATCCATGGTGTGCCACTGGCCCACAGGGGAATTGGCCAATGCAAAGGGCATCAGGAAGCATGAGGCCATCAGCACGCTGATTTTCAAAAAGCAATGTGTGAAATTGTTTGTTGTCATCGTTCAATCCTTCTAGGGAAATCAATCCAGTGTATGTCAGGCCAAGGCCAAGTCGGTGTCCATTAAAACATCAGCACCGGAACGTGCCGTGTTCATCAAGCTCAAGGTCTCAGGCAACAAGCGTGCAAAGTAAAAACGCGCTGTTTGCAGTTTGGCTTTGTAGAAGGGGTCGGGGCGTTGGGCTTCTTCTTCTGCCGCTGCAATTTTGGCCAAAGCCACTTGCGCCATGCGAGCCCAAAAATAGGCAAACACCAAATGACCCGCAACCCGCAAATAATCGACAGATGCTGCACCCACTTCGTCGGCATTGCCCATGGCCTTCATGCCAATTTCGGTGGTGAACTGCGTCATCTTTTGGCCTAGATCTGCCAGCGGCTTGATGAACTCGGCCATGGCTTCATTGCCCATTTCTTGAGCCACCAACTTGCCAATCAGTTTGCCAAATTTTTGCAAGCTGGCGCCTTGGTTGCCAAGCACTTTCCGGCCCAACAAGTCAAGTGATTGGATGCCGTTGGTGCCCTCGTAAATCATGTTAATGCGCGCATCGCGAACATACTGCTCCATGCCCCACTCTTTGATGTAGCCATGACCGCCGAAGACTTGTTGGCACATGGTTGTAGCCTGAAAACCATTGTCCGTTAAGAAAGCTTTAACGATGGGTGTCAACAGCGCCAGAATTTCTGCAGAATCGGCGCGAACCTTTTCGTCGGGATGGTTGAGTTCTTTGTCGATCAGCAAGGCGCCATAGCACGCCAACGCACGGCCGCCTTCAGCATAGGCCTTGGCGGTCAGAAGCATGCGCCTGACATCGGGGTGAACCAAAATAGGATCAGCTGGCTTGGAGGGCGCTTTCACGCCCGACAAACTGCGCATTTGAATGCGATCCTTGGCATAAGCCAACGCATTTTGATAGGCTACTTCGGTCAACCCCAAGGACTGGTTGCCCACGCCCAAACGCGCGCCGTTCATCATGACAAACATGGCAGCCAAACCTTTGTTGGGTTGACCCACCATCGCGCCCACAGCACCGTCAAGCACCATCTGGCAAGTGGCATTGCCGTGAATGCCCATCTTGTGCTCTAGGCCGCCGCAGTAGATACCATTTCGTTCGCCCACAGAGCCATCTGAATGCACGTTGAATTTAGGCACTACAAACAAGCTAATGCCTTTGCTGCCCGCAGGTGCATCGGGCAATCGGGCCAAGACCAAGTGAACAATGTTGGCCGCTAAGTCGTGCTCGCCGGCGCTGATGAAAATCTTTTGGCCAGTCAGGCGGTAAGTGCCGTCTGCTTGTGGCTCGGCCTTGGTGCGCAGCATGCCCAAATCTGTCCCGCAGTGGGGCTCGGTCAGACACATCGTGCCGGTCCATTCACCACTGGTGAGCTTGGGCAAGTAGGTGTCTTTTTGTTCTTTGGAGCCGTGTGCTGACAAACAAGCATGCGCGCCGTGCGACAAGCCTGGGTACATGGTCCATGCTTGGTTGGCAGAGTTCAACATTTCAAAAAAGCACTGGTTCACCACCAGTGGCAATCCTTGGCCCCCATATGCTTCTTCGGCACTGAGTGCAGCCCAGCCGCCTTCCACATATTTTGCATAAGCTTGTTTGAAACCAGCTGGCGCCGTCACCTCATGTGTATCTCGATTTAATTGACAACCCTCTTCATCGCCAGACACATTCAAAGGGAACACCACTTCAGCCGCAAACTTGCCACCTTCTTCCAACACCGCATTGATGGTGTCGGCGTCGGTTTCAGCATGTTTGGGCAAAGCTTTCAATTCATTTTCCAAATCTAGCAATTCATGCAAAACAAATTGGAGATCACGCAGGGGCGGGGTGTAGGTGGGCATGGTTTTCTTTCAAAAAATTAAGCTTGGTTTCGAGCGACAATTTCGGAGAAGCCTTTTCGGGCCCTCTCTGCGGCACCGGGGTTGCGCAAAAATCTGGCTTCGTAATGAAGCGCCAGGATCAGGCCATGGATTTCAAATGCCACTTGCAAGGGGTCTGCTTTGTCGGTCAGATGTTTTTCCACTTGCGCTTGGGCCACCGAACGTTGCAGGGCGTTTTGCCATGTGTTGACAGAAGATGCCAGGGCGTCTCGCACGGGACCTGGCCTGTCATCAAACTCCACTGCGCCACTGATGTAGATGCAGCCAGAATCAATTTCTGTCGTGGTGCGTTGCATCCAGTTGTCAAACAAGGACTGCAAGCGGGGCAAGCCACGCGCACATGCGAGGGCTGGGTAAAAAACTTCGCTCTCAAATCGATCGTGGTACTCGCGGATGACAGAAATTTGCAATTCTTCTCGAGAGCCAAAGTGGGCAAAGACACCTGACTTGCTCATGCCAGTCACTTCGGCCAAGGCGCCAATGGAGAGACCCTCCAAACCAATTTGAGATGCCAAGCCCAAGGCCGCCTCCACAATGGCGGCTTTGGTTTGTCGACCCTTCATCAGGGTCCGCCCGCTGCCATCATCGGGCACTTGCGAGACTTGGGACAAAGAGGTGATGTGTCTGACGGTCATGGAGTTCATGTCTTCAAAATAGAACGCTCGTGCTATTTTGCATGAAAATGAAGGGGGCAGCACAAAGAAAAAGCGAATCAGGGTTATTCCTGACTCGCTTGGTGAGCCGTTTCTTGCAGAACGGCCCTGTCAAAAAGCAGGCGCTTAAGCTTTGCGCTTGAACGCAACCACCTTCTGTGTTTGCTCACCCAGGCCTTGAATGCCCAAGTGCATGATGTCACCCTTTTTCAGGTAAACCGGTGCTGGCTGACCGTCCTTCTTAACGCCCATGCCCACGCCAGGCGGTGTGCCGGTGGTGATGATGTCACCTGGCTCCAAAGTCATGAACTGGCTGACGTAGCTCACCAATTTACTGACGCCAAAAATCATGGTTTTGGTGGTGCCCGATTGCATGCGCTGACCATTCAGGTCCAAGAACATGCTGAGGTTTTGCGGATTCGGCACTTCGTCTTTGGTGACCATCCAAGGGCCAATGGGGCCGAAGGTGTCACAACCCTTACCCTTGTCCCAAGTGCCGCCCAATTCGAGTTGGAAGGCACGCTCACTCACATCGTTGATGGTGCAATAGCCGGCCACGTAGTCAAGGGCTTCTTTTTGAGACACATAGCTTGCACGTTTGCCAATCACAATGCCCAACTCCACTTCCCAATCGGACTTCACAGAGCCTTTGGGCAGCATGACATCGTCGTTAGGACCTTGAATGCAAGAAATGGCCTTGGTGAACACGATGGGTTCTTTGGGGATAGGCATGTTGGATTCAGCCGCATGGTCAGCATAGTTCAGACCGATGGCAATGAACTTAGAAACATGAGAGACAGGGCAGCCCATGCGGGGCTTGCCGCGCACCAAGGGCAGCTTGTCCGTTTTTAATTTAGCCAACTTGGCTAAGGCCTTGTCAGACAGTTGGTCAGGGCCAATGTCAGAGACCACGCCGCTTAAATCACGCAGCTTGCCTGCTGCATCAATGAGGCCTGGTTTTTCTTTGCCAGGTTGGCCATAACGCACGAGTTTCATGGGAACTTCCTTCGATAGAAATGAAAAAGATGTTGATTTGGTATTGAAATTCGAATGTCGAGATTGTGATCGAAAACAAATCAATAAGTTGATCGGCCACCTGATAAATCAAACACAGCGCCGGTTGAGAATGAGCAATCCTCTGTCAAAAGCCAAGTGACCATGGCCGCCACTTCTTCGGGAGTACCGAAGCGGCCCATTGGAATTTTTGACAACATAAACTGAATGTGCTCAGGCGTCATTTGATCGAAGATGGCCGTTTTCACTGCAGCGGGCGTGACGCAGTTGACACGCACATTGCTGTTGGCCAGTTCTTTGCCAAGCGACTTGGTGATGGCCATGACCGCTGCTTTGCTGGCACTGTAGGCACTGGCATTGGGGTTGCCATCTTTGCCCGCCACCGAGGCAATGTTGACAATGCGGCCAGCAGGCCTGTCTTTCAAATGGGGCGTCCATTCGCGGCAGCAATAAAACACGCCATTGACGTTGACATCCATGACCTGCTGCCAAGCATCAACAGGGTAGTTTGCCACGGGTGTGACGGGGCCTGTAATACCGGCGGAATTGACCACTGCATCGACGGGACCCACCTTCAGTGTGGCTGCCGTAGCGGCGACCACCGATTCATGTTGCGACACATCAACTTGCACACTGTGCACTGAGCCTGGGTGCTTCAAATGATCAACCGCTTTGGCCATACCTGCCTCATCGCGGTCCCACAAAGTCACGCGACCGCCTGAGGCCAGGACTCGTTCGGCAATGGCATATCCCAAGCCTGTTGCACCGCCGGTGATGACCGCGTGGCGGCCTTTCATGTCATATTGATTCATAAGTTCTTGATTAAGTTGCGAGATGAGCGTCTTGAAATTGAAGTGTCAACATCATTTTTTGACTGAGCAGTGAATGGGTCAAATGGTCATGCCACCGTCGACCATGTAAGCGTTGCCCGTTGCAAAAATGGCTTCGTCTGAGGCCAAGAAAACAATGATGGGTGCAATTTCGTGGGCTTGCGCCAAGCGCCCCATGGGCTGGCGGGCGATGAAGTTTTTGCGAGCCTGTACGGGGTCGGCCTCTGCGTTGATTCGGTCATGCAAAGAAGGTGTTTCCACAGTGCCTGGGCAAATGGCATTGCAACGAATGCCCTTGGCCACATAATCGGCCGCCACACTTTTGGTCAAGCCAATGACGGCTGCTTTGGACGCGCCATAAATGAATCTGTTTGGCAGTCCGCGTACGCTTGAGCAAACGCTGGCCATGTTGATGATGCTACCGCCACCTTGCTCCAACATTTTGGGCAACACCGCTTGAATCATCCAAAACTGACCTCGTGCATTGAGATTGAAAGCGAAATCCCAGTCTGAGTCAGTGGCTTGCAAAATGGTACCGCTGTGAACCACACCCGCACAGTTAAAAAGTGCGTCAATGCGAGGAATGAGCGCCACTTGTTTTTGGATGTCGTCCTTGTTCATCACATCCAACACGGCCGTGTGAACGTTGGCCACGCCCGCATAGCTTTTGAGCAATTCAGGGTTGACGTCAGTGGCCCAAACGGTGGCGCCTTCAGCCACCATGGCCATGACAGCCGCGTGGCCAATGCCTTGGCCAGCCGCTGTGACCAAGATGTTTTTGTTGTTAAGTCGCATGTTTGATCTCCCAATCAATTTGTTGCCGTTTCTCAATGGCCCCCCAATTCCAATCGATGCCCAAGCCATGCGACTCGGGCGGAAAGGCAAAGCCATCTTGGACTTTCATGCGAGAGTGCGTGATGTCATCGAGTTGAGGAATGTATTCCACCCACGTGGCGTTGGGCACCGCGGCGCACAAGCTGACGTGCAACTCCATGAGAAAGTGTGGGCACACGGGCACATCAAATGTTTCGGCCAAATGAGCCGTTTTGATCCAAGGCGTGATGCCGCCAATGCGGGCTACGTCGGGTTGCACCACACTGCAGGCACCTTGCTCTAAATATTCGCGGAATTGCATGGGATGGTACATCGACTCACCGACCGCAACCGGAATGCTGGTGTGCTCCCTTAAATGCCGATGACCGCTGACATCTTCTGCGGGTAGCGGTTCTTCTAACCACGCCAAATCGAGCCCCTCAAAGGCTTTGGCGCGGCGCACCACTTCAGCGCGGTGAAAGCCTTGATTGGCATCGGTCATGATTTCAAAACCAGGCCCCACCGCATCGCGCACGGCCGACAAACGGGCGACATCTTCGCTGACATGCGGCCTGCCAATTTTGATTTTGGCGCCTTTGAAGCCCTCTTCCTTGGCCTTCAAGGTTTGCTCAACCAAGACCTCGGGTGACAACTGCAACCAACCGCCTTCGGTGGTGTAAAGCGGTACCTTGCTTTGAGCGCCCCCCAACAATTGCCACAGGGGCAGTTGCTGGCTTTGAGCACGCCAATCCCACAGCGCCGTATCGACACAGGCCAGCGCCAAACTGGTCATGGCGCCGACGGCCGTGGCATGGGTGTGAAAAAACAAATCTTTCCAGATGGCTTCAATGTGAACAGGATTTTTGCCCAGGAGCCTTGGCACCAAATGGTCTTTGAGCAAGGCCACCACCGAACTGCCGCCTGTGCCAATGGTGTAGGCGTAGCCAGTGGCTTGGATGCCATCGCTGCAAAACAGGGTGAGCAAGATCGTTTCTTGAGTGACAAACGATTGAATAGCGTCGGTGCGCACGACCTTGGGCGGCAAGTTAACTTGACGCAATTGAACGCGATCGATAGTGACTGAAGTCATGTAAGCGGAAAAATTGATTGAGAAGAGTTCGGGTTTGTGCGTATCAAAACAGTCTTGACCCTCCCTCTGATTCCATGTGAAGATTGTGCAACTGGTCTGACCAATTGTCCAATTCACGTATTCCCTGACATCCTCCATTCACTGCCAACTCAACACCACTTTCAACAGAACCGCGCTGCATTCATGTCAGACAAGCCCAACGAACCGCAAAGGCTTTACCGCCAAATTGCCAAGCAAATTCAGACGCTCATCTCGTCTGGTGAGTTTGCAGTGGGTTCTCGTTTGCCAGCAGAACGCGACTTGGCCACCCAGTTGAGCGTCAGCCGACCCTCTGTCAGAGAAGCGCTCATTGCACTCGAAGTTGAAGGTGCCATCGAAGTTCGAACCGGATCGGGCATTTACGTCAAATCTTTGGGGCAAAGCCGCAAAGGCAAACCAAAGCCACTGAACACCACTTCGGAGTGGGGCCCCCTGGAGGTCATGCGCGCACGGTTTCTCATTGAGGCTGAAATGGCCGCCTTGGCCGCTTTGCACGCCACCCCAGCCGATCTGAAAGCCATGTCATCTGCCTTGGCTGCCATGCAAAAAGATGCCAAAGCTGGGCGCATGCCAAGAGACAGTGACATGGCCTTTCACATGGCCATCGCCAATGCCTGCGCCAACAGTGTCATGCAAGACACGCTGGACAGATACCTTCAGGCCAGAAATGGGCCCTTGTTTGCGCGACTGGGTGATTACTTCGAATCGCCAGCCTCTTGGGAGGCGGCCATCGATGAGCACAAAGAGGTTTTGAAAGCCATCCAATCATGCGACGCCCAAGGTGCACGCAAAACCATGCAAAAGCATTTGCGGCAAGCCCACAAACGTTTCAGCGCTAGCTGGCGAAGCGCACCCTCTCGTTCTTAGTTTTTCGCCAGCAATTCAAATTTTTTATCTAACCCAAAGGAGACAACATGACCACCAAACGAAATGCATTGAAATCGCTCGCAAGCGCCAGCGTCATTGCACTGGGCCTCTTAGGCGCCATGGGCAGCGGCCTTGCACAAGCGCAAACCAAATTGAAATGGGCTCACGTGTATGAGACTTCAGAGGCTTATCACACAGAATCCGTGTGGGCTGCCGATGAAATTAAAAAACGCACCAACGGCAAATTTGAAATTCAAGTTTTCCCAGCATCTACACTGGGCAAAGAAACCGACATTAACCAAGGCCTCACTTTGGGTACGGTCGACATGATCATCAGCGGCCCTTCGTTTGCGGCTCGCGCTTATCCGCGTTTCGGCATTGCCTACTACCCCTTCATCTTCCGTGATGGCGACCACCTCATTGCTTACTCTAAGAGCCCCGTGTTTGCAGAGATGGTGAACGAGTTCCGCGCCAAAACAGGCATTCAAGTGACGGCTTACACCTACTACGGCGCCCGTCACACCACAGCCCAAAAAGCTTTCACCAACTGCGCTGGCATGAAGGGCATCAAGATTCGGGTGCCAGACGTACCCGCCTACCGCGCCACACCTGAAGCCTGCGGTGCCAACCCTACACCCATTGCTTTTGCCGAAGTGTATTTGGCCCTGCAAAACGGAACCGTGGAAGCACAAGAAAATCCATTGACCACCATTGAAGCCAAGAAGTTCTACGAAGTTCAAAAAGCCATCATGCTCACCGGTCACATTGTGGATGGTTTGACCACGCAAATAGCGCCTCATGTTTGGAACAAACTTTCTGATGCAGAAAAGAAAGTTTTCACAGATGTGACACAAGAAGCTGCAGTACGCGCAACTGCCAAAATCAAAGCTCGGGAAGCTGAATTGGTGGATGAGTTTAAAAAGAAAGGCCTGCAAATTGTGCAAGTCGATCGCAAGTCATTCCAAGATGCTGTTTTGAAAAATAAGCCACTTGATTCCATGGGTTTCACCAAAGCGGACTTCGACAAAATTCAAGCTGCTAAGTAAGTTGTTCATACAGTGCATCACGCTTTGTTCAGCTGGTGCACTGATCTGGGTCGAGCCGCAGGGCTCGACCTTGGAGTTTTTTAAGGATCCGCCATGAGCAACACCCCCGACCTAGACGCAATGCCCAAAGTCATGGGCGATGATGGTCAGTTTCACGCCGTCGACGAAGAAGTTGATTTGTCAGGCACCCCTTTAGAAGCTTGGGTGGCCTTGGGATTCTTTTGGGTGCTTGGTGCAACCGTGTTCTGTCAATTTTTTACCCGTTACGTGCTGAACAACTCAGCGTCTTGGACTGAAGAAATTGCACGCTACCTCTTGATTGCAGTCGTCTTTACGGGTGCCACCATTGGTGTGGCCAAGAACAACCACATCCAAGTGGACTTCTTTTACAAGTTCATGCCCAACTGGTTTTCCAAAATCATGAACACGCTGGTTGACATCATGCGCATTGCATTTTTTGCAGCGGCCACATTGCTCACAGGGCAAATGATGGAGAAATTGGGCAGCTACAAGATGACGATCATTGACTTGCCCATGAACTTGGTTTACGGCGTGGTCATGGCAGGCTTTGCGGCCATGTGCCTGCGTGCGATCTGGGTCATGCGGATTCACCTGCAACGTGGTTACTCCGTGCTGCAACGCCCTGAATCAGAAATGACCGACCGTTAATTGGCACTTGGCCTTTTGCTCACAAGCTTGGAAATAACGTCATGTTAAAAATTTTATTCTTGCTCTTAATGAGTGGTGGTATTCCTGTTGCCATCGCCATGGCTGGGGCCTCGCTCATTTATTTATTCTGGACCCAAAGCTCGCCACCCTTCGTGGTCATTCACCGCATGGTGTCTGGCATTGACAGCTTTCCTTTACTGGCTGTGCCCTTCTTCATTTTGGCCGGCAACCTCATGAACAACGCGGGCATTACCAACCGCATTTACAACTACGCTTTGGCCTTGGTAGGCTGGATGAAAGGCGGTTTGGGCCACGTGAATGTGGTGGGCTCGGTGGTGTTTGCTGGCATGAGCGGCACCGCCATTGCCGATGCAGCAGGTTTGGGCACCATTGAAATCAAAGCCATGAAAGACCATGGCTACAGCACCGAGTTTGCAGTCGGTGTCACGGCCGCTTCGGCTACGCTGGGTCCCATCATTCCACCCAGTTTGCCCTTTGTGATTTACGGCATGATGGCCAATGTGTCGGTGGGCTCCCTGTTTTTGGCAGGCATCTTGCCAGGCGCCTTGATGGCCATTCTCATGATGGTCACGGTGGCTTACTTTGCCCATAAAAACAATTGGGGCTCCGATGTGAAATTTGAATGGCCTCGCGTCTTCAAAGCACTTGCAGAAACAGCGGTCGTGATTGGATGGCCTATCGGGGTTTGGGGCTTGGTCACTTGGCTTGAAACGCCGCCCCAATTGACTGTGTTCGTCGCCTTGGGCTTGTTGTTCATTGCCGACAAAGTTTTTAATTTTCAAGCGGTGCTGCCCATCATGACGCCTGTGCTGCTCATTGGCGGCATGACCACCGGTGTTTTCACACCCACTGAGGGTGCTATTGCTGCCTGTGTCTGGGCCATCATTCTGGGATTTTTCTGGTACCGAACCCTTCACTTCAAAATGTTTGTGAAGATCTGTTTGGACACGGTCGAGACCACCGCCACCGTCATGTTCATTGTGGCAGCAGCCAGCATCTTTGGTTGGATGCTCACAGCCACTGGCGTGACTGCCGCCATCAGCGAATGGGTCTTGGGATTCACACAAGAGCCTTGGAAATTTTTGCTTCTGGCCAATTTGCTCATGCTGTTCGTGGGTTGCTTTTTAGAGCCTACAGCAGCCATCACCATCCTTGTCCCCATCTTGGTGCCCATCTGTCAAAAGCTAGGCATCGACTTGGTTCATTTCGGCTTGGTCATGGTGCTCAACCTCATGATTGGTTTGCTGCACCCCCCCATGGGCATGGTGCTGTTTGTTTTGGCACGCGTCGCCAAACTCAGCGTTGAGCGAACCACTGCTGCTATCCTGCCTTGGCTGTTCCCTTTGCTGGGAAGCTTGATCGTGATCACCTATGTGCCCAGCCTGGTGCTTTGGCTGCCTAAAAAGTTTTTTTGAGATCTGACCATGAGTGTCTTTATTCGACTGCATGCTGCCGATGACGTGGTCATTGCGCGCACACAACTGATGAGCGGCGCCAGCGTAGAAGGAGTACCTGTCAAAGGACTCATTCCACCCGGCCACAAAATAGCAACCCGCGTCATTCAAACCGGACAGCCCGTGCGGCGCTACAACCAAATCATTGGCTTTGCCAACAACCTCATTCAAGCGGGCGAGCATGTGCACACGCACAACCTCAACATGGGACCTGAGAAGGGCAACTTCGAGCGCGACTACGCCATTGGCCAAGACGTGAAGCCCGAAGCACCTCGCAAACATGCCACTTTCATGGGCATCAAACGCTCAGACGGTCGTGTCGCCACACGCAATTACATTGGCGTCTTGTCCAGTGTCAATTGTTCCGCCACCGCTGCGCGCGCCATTGCCGATCATTTTTCCAAACGCAACAACCCCGCGGCGCTGGCCAACTTTCCCAATGTCGATGGCGTGGTGGCATTAACCCATGGCACCGGCTGCGGCATGGACACCGAAGGCTTGGGCATGAAATTGCTAGAGCGCACCCTGGCAGGTTACGCCACACATGCCAACTTCTGGGGCGTGGTGGTGGTGGGCTTAGGCTGCGAAACCAACCAACTCAACACATGGTTGGCGCACAGCAGCCTGCGTGAAGGCGATACGCTCAAAGTGTTCAACATTCAAGACACCGGCGGCACCCGTTTGACCGTCGAAAAAGGCATTGTGCTCATTGAAGAAATGTTGCCTCGTGCCAACCAAGTGAAGCGTGAACCCTGCAGCGCAGAACACATTACGGTGGGTTTGCAATGCGGGGGCTCGGATGGTTACTCTGGCATCAGTGCCAACCCTGCGTTGGGTGCAGCCGTCGATTTGCTGGTGCAACATGGCGGCACTGCTATCTTGAGCGAAACACCGGAAATTTACGGCGCCGAACACTTGCTCACACGACGGGCTGTCAAACCTGAAGTGGCGCAAAAGCTCATTGACCGCATTCACTGGTGGGAAAACTACACAGACATCAATGGCGGTGAGATGAACAACAACCCCTCACCTGGCAACAAAGCGGGCGGCCTGACCACCATCTTAGAAAAATCACTGGGCGCTGTGGCCAAGGGCGGTACCAGCAACTTGCAAGCTGTTTACGAATATGCCGAGCCCATCAACACGCATGGCTTTGTGTACATGGACACGCCAGGCTACGACCCCGTGAGCGCCACAGGCCAAGTGGCAGGGGGTGCCAATCTCATTTGCTTCACCACAGGTCGCGGCAGTGCGTATGGTTGCGCGCCCTCACCCAGTTTGAAATTCTCCACCAACTCTGCCTTGTGGAAAAAACAAGAAGAGGACATGGACCTCAACTGCGGCGAGATTGTCGACAACGGCGTCAGCATTGCCGACATGGGGCAACGCATCTTTGAGATGATTTTGAAAGCCGCCTCGGGCGAACCCACCAAGAGCGAAAAGCATGGCTATGGTCAAAACGAATTTGTGCCATGGCAAGTCGGCGCGGTGATGTAATAGAAGGTCAATTCATGAGCCAATGCATACCCGCAGACCAACTGCGTCAACAAATGACCAGCATCATTCAAAAAACAGGCAGTGAATTAGCCGAGGCTGAACAAGTAGCAGCCAATTTGGTCATGGCCAACTTAAGCGGCCACGACTCACATGGTGTTGGTATGGTGCCGCGCTACGTCGATGCCGTTTTAGAAGGTGGCCTCAACCCCAACACTGGCGTCAAAGTGGTGCTAGACACCGGCCCTTTGTTGAACCTCGATGGTCAACGCGGTTATGGTCAGATCACAGGTGTTCAAGCCATGCAAATGGGCATTGAACGCGCCAAACAACACGGTGTGTGCACCGTGGCACTGAGTCGATCGCATCATCTGGGCCGCATTGGTCACTTTGCCGAAATGGCAGTGGCACAGGGTTTGGTGTCGGTGCATTTTGTCAATGTGTTGTCACGTCCTGTGGTTGCGCCCTTTGGCGGTGGCGATGGTCGATTTGGCACCAATCCTTGCTGCATTGGCATTCCCATGGGCAATCGCCCGCCCTTCGTGCTTGACTATGCCACCAGCCGGGTGGCGCAAGGCAAGATGCGGGTGGCTCACAACAAAGGCGAGCAAGTCCCCGATGGTTATTTGATCGATGAAAACGGTCAGCCCACCAACAATCCAGGCGTGGTGGTGGTGCCGCAATCGAATGGTTTGTTTGGTGCGCTGATGACTTTTGGCGAACACAAAGGCTTTGGCATGGCGATGGCCTGCGAACTTTTAGGCGGCGCGCTCACAGGCGGCGGCACATGGCATCGCGAAGCAGACAACAAACGCGCGGTCCTCAATGGCATGCTCACGATGATCATCGACCCCGTTAAATTGGGCACGCAAGACAGCTTTGAAAAAGAAGCCTTGGCCTTTGAAGATTGGCTCCGCCAAAGCCCCGATGCCCCAAACAGCGAAGGCGTGGTGCTGGCCGGCGAACCCGAACGCAAAGCGCGCGCAGACCGCGAACAAAACGGCATTTGGATCGATGACGCCACATGGTCAGAAATTCAAGCGGCGGAAGCCAAACTGAAAAGCCGACATGCCTGATCACCTACTCCAACGCATAACGCTCTCTCAAGTTTCTGCGTCCGTTAAAACATCAGACTACCCACCCCATCCCACAGCAACAGGTGTGGTGCATTTAGGCTTAGGCGCCTTCCATCGCGCTCACCAAGCCATGGTGTTTGATCAACTGCTGCGCGAAGGCGATTCGCGTTGGGGTATTCATGGCGTGGGCATGACACAGCCAGGCTTGGTCAACAAACTTCGCGCGCAAGATGGCTTGTACTCAGTGCGCATTGCAAGCGCAACAGGCGTTGAGTGGCAGGTGCCAGGTGCTCTGTGGCAAACCAGTGTGGCCACCATCGAGCGCTCCAAAGTATTAGCGGCCATCGCCGCAAAGAGCACGCGCTGGATCACGCTCACCGTCACAGAAAAAGGGTATACGCCTGCATTGGCTCAACTGTTGATCGACGGTTTGCGTTTGCGCCATGCAAATGGCGCGGGTGGCCTGGGTGGCCTCACCATTGCATCTTGCGACAACTTGCAAGGCAACGGCCACAAACTCAAAGCCCTCATTCATGCCAACGCAACGCCGCAAGATGCTGAACTGATGCAATGGATGGACACCCACTGCGCCTTTCCTTGCAGCATGGTCGATCGCATCGTGCCAGCAGCCACCGAAGAAGTAGCTACCGCTGCCAAAGAGGCATTAGGCTTAACAGACGATTGCGCGCTCAGCACTGAAACATTTTGGGAATGGGTGATTGAAGACAACTTCGTAGATCCAACTGATGCAGCGCTGTTGACCCAATGCGGTGTACGCGTGACCAACGACGTGCACAGCTACGAAGAAGCCAAGTTGCGCATGCTGAACGGCAGCCATTCCGCCATGGCTTTGATGGGTGCCATTACAGGGCGACCTTATATTGCCAGTTGCATTGGCGTCGATCACATTCGTGAGTTTGTCTATCGATTGATGAGCCGTGAAGTAGCACCTCATTTAAGTCGCACAGATTGGGCAGACTATCGCGATGCATTGATTCAAAGGTTTGGAAATCCGTACCTAAAGCACAGCGTGCATCAAATTGCCACCGACAGTTCACAAAAAATACCGCAGCGCTGGCCGCCTTCTATCTTGGGGCAAATGGCCAAAGGTCAATCCTTTGAACACCATGCCTTAGCGGCCGCTATTTTCTTGCGCTATACGCTGGCTGTGGATGAACAAGGCCACGCCTACACCTTGAACGATCCGCAAGCAGAAAGCTTATTGGCCATCGGCAAAGATCAAGTGGCAGATGCAGCGAGTAGCTTGAAAGCTTTGTTGTCGAGGCAAGACTTGTGGGGCATTGAATTGACTCACAACGCACATTGGGCTGAACGCGTGGCTTATTGGCACGATCAGGTGATTCATCAAGGCGTCGATGCCACGGTGAAATTTGCCATCACCTTAGACGCCTAAACTGCAACATTCATCAGTAGACCTTTTATGAAAATCACAGTCGCTCGCGTCATTGTTTGCTGCCCGGGTCGCAATTTCATCACCCTCAAAATTGAAACCGACGAAGGCCTGACAGGCATAGGCGATGCCACCCTCAATGGCCGCGAGTTGTCGGTGGTGAGCTACTTAGAAGAGCACGTCATCCCTTGCTTGATTGGCCGTGACCCGCAACAAATTGAAGACATCTGGCAGTACCTCTACAAAGGTGCGTACTGGCGCAGAGGCCCTGTCACCATGACGGCCATTGCCGCAGTCGATACGGCGCTTTGGGACATCAAGGCCAAGATCGCAGGACAACCGCTGTACCAATTGCTCGGTGGCCGCAGCCGCACTGGCATCATGTCGTACGCGCATGCCACTGGGCGCGACACGGCCGAAACCGTGGATGAAGTGTTGCGCCACAAAGAGATGGGCTACTTGGCCATTCGTGCGCAGAGCGGCATTCCTGGTCTCAACAAAGTTTATGGTGTCAGCGGCAACGGCCGCATGTACGAACCCGCCGATGGCCCATTGCCAGGTGAGCACGATTGGAGCACCGAGAAGTATTTGCGCCACACGCCCGGCCTCTTTCAAGCGGTGCGCGAAGCCGTTGGACCCGATACACATTTACTGCACGACGCGCACCACCGACTCACGCCCATTGAGGCTGGGCGTTTGGGCAAAGAACTAGAGCCCTATCACCTGTTCTGGCTAGAAGACCCTACGCCCGCCGAGAACCAAGAAGCCTTCAAGCTCATTCGCCATCACACCACCACACCTTTGGCGGTGGGCGAGATTTTCAATACAGTATGGGACTGCAAAGATCTCATCGAGCAGCAACTGATCGACTACATCCGCACCACCGTCACGCACGCCGGTGGCATTACGCATTTGCGGGTCATTGCCAATTTGGCCAGCTTGTACCAAGTGCGCACCGGTTGTCATGGTGCCACCGACATGTCGCCGGTGTGCATGGGCGCCGCCTTGCACTTTGACACCTGGGTGCCCAACTTTGGCATTCAAGAGCACATGGCCCACAGCGAAGAAATGCTGTCGGTCTTTCCGCACGACTGGCGCTTTGAAAAAGGCATGCTGTATTGCGGCGAATCACCGGGCCACGGCGTGGACATCGATGAAAAACTGGCGGCCAAGTATCCGTATCAAAGGGCCTATCTGCCAGTGAACAGATTGCAACACGACGGCACACTTTGGAGCTGGTAAATCCTTCTGCAAGCAGATACAAAAAAGGCACCTGTCGGTGCCTTTTTTCTTTGCAAGCTCGGTTTACAGAACGCGCGCCAACGACGCCTGCAAATTCTCAGAAGGCAAACGCTTAAAGCCTGAGCGGGCAAAGCGCTGCATGCGGCCCATCATGAAGGCCACCAACAAAGAGGCCGTGACTTGTGCATCCACTGTGGGCGTGTCGCTTTGTGGTCCGCCATCTCGCAATGATTGCTTAAAAGCACTTTCCAGCTTGTCGAACAACAAATTCATGCGCTCTTGCAAACGCTCGTTTTCAAACACCAGCGCATCACCTGTCATGACGCGCGCCATGCCAGGGTTCTTTTCTGCAAATTGCAAAATGAGCGCCACGGTGCGCGCCACTTGCACTGGCCCTGCGGGTTCACGGTCGGCAATTTGACGCACAAACGCAAACACCGATTGCTCTACAAAATCAATCAAACCCTCAAACATTTGCGCTTTGCTGGCAAAGTGACGGTACAGCGCCGCTTCACTCACACCCAACTTAGCAGACAAAGCCGCAGTGGTGATGCGTTCAGCACCAGGTTGCTCCAACATACCGGCCAAAGTTTGCAAAATTTGCAAACGCCGCTCGCCGGGTTTGGGGCGCTTGCGTGTGGGGGCAGCGCCAGCCTCTTCGTTGTCGGGCATGTTGTCTTCGTGGCTTGACTCTGTGTTCATGGAATGCTCCCTGCTCAGTGGCTGCGAATCATGGTGCCGAAGGCTTGGTCCGTCAGAATTTCTAACAACATGGCATGCGGTACACGGCCATCAATGATGTGCACAGCATTCACGCCACTTTTGGCAGCATCCAATGCGCCGCTGATTTTGGGCAACATGCCGCCGCTGATGGTGCCATCGGCAAACAACTCGTCAATGCGACGCGCACTCAGGTCGGTCAGCAAATTGCCGGCTTTGTCCAAAACGCCCGGGGTGTTGGTGAGCAACACCAACTTCTCGGCTTTGAGCACACTGGCCAGCTTGCCGGCCACCACATCGGCGTTGATGTTGTAACTTTCGTTGTTCTCGCCAAAGCCAATGGGGCTGATAACAGGAATAAAGGCATCGTCTTGCAAGGCTTTCACCACGCTGGGGTCAATCGATTCAATGTCGCCCACTTGGCCCACGTCGTATTCTTTGTTGGGATCGGCGTTGTCGACCATCTTCAATTTTTTGGCACGAATCAAACCGCCATCGCGGCCCGTTAGACCCACGGCTTTGCCGCCCGCTTGATTGATCAAACCCACAATGTCTTGCTGCACTTCACCGGCCAACACCCACTCCACCACTTCCATGGTTTCGGCGTCGGTCACGCGCATGCCTTGAATGAATTCGCCTTTTTTACCCAAGCGGTTCAAGGCGGTTTCAATTTGCGGCCCACCGCCGTGCACCACCACAGGGTTCATGCCCACCAATTTCAAGAGCACCACGTCTTCGGCAAAGTCGGCTTGCAAGGCGGGGTCGGTCATGGCATTGCCACCGTATTTGATGACCAAGGTTTTGCCATGGAACTTGCGAATGTAAGGCAAGGCTTGCGCCAAGATCTCAGCTTTGTCGCGAGGTGAAATGTGAGCCAAAGAATTGTTGTCAGTCATGATGGGCCGTCAAAGTGAAAACAAGCAAGTCAGTGCTTGCTCATAGCAGGAGGTGCATTCAGAGCCGTATTGTGAACACTTTTAAGGCTTTATGCCCCGCACAAACCCCAAGTTCACAAAATTTTTGTCAGCATGGCATCTACGCCGACTTGCCAGGGCGGCAACTTAAGTTGGAGCGCCTGCTCCAAGCGACTGCAGTTAAGTCGAGAATTGAGGGGACGCTTGGCAGGGGTAGGGAAATCAGAGGTGGGCACCGCCACAAAATCCTTGACCGCATAGTTCAAGCTAGGCTTCAATTGCTTGGCTTTGGCCAACACGTATTCTGCATAGGCGTACCAAGTGGTTTCGCCAGCCGCGGCCAAATGATAGACACCTGTGAGTTGCTGCGGCGCCTGAAGGGCAAGGGCTGTTACATCAGCCAATAAAGCGGCCCCAGTCGGTGTGCCAAATTGGTCGTTGATGACCGTCATTCGCTCGCGCTCTTGCGCCAAACGCAACATGGTCTTGGCAAAATTCGCTCCCTCAGTGCCATAGACCCAGCTGGTCCTGAATATCAAAGACTTGGCGCCTTCTTGTGCGATGCTCTGCTCCCCTGCCAACTTGCTATGTCCGTAAACATTCAAAGGGCCGGTTTCATCTGTTTCAAGCCAGGGCCTGTGGCCTGAGCCATCAAACACATAGTCGGTCGAAAAATGAACCAAATAAGCGCCCACAGTAGCGCATGCACTGGCCAGAACTTCTGGTGCAAGTGCGTTCACCAAAAATGCGGTTTCTGCATCCGATTCCGCTTTGTCAACGGCGGTGTAGGCGGCAGCATTCACAAGGACATCTGGCCGAAACTCGCGAACGGTCTCTGACAGGCCTTTGAGGTTGCTCAAGTCACCACAATGCGAAGTGCTGCTTCGATCTAGCGCGAGCAGTTCCCCCAAGGGCGCTAAGCTGCGCTTCAGCTCCCACCCCACTTGGCCGTTTTGACCGAGCAATAAAATTTTCATAGCTTGCTAACGAGGGGCTTCAAGCCGTGTATTGCTTAGAAACCCAGTCGCGATAAGCGCCGCTTTGAACATGCGCCACCCATTCGGTATTTTCCAAATACCATGAGATTGTTTTGCGTATGCCCGTTTCAAACGTTTCGGCAGGCTTCCAGCCCAATTCTTTTTCTAACTTGCGGGCGTCAATGGCGTAGCGTCTGTCGTGACCCGGACGGTCTTTGACGTAAGTGATTTGCTGCGCATAGCTTTGGCCATCTCCCCGCGGACGCAACTCATCCAGCAAAGCGCACACCGTTTTCACAATCTCGATGTTGGGCTTTTCGTTCCAGCCGCCGACGTTGTAAGTCTCGCCCAAGCGGCCGCCTTCTAACACGCGTCTAATGGCACTGCAGTGGTCTTTCACATACAGCCAATCGCGCACCTGCATGCCATCGCCATAAACCGGCAAGGGCTTGCCTGCCAAGGCATTGACAATCATGAGCGGAATGAGCTTTTCAGGAAAGTGCAAAGGGCCGTAGTTGTTGCTGCAATTGGTGGTGAGCACCGGCAAGCCATAAGTATGGTGCCAAGCCCGCACCAAATGGTCGCTGGCGGCTTTGCTGGCACTGTAAGGGCTGTTGGGCTCGTACTGGTGCAACTCTGTGAACGCCGGGTCTTGGGGCGCAAGGCTGCCGTACACCTCATCGGTCGACACGTGCAAAAAACGAAACTGTTTTTGAGAATCCGCATTCAAGCCAAGCCAATAACCACGGACCGATTCCAACAAACGGAAGGTACCCACTATGTTGGTTTCAATGAATTCGCCAGGGCCATGAATGGAGCGATCCACATGGCTTTCGGCTGCAAAGTTCAAGACAGCACGGGGCTGGTGTTCGGTCAACAACTTAGGCAACAGCTCAACATCGCCTATATCGCCCTGCACAAACACATGCTGTGGCTTGTTTTTCAAGACGGCCAAGGACTCCAAATT
>Ga0214921_10001433_pt1 | contig 40817 bp, 40 predicted proteins | sample LL1505_MetaG_FD_177992 | JGI IMG/M metagenome (GOLD analysis project Ga0214921, IMG submission 177992) | Freshwater microbial communities from Lake Lanier, Atlanta, Georgia, United States - LL-1505 | ecosystem: Environmental > Aquatic > Freshwater > Lake | place: USA: Georgia | collected...
TCTTCCTATAGAGCCGTCGTAGACTACGACGTTGATAGGACGGGTGTGGAAGCGTGGTAACACGTTAAGCTTACCGTTACTAATAGCTCAATTGGCTTGATTTATGCACTGAAAAAATTTTTCGATATAAATTACAATGTTGATATAAAAAATTAAAAAAAAATGTCTAGTAGGTTATACGAAAAAAAATCTTGGAAATACCAAAACTTTTTTATTTCTAAAAATAAAACTAAAAATTATAAGATAACTTTTAAAAATATATTAAATCTTTTAGATATAAAATTTAAAAAAAGCGACATTCAATTTAAGGTTCTTAAAAAAATATATAAACCTTTGTATTATAGAAAACCTTCAATAGGAGAAATTGATAGTTTTTTATTATATTTTTATAATTACGTTAAATCAAATTTTATCACTAAATCTGGAACATACTCAAAATATTTAGCGTGGGAGAAGGGTTGGAGTTATAATCTAAAAAAATTCAAAATTGATCCTAATATAAATTCTTTAACGCCACAATTTGTAAGAAAAAAAAGCTTATTAAAAATTAATGGTGAATATATTTCGCCTGTTACTAAAAAATTTGAAATTAAATTATTTATTATTGTTAAATTAATAATTTTTTTTAAATATGCTTTGAAAGTAAAAAATATTTATGAATTTGGATGCGGAACAGGGCGCAATCTACTTCTGCTATCAAGATACTTTAAAAATAAAACATTTATCGGCCTTGATTATACCAAAAGTTCAGTAAAAATTTTAAATTTAATTTCAAAGAAAAAAAAGAATATATCAGGACATTTTTTTGATATTGTTAATCCTTCTAGTGAATTTTTATTAAAAAAAAATTCTTTAGTCTTAACGGTTGGTTCATTGGAGCAGGTCGGTTTAAGATATAAAAATTTTTTTCATTATTTAAGAAATAATAAACCTTCTTTAGTTGTTAACTTTGAAACTCTTAACGAATTATATAATAACAATAATTTTTCTGATTATTTGAGTAGGCAGTTTATTACAAAGAGAAACTATTTAAGAAACTATTTGTCTTTTTTAAAAAAAAAAGAAAAAGAAAAAATTATCAAAATTATTAAAATTAAAAGAGTTTTTGGCAGTCAGTTTCATGAGGGCTATTCATTAGTCGTTTTTAAGTTTTTAAATTAATATTTATTAAATTTACTTATTACATAAACTGGTATTTTTTTATTTGGATATGCAAGTTTCCATCCCCAAAATTTTTTTACTTGGTCAAAGAAATCATAATCGTCCAGTATATAATTATATTTTTTTGAAAATATTTTTATTACTCTAATTGGAAGAATATTTTTTTGTTTAAAATAAATTGACATTGAATTTGTGCTGGGAAAAAGACCTAATTTATTTTTTATAGCTTCTAATAAATTTTTGTAAGCTACCTTATTTTTTACTTTTGATTTTAAGCTTATTTTTGTACTAGCGATGTATCTTATCTTAATAGTTCTTAATTCTTCGATTTTATTAATCTCACTATTTTTTAGTTTAAATTCGCATGCTTTTTTAGCGTCATCTATATGATCTAGTGAGGACATTTTAGAAACTAAGATTATGTTTTCCCCTTTGTTCAACAGGTAAGAAAAAGCAATCGTTGCAACTGATACAGAATACTTCTTTGATAATTTTCTAAAAAAATTATATTGGATTAGGTTAGTGGTAATGTAGCCGTTATTTAATGGACTGTAGCCTATAAAAAATATTTTATTTTTTTTATAAAATTTAGTGTAAGCATCGCTGAATAATAAATTATATTGCTGTTGACTTGAAAAAATTTTATTTTTTAAATAACAACTCATGTTTGTAATCTGATTTTCGGAATAATTAGATACACCAATATTTTTAATAATTTTTTTTTGGTGCAAATAATCTAATTGATCCGCAATTTCTTTATTTTCTACTAGTAAGTTTGGCCAATGTATTTGTAATAAATCTATATAATCAGTTTTTAAATTATCAAGAGATCTGTAGACACTTTCTCTTATTTTTTTTTTAGTATAAATTTCTGTTGGATAAAATTTTGTTCCTATGAAACATTTTTTTCTAACATCTTTTATTGCTTCCCCAATTATTTTTTCTGATAGACCGTTTCCATATGATGGAGCTGTATCTATAAAATTTAACCCACTTTCTATTCCGTATCGAATAACTTCAATTCTTTTTTTTATAGATTGTTTATTATTTTCTATTCTTGTAATTCCCTGCCCAATTTTTTTTATAATTTTCATTATTCTTTCCAAATAAGCGAAGGAATTTTTTCTTTCCAACCGAAAGCTATTATCCATGCCCAAAAACGCAATCTTCCTTCAATTAAATATAACTTTTTAACTTTATTTATATTTTTTTCTTTTAGTCTAATTGGTTTTATATAATTATTTTTTATATTTTTTGAAAAATTAATTGGGGATGGTATCATTCCGAATCTATTAGCAAGAGCTTCTTTTTTATTTTTATAATTAGTTTTAGATTTTTTACTAAAAAATATAATTTTTTTTGTATCTGTATATTGTAATTTAGTAAAAATTTTTTTTTCTAAAATATTAAAATCTTTCGTGTATATATTTTTTTTTATTGAATTAATGTTTTCTAATAATCTAATTTTGTTTAAAGTATGAGTTAATGGTAAATATTTTTTTTTTTTTACGATCCAATTCAGTGCAAATTGTGCTGCCGTTAAATCATATTTTTTACTAATATTTATAATAGTCTCCATCTGCTTTTCTCCATTACATATATTTCCCTGAGCTAATGGGCTGTAAGCTATAATCTGAATATTATTGTCTTCTAATAAATTATCAAACTTTCCATCAATAGTTCTATCAAATAAACTATATTCTGTTTGAAAAGATGATATTACATTTTTAAATTTTTTTAAAATATCATTCATTTCAAAAAAATTGTAATTACAAAGTCCAATAGCTTTTATTATTTTTCTTTCTTTTAGCTCAATTAGTTTATCAATCGAGTGATAAACATTTATATCTGGATTGGGCCAATGTATTTGCAATAGGTCGATTTGCTCAATTTTTAAATTTTTTAGACTTTGTATTGTAGATTTCTCAATTTTTTTCGGTGATAACATTTCAGGAGAAATTTTAGTAGTTATAAACAAATTTTTTTTATTTTTTATTTGTCCAATAATTTTTTCAGATTCCCCGTTTCCATATCCCGGCGCTGTATCTAAAAAATTTACTTTATTTTTTATGGCATGGTAAATAATTTTTTTAAAATCTTTATAACTATTATTCTTCTTCTTATAATTTGCCAGGTTACAACCTAAGCCAATCGGGTAAATTTTTTTATCGATAAATAATTTTTTTAGCATTATGTAAATTTTTAAAAATTGTTTTACTTATAAGATTATTTGCAAAATTCTAATAACAATTAAATTTAGTAATTATTTATTGACAATTATGTGCTAACTTAAGCTTAATTTATATTTAGGTGCTAAAAAATAAAATAAGTTTTATTTTATTTTATCTAGGCCTAGATCCACATTCAGGTTATCAGTTTCAAAATTACTTCTAATATTGCTGATTGTATCCTCTCCTTCTAATTGTAAAATCTTATTTTTAATACTATTTCTAATACCATTTAATTGATGAGCAAATTTTAATAATTGTAAATAATCTTTTTCATTGTGCAAATTTTTTTGCATTTCATCTTTGTTATGCCATATATGCAAATTAATTTGAGCAATTGTTATAGTGTATAATAATATATCTGCGTCGAGTTTTAATTTTTTTTTTTGAATTATGTAACTAATGTCGTGACATATTTTGTTAATTTCATCTTTAAAATTATCATCATTTTTTTGTTTAACTTGTTTAATTTGATTTATTGTCACTTTGTCAATTAATTCTGCTAATGGTAAGTTGTATTTTCTATTTTCACTCATTTTTTTTTAAATTACTAAAAATAATTATTTGTTTTATAGCTTTTTATTTCTTTTATACCAATCTATAGTTTTTATAAGACCATCATACAAATTTATATTTGGTCTATAATTTAATAGTTTTTTTGCTCGATCTATAGATAAAAGTCTGCATGGGTCTCCGGTAGGTTTAGATTTATCCCATTCTATTTTCATATTAGGATTTATTATGTTCCTAATAGTAATTGCTAGTTTTTTTATAGTTACTGCTTTCCCGTATCCAAGATTTATTGGAATATTATGCGGGGCATGTTCAAGTGTATAAATAATCCATTTTGCAACATCTTCGCTATATATAAAATCTCTTTTTGCCGATCCATTGCCCCATACTTTTAATGAATTTTCTTTACTAAAAGCTTTGCAAATTAATGAAGGAATAACCTGGCCAGTCAAAGGATTAAAATTATCATAAGGACCGTAAACGTTAGATGGCCTAACAATTCTCACTGCATTCCATCCATATTCTAAGCTGTATGCTTCGCTTAATAATTCTCCAACTCTTTTTGCTATACCTGGTATTCTGTCATTTTGTTTGGGAATTCCGTTCCAGACATTGTCCTCAATATGTAGGCGACCTCTAGGATAAGAACATATGCTGCCAACAAACAAAAATCTTTTAATCTTTGCATTAAAGGCAGATTCCATAAGATTTGTTTGAAATCTTAACATCGGTATTAAATAACTAGCCACCTTCTTTTCTCCGATACCTACAGATCCCTTGATTCCTAGTAGATTAAAAACATAATCTTGATTTTTAACGCTTGTTTCACAGTTTTTTAAATCTGTAAGATCGAGTCTTTTATAAATTATTTCCTTACCAAAAATTTTTTTGGCATATTTTTCAGTATCTAGCGAAACCACTGTAATTCTAGCTTTTTTTGCTAAAAGTTCTTTAACCAAGGGAATCCCTATCATACCGGTTCCACCTGCAACTAAGACATTAGAGTTTTTGTACATTATAAAATACCTAGGATATCATTACGTAACTACAATAGCTAAAAGAAGTAAAAGTTTTTTTATAAATTTTTTAGTCGACAACAAAGTACGACACTCTGGATGCAAATTGATATTTTTTTAAAGATATTTTATTAAGATTCATAGTCTCCATTAGCGCTAATGTTTCTCCTGGGGAATCAGGATCGTTAAGTTCATCAAAGCCAATAACTGAGCCTTTTGTTAATCTTGGTATAATCATTTCTAAACATTTTTTTGTTGGTTCATAAATATCAAAATCAAAATAAGCCATTGAAATTATAGTCTCGGGATTATTCTTAAAATATTTTTGAAGTTCTTTAATGGCATTGCCTTTGCATATTTTAAATTTATTTAAGTGACCTAAAGGATTAGAAGCCTCATGTGTCAGCAATATGTCATTTAAAAATTTTTCATAATTTTTCGTAGTATCTAGTTGTCCCTTTCTCATCAAATCTGACATCCCATCTTTTGCATTAATAGAAGGAAAACCTTCAAAAGTATCAAACGCGATAATCTTTCTATGTCTATTAAAAGGTTCATATATACCTCTCAGTGCTGAAAAGAGAGCTACATTTTGTCCCCATCTCGTTCCAAACTCCATTATAGAACCTTGAGTCTCTAAAATTTTTTTATAAAGAAAATCCATAAATAGTATTCTCGCTAGATTTTTTGATTCTATAAATAAGCCTATGTTAGAAAGTAATTGTTCGTCAGGTATTGGACATTTTTTTAACAGATCAAACATTTTTTTTCTGTTTAAAATTTCTTCTTGACTGCTGTATTGTTTAATATCTTGTTTGTTTTTTATTATTTTCACTTTGTAGTTTACTTTAATTATTTTATATTTTTATAATATCAATTCTCAATTTTTATAACAATCAAATATTTTATTTCCTATTTATCATTATAAAAATCACCATGCTCAACAAATAGGTAAGAGTAGTTATTTTTGTCTAAATAAGCCCCTTTAAATAATTGAAATATTTTTTTTGGATTATCCAAATATATTACTCTTACCTCTGAAAGAACTTCTTTAAGGATTTTAGTATAATCCTGAGTATGCTGTGGTCCGCCGTCTAATGGTTTTTTTGATCCTATAGATGTTCTGATAATAATTTTAGGTTTCATCTCATTTCTGGACATGAGTCTTATTTTATCTAAGTGATTAATGAGTTGGTTAAATGCACTCACCAAAAAATCAAATCTTGGGAAGCATGTTATTGGAACATAACCTTCCAAGGCTAGACCTATAGACATTCCCATTTGTACATCTTCAAAAACAGGCAACTCTAATTTTTTTTTTGAAGGCACATTTATTAAGGTATTATAAATGGCATTTCCACTAAACAAAACAGATTGGCCTAAAAAAATTGTGTTTTTTTTTTGTGCTAAATAATTCATAGATTTAATAAGTTCTTTTTTGTACATAAGTTTTTTCTAAAACAAAACCCATCCACCGGTTCCGTGGTGAGGATACTTTCTATTATATTTATAATAAATTAAATCTTTTTGTTTTTTACTTTTTTTTAGCCACACTTTATTTGTCGGTGTATTAGTGCTCATGTTATTATCTTCAATAACAAATTTTATTGGTAATTTATGATTTTTTGCATATTTATAAGTTTCATGAAAAATTCCAGTTTCAAAAGTCATGTCACCAATAAAAGCCCAAACCTTGTTATTTTTTTTCTTTAATTTTAAAGCCTTAGCAACCCCTAATGCAATTGGCAAAATCCCCCCAACTATTGCAGAAGAATAAAATTTATATTTTAAATTATTAATGCCCATGCTACGCCCTTTTAATATTTCTTTTTTGAGCCATTCCGGTGGAATTCCTTTGAGAAGAGCATGATAATGATTTCTCCAAGTTGAAAATACCCAATCTTCTGCCGCTACATTTTTAAAAATTTTTATTAAATTTTTTTCGTTATTACCAGACAGATGTATTGGAGCTTTTATCTTTCCTTCTTCATATATTTTTTTGATTTCAAGCTCAAAATTTATAAGATCTTGTTTTTTTAACATAAATATTATCTATCTAAAAAGTTTTGTGTTTTTACTTTAAGACGCCAATAGTCAAGAAGATCAATCATAGTTTTTTTAAAAGGAATGATAGGTTTCCATCCAGTGTGAGAAGAAAATTTATTGATATTAGGGATTTGCAGATCAGCATCTATCGGTCTTAATCTATTTTTATCAATTTGTATTTTAATTTTTTTTACCTTAGATATTGATATTAAAAAATTCAACATTTCTCCTACTGAGCAAGTAAAGTTTCCACCAACATTGTATATCTGCCCAGGTTTCAGTTTTTTTGTTAGAAGCAAATAATAAGCCCTTACAGCATCACGAACATCAGCATATGTTCTTAACGAATTTAAATTGCCTACTTTGATTATAGGTTCTATTTTTTTTGCTTCTATTAGTGCGATTTGTTTTGCAAAGCTAGACTCAGAAAATATATCACCACGCCGCGGACCTGTATGAGTAAACATTCTGGTTATAAATATTTTTAAATTATAAGCCTCAAAGAAATACTTTCCAATTAAATCTGTGCCTACTTTAGAAATTGCGTATGGAGAAGCGGGATGGTAAGCGCAATTTTCATCTATTGGGACTAATTCTTTGCTTACTCTTCCAAAAACTTCAGATGAAGAACATACATGTATTTTTGGATTCAGTTTTTTTAATTTAATAGCGTTTAATAAATTGTATGTTCCTATGATATTGGTTTCTAATGTCATGTTTCCTTCATTAAAGCTTGTTTGAGGGTAACTTTGAGCGGCTAAATGAAAAACATAATTTGGTTTGCTGTTTTCTATTACCTTTATCATAGAACTGTAATCATTTAAGTCCGCATATAAAAATTTTAATCGTGATTTGTTTTTATTAGCAAGATCTAGCAAATGATTTACGTTATCTAACGGACTTCTCCATCTGCACATGCCGTGTATATTCCAATTTGTTTTTTTTAATATATAGTCAACTAAATGAGACCCCACCATTCCAGTCACTCCAGTTATCAGAACATTTTTTTTCATTTATTTATTGTTAACCAATTTTGTTAACCCTATATCATAAAAGTAAATTATGAAATTAAAATATTTTCAATTCATTGGTAAAAATTTAAGAAAAAAAATTTTAAATACTATTTTTTTAAAAAAAAAAGGTCATATTGGAGGAAGTTTTTCATGTATTGACATTATTATATCAATCTATTTTTCAGGTGTGTTTAATTTAAAAAAAAAAGATTTTTTAAAAAAGCAAAATGATATTTTTATTTTATCAAAAGGCCATGCTGCAATTGCATTATATGCAGTTTTGGATAGATTAAGATTTTCAAAACATTACAATCTTAGTTTTTTTAATAAAAATGGAAAAAAACTTATGGAACATCCTTCTCCACAAAATGGATTGTTAGGCATCGAAGTAGAAACTGGATCTTTAGGTAATGGTTTAGGGGTAGGAGCTGGTATTGCTTATGCAAATTTAAATCAAAATAAAAAAAAAACTATTATATTAGTCGGCGACGGGGAGCTTTATGAGGGATCGAATTGGGAAGCAATGCTGGCATGTTCAAATTATAAATTGTCTAATTTACTTTTAATAGTTGATAGAAATTACTCAATCACCTTAGATAGGACAGAAAATGTTATGAAATTAGATAATTTGAAAAAAAAAATACAAGCTTTTGGATTTCAGGTTTTTGTTTTGGACGGTCATAATTATTATAATCTTATTTCTAAGCTTAAATTTTTTAAGAATAAAAAAAATAGCAAACCAACCTGTTTAATTTGTGAAACTAAAAAAGGTAAAGGTTCTTTTTTATTAGAGTCCGATCTTAAATTTCATCATGGCATACCAACACATGATGAATATAATGTTATTTTAAAGGAGTTAAGTTAATATAAAATTTATGGATGATATTAGAGATGTTTTTTTTATAAATTTTTACAAAGAATTAAAAAAAAATAAAAAATTAATTTTATTATCAGTGGATCAAGGTGCCATGATGTTAAAAAAGATTCAAAAAGATTTTCCAAGAAATTTTATGAACATTGGTATATCAGAACAAAATGCGGTAAATTTTGCAGCAGGTTTAGCGAAAGAAGGGTATACACCGTATATTTATTTAATATCTGCTTTTGTCTTAAGATGTATAGAACAAATTAAAATTAATTTATGTTCTATGAATTTTAAAGTTGGTATAATTGGCTCTGGCCCAGGATTTTCGTATGCATCGGATGGTCCGACACATTATTTTCATGAGGATTATGGACTATTAAAAAATTACCCTAACTTAAATTTTTTTTGCACTTCGGATCCAAATTCTTCTAGATTTGCTTTTGAAAAATCTTATCAATCAAAAAATTCTTCTTTTATAAGGTTAGAGAAAGGAGCATACCCAAACTTTAGCAAATATTCAAAATCTTCTTTGTTACAAGTTTTTAAAGGAAAAAAGATTTTAATTGTTTCTAATGGATATTTGTCAAACATTTGTTTTGAAATTATAAATGATCTTAAAGCCGTTTCTGATTTTGGATTATTAGATATAAGACAGTTTATTCCTTTAAATTTTAATCATCTTAAAAAAATTTTTAAATTTTATAATAAAATTATTTTTATTGACGAAAGTTCATTTATCTCATCAATAAACAAAGAGCTGCTTTTCTTTTGCTTAAGTGATTCTTTGTTAAAGTCAAAAAAGTACTTTACGATAAACACTAGTTTTAGATTTTGGAAAATTGCAGGAGATAGAAATTATCTTTTGTCAAAAAATAATTTAGATAAAAAATCTTTAAAAGAAGAATTGTTAAGAATAAAAAATTTATAAATTAATTTAATTAAATATTTAATGGAGAAAATTACAATTGTAGTGCCCAGTTTAAATCAGGAAAAATTTATACCTAATCTTTTGACTAGTTTAAAGAGACAAACTTTTCAAGATTTTAAAGTTTTAGTTATAGATTCTTATTCGTCGGATAATAGTGTTAAACTGTTTAAGGAATATGAAAAAATTGAAATAATCAATTTAAAATCTACAGGGGAACAAGCATGTATTCACGGTTTTAATTTAGCAAAATCTAAATATGTAATGCATATGTGTACGTCAGACTTTTATCCTTTGGATACCTGGCTCGAGGATGCTTTTGAAAAACTAGAAAAAGACAACGAGCTATCAATGGTTTGGTCTAATGCAATTCAAGTTAATGAAAAAGGAAAATTTACATCTCTTTGGAAGCCAGAATTTTTTATTTCGCCACCACCAAAAAAATTTAAATATTTTCCATATTGGTTTTCAGATTCTTATTTGCCTGAATTAAATTATTGTGTTCATACTAAAGTATTTCAGTATTGCATAAGTGATTTAAAAGAAGCTAAATTAAAATATAATAATATAGGCGTATTAAATTATTTTATCTATAATTTTACTAAAAATGGTTTTTTACAAGAATATATTCCACATTTAGGTCATGCTGGCAGGACACATTACAATCAAATTCAATCTAGGGCCGCTCAGAAAAATTTAGATCAAAACGATGATTATTATTTAAAAAAGTTAAAGTTAATTTATCTTAAAGACTTAATTCTCAAAAAAGAAACACATGTTTTTAGAAATTCAAATTTCGAAGTAATAAAAACTTTTTCAATATTAAATATATATATTTTGATATTAATGATTTTTGTTAAAAAAATTGGCTATTGGAAGACGCGATTTGTTCTAAAGTGCAATATAATTTGAAATTAAATAAAAATGAGACTACCAATTTTAAGCGTACTAATGCCAGTTCATCAAGGGGAAGAATATCTTAAAGAAGCAATTATAAGTATATTAAATCAGTCGTTTACTAATTTTGAATTAGTAATTTTAGACAATCAATCAACTGACAAAACAAAAAACATTGTAAAGTTTTTTTCTAATAAAGATAGAAGAGTAAGATATATTTTAGATAGTAAAAAAAGAAATGGTCTAGATGCTCATTCAGAGATTATTAAATTTGCGCGAGGAAAATATTTAACCATTGTTAGCGATGATAATATTATGAATATTTTTTTTTTTGAACGACTCATTAAAACTTTAAAAAAAAATAAATATTATGATTGGGTTGTGTCTAACGGTTATTATTTTAATGAGAATACAGGGAAAAAAAAAATTTTTTACAAAAAAAATTGTTATTTTGATGGAAAACCCAATGTTTATAAAATATTGAATTTTTTGATTAAAAGAGACATGGTCCCTTTAATTTTATCAGCTATGACTACTGTGAGTAAATTTAAAAAAAAATTATTACCACATGTTAATATAAGTGAGAGTGAAAAAGATGCAGATGTAATAATAGGCATTAAAATACTAGCAAATTTCAAGATAGGATATGTTAATGAAAATTTATTTTTTTATAGATCCTATATTGGACAAGAGAGATTTGAAGATACAAAATATAAAAAATTTGACAGCAATTTTTTAAAATATTTTTTTCATTTTAAAAATTACTTATTTTTTTCTTTCGTTGTAATTAAAAATTCAAAATTAATGATATATCAAAAGATTATTTTAACATTTTTTTTTCCTATTTTTTTACTTATTTATTTTTGTAAGATAAAAATTATTCAATCGTTAACTTTATTGAAGTATAAGTTTAAAATTTAACTATTTTATATGCAAATTATAGAGTCTTATAATTTTTTTTTTAAAATTATTTCCAAAAAAGATAAATATTATTTATTTTATTTAACCATATATTCATTATTTATTTCTATATTAGAGTTTTTAACTATTGCGATGTTATATCCTTTAATATTATCTTTTCAGGGTTTAGATAAAAATGTTGATTTTTTTACAAAAATTAATCTCTACTTTAAAAAATATCTAAACCTAGACTTAGTTAACGATCAAATTATATCTCTTGTTTTAATTTTGGTGGTTTTATTTTTTTTAGTATTTAATTTATTTAATATACATTATCTTTTTCGGACCGGATTATTTTGGAGTAGAATTAAAGCGCAGATTCAGCAGAAAGTTTTTATTTATTATACAGAAATGAACTATTTAGATTTATTAAATATTAACAATGCTTCTGTGTTAAAAAATATTAATTTTGAAGCAAAGCGTTTTATAGACCATTTTATTGCACCAATATTTATTATAATTAGTAAAATATTTGTAATAATTTTCTTGATCGCCGGTATTGCTTATATTGAACCGAAGTTAACGATTTACCTGCTGCTTTTATTAATTTTTTACTATTCTTTAATTTATAATATTTTAAAAATAATAGCAAAAAAAAATTCTCATTCACTTTCTGAACAGTATGAAAGAACAACTAAAATTATTGACGAAACAACAAATAATTTTATTTTTTTAAAGATTTTTAACTTGTTGGGTATTTATAATTTAAGATTAAAAGAATCTACTGATAAAATGAATAAATTAGAAGCTGTCAATAATATCATATCGCAAATACCAAGATATGTACTTGAGACTTTCTTTTTTTTAGTTGGAATTTTTTTTATTTTTTTTATTTTTAAAGAAAATTTATTTTTTTTTTATTTACCGGTATTAATATTAATTTTTATAGTTTTTTTAAAAATAGCTCCCGCCTTTCAAATGATCTACAGTTTATATATATCAATTAAATCACATTACTCATCAGGCGACTCTTTAGCTGACATCTTATTATCAAAATATTATAGAAAAGATTTATCTGACCAATCTCCAAAAATTTTAACCACTCAAATTTCAATTATTGATATTAAAAATCTTAGCTTTAAGTACCAAAATAAAACTGATTATATAATAAATAACTTAAATCTTAAATTTGAAAAAGATAGTATTTATGGGATCGAAGGCTATTCTGGATCCGGAAAAACTACTTTAATAAATATAATTATTGGATTGATTAGTGATTATAAAGGAGATGTTTTTATTAATAATATCAATTTAAAAGAAATCAGTAATGTAGAATGGTTTAGCAAAATTGCTATTATACCTCAGAATATATTTATTAGTGAAGATACCGTTCTAAATAATATAACATTAAACAATTCTATTCTTAATTCTTATGATAAAGATAAACTAGATTTTGTTTTAAAAAGATCTGGACTAAGTGAATTCGTTAATAACCTCGATCAGGGCATTAATTCGCTTATTGTTAACAATGCTAAATTGATTTCTGGAGGTGAAAAACAAAGATTAGCAATTGCAAGGGCCCTTTATAAAGAGGCTCAAGTGCTAATTTTTGATGAACCTGTAAATAATCTTGATCATTCTAATATTATTTTATTTATGAAAATGCTCCAAGAAATAAAGAATGAAAAAATTATTATCATTATTGCTCATCAAAAAGAGGTAATCGCAAATTGTGATATAATTTATAAAATTTAAAAATTGTAACAAAATATTAAAATTATAAAACTAATATAATGTTTAAATCGTTTAATTTTTATAATAATTATTTTAAATAAAAAATTAAATATGATTAGCAAAAATGTAAAAATTTTCTTTAACAATAAAAAAATTATAGTAACTGGTGGCACAGGACTAATTGGAAGTTTTGTTGTTAAAAAATTATGTGATTTTGGTGCAAAGGTCACAATAGTCTCCTTAGATAAATTTAATAATGAAAAAAGAGCAACGCATATTATTGGAGATTTAACCAATTTTGATTTTTGTAAACAAGTTACAAAAAACCAAGAGTATGCTTTTCATATGTCTGGAATTAAAGGATCGGTACAAGTGACTATAGAAAAACCAGCTAGCTTTTTTGTTCCTCTTATTATGATGAATACTAATTTTTTAGAAGCTTCTAGATTAAATGGAATAAAAAAATTAGTATACACAAGTTCAATTGGAGCTTATTCAAGCAGGGAAATTTTTAGAGAAGAGGAATCTAAATTTAGCGAGGAACCTATGGATATGTTTCCTGGATGGGCTAAAAGAATGGCCGAGCTTCAAATTCAGGCTTATAAAAAACAGTATAATTTAAAAGATTTTTATGTAGTAAGGCCTTGCAATGTTTATGGACCAGGAGATAATTTTGATCCAAATAATGCGATGGTCATTCCAACATTATTAAATAGAATAAACAATAAAGAAGATCCAGTTTTAATCTGGGGTGACGGCTCTTCAATAAGAGATTTCGCATACGCAGAGGATGTGGCTGACGGAGTAATTTTAACTTTATATCATGGAACAGGAGATTTAGATTTTTTAAATTTAGGTAGTGGTGATGGTTACACGATTAAAGAACTTGTTGAGACTTTGTCTTCTTTTATAAAATTTAATTATAAATTTGACATTTCCAAACCTTCTGGATTTCCAAGAAGAATTATGGATATAAAGAATGCAAAAAAGATTTTAAATTATAATCCGCAATTTTCTTTAAAAAGAGGCTTAGAAGAAACATGGAATTGGTATTGTAAGAATAAAAATGAAAATGATCTAAGACACAATTATTTCAAATAAAAGATAAAATGAAAAAAACATATAGTGACTGGACTATAGGCAAAACAACCTTAACTGGAGTGATGAAGATAGGCCTTACTTCATTTGAAGATCATAGAGGCAGTTATATTGAAACTTACAATAAGAATTTTTTTTTAGAAAACGGTATAGATGTAGAATTTTTACAAGATGATATTTCTGTTTCTAAAAAAAATGTTCTTAGAGGAATTCATGGAGATCGGAAAACATGGAAGTTGATTTCATGTTTATATGGAGAATTTCAGCTAATTGTAGTTAATAATGATTTGCAATCAAATGAGTATAAAAAATGGGAAAGTTTTCATTTAAGTTTTGAAAATAAAATACAAATATTAGTACCTCCAAAGTTTGGCAATGGTCATTTAGTTTTAAGCGATAAATGCATATTTCATTATAAACAAAATAGTGAATATGATAGATCGGGACAATTTACTATAAAATGGAACGATCCTACTTTTAGTTTTAAGTGGAAGTTTAAAAGTCCTATTTTAAGCGAAAGAGATAAGTGAAAATAAAAAATATTTTAGTTGCAGGAGGATCTGGTTTTGTTGGGACAAATCTTTTGAGCAAACTCTCAAAGAACAGACAATTTAAGTTATATTCTAACAATTATAGTAATATAAATTTTAATAAAATTTTAGGAGTTGATTATGTTCAGTCTAACCTAGAAAATTTAGAAGATTGTAGAAAAATATGTCAAAATATGGATGTAGTTATAATGTGCGCTGCGAATTCTTCCGGAGCTGCAGTTATGGAAAAAACTCCTCTTGTTCATCTAAGCCCAAATATAAGAATGAATATTAACATGGCTGAAGCTGCTTATGAAGCTGGTGTTCAAAAGTTTATTTTTATAAGTAGTAATACCGTATATCCACACGTCGATTTTTCAGTAAAAGAGGAAGATGCTTCATTCGATTTTTTTGAGAAATATTTTGTAGTTGGTTGGATGAAAAGATTTAGCGAAGTTATTATGGAAATATATTCAAAAAAAATTAAACTGAATAAGATGGTGACTATAGTTGTAAGACCAGGAAATCTTTATGGTCCTTACGATAAATTTGATCCAGAAAAATCTAAAGTGATACCATCTTTAATTAGAAAAGTTGTTGATAGACAGAATCCATTATCTGTATGGGGAGATGGAAACGATCTAAAAGACTTCTTGTACATTGATGATTTTGTAGATGCCTTGATCGAAATTATCAATAAAGTTGATGAATATATCATATTAAACGTAGCCTCTGGTAATGGAGTAACAATTAAAGAAATTTTAAATATAATATTGAAAATTGAAAAAGCAGAAAATTTAAAAATAAATTTTGATACATCAATGCCAACAATGATACCAAAAAGATTAATAGATATTTCAAAAGCAAGAAAGTATTTAAATTTTAATCCAAGAATTTCACTAGAAGAAGGCTTGAGTAAAACTATATCGTGGTATAAATCTAATGATAATAAGTAGAGCTCCTTTTAGAATATCTTTTTTTGGAGGAGGCACTGATTACCCTGAGTATTTTCAACAATATGGAGGCGCAACAATAAGTACTACCATAGATAAATATTGCTATATTAATATAAGAACGTTGCCGCCTTTTTTTAATTATAAATACAGATTTAGATATTTTAAAAGAGAAGAAACTAACAGTATAGATAGTATAAAACATCAATCCATAAAACATTGCTTAAAATTTTTAGAATTCGAAAAAAATAAATTAGGTTTAGAAGTGGTGCATAATGCTGACTTGCCAGCATTATCAGGACTTGGATCAAGCTCAACTTTTACTGTGGCATTTTTACATGCTCTATATGCTTATAAAAATCAATTAATTACAAAAAAAAAATTAATGCAAGACGCTATACATGTTGAAAGAAATTTAATTGGTGAAAAAGTTGGCAATCAAGATCAAACGGCCGCAGCATTCGGTGGTCTAAATTATGTTGAGTATGGATTAAATGGTAATATTAATGTGCAAAATATTTTTTTATCATTAAATGAAATTAAAAAATTTAAAAATAATTCAGTATTATTATTTTCTGGTCTTCAGAGAAAAGCAAATAATATTTCCAAAGATCAAATAAACAATATTAAAAATAATAAATCTTTAAAAAGTTTAGAGGCTATTAATAAATTAACCCAACAAGCGATGAGAGAAATATTTTTATCGAAAACAATTGATTATAAAAATTTTGGACTGGCTTTAACAGAACAGTGGGAATTAAAAAAAAGTTTATCCAAAAAAATTTCTAATGAATACATAGATAGTATCTTTTCTTTAGCTAAAAAAAGTGGTGCTTATGGGGGGAAACTTTTAGGAGCAGGCGCTGGTGGATTCATACTATTTTTGGTTCCGGAGAATAAAAAAAAAAATTTTTTAAAAAAAATTTCAAAACTGCTTTATGTTCCTTTCAGATTAGAAAATTCCGGCAGTCAAATAATTTTTTATAGTCATTCATAAAGTGAATAATTTTATTAAGTTTTTTTTATATTTTTTTAAATTACCAAAATATTTAATTCAATTTTTTTTTTTTTATAAAATAAATACGCATCAAGAAAAGTATGTTTTAAAACCGATGCTGTTTGACGTTAAAACTAAAGAGCCATTTGATCCTCATTATTTATATCATGCAGCTTGGGCCTGCAGAATTTTAGCTAGCACAAAACCAGAAATTCATTATGATTTTAGTTCTGATTTAAGATTTGTTACTATGGTTTCCGCTTTTATAAAGACAGTGCAATACAATTTGTCAATCCCTACTATAAAATTAAGTAACCTTGAATTTAGATCTGCTGACCTTACTAACATGAGTAATATCAAAAGTAATTCATTAAAGTCTGTAAGTTGCATGCATGTTATTGAGCATATTGGTCTTGGTCGTTACGGAGAAAACATAAATCCTGATGGCGATAAAAAAGCTATTAAAGAATTAATTAGAATTCTTGAACCTAATGGAGATCTTTTATTCGTGACTCCTGTCGGTAAACGTAAAATTTTTTTTAATGCTCATAGAGTCTACTCATATGATGATATTATTAACTATTTTAAAAGTTTCTCATTAAAAGAAATTTCGTTTATTGGTGATAATGGATTTTATACAGGTTTGGAAATGTTTCCCGAAATAAAACTAATGAATAATAGTAATTATGGTTGCGGTTGTTTTTGGTTTAAAAAATTATAATTACGTATTTTTGAATAATATTAAATTTTAATTAATTTTTTTTATTAAGTGGATTTTTGAGTAGCAACAAATTAAAACATTTAATTTCTGAATCTTTATTTGACAATTTTTTCCTCGATAATATCCATAAGAATGTGGCCTATGCATATATGAGCTTCTTGTATCCTTGCCGTATTATTAGATTTTACTATAATATTATTCTTACTAAAGCTTTTTGCTTTTCCTCCTTCATTTCCTAAAAAAGATATTGTTGTTATTTTCATTTTTTTTGCTTGTTTTAAAACATTTAGAATATTTTTCGAATTACCAGATGTAGAAAGTGCTATCAAAATATCATTTTTTTTTCCTAGACCTGATAACATTCTAGAAAGATAAGTATCGTAATCATAGTCATTTGAATGAGCAGACATTGTTATGGTATCTAAGTTTAAGGATATAGCTGGGATTGGCTTTCTATTGATATTTGGGTTAAGTCTAACAAGCATCTCAGTGGCAAGATGTTGAGAGTCGCTTGCCGAACCACCGTTTCCGCAAAAGATTAGTTTCCCTCCTTTTTTTATACTTTTGATGCAAATTTTTGAAGCATTAATAATTTCTGGAATATTTTTTTCTATGATTTTTTTTTTTACATTAATACTTTCTATAATTTTTTTTTCGATAATTTTATTTAAAATCATAATTTTGTATGTTTAATAATTAGATTTTATATGTTCTTTGTAAAATTCATATGTTTTTAATAGTCCATAATCTAAATTAACTTTTGGTTTCCATCCTAATTTTTTTATTCTGGTTATGTCTAATAGTTTTTTCTTCATTCCATCAGGCATAGATTTGTCAAATCTTATTTTTCCACTGTAATCGACGGTTGATTTGATTTTATAAATAAGTTTTTTTATAGTTAGCTCTTTTCCGGAACCAACATTAATATGTGACACATTTTTAGTTATTTTTTCATATTTTTTTTTACTAAGTTTAAAAATTTTTAAAATTGCCTTAGATAAGTCCTCTACATATAAAAAATCCCTATAAATATTTCCAGAACCCCAAACAGTGACATATTTTTCACTATTTATTTTAGCTGTATGAAATTTTTTAATTAATGCAGGGATAACATGAGAATCTTTTTCATCAAACTTGTCCCGAGGTCCATATAAATTTGTTGGCATGATGCATCTAAAATCACAATCATATTGTTCTCGATAAGAATAGCATAAATTTATTCCGGCAATTTTTGCAATTGAATATGCTTTATTAGTTTCTTCTAATGGCCCGGTTAATAAATATTCTTCCTTCATTGGTTGTGGGCAAATTTTAGGATATATACATGAAGAGCCTAAAAATATTAATTTTTTTATTTTAAATAAAAATGCAGCACTTATTAAATTATTTTGAATCTCTAAATTTTCATAAATAAAATCTGCTTTTTTAGTGTTGTTTGCATAAATACCTCCGGCTCTAGCAGCGCAAATAATAATAGAGTTAAATTTATTTTTTTTTATAAATTTATAAACCTGGTGTTGGTTTAATAAATTTAATTTATTCTTATTTGCTATATAAATTTTTGAGTTGTGAAATTTTTTTTTAAAAAGCCTTAATACAGAGCTGCCTACCATTCCATTGTGACCAGCGATAAAAATTTTGTTTTTCATAATTTATTTACTATATATTATTAAGTATGAAAAAATCGCAACAATTAATTGGAGTTTGTATTCCAACTTATAATGATGGCAATTATCTATTTGAGGCAGTTCAATCCATATTAAATCAAACATATAAAAATTTTATAATTTATATTTTAAATGATGGATCTGAATTGAAATGGCATAATTTGTATAAAAAAAAATTTTTTAAAAATGAAAAAATAATATATCTATACCAAAAAAATTCTGGAATAATCAAGACGTCTAGAAGATTATTAGATTTGTGTATAAAGAATAAAAAAATTAATCTTATAGCAAAAATGGATGCAGATGACTTATCGCACCCTAAAAGATTTCAATATCAGGCTGATTTAATTCTTAAAAATAATTTAGATTTAGTAGGTTGTCATTATAAAAGAATGAGCGAAAAAGGTAAAATTTTTGAAGAGAATTTTTCTCCTTTAAATAATGAGCATTTATATCTTCATTTGCTAACAGGATCTCCCTTTGCACATGGTTCCATTATGTTTAGAAAAGAGATTTTATATAAAGGGATTAATTATATTTCACACAACAAAAAATCATTTATTGAACCAGAAGATTACAATTTCTATATAAAATGTTTTGAAAAGAATATTAATTTTGGAAGCGTAAATAAATTTTTATACTTCCATAGATATCATAAGAAATCATTTTCAATGGTGCATAAAAGCTTATATAATAAAAATTTTACTATAATTCAATCGGCTTTTATTAAAAATAATAAACCTAACAATTTTTTGTTGAACAAAAAATATTTACCACATAACATATATTTAAAAATTATTTTGTTAAAAATTGTTTTTTTATTGAAATTTAATTTAAATTTTAAAGTTATTTTTCATATTTTATCTAAATTTAAAGTATCTGATTTTTTTAAAATTATAAGATTTTTTTTCGCAAGAAAAATCAATAAAATTATTTGTGAATAATTAAAATTATTTTCTTTATTAATATAAAATTTATTTTTTTTAAAAAATAAAATAATTTGTATCGTTATAAATTTATTTTACTTTGAGTTGCTGGATATTTTTTAAAAAATTGAAGGTAAATTTATTTTAGCCCATTCACTAAATTTTTCTATAGCTATCTTAGAGCCATGTTTTGATAAATGTATTTCGTCCCTAAAAAGAGGAATTCCATCTTTAACAAACGAGCATTTTTCTCCTAAACAATCGAAGATTTGATTAGCATTAAAAAATAAAGTTTTAGGGTTTTTGTTATTAATTATTTTTATTAAATTATTTAAATTATCATCTTGATCTTGATTAATATTTCTTTTATCAAAATCACAGACATCTTTTTTTAAATTTAATTTTAAAGTTGTATAGCAACTTTTTAGGTTAAAATTTGGATAATAAATCTTAGTAAAAATAATAACTTGTTTATTTAATTTTTCAATTTTTTCAATTTTTTTTGTCAGTGTTTCAATATCATTATAGTCAATATTTTCATCTAATCCTGCAATTATTACAAATTTTATAGATTCATTTTCTTTGATTATTGTGTCTATTAGTTCCATTTCTTTGAATGATTGATATGACGAGCAGGGATCTTTTTTAGAATTACTAGATTTGTATTTCGATAAAAAATTACATGTACCAATATTCAAGATCGTGTGATTATTAAATTCATCATTATAAACAAATCCAGGATAATAGGCGTTACTAAAACTATTTCCTAAAATAGCAATCGTTGGATTGTCACTCTTATTTTTAATGCATGTCCAATAACTAAAAGTTTTATAAATCTCATAATTATTTGCGTGCTGTTGCAAACATAAATTATTTATTTGATACTTCCAAATACCTCCAGAAAACTGCGTTTTAATTTTGTCAGTCAAAGTATACGCTGGTTCATTAACTTTATGATTTAAAAAAAATTTTGTAGCTAATAAAATAGTAAAAGCAAAACTGTATAAAAAAACTATTAATATTATTTGATTAGTTTTTTTTTTATTACGGAAAAATTTTTCAACAAAATTATAAGTGATATAAGAAATAAAAATAGAAATAAAAAATACAAAAATTCTAATATTCCTTTCTGGAAGATTTGTTATAAATATTGATGATACAATCTTTAGAAAAAAAAAATGCCACAAATATAAAGGGTAACTTATTGAACCTAAATTTACTAAAATTTTATTAGAAAGCACGTATTTATTAAAAAAAGAATCATTATCAACATAAATTATAAATGCAGTACTAAGTGTTAAAAGAATGATAAGATAGTTGTAAAAAATTGAATTAACATTTCCGAAGAAAAATAAACATAGAATCGATATTCCACTTAAAAAACTTAAGTAATTACTATTCTTAACGGTTAATGTTATTTTATTATTGCAATGCTTTAATAAGCACACCAAAACACCTAGGAAAAATTCCCAAAGTCTTGAAAAAGTTAAAAAGTAGATTTCACTAAGATTAGCATTTACATTATAGAGGAAAAAAAAAAATGAACAAAAAAAAATTAATAAAATTAATAATAATTTTTGCATATTATTAAAAATCTTTAAACGAAAACTAATAAAAAAAATAAAAAATGCAAATATATAAAATTGCATTTCTACAGATAAGCTCCAAGTATGCAAAAATATATAACTATTTTCTGGTGAAAAGTAATTTATATTCCATAAATAAAAAAAATTTGAAATAAAAGATAAAACATAAAACATTTCATTATTAGTAGTATTCAATTCTGATGGTGTAAAAAAAATAAACAATATAAAAACGTAGGAATAAATAACCAGTAGTAAAGAAGGTAATAATCTAATAATTCTGGCTTTTAAAAAAATTAAAAAAGTAAAACTTTGATTTTTGAAATTTATTAAAAAAATATTTGTAATTAGATACCCAGATAGAATTAAAAAAATATCTACGCCAAGAAATCCACCGCCAGCATATTTGGGAAATAAATGATATATAACAACACCTAATACAGCTAGACCCCTAAGACCTTCAATATCTTTTCTATATTCTGTACCCAATTTATTGCTAATATATTTATTAATCATAATTTATATTATATTTTACAGTCATTAATTTTTATTTAAATATTTTTAGAAATGAAAAAAAAAAGCTTATTAAATATTTCGATATCTTTAACTTTTTTCTTCATAATAGTTTTAAGTTTTTTTTTGTATATTGAGAATTTAAATTTTTTATACGAAAAAAATAATTTTTTTCATAATCAAATTTTTCCTAACTCCGGAGTAGGAGATGCGTTTAATTTTTATCATAGTAAGGAAGATATCAATTTTGTAAGATATCTAAATGATATAATTATTAATTTTAATTCGTCAAAAATATATCCTTCAAATAATTACAACTTTAAAATTTTTATTCAACTATTTGATAAAAACATTCATTTAATTTATGCTTTTAATTTATTGTTTTACTTATATTTTATTTACAAATTTTCATTTTTTTTTCAAAAAAAAAAATTAATATTATACTTTATTCTTAGTTCTCTAAATATTTTGATACTGGGCTCTTTAAGCATCCCAAATAAAGATATTCTAACTTATTTTTCATTTACCGCACTATTGCTTTATTATTTAAGGCGCGATTATAAATTATTGTTTTTATCTTTTTTTTTTGCAGCGGTTTCTAGGCATGAAATTATAATAATAAATATATTAGTTTTAATTATAAATAGTAATTTTTTTCTTCAGATTAATAACTTTCTTATTAAAAAATCTAAATTTTTTTTTATAATATTAACATATATATTTTCCCAGCTTATATTTTCTTTTTTTTATAAAATTACAATTGATGTTTTTATGAAGTTTTTTTTTTTTTACATTTTTAAATTTTTTTTTTTTTATATCGTCTTTAGATTTTTTCTTAAGAAAATAGATAATTATTTATTCTGTAAAATTTCATATCTAGCTTTATTCATAATATTTATTTCTATTTTAATTCCTAAATATTATTGGTTTGTTGGCTCAGGTTTTTTTTTAGAAAATAATGCTTATAGTTATGGTATTTCCAAATTAATTTACAAAATGTGTTTGGAAGGCTTTTTTTTTATTATTTATCCATTTAAAATTTTAATCAGTTTATTTGGAAATGTTTTTCAAAAAATAAATTTTAGTTCATACGAAACAATATTATCTTACTGGTCACAATTGCTTTTTTTTATTTTATTTTTTTTTAACATTGTTAAAAAAAACTTTACTAAAAATATAGACATATTATTTATGATATTTTTTTTTCTCCTCGTTTTTAGTTTGCCCGCTTATCATACACATAGATATGTTTGGTTTACATATCAGTATTTTGTTGTGGTTAGTCTTTTTTTTAAAGATATAAAAAATTAAATTTTTATTTAGCTCGATAGTGGTTGTACTTTATCAATAAAATTGCACTGGTAACAAAAGATAGCGTAACTGCAAATATTGGATTAATTTTAAAACTTAATACAATAAGTATTAATAAAGTAATATTATGAATGTTAAATAATATTATTGTTTTTAAGTGAGAAATTTTTTTATTTTTTACTCCTTGTAAAAAAAAATAGTCAAATAATCTTTCCCATGGTTTTTTTCCTTTAGAAATTTTTATTAAAATTGTTAATGTTACATCAAGCAATGGGTACATAATAATAATTAACGATACATACCATAAATCATGCTGCACCAATCTTATTGCAACCCAACCAATTAAATATCCAAAAACAATACTTCCGCTATCCCCCATAAAAACTTTAGCTGGAGGTTTATTTAGGATTAAAAAACCTATTGAAATGGGGAGAAGTATTAAAAAAAAATATTTTTCTATTATGTCATTATCTGAAATTTGACATGAAATTATTGTAGCTAAACAGACAAAAATTACATGGGATATTGCAAATCCATCTATCCCATCAATAAAATTAATAATATTTATATAATAAATCCAAAAATAGATAATTAAGATTAAACTTAGCTTAAACGGTATAGATTTAATCACATGACTTTCTAAAGTTGTTAAAGATAAAAAAACTATAATGGTTTGAAAAATAAATCTATATAGAGGATTAATAGATTTTAGATCATCGACAAAAGATATTGCTCCAAGTAATATTATTGAGATAATTATTACTTCGGGCCTAGGTATTGAAATAAAATATTTTTTGTTGAATAAATAAAAAATAAAAATTAAAAAAATAAAAATTAAAAAAATTACTATACCTGCTGACGTTGGAATTATTTGTTTATTTATATTTTTAGATAAGTTTTTTGGAATATTAAAAATATTTTTATTAATACAAAATTTTATATAAAGCTTAATTAAACCGTATGAAATAAGTAAAGTAATAATAAAGTAAGTGATATCGAGTAGTATATTCATTTAATTTACTTTAGTGTTATCTACATATACTATTATTATTTTTAACTGAGAATAGTATTAAAATTATAGATTAAATGAAAAAAGTTGCTTTAATATTTGGAATAACTGGACAAGATGGTTCTTTACTTGCCCGTTTTTTGCTCAAAAAAAATTATATAGTTCATGGAGTCAAAAGAAGGAGCTCGTCTTTCAATACTGAAAGAATTGATGACATTTATAAAGATTTGCATGAACGAAATACTAATCTATTACTTCATTATGGAGATTTAACAGATTCTACTAATATTATTTCTATTATTCAAAAAACAAAACCCCAGGAGATATATAACCTTGCAGCACAAAGTCACGTGAAGGTTAGTTTTGAAACACCGGAATATACGGCAAACGCTGATGCTTTGGGAACTTTAAGAATCCTAGAAGCAATTAGAATATTAAATTTAAAAAATAAAATAAAATTTTATCAAGCTTCTACCTCAGAAATGTTTGGAAATTCCAAGCCACCACAAAATGAAAAAACAGAATTTAAGCCTAATAGTCCATATGCTGTTGCTAAGCTTTATGCGTATTGGATAACTAAATCATATAGTTCCGCATATAATATTTTTGCAAGTAATGGAGTTTTATTCAATCACGAAAGTTATGCCAGGGGAGAGACCTTTGTTACAAAAAAAATAGTAGCGGCAGCTGTAAATATTGTTAAAAAAAAACAAAAAATACTTTATTTAGGAAACTTAAATGCAATAAGAGATTGGGGAGATGCTAGGGATTACGTTGAAGCAATGTGGAAAATATTGCAGCAAAAAAAACCTGGAGACTTTCTTGTCTCTACGGGAAAAGGACATTCGGTTAGGCAGTTTGTTGAAAAAACCTTTTATAAATTAGGCATTAAAATTAAATGGAGGGGGATAGGCTTAAAAGAAGTTGGTATAAATTCAAACAATAATCAAATTATTGTAAAAATTGACAAAAGATATTTTAGACCTAACGAAGTAAATATATTAATCGGAAATTCATTAAAGTCACAAAAAATTATAAAATGGAAGCCAAAAATTGGTTTTGATCAAATGATTACTGACATGATTTCATATCAAAGTAAGAAGAGTTAAGTTGTTTTTATATTAATTTATTTTATGTTAATTGCAATTTTAGCAGGAGGAAAAGGAACACGATTTTTAAAATATTCAAATACACCTAAACTATTAATTAAATTTAAAAATTATACATTATTAGAAAATATTATTAATCAATGCAAAAAGTATAACTTAAATAATTTTTATTTATTCCTCGGTTTTGGAAACGAAAGAATAGTTAAATTTTTAAAAAAAAAAAAAATTAAAGTCAATTATTTTATCGATAAAAATCCACTTGGTACTGGTGGAGCTTTAAAAAAAATTGAAAATAGAAAAGAAGATAGCCTGATTATTATGGGAGATTTACTATTTAATATTAATCTTGAAAGGTTTATAAAATTCCACAAATCAAAAAATGCAGATATAACGCTTTTCACACATCCTAACAGCCATCCCCATGATAGTGACTTAATTTCCGTTAACAAGAATAATAAAGTTATAAATTTTTTTTCTAAAAATAGAAAAAAAATTATTTATACTAAAAATATAGCCACAGCTGGAATATATTTAATGAAAACAAAATTATTAAAGTCTTTAAAAAAAGATTCTTTTCAAGACTTGTCAAAAAATCTAATTAAAAAATTAGTTAAAAGAAATGCTAACGTATTCGCATATCAATCTCGCGAGTATATAAAAGATGTTGGTACACCAGAAAGATATTTTGAAGCTAAAAAAGATATAAATTTAAATATTCCAAATAAAAGAAATTTTAATAATAAAATGCCGGCATTTTTTATTGATAGAGATGGAGTTATTAACAAAGAGAGGTTTAATTTATATTCTGACCCGTGTAATTTTTTTCCTCGGACTGTGGAGGCTATAAAAAAAATAAATGAAATGAATTATTTATGTATAATAATAACAAACCAGCCTGCTATAGCTAAAGGATTTGTTACTGAAAAATTTGTTAATTTTACTCATGATAAAATGGAGACGCTTATGGGACACAAAGGGGCGTATATCGATGGAATTTTTTATTGCCCGCATTATCCGAAAAAAGGATTTAAGGGAGAAATAAAAAAATATAAAGTTAACTGCTCCTGCAGAAAACCCAAAATTGATTTAATTAAAAAAGCAATCGAAGAATTTAATGTTGATTTAAAAAAATCTTATTTTATTGGAAATTCTTTGATTGATTATAACACAGCTATAAATGCTGGTATAAAACCAATTATTGTAAATAATAATTTATTATCTGATGAAATAAATCAAAAAAATAAATTTAAAAATTTGTTTGAGTGTATTAATTTTTTAATTAAGAGGAAACCTTGTGCATAATTTGAATTTTATCATTAAAATATATTTACTTATTTTTCTTGTTCAATGATCAATAAAAATCTTAAGACAGTTAAAATCAAAGGTGGCTTAGGAAATCAATTATTCCAATATGCATTTGCTTTATTTCTAAAAAGTAAATTTGATACAAAGATTACCCTTGAAACATCTTGGTATAGCGAGCAATCTTTTAGAAAATTTGAATTGAATAATTTATTAGCTAACAATATTTTTGAACTAACTGATTACACTCCTTCTTTTTTTTATAAAATATTAAATAAAGGTTACTTATCGGAAAAGTTAATTTCATATTTATTAAAAAAAAAATATTTCTTTCCATTCAATTTTTACGATGGTTATTGGCAAGATATTTTTTTTGCAAATTTCTTGAGAGATAAAAAATTTTTTAAATCAGAGATTTTTAAAAAAAAAATACTTGAAGATTATTATGTAATCCATTTGCGACGCGGAGACTTTAAAACGAGCAAAACGCATATAGTCTTAACAGATGAATATTATTTAAATTATATTAAAGTTTTTAAAGATAAAAAAATTTATATAATCTCACAAGAAGAAGAGGACGCTATTATTTTAAAAGATAAAATAAAATTAGATATAGAATATTTTAAATGTAACGATTTAGAGGCTTTTGGAGTCATTTACAATGCCATTGGTGGAATTGCTTCTAATTCAACTTTTTGTTGGTGGGCTATATTTTTATCAGAATGTAGAAATTGGCTAATGCCTTACCAGTGGTTAAATAAAAGAAATATTATTCAGAGTAAACTAGCAATTCCAAAAACTATTTTGATATGACATATGTAATTTTAAGAGTAATTACTATAATGTATTTTATTGGAAAATGTATTTCAGATTTATTAATAGAATTATTTTATAAAAAAATTTAATTTTTATTTATAATTAGATTATTTATAGATATATTATTTCATACATTTCAAATCTATTTTCATGCAAAAAGTGTTGTTAGTTTCAAAGGAATGGAGCCCTTATAGTGCAACAGGTTTAGGATTTGCTACTTCGTTGCATGAGAGTATATTAAAGGAATTAAATTTTACTATTATCACCGTAAGCTCTAATGATTTAAGTAAAAATGTAAATTTTAAATTAAAAGGGTTATTAAATTTTCTCTTAAGTCCATTTTACTTTATTAGCAAAGCAGAATTTATAATTAAAAAATATAAACCAAATATAATTATAGTTGAATCGTTTCAGACTATTATTTCTGAAATTTTTTTGTATGTAGCGAATAAAAATTCAATTAAATCTATAGTTATTAGTCATGGAGTATCAATATTTCCATATAGTAAAAAAATTAAATATTATTTAAGATTTCTTCTCTGGTTAATTTATTTACCTATTTTGAGTTATTTAATAAAAAAATGTGATTTTTTTTTTTCATTAGACTTGAATAGTAAAAATGACAGACATTTTGATACTTTTTTATTTAAGAATGAAAATAAAACTTTGATTAAATATAATAACTTTTCAAGATTTGAAAATTATAAAAAAATGATTTTTGAATCAAAAAGTAAAAAAATAGTATTATGTCTCGGTTATATTAATCATATCAAAAATCAAATTGATCTTTTAGAAATAGCAAAAAAAACTTCTGATTTAGATATTGAAATTAGAATTGTTTATCAATATTGTGATAAAAATTATTTAAATACCTTAAGAAAAAAAATTGACTCATGTGGTATTAAAAATATTTCTATAATACATGAGAGCAAGACTGATATTTTTAAAGAAATTTCCCAATCTTGGTTATTAATAAATACATCCATTACCGAAGTTTCGCCACTTAGTTTAATTGAGGGAAATTCTTTATCTAAAATGTTCTTATCTTATGACGTTGGCAGCTTGGATAAGTTTAGAGGATCCATAATAAATAAAAATAAAAATCAGATTATTTTTAATATGAGGAGTTTATATAATAATAGTTTTTTTATTAATAAGTTTGAAAGTGTAGCATTAGAGGATTATAAAAAAAATTACTCTATCAAGGCTCTTAAAAATAGTTTTAAAAAAATAAGATATTTATATTAATGCAATTTACTGTTTTAATGCCAGTGCATGAGGCTATAGATTTTGATATTTTTAAAAAGTCAGTAAACTCTGTAATTAACAATACACTTTTGCCATCAGAATTTCTTATTATCGTAGATGGAAATATTAGTTTGCAAAAGAGAATATTTTTATTAAAAGTCAAAAAAAAAAATAATTTTATTAATATTGTTTTTAAAAATAAATTAGGTTTAGTAAAAATATTAAATTATGGTTTAAAAATAGCTAAATATAAATTAATAGCAAGAGCTGATGCAGATGACATTAATCATAAAAATAGATTTTTTGAGCAGGTAAATTTTTTTAAAAAAAATAAAGTTGATATTTTAGGTTCTAATATTAATGAAAATATTAACGGCAAAAAATTTATAAAAAAAGTTCCAAAAAATCCAAGTTTAGTTCATTTTTCTTTTTTTAATCCAATTAATCATATGACTGTTATGTTCAAGAGAGATAAAATTAAAAAATTAGGGTCTTACCCTAATATTAAATATAAAGAAGATTATTCTCTTTGGTTTTTAGCAAAAATAAGAGGATATTTTATTGCAAATCTAGATATGTCATTAGTCAACTCTAGAATCAACAGCATGACTATGAAAAGAAGAAAAAATATCCAAGCTATATTCTCTGAATTTAGATTATATTTTTTTTTAATTAAAAAAAATAAATTTTTAATTTTGATATTATCTTTTTCATTATTATTTAGAATATTTTTTTTAATTTTACCTAACTCTATCTATCTTTTTCTTCTAACGAGGTTTAATAGGTTTAGTGTCCTATAAAAATAGAATGAAGAATATTATCAATTTTATAAAATCATTAAGTTTAACGCAGTATTTTTTTACACTTGCACTCTTAGGTTATTTACCAATTCTAGTTTTTGGTTATTTCATACAAGATGACTATACAATACGAGGCTTAACAGATTTAAATTTCTTTGATGCGGTTAAAACAATTTGCTATGTAAATAATAATAGACCTTTGTCTTGCATTTATCATGCACTGTTAACCAGATTACCACCTATTTTTCAAATTTATTTTTTATTTTCATTATCTATTTATTTTATTTTTATTTATATAGTTTTTAAAATTTATGATTTTATTTTAGATGATATATATATAAAAAAAATATTTTTAACATTTTTAATTTTTCCTTTTTTTTCCTACACTATTATTTATTCCCCAGGCATGCAAAGCATGGGGATTGTTTCCTTAATTTTTTGGGCAATATCTCTTTTTTTTTTAAAGAGATATATTTATAAATTTTTTTTTATAGATTTATTTTTAAGCTATTTTTTTTTAGTTATAATGTTTTTAATTTATGAAAGCGCAGCGCCATTATTAGGAATTTCTTTATTTTTTCCACTATTTTTTAAGAATAAAAAAAAAGTATTTTTTATAAATATTATTTTGACGTTTTTAGTATTAATTTTAATTTATGTTTTACAAAAAGAAATATTTCCAAATTTATTTAATCAAGATTTATCAAGAATAAAATTAGGTCTTCATGATTATAAAAAAATTTTTTATTTAATAATTATAAATTTTGCATTAACATTAAATATTTTTGCTCATTCATTAGAACTATTTGGTAGATCTTTATTTAATATTTTTACTAGCTTTAATTTAATTTTATTGTTGCAGTTAATATTAATAATATTTTTTTTTTATTTAAGTATTGGTAATAAAAAAAATAAAACAAAAAGTAATAGTGATTATTATTTATTAAGTATTTCTTTAGTTAGTATAATTTCAGTATTTATTTTAAATGTGTTAATGCATTCTATGGCGCATACTGGCTTGGAGTTTACTCAATATAACAACCGGGCTCTTGTTTCTATTTCTTGTATTTTTTCTCTATCAGTGGTTTTTTTTTATAAATTTGGTGTATTTCGCTCTAAATTTCTTTCTAATTTTTTTTATATTCCGTTATTTACAATTTTATCAGTAAATTTTTTTTTTTTTCAGAACAATCTTATTAGGGAAAGATTTTTAGCTCAAGAATTGTTAAGAGATGCAAAAGAATTAATAAGCAAAAATCATGTCTTAGAAAAAAAATATAAAAATAATGTTAATTTTTTTATTTATAATCGTTCTAATGTTGAGGAGATTTTTTCTTATAATTCTTTAGATTTTTTTCACGTTATTGAAAAGACAGAAAATAATATTAATATTTTATTAAATGAACACAAATTTTGCTATTTAAGTTATTATGATCTTTATATAAAAATTCCCTTCTTAAATGAAGATAATAAATTAAATGTATTTTATTATTCTAATAAAAAATTAACAATATTTTTAGAGAACGTTAAATATGAAGATTTTAGAAATAATTTAGGAAACATAATTAAATGTAATTATAAAGAGATATCAGAGAAATCTTCGCATATTATTAAAAAAAATATATATTTAGATAAAAGATTTGAGAGTTTTTTTCTGCAAGTTATTAAAAAAATATACCTTACTTTATGAAAAAAAAATTATTAATTACAGGTGGAGCAGGATACATAGGTAGCAAAATTTCTTATGATTTGACTGATTTAGGATTTGATGTTTTTATTCTAGACAATCTTTCCACAGGTCACAAAAGATTAATAAACAAAAAAGCAAATTTTTACCATGGAGATATTTTAGACTTTAATTTTGTAAATAATATTTTAAAAAAAAATAAGATCACAGATATTATTCATCTTGCAGCAAGTTTAAGTGTTGAGGAATCTCAATATAATCCTCTTAAATACTATAAAAATAATGTTGAAGGTACTGAAACTTTGCTTAGAGCTGCTGTAAATAATAATTTAAAAAATTTTGTACTTTCGTCTACCTGTGCTGTTTATGGTAATCTTAAAAAAATAAGCGTAACTGAAAAAACATTTTGCAATCCAGTTAGTTATTATGGCAAGACAAAACTATTATCAGAATTGATTTTAAAGAATTTTTCAGAGAAATATAAATTTTCTTATGGAATTTTAAGATATTTCAACGTTGTTGGAGCAGATAGTAAATTAAGAACAGGTTTAATAAATGATAATGATCAACTTTTTAAAAACCTGTCATCTTTAGTAATTAAAAAAAATAATAATATTAAAGCAAATGTATATGGCAGAAGTTATCCTACTGCTGACGGGACTTGTATTAGAGATTATATATCAGTTAATGATATTTCAAAAATTCATATTACAACTTTAAAATATTTATCCAAAAAGAGAAAATCTTTAATCTTAAATTGCGGATATGGTTATGGGTTTAGTGTGTTACATATAATAAAAAAATTTGCAGAATTATCAGGAAAAAATATAAAAATTATTTTTAAGAAGAAAAGAGAAGGAGATATGGCTGCGATAATTAACAATCCAAATTTAATTAAAAAAACTTTTGGGAAGATGGGTAATACCACCCTAAATGATATTATCAAAACTTCATTAATGTGGGAAAAATTTATTTCTAATAAATAGTATTATTATTTTTGGTTGCGGGGCTTGGATTTGAACCAAGGACCTTCAGGTTATGAGCCTGACGAGCTACCAGACTGCTCCACCCCGCGATAAAGTTTTTTAGTTATAGCATTATATTTTAAATTATCTAGTTTTGTCAGATTGAATGAGATAATTGAAACTTTAATAATATTTACAAAAGATTACTATATATGTATAAAGCACTGCCTGGTGATTATTGCAAAGGAGTAACACCCGATCCCATTCCGAACTCGGCAGTTAAGCCCTTTAGCGCCAATGGTACTTTGTCTTAAGGCACGGAAGAGTAGGTCGTTGCCAGGCTTTAAAATCCTCATTAACAAAATTAATGAAAAATATTATTGTAGTTACTGGTGGAGCAGGATTTATTGGATCCAATCTTATTGAAAGCTTAGTTAAGCAATTTAATTATAAAATTATCAGTCTAGACGATTATTCATCCGGACGTTCTAAAAACCATATAAAAAATTCTAAGATTACTTATTTAAAAGGAAAGACAAAAGATATTACAAAAATTTTTAAAAATTATAAAAAAAAAATTCATAGCATTTTTCATTTTGGTGAATTTTCTAGAATTTTTCAAAGTTTTATAAAATTTAATGAATGTTATAATTCTAATATTAAGGGTAGTTCTGAAGTATTTAAATTCGCTTTGGAGAATAAGATTAAACTTATATATTCAGCAACATCAGCCAGTTTAGGAAATTATGGCAAAGATATGAACTTATCACCTTATGCTTTTACCAAAGCAACAAACCTACAATTATTAGAAAATTTAAAGAAATGGTTTAATTTTAGATTTGAGGTTGTTTATTTTTATAATGTTTATGGACCAAGACATATTGGTGTAGGAGACATGGCAACCGTTGTTGGTATATTTGAGGATCATTATAAAAAAAGAAAGTCACTACCAGTAGTAAAACCTGGATGGCAAAACAGAAAATTTACTCATGTTTTGGATACAGTTAAAGGGTGTATTTTTGCATGGAAGAAAAATTTATGCAAACATTACATTGTTGCTAATTCGACTTCTTATACAATTTTACAGTTAGCAAAAATGTTTGGGCAACCTATAAAACTTTTAGCTAAAAGGCCAGGAGAAAGGTTCTCTTCAAATATTGTTGAAAAAAATTTAAATAATAAACTTATAAGATTAGAAGCTAATATAAGTTTGAAAGATTACATTAAAAATTTTATTAAAAATGAAACTTTAAAAAAAAGATAAATTTAATTTAATATAGATTTAAAAAAATTATCAAATGTTTTAGTCATATATCTTAAATTTTTTTTATCCAACCCATGGTGGCATCCTATTAATAGACCATTTCTCATTACGTCATTACTTTGGATGTCACAATTATTTACTTTAAAATATTGTTTTTTATTCATTAGTGGTTGTTTTAAAATATTTCCCGAAAATATTGTTCTAGTTTGAATGTTATTTTTTTCTAAAAAAATTTGCAATTGTTTACGATTAAAGAGATTATTTTGTTTTATTACCAAAGGAAAAGCTAACCAAGCAGTCTTAATAAATTTTTCTTGTATAGGAAGTTTAAAAAAATTTTTGTATTTTTTAAAAAAAGATAATAATAAATTAAAGTTTATTCTTCTTGTTGAATGGTTTTTATTAAGTTTTTTCAGCTGTTCCAGGCCAAAAGCCGCAGATATTTCTGATGGAATAAAATTATATCCAAAATCCATAAATATATATTTTTTATCATAATCAAAATTAAATTCGTTTTTTTTAAATCTTTGTTCGATGTTTTCATTCTCATTGAAAATGGCAGAAGATCTTCCCCATGCTCTTAAAAGTTTAGCTTTATTGTAAAATTTTTCATTATTAAAACACACCATCCCACCAAAGCCTGCGCCGGTAACTATATGTGAAGCATAAAAACTAGTAGTGACAACATCTGAGTACTTACCTTGAATGGTATTATTAATTGTATATCCAAGTGTATCTGCAGAATCTTCAATTATAATAATATTATTTTTATTACAGATTCTTCTAATTTCTTTCCAATCTGGAATATTACCTAGTAAATTAGGTATCATGATTGCTTTAGTTTTTGATGTAATAGCTTTTTTTAACTGATCAAGATTTGCAACAAACTTTCCCTCTTCAACATCAATAAATTTAGGAATGAAACCAAGTTGATAAATAGGAGCTACAGTAGTTGAAAATGTAAGAGTAGGCGTAATTATTTCAGATTTTGGTTTTAGATTTAATGAAGCTAATGCGAGAAGATTAGCTGAAGAACCTGAATTTACCATTAAACCAAATTTTTTTCCAAATAGTCTTGATATTTTTGACTCAAAAATTTTAACATTTTTACCGTCCATCAAAGACAATCTTTGTGTCTTTAATACTTTTGTTACTGCATTGATTTCTTTATTATTATAAACGGCTTCTGCGTAATAAACTTTATTCATAGCGACTTATATTTTTTGATAAATTCTTTTAGTGTAATGTTTTTTTTATCTTTTTTAGATAAAATAAAATTTTTTTTAGGTAATTTCAGATTTAATTTTTTATCTAATATAGATATTCCCATTTCGTACTTTGGATCACGATATTCTGAATTTTTGTATAATACAATATTTTCTTTATCCTTGGCATAGAATCCATGAGCAAATCCTTTTGGAATATGTAGTGAAATACAATTTTTATCCGAAAGTTCTTTTTTAAAAATTTTACCGAAAGTTTTAGAATTTTTTCTTAAATCTATGGAAAAATCTATGATCTTACCTTTAATAACAGTAATTAACTTGTCTTGCTGTTTTTTTAATTGAAAATGCATCCCTCTTAAAACATTTTTTTTTGATGTAGTGAAGTAGTCAAATTTTAATTTATTCTTAATTAAATTTTGTTTAAAAGTTTCAACTAAATGACCTCTTGAGTCTTTATTTTTCTTACCTTGAAATATTAAAAGATTGCTAAATTTTGTTTTTATAATTTTCATTCAAAAGATTATCAAAATTATTTTCTATATCTATAGTTTGTTTCCAATAAGGAAGTTTTTTTAAATTATAATCGATGTTAAAGATATTGTTATCTTTAGTGATGTATTTAATTTTTTTAAAGTCTATTTTGTTAAATTTATCAATAAGTTTTTTAGGGTTTGAGAATTTTTTTGCTTGTATTTGATATTCTCCAGATTTTATATTTTTGTTGATTATTATGTTAACAGCTCGACACACATCGTCTACATGTAAAAAATTTAAATTAAGGGTTTTTGATGCAAGGGTAGTCGTTAAATTGTTTACATAATTTTTCTTAATTATAGTTAACAATTTGTTTCTTTTATCATTAGTGTTATAAGTCTCATAAAACTTTAGGTTATAAAATTTAATTTTAGTTAACTTTATTTTGTGAAAAAAAAATAATCTATCTAGAGATTTTTTTGTTGCAGCATAGAGGCAATCAGGCATGTATTCTTTGTTTTGGTGGTGTTCCTGCATACTGCCAAATGTAATTACTTTTTTTAGATTTTTTTTATTAATAGATTCAAGAATTAGGCTTGGGAATAAAATGTTGGATTTGATTAATTGTTCAGTATTTTTGAAATTATTATCTTTTGTGTAATAGGTTGCAAAATTAATAAAAAAATTAATTTTTAATTTGTTTATTGATGTGTAAATTTCTGAATTCTTTTTAAAAAATATAAATCTTTTATTTTTCTCTTTAAACGAATTTATAAATTTTTTATTTTTTTTACTTTTTTTTAACAAAATATAATAAAGATTATTTTTATTAGAAAAGTTTTTTATAAAATTATTACCAATAAAACCGCTGGCACCAGTAATCAAAAAGTTCTTCATTAAAAAATTTTTCTTAAATAGTCAGCGTAACTAGATTTTTCGTAGAATCTTATATTTTCTTGTAATATTTTTTTATTTATCCAACCTTTATCAAAAGCAATTTCCTCTAAGCATGCAATTTTTAAACCTTGTCTTTTCTCTATATTATAAATGTAATTACTAGCTTCAAACAAACCTTCAACAGTGCCGGTGTCTAACCATGATGCTCCTCTGCCCATTATTTTGTATTTTAGTTTTTTCTTTTTTAAATATATTTTTATTAAGTCTATAATCTCAGTTTCTTTCCTCTTTGATTTTTTTAGTTTGCAAGCGTAATCACTAGCTTTTTTGTCAAAGAAATACAATCCACTAATAGCTAAATTAGATTTAGTTTTTTTTGGTTTTTCTTTTAGTGAAATAATTTTTCCATTTTTGATATCAGCAACGCCAAAGGACGATGGGTTAGATACAGCATAGCAAAACATAGTTGCACCGTTATTTTTTTTTTTTGCATCTTCTAATAAAGCACTTAATCCTTGCCCATAAAAAAAATTATCGCCAAGTATTAAAGCCACATGTGATTGCTTTATAAACTTTTTTCCTATGACCAAAGCCTCAGGAATACCGGAGGGTTTTTCTTGAATCGCATATGTAATTTTAATCCCAATTCTGCTACCGTCTCCAAATAATCTTTTATACAGCTCTATATCTTCTGCGCGAACAATAATTAAAATATTTTTAATATTTGCAAGCATCAGTATTGAGAGAGGATAGTAAATTAATGGCTTATCAAATAGGGGCAGCAATTGTTTGTTAACAACTTTAGTTATGGGACTTAACCGAGTACCTAGTCCTCCAGATAAAATAATGCCTTTATAGTTCATTTGTTTCCAAGCCTATTACCTTTGTATTTTTTTTCACAATAATTTAACCATAATTGATTGTTTTTGTACCAGTTAATTGTTTTTTCAATTCCATTGTCAAAAGTATTTTGAGCTTTCCATTTGTATGTTTTAAAAAATAATTCTGAATTAAGAGCATACCTAAAATCATGTCCAGGTCTGTCTTTAACGTTTATTATCTTATTATTAAAATCTTTTATTCTAAATTTGTTTAATATTTTTTTTATAACTTTATAATTTTTTAATCTTATACCGCTTCCAATATTGTAGATTTTGTTATTTATAAATCTGTTAATTACTTTTTCAATTGCTTTGCAAGAGTCTTCAACGAAGATCCATTCTCTTTCATTTTGACCTTTGCCATATAGGGGAATTTTTTTATTCTTTAAAAATCTCGTGATAATCGTAGGTATAAATTTTTCAGGAAATTGGAATGGACCATAATTATTAGTTAGTCTTAAAATACATATTTTTAAATCGTATGTTTTTAAGAAAGATTCCGCAATATAATCACATGCAGCTTTTGATGCCGAGTAGGGTGAACTTGGACTGAGTTTAGAATTTTCTTTAAAACTTCTTTTTTTTATTGATCCGTATACTTCGTCTGTTGATATATGAATTATATTAGGATTGGGAATTTTATTTTTTTTATTTAATTCAAGTATTGAACTATATAAATTTAGTGTTGATATAGCATTTTCTTTGAAAAATTTTTTTGGATTATCAATTGATCTGTCTACATGACTTTCTGCGGCAAGGTGAATAATAATATTAAATTTTTTTAATAAAATTTTATCTAATTTTTTTTTATTATTTATATTAAAATTATAAAAATAATAATTTTTTTTATATTTTCTGAAAATTTCTGGGGTAGATGCGTAAGATAGCTTATCTATATTGGTAATATTATACTTTTTTTTTAACAAATAATTTACTAAATTAGTTCCAATAAATCCAGACCCTCCAGTTATTAATATTTTTTTCATTATAATTTTTTGCTAAAAAAAATATCTATTAAATATTTAATTGAATAAATAAAATGGAAAGAAGATTTTTCGTTTCTGTAATATGTTTTTATAGGAATTTCTATAATTTGTTTATTTACTTTTATAAATTGAATTCTTAGCTGATTATCAAAATTAAATTTTGAATCTAAACTGTTAAATTTAATTTTTTTTAATGATTGTAAATTGTACATCCATAAACCTGTATGCGCGTCAGTAAAGCGCGTGCTGAAATATAAATTAAAAATCTTTGTTAAGATGTAATTTCCTATAAATTTATAAAGAGGCATTTTGCCATTTAATGCAGATTTAAAATTTTTCATTCTACTGCCCGTGACAGCATCCACGTTATATTTACTTAAAATTTTATATAATTTTGGAATGTAGCTAGCGTCATATTGATTGTCACCATGTATCATGACGGCATAATCAAATTTTTTTTTAATTGCAAAATTGATACATTTTTTAATATTTTCACCATAACCAAGATTACGTTTGTTAATATTTATGTAAATTTTCTTATTTTGGTAAGGAATGTAGTTAGAAGTATCGTCGTTTGAACAGTCATCACTAATTAAAATTTTATAATCAATTTTTTTTATTTTTTTTATTTTTTTTAGTATTAACTTTAATCTAAAAGAAGAATTATAAGTAACTATAAAAATTAAAAGTTTTTTATTCATTCGCAAATAGATATATATTCATTATTATTTAATTTATATGGCAAACTTATTTCTTTCAAAAATAAAATCTCTAAGTTTTTATGAGTGGATTTTATTGCTTTTTCCTCTCTGTCAAGTGATAGGTCCTTTTTGGGTAAATTTTTCTTTGGTATTAACAAGCGCTATTTTTCTTTATGAATTAATTAAAAAAAATTTATATGATAAAATAAAATTGAATTGGATTTTTTTTTATTTGATTTTTTTTTTTTATAATATTTTACATTCTTTTTTTGCTACCGATATATTAAATTCTCTACAAAGCAGTTTTTTTCAATTTAGATATTTGTTATTTTCGTTATTTATTTTTTTATGCATTTCTAATACCAAGAATATTGAATTTATAATAAAATTTTGGTTAGTTTTAGTTCTATTTGTTTCCTTTGATGCAATTTATCAATATTTTTTTTTAAAAAATATTTTTGGACTCCCAATTAGAGAGACAACAAGACTTTCAGGGGTCTTTGGTAAAGAGCTAATTGTAGGAGCTTTTATTGCTTACACTTCTGTTCCTATTATTTTTTTTTATTTTCAAAAATTCTATAATCTAAATTTTAAACTGAAGCTTTTTTATTCTTTAATTTATTTATTTTTATTCACAACAGTTGCTTTGTCGGGCGAAAGATTATCTTTTCTTATTTTTTTTGTTAGTTCGATAATAACTTTTATTTTTAATACTACTTTCAAAAAATTTATCATAATGTCAATGTCATTAATTATTCTTTTAATAATAATTTATTTTAAAAGTTCCTCATTTAATGTGCGCGTTAAGGATTTTAATAATATTTTATTAAATTTTTATGATTCAAGTTATGGTAGATTATGGGAGTCTGCTTACCTGCTATTTGATAAAAATAAAATATTTGGCGTTGGTTTGAAAAACTATAGAGTAGATTGTGACAATCAAATAGATCCAAGACCAGAAAGCATACCTCAATTTTGCTCAAGTCATCCTCATAATTTTTTTTTAGAGATTTTAAGCGAAACTGGTCTTGTTGGTTTTTCTATTTTTTTTATATTTTTCTTTTATTTAATTTTTTATTTAAAAAATAGGATCAGATATTTAAAAAGTGACTTAAATTTTAAAAAATATTCATCCTTATTATATGGAAATATTTTAATACTTCTAATTTATGTTTGGCCTTTAAAAACATCTGGCAGCTTTTTTACTACTTGGAATGGTTCATTTTTTTGGTTAAATCTTGGTATTGCTTTGTTAATAACTAAAGGAAAAATTAAGAATTAATTTTAATCTTCTTCCTTGAAAGTTATCAAAAAATGTTTAATTAGTAGGATTGCTATTTAATCTTAAATTATTTCGTTATGAAAGTTGTAAGTTCATTAAAATCTCTAAAAAAAAGAGATATTAACTGTAAAGTGGTTAGAAGAAGAGGAAAGCTTTACGTCATAAATAAAAAGAATCCAAAATTTAAAGCACGTCAAGGATAGTCTTGGGTTCAATGGACATTAATTCGCAAAAAGAAACTTGGTCTAATTTTAAAAAGTTAACAGTTTATATATCTGTTGTCATAATACTTGTTTTAATTTTAATGGTTTTCTTTTTACTTTAAAATAGTTAGTACGATTTAGTAACGAGCTTTAAGTTTTTTAAATTTTTTAACTCGTCTGGTGTTTTCGTCTTTTTCTCTCTTTTTTCTTTCGGATGGTTTTTCAAAGTGACTTTTAATTTTCAGTAAGCGGAAAACACCTTCTCTTTGTAATTTTTTTTTAAGAGCCCTAAGAGCTTGCTCTAAATTATCGTTTTTAACTTCTATTTTAATATTTGCTTTCCTCCAAAAAAGTGAGACGATTTAGCATT
>Ga0214921_10001434_pt1 | contig 40800 bp, 43 predicted proteins | sample LL1505_MetaG_FD_177992 | JGI IMG/M metagenome (GOLD analysis project Ga0214921, IMG submission 177992) | Freshwater microbial communities from Lake Lanier, Atlanta, Georgia, United States - LL-1505 | ecosystem: Environmental > Aquatic > Freshwater > Lake | place: USA: Georgia | collected...
TCCATCACCACATGTTGAATCTGTTTTCTTGAATACATCTGTAGGATAGATTGGCTGGGCGTTTAGCCCTGCGTTGCCCAAAAGGGTTAAAAATAGAACCTCATACATAAAAAGTAGTATGTACCAGTCAAAATACAAACCATATGAATCGGACTCAGAAACAAGTTCAGACTCGGAAACAGATTCAGACTCCAGCACAGAGGGCTTCGTTTCACAGGGTCCGAATCTGGTCTCTTTAGCGAATGCTCTGGCAAAAACCAGCACAATAGAAACCGGTTCTGATTCAGGTTCCGATTCTGAGTCCAATGACCAGAGTCTTCCCAAAACCGGATTCCCTGTCGGTGCCGGCGGATACGCGACGTTCGCAAATCTCAACATAACTCCTGACACTTCTGGCAACCCGATTGAGAGTTCTGCGCAATCCGTGTCAAACACCATTATGTTGGATAGTCGCAATCGGGACACCACGGCATATGCGCAACCGACAAATCTCTCTCTCAGGTTACCCCGGACATACAAGAATGTCACGTCGTTTTCTATCATACAGTTGAAACTCCTGTCGGCGTTTTTCTATTTTAGCGCAGCCAAGCAGAACGTCAATATTTCCATACACGAGATCGGTCGTCTCAATGCCGATGGAACAAACCAGATTATCGTGAATACTCTGCGCGAAGGGACCTACGATATAAATGCCCTGTTGACAGAAATCACTACGCAATTGAATATCACCCCCATTTTCTACGACTATCCTGGCGGATTTCAGGACTTTGCCGCGAAATTCTCCGTAACAGGTGACACATCCCTGAATTTCAATTTCCCTGGCGACACCTACTACGACGCCCTCCTTCAGACATTCATACCCCAACCTACCACGGCCCTCATCGTCTCTAAATACTTCAGCCAGAGATACGCAAATCTCACGACGTACACGATTGATAATATCAAGATTGCCTACTACTATCCCGTTCTCAAGGAAATCCTGCTTGATCCGGCATTTAATGAGGCCCTGTTAAACCTCGTTCTCGTAACAAGTGCCCAGGACCTTCTGACCGGTGAAACCGTGACCTCCAGAGTGATCTACACCTTCCAGGGACTCTTTGACCCAGTTATCTTGGAACTCATTAACTTGAATCTTTCCACCTTGGACACCTACCGAGTTGAGCACACGTTTCGCTATTTCTTAATCAACAAGTATAATCTTTCCTACACACCCCAGTCAAACCGTGTAGTCTTCCAGTCTCCGAGTCTGAACACAAGCCTCGTGAATCTCCTGAACTACAAGGCGAACCAGTACTTCTTGGAGCAGTTGAGTTACTACGGTATAACGGCGGCCCAGTACAATAATCTGAACACGGCCAATGCCACCCTGTTCGCGGTAGTGAGCGACATGTATAATTTGTATCAACAGGTCCTGGCCACGTATTTCGCCATTCCTTTTAACAGTTTCACCATCGACTATCTCGCCAACGCCGGATTCACGCTCCCGATTCGCGACGGTCTGAACGCCCAGGGGATCGCTCTGAACTACAATGCGGCCATTCAATCCACGACGGCCCCCTCCCAATCAACCGACATCCTCCTTCCGTTTCGCCAGGATGCTCCTGAATTCTGGAATCGTATGACTGGCCTGCCCGATACAACAGTGGCCTTTATAAGCCCCCCTCTGCCTACCGATGCGCCCCCGATTTCGTCCATTTCTCTCAATACCTGGAACATTGACTTGGACGACCAGGACTACGTACATCCGCTCGTACAAAGTACGGTCCTGGACCCCCTGAATCCGAACACGACACCTGTTGGAAATCTCTACATGAATCGTCGCACGGGCTACGCCGACCTCCTCGTGCCCTTGGAACCGTCCATGTATACGACCTTCCGTTTCAAGAGTCCCGTGCGCCAGACGTTGAAGGTGGACACCCTTCCTCGCCCCACAAAGTATCGGTATTTGAATTACAACACTGCCTACTATGACTTGAGTCACCAGAATCTCTTTGATATCAGCTACGCCTTCGTCCAGAACGCGGCCAACGTGAACATGGACGTGTCTTCCAATACGTTTGGGGCCTCTACGCTACAGACCATACCCGGTTTCTCCACTCTGGGATCCAGCGATTCCTTCGGTGTCTCCTATACCTCGTCTCTTGCCTACTGGGGGTCCAATTATAATTCCTTGTCCGTTATCAATTCTGTGAATTACTATGATTTCTACAGTCCCTTTCCACCAGGGGCTCCACCGGCCCCAGCCTATAACTACCAGATGAATCTCGCGATGAAACATGTTCCAACAACGGCCACCAGTACGTTTTCTTCCGATATGGCCATGTTCCTGTATCATGACCGCGGGGCCTTCATGGCCGATGTTTCAGGAAATCGCATGGAATTGGACATACACTATGTGAATGCCGTCAGTACGAGTATTTCCACGAATGGTCGCGTGAGCACATTTTCCCTGAATTTCACGGCCTACGCGAATCAGAAATACTACGTGCTGGTGAGAAGCACCAATCTTACGTTCCCTACAGAGGGCTACCAGCTCATTCCGAGTTTCCCAGGAGGTTCCAATTATACCGCCCTTACGAGTACGCTCGTGGGCTTTGACCCGTTGGCTGACCCGACCACGAACCTTACTAATTACAATTATGCAATTGAGGCCGATCCGGCGTTTATACAACTCCCAATTGCGAGTACTCTCTACGCTCCTCCGTCAGTGGATACCAGCGTGTCGTCCCTGTTGTTTTCCACAGGGGTCATGGGGTACGACACGAATGGTGTCTCAACCGACTTGACTGACTATATCGGCTATGTTCCGAACGTGGCATCCAGCAATTTCGTGGCAAACGCCGTCATTCGTATTGACCCGGCGAATGGCTACATTTTCTCCAATAAATCGGCGTACAATCTTTCCACCCAGACCTACTTTTACACGAACTCTCTCAACTCTGTTCTCCAGCCGAACGGATCGTTCGTTTATACACCTGTTACGATTCCCGCACGTCAGACGAGCCTTGTACAGTGGTATGGGACAACCTTTCTGCCGCCCTCTGATAATCAAATCATCTACAGTCCGAGCAATATCTCCTACACGGCGATTCCCCCCTTTACGGCGCAGTATCCGGTGGCCTCCACACTTTTGGGCTACTCCTACACGAGCCTGTATGATGTGTCAGGTGCCCCCTATCTCGGAACATCAAACACTCTAAATCTGGGGAACGGCGTGTTTGGAATCGGCTTCGTGCCTGCCCAAGGAGTCTGGGATATTGACCGCTTCATGTTCAAGAGCGTGTTCAATACTCCGAATACCGATCCGAATCTCAACATTCAGTACATTGGAATTTTCCCGGCCGTTCTCACGTCCAATGTGGCAGTTGGGAACCTGGCCCTGTCAAATGCCGTCGCGATTCTGCGATTTAATTCAACCATCACGTACAACTCGTCCAATCTGAATTTCGGGTTTGACGTGAACGGCGGAACGTTCTATGAATTCACGCGGAGTTCGCCGCCCATCAATACTTCTAACGCCTATCTCTATGGATACAATCAATCGCCCAACACGTACTGTTTTGATTTGAACACGCAGTATATGGCCGTGCCGTTTGACTCTGGTTCCAATTTCCTCTACTATTCGGGGCTCGTTGGTACGCCCGTGCCGTATCCTTATTATTCTGAGATAAACCCCGTGAATTCCGTGCCCTCTCCCGAGGGTCCGATCTACGCCCCCAACAGCAACTCCTTTCTGGTGCCTGGACCGAATATTCCAGGAATCAGCAGCTTCTATGGACCTCCGCCAGGCTACACTACGACGCAGTATCAATATGAGCAGTCCATGCCGATTGGAACATCGGTCTTATTTTACGAGAGACCCTATCAACTGAATACGACGACGACGGCGTTCCAGGCTTGGACACCCTTTACAAACGCGCCCTCCGAAATTGTGACGACCTGTCTTGAGGCCATTATGACGAAGGATTCCGTGTACCGTGTCTATAATTACACTCTGTTGGATACGACGCGCACGTTTACGGAGGCCTACCAATTCACGCTGGACCAGGTCTTTCCTGCAGCCTCCAATATCAACTATTTGGGCGTGGCGGCGAACGAGTCGTGCTTCGCGTTCTTCGGTCTTTCTAATGCGGACCTCCACATCGTGACGATGGACCCGGCCACCGGTGAAATTCAACAGGCGTACTCTGAGCCGTCGCCGATACAATACGAGGTGAATTCGCAACTCTTCAAGGTCCTCTATAACAATTCGGGGGGCTATGTGATGTCTGTGGGAATCTATGACTCCAATACGGGTCTGACGAATCTGGAGGTGGTTTCGCGTCCCTTTCAGGGAGCCTCCAGCCTCACAACCTTCCAACTCTACACGTATGATGCCAATATTGTGCGCTATGATGTCTGCCAGAGTCCGAAGGAGGCCTTCGGGCGATTCTGGGCCTTCCCTTATCGGGCTGGCGTGGGTATCACCGACATGGTCTACGTGAATCCGAACAACATACAGGATGACCCCCCTGTTGGACCCTACGTAGCCACCTATGTGGCGTACACAGGCGGGCCGGTACAGTACGCGGGTCTCTACACATTCGGTCTGGGACCCTCGGCCTACTTTTCGCCCTGTGTATCACGTACGGTGCAAAAGGACCGCGTATTCCTCCTGTCGTCTGCTCAGCCGACGAACTTTTTTGAGGCGCAGTATACTTTCGGAATAGCAAATGCGGCCATCCAGCAGTCGGTCTACACCTTCCCGTCGGCTCCTTCGGCACTGAGCCTGGGTGTAAATGGCGGGCTGTGGGCCACTCTTGGCAATACCCTCTACGGAAACCGGTTCACTGTTGTGGACGCCCCTACTCAGGCCATTCCTATGTGGCAGGTCTTCAGTCCCGTCCAGCGGATTGTGTTCCGACAGATTGCCAAGAACTTCAGTTTCCTGGGGAATATGAATACGCTCCAGTATCCTGAATATCCTCATACGGCGATTACGGTCTATAACAGTGTCTCGTCATTCACTGCGGATACTTCTAATCGCTGGGGTCTGGAGTCGTCGTCCAACTTCAACACGGCCGATTTCAAATTCTCGGGCTACTATTTCAATGCCAATATGTATGCTGTGCCTCTAGGGGATAATCGTAGCAGTAGCGACTACTATTACATGACCTTGCGGAATTACTCGCCGACGGAGAAGTCACAGGTGCTCCTACGTGTGAGCGCCCCGAACAAGTATACGTTCGGCTATGTTACACCGACGGACCTTTCCGGAGAAATCAGTACGTCAAAGTACGTAAGTACCACGGGCGATCCGAATTACACCTATTATTGGGATAATTCCTACGTGAAGTCCCTCCTCTCGTTTGATTCCAAATTCATAATTGGCCCGAGTGGGCGAATTTTCGGGGGCGGGCTAATTGACGGCTACCCTGGTTCCAATATTTCCAGCATCGGGGGATATTCCGATTTTTTCCTGAAATTCCAGAGCCTATACCAGACCTTTTCCACCCAGGTGACCCTGGCGAACACAATTCAGACGGCGGTGAATTCTAACGTGAACCAATTCATTCTCACGGACCTTGTGAATATTATTCCGAGTACGGCGCTGACCCGACAGCGATATACTGACCCGCTCCAATTCTCCATAAAATTCCAGAGCGCCTTGAACCAGCCGTACGCGAAACTGGAGGATTCGTGGGGGCTCGGATGGAATCTCGGGTTCGCGAAACTGGATACTCCGTACGAAACTGTCCAGACGGGCTCGTCCTTCTTCAAGATTCTGGACGATTTCATCGCGCTGAGACTCAACCAGGAACTGGATATCAATCGGATGGACGTGACCTCCAAGGAGAATTTTGTTGTCACGCAGGATCCGACAGGAATGACGAAGGCCTTCTACGGAAAACTCCTGTTGGCGAATTTTGGCTCGTACGCCCAGACGTTCATTTCCAATCCGATCTCGTTTGCGAATCCTCTGGGCAAGATTGATAAACTGACGTTCCAGTGGGTGGATGTCACAGGGGCTGTTATTAATAATAATGATTGCGAGTGGACGGCGGTAGTACAGATGAATGAACAGGTTGATATCGTGAAACCGGCGAAACCGGTACTTATTTCTCCTACCAAGTGAGAAGAGGAATGGATGTTCCTGGAAGAGCCAATTATCCTACGGAAATGAGTTCGCCTGTGAGCCCGTTTACGTTTAACGGTGAGGGCCCCCGTCCCTTTTTTCCGCCGGTTTGTCTGAAAACGCACTGGGATCCGACAATGATCTTGGCGCGGACCCTCCCGACTGAGTACGTTCCTCAGGCATTGGACCCTCGTCCGTGGGTGAAGGTGTGTCTGGAGTATACGACGAGTGGCGAGAACGGACCGGCCCCCACAGTGCCGGCTGATGTGGTGTTGCCGAGCGGTGGCGAATTCTACCCCGCCTCCAGATACGCCCAGGCAATTGATGCCGAGTCCCTGTTGCGCCGTCAGGACCGTCCTCTGGGGACCTGTGATGACGAGCAATTCTATCCGAACAAGGGTGGGGATATGTACGTGGCGAATGCGTTGGTGCCTGGATCGGTGCCGAGTAACTCGCGCATGGTTTCTGAACTGGCCCTTCCGCAGGTGGCTCGTAATGTGACGGAGTATCCCTGTAGGGCTCAGGATGATACGCTCAATATGTCGCTGTCTCCTCGTATGTTTTTCAATTCTACGAAGCAGGACCGGTATGCGTTGAAGGGGAAGGTTTAGAGCGGGTAGGTGGCTCTTGTCGCGGGTAGGTGGCTATTGTCGCGGGTAGGTGGCTATCGCACACACCCGCTTACCACACCCGCTTACCACACCCGCTTACCACACCCGCTTACCACACCCGCTTATTGCGGACCCAATGCCTAAAGATTTTTGATTTTAACCAACAGATGGAGGAAACGGAAGGACCTCTTAATGATTTATTAAAGACATTAGAACTATCTTTAACAAATCTCTTACAGAAAGTTCGCCAGGATCCCTGGTCGCTCCTTATTTTTCAGACACTCCTGTGGTCGTTTCGCCGATGGGCAATTCACTATCTGGTCTCCACTGATACTGTGGGATCCATGCAGGACTATTTGTGGGAATCTCATATTGAACTCGTCCGAAATTACGCCCCAGAAGGGCTACAGGAATTCGGAGTCGTCTGGCTGAGTCCGTCCAACGTGGGGGATCGTGCCGATAATTTAGAGGAGTTGAATTCGTACTTCCTGTTCATTGTGGATAGACTGAATATTTGTATTGAAGATGGGAATGAAGACGAGCAGAATCTGCTGTCCATCTTTTTGGATGAGACGCTGACGGAGATTTTGGACGAGTGGCTGGAGAATCTTTCAGAGTACAGAATCTATCCTGGACTCAATGATCCTTCGGATTCCTTTCCCACGGAGAAGATTTTCACGATGATGCAGCGGATTCTGGAGAAGACAATTCGGATTCCTCAGAAGGTGGAATTGCCCGCTGTAGTTCCCGTACCGGCCGAATTACCGAATCTACATGATGCGAACTTCGTTGCCCCTGAAGTCGCCGTGGCTCCTGTAGTCCCCGTGGCTCCTGTAGTCGCCGTGACTCCTGTACTCGCCGTGGCTCCTGAAGTCGCCGTGGCTCCTGTAGTCGCCGTGGCTCCTGTAGTCGCCGTGACTCCTGTACTCGCCGTGGCTCCTGAAGTCCCCGCAGCCCCTGTCCCAGAATCCATCAGATCGGCGCTAAGAAAGCGCACTCTCCGCCTAGGTCGCTCCGAACGAAAGAATCTGAACACAACACGAAACCGCCGAAAGTTCCCCACAGGGTCCGTAAAAATATAAACTACCCTGTAGAAAGAATGGATGTACCGCTTCCAAGAATAGTCCCTTATATGTTCATAGGCACAATTGTGGCCTGCGCGGCCGGTCTGATCGGCTACCAGCTGTGGATGACGAGCACAACGATGCCCCAGGCCATCAATGAGGGCTTCGCCGGCCCGATTCACATGGCGGGTATACCCGACTGTGTTCAGAACAGCGACGACGCCGCGAAACTCTACAGCATCTTCGCTGCGAAGACCTCTTCCACTGAGGAGGGTGCCGATGACCTCCGTGAACTCGGCGTCCTCCTAGGAAAACTGGCCTGTCTGAAGCGGGACCTCATGTCGGCGGGACACCTGGTCGCCGCCACGAAGGGCCAACCGTTCTCCACGGCGCACGATCTGGAGCCGGTGGCCGAGACGGCCGCTCGCTGTTTCGCGCTCACCATACCTCCTCGCGATCTTGACATCGCCCTCAACAAGTGGAGTGACCGTGGCCTCATGCTCTTGAAGCGCCTCTGTACGTCGTATTCCAGCAAGACTGCCGAGCAAAAAGAGGCGATGGATCTTTTCCGGGCCTTCATGAATGATATGAAGGACCTGATGCGCACGGTCTGTTTGAAGGGCAACAGTTCCATAGCTGGTGCGCCGGCGCCCCGGATGGTGGAGGGCAGAGAGCCCGGCGAAAATATGTACCTCGGTGAGTACAAGGGTTATTACTAATGGATGGCCGAAAACACTATAATTACTATCATTATGACTATAAAGAGCACGATGACGACTGTTATTCTTAACATACCTGTGAATGTCACACATATGCGAGAAGTTGGAAGGGCCGTCGGTTCGGGAATCGGAACGACGATGTGCGCCCTGTCGTATCTTGGTTCCAAAGGATTCACCATTGATCTCGGGGTCGTAATGCTGGTGGGCTCTCGGCAGTAGATACAGCCGGCGACCGGATCGGCAAACCATTCATCAAGGCATGTTTGATGTACATTCGCTGAGCAACTACACGAAAACTGGTAGGTTTTCGCTGGAGGAGAAATTCCTAGGCATATCACGCATTGCAGTGGTTCGGTCATCATAGGGCAGATACTGTAGCCTCTGGACGACTGTTCAAATTTTACCTACGAGTGCTATGCTACCCTCGGAAAATCCGTGCCTCCAGAGGAGATACAGATTTGCCGTTACTGGGTGTCCGCCGTAACACTAATAGCCGGGCATCAGCAGTGAAACAAAAATCATGAGGCCGAGGATCTGCCAGATGGAGCGCGCCGGCTTCGCGAAACTGAAGAGATCAACGATCACCCCATTCCACAGGAGCTTTCCAACAAAACTCATAATCACAACGGCGAATACATAAGACAGGACTACTGACACGAGATCCATGTAGGCGCGGCGACGGTGCTCGGCATTTCCCTGGTCAATAAATCCCTCGGCAGTGGCCTTGGCGAATCCTCCAAGCAAACTGGGCATTTTCTAACTATACTCACTCTTTTTCGTACATGAGGCTCTCGCGTACCTTCGCCCCGCGATTGTCATTAATGAACTTGAGGGCATCAGTGGCGGCCGTCTCGGACTTCAGGTGCGTCGTAAGGAGCTCGGTCAGCGTCTTCACGTTGAGCGTGCCCTTCATGGTCTGGCGGCGATACAGGAGGCGCCCACCGGAGCCCTTCAGGTCCAGGGCACCAATGTTGTTCTTCTTCATGATGCGGAGAATGATCTCCTCCATCGTCTTCTGCTTCTTTTTCTTTTCGCGGATCTGGGAATTAAGGCTTGAGAGCTCGGTCTCGGTGCTACGCCAAGCCATGATGATCTCCTTGAGAGTCTGCATCTCCTGCTCGGGAGTTTGGGTCGGCTCCTGTTGCGTCTCAACCGTGTTCGCTAGAGGTGTGGCCGGCGCCATTCCGCGCACCGACATTTCCTTCGCGAAGGCAATAGAAGTAGAGGAGTCCATTCTTAATTGTTGTAATGTGGCCGTGGTTTAGACCAGTTAGCCATCTAGAGGATTTTCTACATAAAAAACAGATGCCGGTTATCACCAAAAAATACCTCGTGACCGCCTATAGGAAGAATTTTTACTGTAAAGTTCTTCTCTATACAGCAGGCGCTGTCACGTTTCTGTTCGGGGGAAAAACAGCCTACTGTATGAGTGTCTCTGTTAAAAATGACACCGTAACCGACGCTTACATTGATAGAATAGAATACAATATAGCCTGTGTAAAAGACGGGACTCTTGAGCACAAGCGCGGAACAAGCGATATGATTAATGCCGGTCTTTTGACATTTCATATGCTTTTTCCGAGTATAAAACGACTAATATTTACTGATGATAGTCACATACACTGCGAGGAGGGTTCTAAGGTACATAAAATCAGTATCGCACATGATTCCATACTAAAATACGGAAAAACCTGGTACGAAGATAAATTCAAGGCTACCCTACCTTCACCTCTTTTTGAACAATATAAGGAATCAATGAAAGTATTGGATGAACCTGTTGACTCTTTTGAATTCCAGGTGGAGCGTGTTCCGTTTCTTAGACCATACGAAAAGACATATGAGGAATCGTCGTCTCCACGAGATTTTATTCGGCGCCTAAGAGTAAAATATGGGGACCGATATTGTTTTGAGGTTGGCAAGTGGCTAACAAAGTATATGGAATCTCTGCGAATGAATATATTCAAAGATTCCTGGTACATTTCCGTAGAGAAGATAAAGGATACGGAGACTTTTCGTATTTCTGAAACGGACGACGAGATGCGTGGTGGTGGGTCTCCGAAGAATTTTTCCGTGGTTGCAGGAGGCGATGAATCCTATAGTATTATGGGCCACACAAAAATTTAACAGGGCGGCCACTAGCCTAGCTAGTAGCATTATGAACCAGCACTTTCGCCACGGGAATTCCCTCCTCTCGTTCGCATGGTACCAGATCGCCACAAGGATCGTGGAGCGGGCGATCCGAATCTATGAACTCGGCGACGAGCAGGCCGAGGCCCTCCGCAAGGTATTCCTGCGGCCGAACGACTATATCGTGACATGAAAAAAGACGCACCATCTAACTAAAGAACAGCCGGATCTTGTCCTTTATGACCGTCCTACACATGAAACAGGTACTCACCTGGCGCTTGATACAATTATTACAGTACGTGTGGCCACACGGCGAGACACAGTAGAGTACGGGGTCCTCCAGGCAGATCGTACAGAGCGGTTCATTTTCATTGGACTGGACCGCGCGCATCATCACGACAATGTCACGCACCGTGAGAAATCGTCTGTAGGCTTCAATCAAGGTGCCGTACGCCTCACCGATCTGGTTCTTGTCAAACACGGTCTTCAAATAGGCCTCGGAAGACTCCATGAGGGGTTGGTAGGCCTCCGTGGGATCTAGCTCCAAGAGGGAGACGACCTTACCCTGTAATTTGTCCAGGGTGGCGAGCTTCCCCTTCAGAACTGTCTCGGCTGCGAGGGCGGCCTCGCCGGCAGTGCGATATTCGTCGTAGATCAGGCGGACACACTCTGTGAAATTCTTCAGACTGTTGTCGGTGCGCATGGTAACAAGGATGGTCTCAATCTCGGCCACGCCATTTGCCCCTGAGACATCCAGAACGAGGTCACGAATGGACGGATGCTTCGCGTTGAAAGTGATGTTTCCGAAGCGACGAAGAATCGCCTCGCCCTTTCCGAGGCTGGGATGCGAATTTATGGACAGGTTCAAATAGTCGAGAAGCTCGGTGTTTTTCTTTGACAGGAACTCACGGAGGCGTGTCTTCCAGCCTGATGGAAGGGTCAGAGAATTCGCAATCTTCTGTTTGATTTCCTCCAAATGTTTCTGTATGAGCCCGTTCCCAGCCGTAGTGTAGGGTGAAGAACTACCATTTCCACCAATGTCAAAGACTGCCGCCAATGGACGTAAGTCGTCGGCATCTTCAAAATTCGCATTTGAAAATGATTCTGTAATATACGGGTGCGCCATCTATTATGAAAGCAAACTAACGGCCCTGTTCTTCAACCGCGGCGGGATTTTGAACATAGGGTTGGGGATTCTCAACATAGGGTTGGGGATTCTCAACATCGGGCTGTACAGGCTGTTCTAGCTGATCTGTCTGTTCGGGCTGGGAATTCACGAAACTTCTGTTTCCCATCACTGTTGGCACACCGTCAATCCCGCTTTCGGGGTCAGTGCTAACCACCGTTCCCTCGGGATAACTCTGGGCGATATCCGTGTCGCTCTGGCCTCCTTGCTGTGCCCGACGCTTAGTGCCGCGATGCTTAGTGCCTCTACGCTTAGTGCCGCGGCGCTTAGCACTGCGGCGCTTAGTGCGTCTCCGCCCTCCCTTCTGGGAAACAATGTGCTTCTTGAGCATGTACTCAATGTTATCCTCGTGCTCGCACCAGTCGTTCTCCTTGGAATTCGGCATTTCATACTTAAAAACAAGCTTGCCCGTGGACTGGTTAATGCGAACACTCGCCTTATTGTTTCCTGCGCCGGTCTCCCAGAAAAAAGCACGCGGCTTGTCCTCAGGGGAGGCCTCAAAGTCGCCGACGGTTATTTCATCCTCCATACTGCCAAGGAGTTTCTCAAACGCACGCTTTGCCTCATTATCAAAGTGGTACTTCATCTAATGAGAGGACCGGATTATTTCGGCAGGTATAATTGGTTTCACCATAACCAACATCTTTCCACGGGATTTCAGAAACTCGGCCAGGCGCTTTGTGTTCTCTTTTACATCCTTCTTCGTGCTTCGCCCCTTCTCTTGACAAGACATCGGGTCGATGTTATTTGCTTTAAGCATGGCCCGTACACATTTACCATCCTCTTCCTCGCCGACCTCCACCCAATTCTCACGACCTGTGGGCTGGGGTATGTTGATTGGCTCGGGCCTGTAGGGTTGCTTGGGGGCGGTCTCTCGGAACCGCTTGAGTTCCACTTCAGGACATTTCTTGTAACTATGGCCGTAGACTGCGCACAGCGAACAGTAGAGGGTCTTGGCGATCACACATGGTTGTCCTGGGTGGGGCTTAGCGTTACGACCGAGGATACTTAGGCACGTGTCGCACATTCTGTTGAGTGGCCCAAGTTCAGCCGAACGCTTCAATTTTTTTGTGAATTATTCAGCAACACCCTCCGCATATTGTCAAAACATTTCTTGATTTCTTCGGGATTTTCTAGCATGGCGAAATGGTTGATCTCGTTCGCCAACTGCTTGTCGTTCTTGGCCACCGTCAAAAGAATTTCACGCATTCTGGGGGCTAAACCGCTCTTATGACAGAAATTACAAGTACAGGGCTCCATGATATACATATACACATATGCCGAAGTTTAGGTCTCAGAATTTCTCTCCGCAGGCTCGGGCCTGGACGGCACATCTGAGTTTCAAATCGTCACAGGGTGAAGGAGGGCTCTCCACCGATTCGGCAGGTGTGACGCGAGCCTCCGTGGAAACGGACAGGTCGGCGCACATACGTTTCTTGTAGGGAGGAGGCTCGCCCCCCGTATCGTCATCACGAGGGCGCTTCTTTCCGCATAGGATCGTGTAGGTCTGGCGCATAGGGCGGATGTCCGACTTTTCAGAGCCCGAATCCGAACTGTCTGGAGGAGACGAATCATCATCCAAGATTTCATTCAGGCCGGTCACCTGAAAGGAGGCCTTCAACTTCTCCAGATACAGAATGCCGTCCATGAATTCCTCTTGGGCGTGCTGAATCCAGTCAAGGGTCTTCAGGTCCGTGCGGTCCAGGGTGGTCCCGTATTTTTTCTGGCCGAGTTCGGAGCGCTGTCTGAATTTCTGTATCACGGCCTCCACGATTGAGTCGGTCATCTGATTTCTACGTAAAAAAGTGGGAAAACATTTAGACCGGTGTTGTCCAAAACTCTATAGTTAGCATAAGGGTTCTTGTAAGGAAGTAGGCTACCATTATGAGAGTGAACCAAATGAAGGCATCGGGAATGTGGGGTTGAAACTCCCGCATTTTATCTGCCGGCTTCTACGAAAAAATCTGTTCAAATTTTCTAGACTCGCCGCGCACGGATCTAGTTATGAATTGACGACCGACACTCTTCCCAGGCCCTGATTATATAATGACATGCCCGTATTTGAGATTTGTTCGTGTATGCCGCGTGTTTCATACAGTCGTTAATCTGATCACTGAAACTGGAGCACATCTTGAGTGCGATTTCAGCCGACTCTCTGATTTTGGAAAGTATGATGAAGACGATCGTGATTACTACGAATAGTACGAAACATTTGTAGGATGATTCCGTAGTGCGAACAACGGCCGTTCCCATTTTGTGGAGAGGGCGGCGGCTTCGAGCCGATGTTCAAATTTTATGAATCCTGGTCTAAAAATGGGGCGATATCATACAGTCAGATACCATGCTTCGTCTTATGTCAATGCTCGCATTTCTTGTGGGTTCCGAGGGATATTGGCGCATCTATGCCAGTCCCTACAAGCGGATCATTATGAGCACCTGTACTTCTTTTACGGTGACGAGTGGAACGGGGTGTGCCTGGATGTGTAGCTACTGCGCGAATACGCTGGGGACCAATAACTATTATTTTCCCGATAGTGTGTGTACGTATCAGCCTGGGGGCTGTGTGGGGAGCCCTATTGCTGGGGCTACATATACGTGTTGTACGGGTTAGGTGCGGAGGAGCATATTGTTTGCAATAAAGGCAGGTAGCCATTCCTTGAATCGCTCAACTCCAACCTTGGACAGAATCGTCTCACAGTAGTCACGCCATACGTGTGGTGGTCCTACGTACGGGGTTCTACACAGTTCTGTACCGTTCTCATTTATGATAAAGTAGTTATCTACATTACCATATGTGATGTTGTGGGGACGAGTGGCAGGGGGCAAGGGTGCTGCGGGAGTTGTTGGCGCAGGAGCGGGAGCAGGAGCAGGAGCAGGAGCAGGAGCAGGAGCAGGAGCAGGGGCGGCAGCAGGAGCAGGAGCGGGAGCAGGAGCGGGAGCGGGAGCAGGAGCGGGAGCAGGGGCGGGAGCAGGGGCGGGAGCAGTTACGAACAAAGCCTTTCGCGTATTCCACAACTTTGCGATCTCTGTAACAAGCTCTTGAGGAGTGAGGGTGGGATTGTTTGCCTTTACAATCGGATGAATCACCTCTAAGAACTCTTGATAAACCTTTGGAGTGCTATCAAGTGGCGGTAGCGTTGCTACAGGGTGGCGAACAACTGCGGGAGGAGCAGGTGCGGGAGCAGGACGAGGAGCGGGTACAAGAGCCTGTAGAGGACGAGTGACAGGAGCCACTACAGGTGTCGCCGCAGGTGCCGCCACAGGATAATGGAAATTCTTCCGCTGAACTGGACCAAATACATCTGGAAAGTTGGCCTTGAAATTCTTGAACACGGGATTATTGTTGTAAAGACTAACCTTGGTCGTACACGGGATAGGCAACTTGTCAAAGTCATCCTTCGTATCAGGAACAAAGTTTACAAAGACGATGTATCCATTGTAGTCATTGTGGTTTGCATCACGATTCATTAACTGATAAATCGGAATCGCCTCAATCATCCTCCCGTCAAGGGCAGTATGAACACGAGATGATTTCATACTCTTCAGACCAAACTTCGGGAAATCCTTCTTTAGAGCGAATGCCTCTGTCCCCTTCGGAGTGATATAGAATACATCAGTCGTGTAAGATCCGCCTGGGAATGTCTGCCTACTAGTGTGAAGCTTTGCCACTACACCAGAAGCAACAGAATTCTCAACACACTTCTTGAAAGAGTGCCACTTTTCCTTGAGACTGCTCTTGTTGATGCTCTTAACACCTGCCTCGGAGCTTGAAATTTCAAGAACAAACTCGGTTTTCAGAAGAATCTCCTCAGAATACCGTGTTTGAATGATCTCCTTGAGTGCCTTGAAGAGGTCGGTGGGCTTTGTGGCGAGTTCATGGAGAACGGCGTCGGCATTGAACTGAATGCTGATCTCACAGCCAGATGGCATAAGAGTGGTCTCATTGCCTTCAATCTCCTCCACAATGGTATCCTTTCCAATGAAAGGAGCCCTTGCCTCCTGTAGATTCTTGCGCAGATTCCTCCACTTAATGTACCACTTTGCCTTGGTATATTCTGACTCCCACTTGGTGAGGCACTTCTTGGTTCCGTGGCCATTACGGTGAATGTTGTCAGTTGCTTTCACAGCCGCCCACTGGAGAAGGCGACGTTCATTGCGAATTCCACCGCCATTATCAGTCACACTGAGACGACTATTTTCTTTGTTCAGTATGAGAGTAATAGTAACCTTGGTAGCATTTCCCTGACCGATGGAACCATCAATCAGTTCTGGGAGCACCAGAAGTGCCTCTGGAAAGTCATCAATGTAAGGAACTGCCTCGGTAGCCGAACTACGCCACAGAGCATGGTATTCTTCAGTTGACATCTTCACCCTTTTTAGATCTAGGATCAGCCGAACAAAAATCGGGCTTCAAATTTATTTTTCCGGATCTTCTACACTGTCTTATAAGATGTAGAAATTTGTACAGGTGGGTGTGAAGAAAAATTGAAGGTCTAACTTAAACAAAACTAACTATTATATTCTGAAGTCAGATGGCTCATTACAGGACTGAAAATTTCATCAAAAAAGCAACGGGAATTCATGGAAGCAAATATCTATACACAGAATGTGTATATACCACTGCTAAAACATATGTAAAAGTTATTTGTGAGAAACATGGAATATTCTTAATAACTCCCAATAATCATTTATCTGGAAAAGGTTGCAAACATTGTGGGTTCGAGACACTGCTGAATAAATTCCTCATTAGAAAATTTTTCGCGGATCTTATACTTGTTCTCAAACAAGATCTCCATTGCTTCATCAATGTAATGAGATGTCGCATCCAACTCGTGAGTTTCTTCCGTGCGAATGTTCATCAGAAAAAACTTCCGCGAACCGAACATTTCCTCATTGGACAGTCCCTCTTGGTTTGTCTGTTTCCACATCCAGGCATAGATGATTAACTGTAGGAAATGTTCCAGTTGTAACTGCGATACACACTTGTATTCCCAGACGGCATTGTCGTCGAAGGCGTCCAGCCTGCAGGAAATGATAATTTCCCCGTGACCTTTTACAAAGTAGTAAACTTCATTGATTGGGTGCTCAAAAAATGGATTCGTGCCAATAAATTTTGTCATACTTTCATGACACTCATTTACCATGTCCTCTGTAAGCCATTTGTAAGAATTCAATTGCGCAACCTTACAGTGCGTGTTGTTATTTATTGACTGGTAAATATTAGTCAACAGCAGATAATCACTGATTTCTAGATCAGGATTCATTTTTTCGTACGCTTTGCGCAATATATCGTTGTGTTTTTTGTCTAACATTTCTGTTTTGACAAAATGTCTGATATTGGAAATACCGCACACTTTTTCTTCCCACATTGCTGGAATACAAAGACCGTTCAAGTCTGAAATATTCTCAATTGTGCCACAGTTGTTCCCCGTTTCAGAAGGTATAGATACACTTTTTGATTCAGGATGGTACGATATAAAGACTTTATCTTTTATTTGCGAAAGAATGAAGATTACATCCTCATTTAAATATCGCAAAAGATCGGTTGGATTTGTGTTGATTGCTCCTTTCGAAGTAATTTTAACGTCTGGTTGCTCTTGCTGCGTTTCCAAAAAACGGCGTTCCTCAAAATACTTTATGTAAGGACGTCTGTACAAACTGGGGCGATGTCTAATAAATTGGAGGGGCTTTGTTTCTACCCCTTCAATTAAGATTAGTATTTGAGATGCGCGCGATGCCGCAACATACAATTCAGGAGGACAGATTCTTGTATCGCGGTCTCTTCCAAAATAGGTGAACCAATCAGAATCAAACCCGTACACGATAACAACAGGTCGCTCACGACCCTTTGATTGGTGTATTGTACTGAAAACGACCTTGCCGTTTGTTACGTTTTCCGTGAGTTCTTCCTCGTCATCATTTGAAAAATACACTGGTACGCCGGCGTGTACTAGTTTATTTTCAAGTTTATTTACAGGAATTGGTGCTCCACGTTTACTGCGAATACTTCCTGAAAGAACAAAAATGTCTCCAGGTAGGTATTGCTTTGACTGGAGAACTTTCAAGACTTTCGCAAGAATTCTGGAGGGATCAAAAGTATTTATCCGAAGAAATTCTACAGTAACCCCCTCCTTAACTGTGTTGATTCGCTCTTCGCCGAGCATATTCACATTTATAAATGACGCGATCTGGTTTGTCAATCTATAGCTCGTTTTTAAAGTGCGCCGAGTAAAGTCGCCATACTTTGAAAATATTTCGGGGGCCAGTGTTAAAAACCGCCGATCTGCTCCTCTGAACTCGTTAATAGATTGGTGCTCGTCGCCGAGAATTAGGAGAGTAACAGGTTTGTTATAGTCTGTTAGAAATTTTCGTACGAATTGAAAGAAAAGTAGATTCATATCCTGCGCCTCGTCTATCACCAAGATATCAAAATCGGCAACAGCCTGTAAAAGTGGCGTGTTCTTTTGTACAACTCGCTTCATTATAGCGTCAGTACACGCTTCTCTATCATAGTATCTTACACACAGACCGTGATAAGTGTAAACGGCCATATTTTGAATTTCCTCGGACACCGTCTTCTTTTTGACCTCGTCTTTCAGGTGGCGATTGTAGGTGATTTGAATAATTTTTTTGGTTGTATCTCCTTTTGCTATTCCTAAAACAGTTGTCGTCTTACCCGAACCAGCGACAGCATCAACAAGACAGTGATTTCCTGAAAGCACTGTCCTGATAATTTCCTGCTGCTCCTCGCTGAATTTTACCATCGCTGTCTATCATTATTACATATAGGTATGGGGTTTAGGTGGCTAAATATTCGTCGCTAATTAGACACTCTGGATACTTATCCGGTGAATAAAGAACTTCTTCAAAAACTTTCCAAAAGTTACACCCTGTGCCAACTTGAATTCCTCTGCTCTGTATTCCATTGCGCAGATTTTCAAACACATTTTTTAAAGCACATACGAAATATATGAGTTTCTTATCTTTTATTTTGACTTCGCAGGGCATTCCACATTGACATAATGGTCGGTCCACTACTTGATCTTCAATGAAATTATCAACGGGTGTTTGTAAAGATAAAGTTCCTGGAATCCTGTTGGGTCTCTGACACATTGTTCTTGCAATTTCCATACTTTCATCTAAATTCTCTCTTGTATACTTTCCACCTCGTATTCTGTACCATTCATTTCCAGTTCCATATTCGTGATTGTTTCTTCTTTCCCATAAAAGACGTTCTGTAAAACGATTCTCGATAAAGAGATTATCTCCCAATTCTGCCCAAGTTTCCACAGTATCTTTTATACTAATACCACGTTTTTTAGCAGAAATATATTGATAAAAAGACTGATTATCATTTAATCTATAAAGACCGATTAGTTTTTTAGGAACATGTACATGAGTATTTTTTCCACCCTTCCCTCTGATATGCTGTGTTAGTCTCTTGAATAAAAATTCAGTTTCACCTACATACATAAAATTATTATTACATTCAAGTATATAGATCCAGTGTACCATTCTTGTATAAAGTTGTTACGAAAACTTTAGACGAGAAAATTTGAAGTCGCACCCAGCACCCCACTCACCAACCACACAAAATGTCTGAACTGACCCCAGTCTCACGCACATACCTGCAGACCCTGAAGGCAAAGAAAGATGAGGAACAACGGCAGATGCGTATCAAACAGACTGTTCAAAACGTATATTCACATGCGATACACACCGCGAGCCAAGCAACTAAAACTTCGTTTGAATATCAAATAGGTCAAGGAGGCCACAACCCTTTCCAACTTGCTGATGTGAAAGAAATCATCGGCGAACTGGAAACTCTCTTTCCTGACTGTTCTGTAAAATATACACAAATGGCGCAGGGACGAGACGGAAAACTTTATGATGTTTCAAGCCTCGATGATAAACTTCGTCCGTTTCTTAATCTTAATTCTGCTAAAGAATGTATCGTCGTGGATTGGTCATAGACCGCCGCCTAAACCTTTCCCACAATTCCAGACCAGACAAATGGGCATCGACGGCACCCAGCGCATCTACATTCGCGGCCCCGCCCAGAACCTGGATGAACTACAGGCCCGCGGACTCCGCATGGACGACCCCGCGAATCCTGAAGCAGAATACGTGGGGACGCATCAGTATTTTTTCGGCCCGGACAATGTGGACGTAGGCCATCGCGAGCCCAACTACCTTGCCTGTAGTATGATCTTCCGCAACGACACCATCTACGAGCAAATGGAGATGCTCCTCAATAAGTATCCCAAATGCTGGTTCAAGAACGAGTACGAGACCGAGACCGGCCACTGTGGTATGTGGATCGGCCGTTACCGAAACGGCAAGCCCGAGATCCAAACTCTAGAATGGACGGAACTCGCGATTGAGGAACTTCACCACCTACACGAATAAAAAATTGAACCGCCGGCCGGCCCAAGGACCGGTACTAACAAAATGTCAGAGCCCGACTTCTTCTTCATCAACCACACCAGGAAGGAGTACTGCGCCTTTGATAACAACGAATCCATTATCCACAGCATCGAGCTCGCCGTCTACAAGAATCTCAAGTGGGAGATCACGGACGACATTCGCGTAGATACGCAGTCGCTTGAGAAGAACGAACTGTTTAACTATCTGGACGGCGAGGGCTACAAGAATCTTGACTGGGAGGACGAGGGAGGACCCGCCAACGAAGAATCCTCAGATGAAAGTGATGATGAGCACCCCCATGTGACAGACATGATGGAGGAGTGAAAAAAATTGACGAGCATCTCGCCCTAATAACAAACAAAAAATGTTCTTCGCAGCGATGTCGTATTGGTACTGTCCCAAGTGTGGCCTCGGTCCCTATCAGCACTACTGGGACAAGTGCGGAGCCGGCCATCCGCGCCCGAAGGACTAAACCACCGACAAATTCTTCCCCACTTCAAACCCATATTTTTGCGCCTCTCCTGCTGTCATCTCAATGGCGTATTTTACACGGTAGACCGAACTGTATGACGGGCATTGTGACGCGTTCGGGCAGGGCGGGCAGTTCCGTGTAACATGGACCACAGCCAGATTCTCGTCCAGCCACACAATGTCCAGAGGAATCTTCATGTCAATCATCCACATGGACTGTTTCGCCAGGGTCCCGAAGATGAACATCATTCCTCGGCCGGTGGCGAGAGAGGCACGACCGGATAGGCCCTGTTTCAAGGCGGAAGGGCTCACAACAATTTCCACAGTGAAGGTTGTGCGACTTCCCTTTCCAACCCGAAGAGTAAAAACATCTCCGTCTTTTATAGACATTTCTACTAGATGACATCATTTCAACAGGACGATTTAATACTCTACAGCAGTGTTGTGAATTCATACGCCCTCCCTCAAAACGTCCTCCAGAAATACAGGACGGATTGGAATAATTTTGAGCGGATTCAGGCATTTAATAGCAATATCAGCACACAGAGGGCCGAGGGAGTACCTGGTCTATCCTACTACACCTATGTTAACTACATTGAGAAGAATTCCTTCAGGAATGGACAGTATCTCCACGTAACCTACATACCGAATTCAAATTGGGACGTAGTACAAAAAAATTAAAAGGGGGTTCAAAAGTAGATGGCCCAAAATATCACACACCCCTGTGGATGCTATCCTCCTGCTGAAAAATTCGTGTTTGACACGGTAGCCTACCAGAATTCGGCCAACACGATATATGCGAATTTTTCCACGATCGGCGTAAAACAGTTCAAGGACGACTATACTCGGATGCAGTATCTACTTGGGAAGCGGGCGAAGGATCCTAGGGCGTGTAACGCTGCTTCCAACTGTAGTACCGGCAATTGAGGAAACTAATTGCCCGAAATAGGCAATCACATTTGCTTCAAGATGAAGAGAACGTGATTGGCGCTTGCCATAGAGGAGGATCTGCTCGGCGGTTACGCTTTCTTTTTGTTTGATACTTGGCGTACTCGTGACGCTGTCGCCTCCCGATACTTTGACAGGATCGTTACACAGACCTCCATCCATTCTGGCGAGAATCCCTCCGACACTGTGCCGATCTTGATTGGGTTCGTGCCTACGTCAGTATCGTATAGGAATAGGCCGTCGTCCTTCTTCCAGGCGGGTACTCCTTTTACAATAATACGCTGGTAACCGTTCAGTGAGGCAGGCATTTTAGAGTAGTCGGGGGGTTTAAGGGGCTTCAAATTTTATGGGCGGGGTGGGTGCGTGCTCCCATTTTCTAAACTTGCTCCCCCACCTGTAGGAATTTCCTCATGGAGGAAAAGCAAATTAGGAAACCACCCAGAACTTTTCGGGCGACCCCGAAATCGGTGCGCCGGGCCAAGACGGTTCGCACTGGTCGGAGGGGGCTACATGAATTAGATGAATACTTCCGTGGTATCAGTGGATTTGGCATGAATCTTATAGGTAATACGGAACATGTCACAACATATGGAGAAGTTTCCAATCAGGGTCTCCACGTCCTTGCCGAATTATTCAAACGGCACGCTCCACTTTCCAATTTCGGAACAGGGTCCAGGAATTTCTTTGATCTCGGTTGCGGAGTAGGGAGGGTTGTTCTCGGAATTGCTCTCCTCGTTCCGGAAATTCACTCTAACGGAATTGAAATTGTTCCGGAGAGAATTCGGCTAGCCCAGACGGCCGCCTCCCGAATTCACTCCAAAAATCTCTCCAGCCGAATTCAAATTCGCCAGGGAAGTTTTCTGGATCAGGGAATTTCCTATAATTCGGTTTGTTGGATTTTCATTTCCAATCTCTGCTTCAATCCGGAAATTCAGAGGGCGTTGGCCGAACGGCTGGAGAAGGAGTGCTCCCCCGGTTGCGTAATAATTTGCAGTAAGGAACTCCCCTTTTCCACCGACGCCGCCCGTTTTGAGAAGATTGATTCGGGAATTGTGGTGCCAATGACGTGGTCTGTCACGAGCACCTGTGTCATCTACAGAAGAAAACTGACTGTATAAGAATTCGGAAAGCATTCATGACATGAAGGTGCCTAAACCAATATCACCATGTAAATATGACCCTATGAAACCCGAACTAGCCATATACTTTCAAAAGGGGGAAGACTACACTCCCCCACCCTCTTCAAACGTCAAGCCACGCCGTTCAAACAAGACCATCTTGATTAAACGCCGTGAACCGATTGTAGAAAAACGCAGACGCGAGGCTCCCTTTGAGACGGCTCACCAGAATCTGAAAGATGTCCCAATCTATCTCATTATTGCCCACTCCTGCCTGGTCCCTATAGGAGCCCCCTGTTACCGAGAGAGACCCCCCATCTCTTTTGAAATCCCCCAAAACACGTACGTACTCTCGTTCGCCCAATCCAACGACGTGTTCTGTGGAACGAAGAATACCGACAAACTCATCATTAAGAATCGCGAATCCATACGCAAATACCTGCTCCTACATGACACCGATGACTTGACCGACCACCCCAAGGTGGGCGATACGCATTTCTCCCTTTTCACTGGCCTCATGCGCGCAGCCTCTTCGGCGCTGAGCCCAACAACCTATCCGAACATCGCATACACGTTGAATAATCCCGACCTGTTGATGGGCGAGCAGAATTCGTTCGGTGTCTACTGTATTGACGAGCACAATGAACTCAAACTCTTGAATAACACAAAGAGTATCGTGAAAGAGGACCCGAGCCGTAACAATTTCATGCTGGAGGACATTATTGAAGAAGTCTATCGGACCACGAAGGTGCGGAAGGGCATCTTCATTTCAACAGGGTGCCTACCGGTCTATCCGAGTTCCTCGGTCACCAAAAAAATCGCCTACGAATCTGCGAGATTCGCCGGTAATTTGATACACATCGCCAATAATTACTACAGAACCATCTGCCCCACCTGGACGAGGCAGGAAATGGAGGCCATGGGACTCCTTGACCAGGTGCCCCAAGACATTCCCACCCGAATTCCCACCACTGCCATGGACCCCACCGAGATTATAGAAATGGACCAAGAAGGACTCGCCGAAGCAAAAATGATTCTGGAAGAAATGCCGTTCCTGTTGGCTGACGAAGAGGATAAAGAATTCGTGGCCAAGACCCTGCCTTCTAATTCTTGATAGCCCTCATAATTTCATCAATAAGATAACTCGTGATCCAACCCAGCAACATAATAACCATGTTCTTCTTCCTGTCACTACAGCGCAGATACAACTTGCCCCGCTCAAAGGTAATGTTCAAATCGGCGTAGTCAAAGTGCTCGCTGTATCTGGTGGCGAATTCCTTGACAACCTCTTGTCGCTCGCAAGTAATGCGGTCGTGAAGGCCTTCATTGTCAAACACGATAATCTCAAAGATATCCATTTTTGTTTTCAGAAGTCGGTGGGTACCTCCTTCAATTTTCCTAGAAGTTCTGCGTCTCGGCACCCCAGTCTACCGCCATTCCCAGCACATCCTTGATAGGTGCCTCTATGACCACGACCTTCATGGGCTTCTTGGGTGCGTCCATACGAAAGGCAGCCCAGCGGTGATGTCCGTCCACGATGTAATTATTCTTGGAAACCACGAGTGGCACGCGCATACTGTCGGTTACTCCGTCGTCTATGAGTTCCTGTACCTTCTCTCTGTTGATTTCCCCTTGCGCCGGATTCAATTCGCTGGCCACTCTCTTCGCAGTATGACTGTCCACGTCGTACTTTTCCTTGATGTATTTCCGGAATTTGTTAATCGGACGCCGGGCAGTGAATTGCGGCATGTGTTTTCTGGAAATTCCGAGGTCGTTCTTACAGATTCCGTTCTGTCCCGCACATAAATCCTTCTTGGGCGAACGCCGAGTCTTTTTGGAATTCCGCATCTTGTGAACCCATTTCTTGTATTTTCTGCCTTCGGTCCATTCCTTATCTTCATGTTCAATTGGGAATTGCTTCTTCCTTGTAGCAGGCATTCCTAATTAATAAGATATTAAAGAATTGTATATACTATTCTACATACACGATGACCTATAGTGATATTCGGCAACAGCACCCCAAGTTTGTCACATCTCACAAAGAACAGAAGAAGATTCCTCTCATTATTCGTGGTCAGGGCGTGTTCGTTTTTAGAAGCAATGATATTGACGGATTGAATATGTTCAGTGTGATGGACGTAAACGAGAATGCCTGCCTGAGTGTCCTGTTTGAAACGGACGGAATCGATGTGTTCAAGCTGCCTGGCGTGGATAAACTTGCCGATACCACGAATACGAAGGGTCTGTCAAAGATCCCTGGGGCGTATTATTGGTTCAGCATTGATTACCAGAACCAGGTGCTGGCGGCAGGAATCGGCGAAGTGCGGATTGAGACGGCGGTCTACCACTATCAATTTGAGAGGACGGACGAAAATCGCGCATTCCTGGAGAGCCTCGTTACAATCCTTGTTCCCGACAATGTGACTAGCGTGGAGCCAATGCGTCTCGTGCGCGACCCTGTTAGTTTCTCGCTCCCGATGATTGTAAAGGATACGAATCATCTCAAAATGCACCATATCGCGAAGTCGTCTTTCATGCCGAAGTCGCTCCTGACCCCCGTTTCGCAGAAGCTGTATGACTGTGTTGCCGGTAAGAACTTCGTTCTGGACGACGGCTCATTCACGAGTTTTTCCAAGGCGATTGAGTACAGCATCGCCACGCCTGGATGCTGGTGCCACGAGACCCTGTTAAAAAAGGTTGGTCAATTCGGCGGTGAGAAGGAGACGTATCTGCGTATCACGCTCGGCCAGAATAACGGAGAGTCGCCTGGAGTACCGTATGTCATGGAGATCTGGCCTCCTGGACACTATTCGCCGGTACATAACCATGGCGGAGCGAATGCGATTATTCGCGTGCTCCATGGGGCGATTCGTGTCAGCCAGTACGCGTTTCTATCGGAGGAAGTGGACCCTTTTGCGCATCTGGTCCTGAAGAAGAATGACATCACCTGGATCAGTTCAACTCTCAATCAGGTCCATAAACTGGAGAATACGGGCTCCAAGACGTGTGTCACCATTCAGTCGTACATGTATGACGCCTTCAATATGGCGCACTATGATTTCTTTGATTATCTGGATAGCGAAGGAAACGAGAAGCAGTTTGAACCGGATTCCGATATGGACTTTGTGGCATTCAAGGAACTCATGAAGAAGGAGTGGAACGAGCGCAAGAGATTTTCGCAATTCTTCTCTTGGGAAAGTGCGTAAATGCCTAAGAAATGGTGGAAAGAGATAGAGTAGAGGGCACGGATGCCGAAAACAATATTTATATTCTGTGGAGGAGCGCGAACATTTTTAGAATGTTTTGATACGGCTTTTGAGAAGGTCGTATCAAAACTTTGTCCGGATCTCGGAGATGTTACGCTCCTTTTTTATATGAAACTGGCCGATCCGGGTCCGAAGCAACAGGAGAACTGGAATTTTCGCTACCGAGACACGAATTACCAGGAAACTCTCCGAAAAATAGAGTCTTACCGGACCCGGTGCCCCCAGATATATCATAAAATCCTATTCAATAGTGAAATTAATGATATAGAATTGATGCTCTCTGTGAAAGACCGGAACCTGTACACGGGATGTATCCAGCAGGACGTACATTTCATACGCGCCCTTCACCAAGCCTACAACCTTGAGCGGGCTGGCCAAATGCTCCTGGAGATACAGGCCAAGCAGGGGTACGAATTTGATACCGTCGTCTATGTTCGGCCCGACTTGTTTTTCACCAGCGAAGCGGCGCCCTTGCCAACCTACAGCCTAGACCGAGCCATCTTCTGTAAGGGTACCAGTTGGTATAGTTACGACCATTTCGCCATTGTCCCGAAGGCACTCATGCGCGAATTCCTGTTTGGCAAGATGGAGACCTACAGGACAAATACCACGAAAAATTTCGTCAGTCCTGAGCACCTGTATACGGAGGTCGCACATAGGATAGAGCCAGTCGCGGAGTATTATATTAAAAGGCAGTCTCAGTGCTAAACACCATGTCATCCTTGCTCTTTCCTACAGATGCCTTCGCGTATGTAGAAACGCGCTTCTCAAAGAAGTTGTCCTTGTTCTCCAGGCTGATGCGCTCCATGAAGTCAAACGGATTCTTGGCCGAGTAGATCTTCGGATAGCCGAGCTGGAGCGACAGGCGGTCGGCCACATACTCAATGTACTGCTTCATGAGGTCGGCGTTCATTCCGATGAGTTCGCAGGGAAGCGCCTTCGTGATGAAGTGTTTCTCAATCTTCACCGCGTCACGGATAATCTTGTGGGCCTTCTGCTTCGGCAGGCGATTCACAATCTTGGAATACAGGAGGCAGGCGAAGTCCGTGTGGAGACCCTCGTCGCGAGCAATGAACTCGTTTGACAGCGTGAGCCCTGGCATGAGCCCACGCTGTTTCAGCCAGAAGATGGCACAGAAGGCACCCGAGAAGAAGATGCCCTCCACCGCGGCGAAGCCGAGGAGGCGCGTGCCAAAGTCGGCATCAGGGCTGTCAATCCACTCCATCGCCCACTTCGCCTTCTTCTCCACGCACGGAATCGTCTTGATGGCCCGCAGAATGTCCGATTTTTCCTGCGGGTCCTTGACGTAGGTGTCAATCAGTAGCGAGTACGTCTCGGAGTGGACCGCCTCCAGGAGGTTCTGGCAGGCATAGAAGAACTTCGCCTCGGGCCACTGGACATCGCGAGTAAAACGGACGGACAGATTCTCCATGACAATCCCGTCGGAGCCGGCGAAGAATCCGAGAATGTGCTTAATAAAGTGGCGCTCATTATCTGTGAGGCGCTCCCAGTCCTTGATATCCTTAGACAAGTCAATCTCTTCAGGCGTCCAGAAGACGGCCATGTGTTGCTTGTACTTATTCCAGATATCAGGGTGCCGAATGGGGAAGATTACAAATCTGTCCTCGTTCGGATCAAGAAGGGGCTCTGGGAGTGGGCCTGTAGGGGCGGCATCCAGGGCCAAGGGAGGAGGGGGGTCCACCAGGGAACTCTTGCGTGACGGCTTGTGATGAGGAGACTTCGTCGCAACAGGCATTATGACACTAGTATTTCCTACTACTTCTGACATTGAGATACTAGGAGTTTAGAAAGAATCGGGGAGAATTTTATAGGCAATTTTTGTTTCCTCGCGAACTTTCGGGAAAAGTTCATTGAAACCCTTGTAACCAGTACGTATTTACGGCGCGGTCGCTCGTATCAACTCCGTAGGCCTCCACCAGCGCCTTCAGGGTCGGATAGCGCTGGAAAGTCCACTGTCCATTATGAATCGCGTGCATGTGCGGAAACATCGGCGAACTGATGGAATGGCAATTCTTGTAGCGCTTGTCAAGAACGCCCAAGCAATTCCGTTCCCCTGTGAGAGTGATTGTCCATTTATTCTCGTACTCGGATAACTTCAGAGTGGCCGAGCAGAGTTCCTCCAGCAGGGACTTCTTCCAAATGGCCGGCTGCATGTAGTGGTGGGGGCGGCGGTGAAAGACGAGGTTCCCAATCTCGGCGAACTTGGAGGGTTCCTTCTCGCTGTAGAAAAAATCACAGGTGGGGCACGGGTAACTCATGAGAAATTCACAGCGGTGCTTCTTCATGAAATCCACGTAATTCGCCAGGTTCTCCTTGGAAATGCTATCAGTGAGAAGCCAGTCCTCCTGTAGATAGATCACGTAGTCCTCCTTCACCTCCTCTAGAACAGTGCGCATACGCAGGGACCAGGGTAGGGTCGGATCATAGAAGCGGACATTCCAGTTCTCAGGGGCCACGTAATCGCCCATGCTCTCCGTGATCCAGTAAATCTTGAAACCGGCGGCATAGCGCTTCAGAAGGGGGATGGCGGCCTTCCACAAAAAAGAAAACTCGGAGTGAGTGTGTATGAGTAGAGGAATTTCCATGGATAATCCTGTAGATTTTTACTTAGGTCCCCCGCCCTCGCCATTCAGACTCCTGTAGAATTCCTTGACCGCAGGATGAACACGAAAGGCGCGCCGGTCCAACTCATGAACATAGAGGGCCTCCAGATTCCGAACACGGGAAAGGGCCACGTAGGCCTGTCCATATTCAAAGGTGGACGCTCCAATATCCACTAGCGCCGAATCCAGAGACGCCCCCTGCGCCTTGTGAATCGTGAGGGCATAGGCGAGGCGAAGCGGAATCTGCTTGCGAACCATAGGGGAATCTTCGTTCCTCCATTCATGGCGATCAATCGTCTTCAGTGTTTCAAAGGAAGCGAACTGTACACGAGGCAGTCCATCGCTTGTGAATTCCTTGACAACTCCGCGCGAACCGTTTACGAGGCCGAAATCGGGGCTTAGATTATGAAGTAGCATGACCTGTGCCCCTACTTTTAGTCGAATCTCAGGTTCATAAAGGGAGTGCTTCTCAACTACCATTGGCTTAGGCTTTGTCTTTTTTCCCCTCTTGGAGGGCCCCTTCTCTTCGTCAGTGTCCTCGTCTGAAAGAGTATGTACTTCAGTTTCCTCCATTTTGTAAACATACTCATCTCCCTTCAGTTTACCATAGTAATGGGCATTAATCGTGTCAATATCGGCATTCAGAGTAAACAGCATGGTGGGGCGAATGGGCTGACCCTTCCAGACGGCGGCACGTCTAGACTCCAGGACGGCATAGGAATCATCAGACAAATCTCCAATGCGCGCCTCGTTGAGAATCGTCTGGAAGGCCTCGTCCTTCTGTCGGTGAATCTTGGTGAGTTGATAGACCCCCTTTACGACGGATTTCCACAGGTCGCATTGGAAAGCAAAGGACATGCCCTCTTCCTTAGAAATCGGCGGAAGCTGGTAGAAATCCCCCACAAATACGACCTGTAGACCCCCGAAAGGCTCTTTAGACCGGCGGACACCCTGTCCCACCTGGTCAATGAATCCGAGAAGTTGCGGAGTCAGCATGCTGACTTCATCAATCACGAGACAGTCCGTGTCGCGCCAATTCTTCTTGTGGCGCCCGTTCTTCCGTATGTTCATGAGCACGGAATCTACGCTTCCCTTGCCAAGCCCGATTCCGGCCCAAGAGTGGAGGGTCTTGGCGTGGGAGCCTAGGAGGAGGGCGGCACACCCTGTCATGGCAGTGACTGCGATCACACGTCCAACTTTCTTGAATTCCTGACGAAGGGCTTCAAGGAGGTAGGATTTTCCGGTTCCACCTGGTCCGGTAATAAATACGGAGTCGCCGTTAAGAACCGCTTCAATCGCGGCGCGCTGCTCGGCCGTGCATGTTTCCATTCCTTTCTTAATAGCCCATTAAAAAATTTCCCGTTGATTTTTGTTCAAGGAGCACAGAAGTCAACGGAGTCAATGACTAAGTGGAGCAGTTCGTAAATCGTCATGGAAGGTCTGGCGAAACTAATCGCGTCCTCCTCCGAAAAGTGAATCGTCCTGGAACCCAGGTCAACTGACTTCGCATTCTCAAACACCATGTTCAACAGGGAATGTACGGAACTCTTCTCAGGAATTTCGTAGCGCTTCCACACACCCTGTAGACTATCCGTAAGAGGAACAACAGGCGCCTGTAGCCACGTAACAGGCTTCTCGGCCATCTTCGCCGAAATAGCGGCCATATCTGTCTCCAAAGAGTTCATCAATGGCAATAGGTCGTTCGCCATTTCCGTCAATGACTGAATAGGCGAATCTTGGTCCGAATCATCGGAATTCATTCTGGGACGAATGCGTATTTTTACTAAGAGTCGCATTCCTGCTTTAAACATTCAAATTTACTATGTTCCATCTTCTGTGAGATCCTCCAGGAATTTCGTAAGATTGGAAATTGGCGAATCAATTTCCAGCCACAGGGCCGAGTGGAATTTGGTAGGTTCCTCGGCCTCAATACTGAAAATGCAGTGCGTGGGAAGGCACAGCATGGTCCCGGGGCGAAGTATGATATCTATATATTGAATCTCCGACACAAGAGGCGAGTCATTCACTGTAAGTGTCCTCGGATAGCGATATTTCCACGCAGTGGGGAGGAATTGCTCGGACTTCCTGTTGACTAATGAGACGGTGTACTTTCCTTCCACGGGCAAGATCATTGTCATGACGGATGAAGCCCGCTGCATTCCCATGCCACCTAACATGGTGCGAACGGTCTGCGAGTAGATTACAGAAAAGGCTCCACCCATGTCCTGTATGGTACCCTGTAGAGCATTGGCCACCCAGATTTCCAGAGCGAGTTCCTTGGCGAGAAGTTGTGATCCCTGTTTTGATAAAAGGGGCGCACCGGCAGAATTCGGCTTTGCCATGTACTCTCGGAGGGTTGTGCCATTGAGAGGAAAATCATAGAGCCGAACCATCTTCGTAATTTGTTCTAGAGTCAGACTCTGTGGAATGGGAGTAGTTCTAAGAATAATCGGCTGGCGTTCCTCGAAGAGTTCCTTGAGCGAGTCCTGCGAAGAAGTGAATTCGGACTGGAGTAATTCCGTGCTCTCTCGGCGCTGTTTGTAGAATACGACGGCGATTAAAAAGACTACGCAAAGGAAAAATATTCCCTGTAGTATCATTTTGGTTTCTTGTCCTTACTAAATGCCCCCTCTTGTTTTGTTTATTTTTAAGCGCGGATCCCACGAGGCCACGCCTGTGCCAGAATCTCCCTACACAGCGTCCCCTTCTCATCAGCCTTTGCGTTCATGTAGCGGTCAATGTTGAGTGCCTCCTCCTCCACGAGCGACAGGTGGTACACCTTGACCACCGAGTGCTGGCCAATGCGCACGGCGCGCCCGATGGCCTGCTCCATCAGAGCGCTCGTCCACCACGGTCCACTGAAGACGATGCGGTCAAAGTGCTGGAGGTTCAGCCCCACTCCGCCCGACTGGAGCTGAATGAGGAGCACCTGTGAAAGCACGGAGGTCTCCTTGGTCTCCTCCAGCGTCGCCGTGCGCTGGGCCCCAGACAGCGAGCCGTTGTAAATGTGGACCTTACCGACTTGCGGGAGGTCCAGCAACTCCTTCTGAAGGAGGTCCATCTCGGAGCGAAAGTGGCAGAACACAATCCACCTGTGGCCGGTGCCACCCTCGGCAATGAGCTTCTTGATGGCCTCAAACTTTGTGGACTTGCTTTCCCAGTTGGGACGGTCGGCGCCGCCAGTCAGACGCCGAGCCTCAATGTACACCTGTGGGTGTACGGAGATTTGGCGGAGGCGCAGAAAGAGCTTGAGCTTCATGAGCGCCATGCCCGGTCCAGGTACCTCGTCCTCCAGCATCTTCCAGCGCTTGACAATGGTGCCCGAGACACCCTTGTAGAAGTCCTGCTCCTCCTCGGTGAGAAAGGGAAGCGAGAGGCGGTGAATCTCCGGAATGGGTGGAGCATCAGGAATGGAGCCACGCAGTTCACTCATGGAGCGGGCCATGATGTACTCGCTGACGTTCTCCATGAGCGTCTTCTTGTCGTCCGTACCAAGTAGCAGGAAGAGACCCTTCAGGTCGTCCATGCGATTCACGATGGGCGTGGCAGTCAGGAACCAGCGCGACTTGGCGTGAATCTTGAGGACCATGTCGTGGAGACTGTTCCTCTTGGGGCCCACGCGGTGCGCCTCGTCACAAATGAGCCGGCGCCATTCCGTGCGCATCACGAAGCTGGGGCGGTTGCGAGCCATCTCGTAGCCGATGACGTAGAGCTTGGGAGCCATGATGCTGGCTATGGATTCCGTTTTCCACTCCTGGCGATAGCCCGTAATGGAGGGCCTGTAGACCGTGATGCCGGCCTTGGCGGCCGTCTGCTCCCACTGCGACAGTACTGCGACAGGGGCGATGAGGAGCGTCTTTGTGAAGCGCTCCTGCTTCAAGGCGCCGAGAAGCTGGATGGTCTTGCCGAGGCCCATCTCGTCGCATACGATGCCACCGCTGGGCTTCGCCTTCTCTCGCTCCATGATCCATTGAATGCCCGTTTCTTGGTGGGGCTTGTAGGAGAAGTCCTGCCATAGAGGTGCGAGTGCCATTGTTGCTTGCTGTTAGTTCGTCATCGTGACGACGGGGGCTCGGGCCGTAGATTTTTTTTTCGTTCCGAGTGTTAGGGACATGGTCTAAAAGGGAGGGCTAGGAGAAAGTAAATTTGAACGGGGGGCGGGGCCAAGATTTGTACCAAGTCTGCCTGTAGTAAGTAGAAAATGATTAGTAACTCTGGCTTTCCTAGATGCTTTCAACAGTACCGCCCACGTTCGCATAAGGTGTTTGGCGTCATTTGTAGTACGAATGATAAGCGATATTTATTGGTACGTGGGCGTAAGGCGAATAAGTGGTCGTTTCCTAAGGGCCACATGGAAGGAACGGAGACTGCTCTAGAGTGTGCGCTTCGCGAACTGTGGGAGGAAACGGGAGTTAGTCTAGGAAGGAACGTTTACGCTGGAACAATCAAGCTCTCAAAGAATGCTGATGGAAAGAACACGGAGTACTTTGTTTACAGTGTGGATGAAGAGATTCCTGTTGTTATTCATGACAGTAATGAAATCATAGATGCTGGGTGGTTTTCAGTAGAGGAGATGCGTAGGATGTATTGTAATATGGATGTTACCAGTTTTCATACGCGTTACGGAGTGGCAGTCTAAAATAATGCGTGTATTTATAGTAGAATGCCGGTCAATCGTTTTTGGAACTTTTTTGCTACACGCTTGGTGCAAATGTCGCCTCCTGTTGCTGGCCCTGTCGTTGTAAGCCCCGCGGTTGTAAGCCCCGCGACTGTAAGCCCCGCGATTGTAAGCCCCGCGATTGTAAGCCCTGTTGCTGACATTTCCGGATGCTGTGCTGACGTAGGTGCCGACGTGTCTGGATGCTGTGTGGACGTAGGTGCAGACGTGTCTGGATGCTGTGCCGACGTTTCTGGGTGCTGTGCCGACGTTTCTGGCTGCTGTGCGGATGCTCCTGCGTGCTGTACGGATGCTCCTGCGTGCTGTGCCGACGTTTCTGGCTGCTGTGTGGATGCTCCTGCGTGCTGTGCCGACGTTTCTGGCTGCTGTGTGGATGCTCCTGCGTGCTGCCCCCCTGTAGAGGCTCCTGTAGAGGCCCCTGTAGAAGCCCCTGTAGAGGCTCCTGTAGAGGCTCATGTAGAGGTTCCTGTAGAGGCCCCTGTAGAGGCTCATGTAGAGGTTCCTGTAGAGGCTCCTGTAGAGGCCCCTGTAGAGGCTCCTGTAGAGGCTCCTGTAGAGGCTCCTGTAGAAGCCCCTGTAGAGGCTCCTGTAGAGGTTCCTGTAGAGGTTCCTGTAGAGGCTCCTGTAGAGGCCCCTGTAGAAGCCCCTGAGGAAGATGACGAGGAAGACGATGATGCCGGTATTGCCGAGGAGGTTATTGCCGAGGAGGTTACTCCCGTTAGCAATACAAACTAAATCAAAAAGGAGTGGGTATAACCCGCTTATTTTTGATTTTATTAATATTTACACGCTGCTTTCTCCGTCATCTTCTTCAAAGAAGGGTACCACCGCACCATTCATGTTATCATAGTCAATTTCGTACAGATTGCTGTAAGACGGCTTCTTGTAAATCATATGACGCCTTACTGATTCAGGGTGATAGGGCAGTGGAGCCCTACTGGTATTTGTAGTTTCATACGCCACAGGAAGAATCGGCTTTCCGTCATGGAGAACGGCGCCATCCTTGATAATGGCCCAACCCTCCTTTATGAGTTGGTCCATTGTCTTCCTGGCGATATCAAGGGCATCTTCCTCTTTCACATCGTCTCCCTTGACTTTTGACAGGAAGTTCATGTGAGGTGCCTGGGCACTGTTCGCCGAAGGCTTCATGCCAAGCGTAGGAAAGTTCTTGTCATCCATTTTGGGCAGTGGCATACGCTCGGTCGGATGCGCATACGTCTTTCGTTTTACCATGGGGGGCGGAATATAGGAAGCAGGATGCTGTCCAACTGCTAGCGACGCATCGGTCATTATTTACTATGTCTTGCTGTACTGGCTTTAGACGAAAAACTCGTTCAAATTTTCTACGCCGTAAAAAAATTGAACGGGGGGAAGTCCCTGGCACTGTTTACAAAAGCGCTCAAAATGTTCTGCACTCCTGTTTCCGCCGAGCAGATGAAGGAGCAGTCGCGTATCGCAACGGAGGCCGCAATGCGTGAAATCGCCAAGGGGATCGCCTGTGATGCCAACCACACCGACCTGTCTGATACGCCCGACGAATCGACCTCTTCAACCGATAGCACCTACAATCACAAGCGCCGTCGCGATAGCCGTAAGCGCATTCGCAGCGAGCGGAGCGTGGACCCTAGCATTACTCGCCTTGAGACTCGCAATCACTACCTACAGCTGGAGGTTGCGAATGCCATGACCGTATCGCATGAGCTCAAGGATAAGCTTGACGAGGCTACCAATCGTCTGGAGTCCTATACCAAGGTGAACAACGAGCTTGCTCTCATTCGCTCGGCCATTGAGCGCTCTTGTAAAGGTCTGGAGGGTCTGACTATTGAGCAGATTGAGCACAAGCTGAAACTCTTTGAGGAGGAGACCATGGAGCATTTCACGCTCTGTGCCATCGCCATCAATAACATTGACCTCCATGAAATCAACAGTGGTCTGGAGCGCCTCATGGCATCAGAGCAACGGCGCAGCATGAATCATGTGAACGAGTTGTGTGACACCATTCGTTACCAGAAGCGCATGTCTTTGGCGCGTGACGCCTCCCTGCTCTTTGTTGGGTGCTTCTCCTTCTACCTGTTCGTGCGCTTCCTGGCCTGCATTATTTACTGGATCTACTTCTAAACAAAAAAAGAGGGGGCGACCCCACTTTTTTGTTTGGGCCTGCATAAAAATTGAGCATCCTAAAGCGGTTAAAAGTGCAGTAAGTAAAATGGAACCTACTATCGCAGCCCCTCTAAGACAGGATGTCATTCAGGGGGATAGTCTGAAGATTCTTCCAACGCTGGAAGCGGAGTCTGCGCAGATCATCATTGCCGACCCTCCTTATAATATCGGAAAGGACTTTGGCAATGACAGCGACAAACAGCCGATGGACGAATACCTTGTGTGGTGCGATGCCTGGATCAAGGAGTGCCTTCGTGTCCTCAAGCCAAATGGCACGATGTTCATTTACGGGTTCAGTGAAATCCTTGCTCTCATCCTGTCAAGAGTACCGCACAAGGTCAACCGGCGATGGATCATCTGGCACTACACGAATAAGACGGTGCCCTCTCTGAAATTCTGGCAACGCTCGCATGAGAGTATCATTGTCCTGTGGAAGGAAAACAAGGTCTTTCACAGGGACGAAGTGCGGGAGGACTACACGGACACCTTCCTCAAGGGCGCAGCGGGAAAGGAGCGGAAGGCCACGAAGGGGCGCTTTTCCAAGGGTAATAAGGCTACCACGTACACGGCGCATGAAAAGGGAGCTCTGCCTCGTGATGTCATAAAGGTACCGGCTCTGGCTGGTGGCGCGGGAATGGTGGAACGCGTTGATCATCCCACCCAAAAACCGCTGGCTCTCTGTGAGAGGCTCCTTCGCTCATGTAAGCAACCAGTCACGGATGGTTTCGTGCTTGTGCCGTTTGCCGGGTCAGGAAGTGAGTGCGTGGCCGCGAAAAAGCTTGGTCTTCCGTTTGTTGGTATTGAAATAAATGTGGAATATGTGAAGTTGATTAACGAGCGACTTCAAGAGAAGACGCAAACTGAAGCAGATCTTCCCCCGTCTTAATCTCAACCAATGAATCTTTTACATCAGAGTAATTGAACCACCTTCCCTCTGAACTTTCACCGGTCTTGTTCCCTTGATTTGTGATTTTTCCATCAGAAATTAAGTGATTAAATGTTTTTCTATCCATCGCCCAGAACTTTACATCTGTATAATCAATACCGCAAAGAAGAAGCATATTCCATTTATGCTTGTCCTCCACATGTTGCCACTTGTAATCGTCATCTCCCCAATGACCCGATGATTTTTGTTCTACAAGCACCTTTTTTAGAGAAGGAGCCTCTATCTTGATGATATGGTCGTATCCCGTCTCCTCCTTTCCCTTATCGCGCTTCAAAAGGTTGTTGAAACGGAATCTTGCGAACTGTTCCATTGTAGACCCCATCTTGCCTCCACCACCAATGGCAATGAACTTTTTGATGCCATCTGGTGAGTTCTTTTGTTCATACCGTTGAAGTTGGCTAGGCTTTTCGGTGCCCTCAATCGTCTTCCAGAATGTATCAATGTCTGTTGGCGCTACTGTAGGTGTTGGCACTGCTACATGGGCATGAATAAGCTTCTTGAGCTCAGACAGTTGCTTCTCTAGCGTGGCGAGCGAGGCGATCAGGTTTGCATTGGACATTTTGGTAATAGTTGCAGCAAGGCCGGATCGGCCTGTCAAATTTTTTTTCTCTCCCCGCCGCCGCAGTCGCACCAAAAATGATACCACGCCCTTGTCCCCCCCTTGCCCCCCCCCTTGTCTCTTTACAGCGCATCCACGTCCACCTCTGGCGCCCCTGACCCCTCAGCAACTGCCTCTGAGGTGTCCCACTCAAAGCCCTCGCCGCCCTGTTGCGTCATCTCAAAGTAGCTGGGAGGAGCGTCAAAGTGGTCCTTGATGGCAGCCACATTCGCACGGCTCAAGACGCCCATGACGAAGTTGCCATACTGCTCTTCCATGAGGATGACAAAGCCACCCACCATGACTGCGATGGGATTGTCGCTGTTGCGGGCCCCGCCCTTCTTACAGCGGAGACCACCCTTGAGTGCGGCGCTAATGTTCTTGCCGGCTACTGTGAGCAGGTCCATGCGCCCTTGGCCCGAAAGGCGCTCCACGCGCCCCAGAGTGAGCGGGGCCACGTCCTCGCCATTGACAATGTCGTCCACAAAGTCCTGGCAGAAGTCAAAGTTCTTTCCGCTCTTCTTGTCGCGGGGTGCGCGCTTGTGTCCCTTGCCGCCGCCCGCATTCTTCTTGGCTTGCGCTGTGCGCTCGGAGGACATGGTATCTGATTGGGTGTAGACGGGCGGCAGCGTTCAATTTTTTACAAGCAAAAATCTTTTTTTATTTTTTCTTTTGGTTGTCTTTTGGTTGTCTTTTGGGTTCCTTTCTCACCAGTAGTGCTGCACGAAGGCCTTTGCCGCCAGGCTGGCCTCCTCATTGACTTTGACCAGCAGGTCAATGAACAGCGCCTTGTACTCGGGGTTGGTGCTCGCGGGCATCTCAGTGATCTGCTTGTGTACGGAGAAGGCCATGTTGACCAGCGCATGCATCTCGTTCCACTCGCTCTTGCGGTCCTCGTAGGTCTCATAGCACCAGACAAGCGGCTGGTAGTGGTAGTAGCCGAGGAGCTTCTTGGCAATGGCCTGGCCCCGAATGGGCCCCCAGACCATGTGGGCGTAGGTCAGGGGGTCCGTGATGTTGGTCAGCTCGCTGACCGTGATGCCCGCCTTCTTTGCCAGGAACTCCTTGTTCTCGTCAAAGCGGGTGTGCTTTCCGCCAAGGGCCTTGACGAAGTTCTTGGCGCGGGAGGGGTTCCAGAGCTTTGCGGGCATTTTGTTGCTTTGGGTTGACTGCCTTAGAGGTGTTACGTCGTAGTGGCCCTTTGAGTCCTTTGGCGCCTCAATTTTTTTTCGGACTTCGACGGCGCTGCCTCTGACTTTGACGGCGCTGCCTCTGACTTTGGCAGCCTTTGGCAGAGCCTTTGACAAAGCACAGCGGTCCTTTGGCAAAGCGCAGCGGTCCTTTGGTAGAGCCTTTGACAAAGCGCAGCGGCCCTTTGGCAACCTTTGGCAGAGCATAGCAGAGCCTTTGGCAGAGTTTCTGACCTTTTTTCAATTTTCAAAGTAAAATTGATGCGCGTCCATACGCGGGCGCGCGCGCGCCTTATATGCTCTGCCAAAGGCTGCCAAAGGCTCTGCCAAAGTCCGGCATATTTTTTCCTTTGCTGTCGAAGTCCAAAAAAAAATTGACGGGCCAAATGCCCTCAAAGGCCAGTACGACGTAACACCTGAAAAGGCAGTCAACCCCAGCGCTTAAGCCCTCCAGCTTTCCAGCACTCAAAATGTCCACCGCAGAGTTCCTTGAGATGATCACCAACATGGAGGCGGAGCTGGCGCGCCTGAAGGCCGCACTCGGCGTGGAGGGTGTGGTCATCAAGGCCGCGCCCGTCAAGGAGAAGAAGGAGCCCAACGTCTGGATCAAGTTCAGCCAGCGCGTCAGCACGCTGCTGAAGGAGGCCGACATCAAGACGGGCGCGGCCACCGTGTCCAAGCAGTTCGCGTCCTCGCTCAAGGACGAGAAGGGCTACGACTGGACGGACGAGGCCATCCTGGCGGCGTGGCCCACCTGGACCAAGCCGGCGGAGTCCAAGATGGCCGCCGCCAAGCGCGAGGCCTCTGGCGACGAGGGCAGCGTGAAGAGCGCCAAGGCCTCCAAGGCCGAGCCCAAGGCCTCCAAGGCCGAGCCCAAGGCCTCCAAGGCCGAGCCCAAGGCCTCCAAGGCCGAGCCCAAGGAGGAGAAGCCCAAGGCGGCGCGCAAGCCGCAGAGCGAGGAGGCAAAGGCCGCGGCAAAGGCGAAGCGCGCGGCGACGCTGGCGGCGAAGAAGGAGGCCGCCAAGTCCGAGGAGGATGAGGAGGTCGCGGAGGAGGTCAAGGAGGTTAAGCCCTCCAAGCCCACCAAGAAGCCGACCTACACGCTGGAGCAGCTGGGGGACTTCGGCCAGCTGGAGTACGAGGACGAGATCTACGGCATGAACGTGCGCGGCGACGTGGCGGACAATGACGGCAAGTACGTGGGCCGCTGGGACGACGAGACTAAGACCATCGTCAAGGGGAAGCAGCCCGCGGACTGGGATGATATTCAGATGGCGGGCTCGGACTAGGAGTAAAGGACAAAGGGGGACAAAGGGGGACAAAAAACAAAAAAACAAAACAAAACAAAACAAAAAAAGTAAACAAACTTTTTTTTGTGCTGGCTGGCACCTCTTCACAAAGGGCTCTCAAAGCCAACAAAGGCATATAACGAGCAACGACCATCCGGCCCATGGAAAAAAAAATTGACACCCAATTTTCGGCGAATAGCAGATACACACGAAAAAGAGAGACAGCATCCAGTACTCAAAGCATTCAAGCACTCAAAATGTCCGACAACTCGCAGATCATCGCCATGATTGCTACGCTGGAGCAGAACCTGAGCCAGCTCAAGGCCGCCCTCAATGGTGAGGCCATCATCCCTACAAAGGCGAAGCGCACCAAGAAGGAGAAGGACCCCAATGCCGCGCCCAAGGAGCCGAATGTGTGGATCAAGTTCACGCAGCGCGTCTCGGTGGCACTCAAGGAGGCTGGCGTAGAGATTGGCGCCGCGCCGCTGTCAAAGCAGTTCGCCTCTAAGCTGCGCGAGGACAACGGCGCCTATGACGAGTGGACGAATGAGGCCATCGTCGCTGCCTGGAAGACCTGGACGCCCCCCGAGGAGTCCAAGATGGCGGCGGCGAAGCGCAAGGCCTCCAATGCCAGTGAGATGGCTGCCTCAGATGAGGAGGGTGCCAAGGCCGAGCCGACAAAGGCCGAGCCGACAAAGGCCGAGCCGACAAAGGCCGAGCCGACAAAGGCCGAGCCGACAAAGGCCGAGCCGACAAAGGCCGAGCCGACAAAGGCGGAGCCCACCAAGGCCGAGCCCAAGCCCGAGCCCAAGGCCGAGTCCAAGAAGGAGCGCAAGCCGCAGAGCGAGGAGACGAAGGCCGCAGCAAAGGCGAAGCGCGCGGCGAACAAGGCTGTGAAGGCCTCCTCGGCGGATGAGGAGTAAGGGACTAGGGAAACAATACAAAAAACAAAAAAACAAAAATAAAAAAAAAGAGGCTAACCACTTCTTTTTTTGTGCCGGTGCCAAATTTGAAAGCACCTTAGTGATTTACCCATATTTAAACCAGAATGGACTATTCTACGATGACCGTTTACGAGTTGAAGGAACTCTGTAAACAGAAGAAGATTCGTGGCTATGGCGGAAAAAATAAGGATTCCCTCATTGCCCTGTTATCCCCTGTAGAGCCTCAAGAGGAGATCAAGCCACAGGAAATCAAATTACAGGAAATCCAGCCAGAGGAGGTCCAGTCACCAGAAATCAAGATAGAGGAAATTCAGCAACA